>Ga0180223_1002640_pt1 | contig 10395 bp, 10 predicted proteins | sample eDN5th30CKraftOP_FD_151337 | JGI IMG/M metagenome (GOLD analysis project Ga0180223, IMG submission 151337) | Enriched Organic Plus compost microbial communities from Emeryville, California, USA - eDNA 5th pass 30_C Kraft OP (version 2) (version 2) ...
TCGAAGGCATGACGATTGGCGGGCGCGCTCTGTCCGCTACGCACGACGCCGATATGTGGTCACGCGCGCAATATTGTTGCCTTGTCACGGGTCAGGTTGCCGGTGCTGCTGCGGCCATCGCAGCAAAGAACGACGTTTCGCCGTCGAAGCTGGATACAAGGTTGCTTCAGCAGACCCTCGCCGAGGCTGGCATCGACGTGGGAGAGACGCAGTCCGCGGCGTGATGCGGATATTTGAAAAGTAGACGCGTCATAAGAACAAGAAACCGGGCGTAAACAGGGTGAGGAAACGGACGATGAAAAACTATCTGAAACTTGGCTTGACCTGTGTCACGATCTTCGCTGGTGCGTTCGCGCTGTCGCAGACTGCAAACGCCGAGCCGGTCAAGAATCTCGAGACAACGCATGTCCGCATCGGCGTGGGCAGCAAGAACGGCTTCTTCTTCCTGCCGACGATGGTTGCTGAGGGCCTCGGCTACTACAAGCAGGAAGGGCTCGATGTCGATATTGTCGATCTTGGATCGGGCGGCAAGGCGCTGGAAGCGTTGGTCGGCGGTAGCGTCGATGTCATCAGCGGCGCCTATGACCATGTCGTGCAGCTCCGCGCCAAGAAAGTCGCATTGCAGGCTTTCGTGCTCCAGGGGCGCCTGCCGGATTACGCCGTCGGCATAAGCAAAGCCAAGGCTGCTTCTTATAAGAGCGCGCAGGACCTCAAGGGCATGCGCGTCGGCGTCTCCTCGCCGGGATCGGGCAGCGACATGTTCCTCAAGCTGTGGCTTGCGAAGGAAGGCGTAAAGGCGAGCGACGTGTCGACCGTCAGCGTCGGATTGGGTCCGACAGCAGTTGCTGCGGTTCGCGCGGGTCAGTTGGACGTGATTGCTAACAATGATCCGGTGCTCGGCATCTTGGAGCAGGCGGGCGACATCGTCATCATCGCCGATGCGCGGCATGAAAAGGGTTCGACCGAAGTTTATGGCGGGCCATATCCATGCGCCGCGCTGGTGAGCTATCAGGAGTTCGTCAAGAAGAATCCAAACACCACGCAGGCGTTGACCAACGCGATGGTGCGGACTCTGAAATGGATGAGCAAGGCGACGCCCGAGCAGATCATCGCGGTGATGCCCAAGCAGTTCTCCCAGCCGGATCCCGAAGTGACCAAGAAGATTCTCGCGAATCTGAAGGAAACCTATTCATCCGATGGCGTGTTCCCCGACAACAGCGCACAGATGGCGTTTTCTGCCCTTGGCCCATATGTGAAAAATATCGAGGCTGCCAAAGACGAGCTGGATCAGACCTTTACAAATAAATTCGTCAAGGCTGCTTCTGCGAAGACAAACTGATTGATTCCGTTAGAATCCGGACAGGATGACAATGGGTGTCGTGAAAATGAAACCAAAAACGAGCGTCGGGGCGGTGAGCGCTGCCCCGGCAGTCACGTTCAGCAACGTGACATGCTCTTTCGCAAGCAATCTCGGGAAGGGGCGCGCTTCGGAGCCTTACACGGCCGTGAAGGATGTCTCCCTTGACATCGTGGATGGCGAATTCGTTTCGGTCGTAGGGCCGACAGGCTGCGGAAAGTCGACACTGCTGAACGTTGCCGCCGGGCTGCTACGGCCGACAACCGGCACGGTGGAGATTTTCGGAGCGCCTCTGCGGGGCATCAACAAAGACGCCGGCTATATGTTTCAGGCAGAATCCCTGATGGCGTGGCGCTCGGCGCTGCATAACGTCATGGTTGGTCTTGAATATCGCGGCGTGCCGAAGAAGGAGGCGCAGGAGCGCGCCATGGGCTGGCTGAAAACGGTCGGCCTTGCAGGTTTCGAGGACCGTTATCCGCATCAATTGTCCGGCGGCATGCGCAAGCGCGTCTCGCTGGCCCAGATGCTCGTGCTCGATCCCAAGATCGTGCTGCTCGACGAACCGTTCAGTGCGCTTGACGCACAGACGCGCGTGCTGATGGAAAATGAGTTGCTCACGCTATGGGCGGCGAACCGGAAGTCGGTGCTTTTCATTACTCACGATCTGGAAGAGGCGATCTCGATGTCGGATCGCGTCGTGGTGTTGTCCGCCGGTCCCGGCACGCATCCGATCGCGGAGTTCACCATCGATCTGCCGCGGCCGCGCGATGTTTCGGAAATCCGTCACACGAAACAATTCGTCGATCTTCATCGCGAGATCTGGGATGTGATGAAAGAAGAGGTTCTCAAAGGTTATGCTCAAAGCAAACGCTGATAACCAGACCCCGCCATCCGTCAGTCTGGCGGTACGCTCGCCGGGAACACTGCGGATATTTCAGGCGCTTTTATTCGTCGGCCTGCTGTGCCTTTGGTATGCGCTGACTGAAACCGGCATCATGCCGAAGTTCTTCTTCGGCGAACCGATCGCCGTGTTTCGCACCACGGTAGATTGGGTTGTCTCCGGCGACATCTTCTATCATCTGGGCATCACGCTGGTCGAGACGATGCTTGGTTTCTTCATTGGTGCCATTCTCGCTTTGGTCTGTGGGTTGTGGTTTGCGTTGAGCCCGATGGCTTCGGCGTTGTCCGATCCTTATATCAAAGCGCTGAACGCGATGCCGCGCGTCATTCTGGCGCCGATCTTCGCGCTATGGTTTGGCCTCGGCATCTGGTCGAAAGTGGCGCTAGGCGTGACGCTGGTCTTCTTCGTTGTGTTCTTCAACGTTTATCAGGGGATCAGGGAGGTGAGTCCGGTCGTGCTGTCGAACGCCCGGATGCTGGGTGCGACGCGCAAGCAGCTTTTGAGAACGGTCTATCTGCCATCCGCGACAAGCTGGGTGTTTTCCAGCTTACACACCTCGGTGGGCATGGCTTTCGTCGGCGCGGTGGTGGGCGAATATCTCGGCTCGTCGGCCGGCGTGGGTTACCTGATCCTTCAGGCGGAGGGCGTGTTCGACGTCAATACCGTTTTCGCTGGCATCGCCGTTCTCACCATATCGGCGCTTCTTCTCGATGCGATCGTGACCGCGATCGAGAATAGGCTCTTAAAGTGGAGGCCGACATAGTCTGTCAGAGGCAGAGCCACAAGTGTCTGCTCGACAACCGGCAATTTGAAACCTGTATCTGCGGTTGCCGGTCGGGCTAATGGCAGGAACGGAGCAGGCGCTATTCGAAACTCCTCCTGTTGCAAGTTATCATAATATCAAACGAGCCGTAGTAGATATGGCCGGAAGGATCTTCACGAATTAAGATCTAATATTGGACGATTTCACCAACGAAACGGCGCGCCGGATAACCGATGGCTTGTGCGGCTTGTTTGAGATGGTTCGGTTAATAATACCCACAAACGCGATTCAGCATCTCGAGCGACATGCCAAGAAAACCGGCTGCTTCCCACTTATCGACTCCGGCACGTATCACCCAGGTTGCGACTGTGTGACGCAACGTACGAGTTTTTTTATATGAGGGCTATCCAGCCCACACTAATAAGCTTTTAGGGAAAAGCTATCCAGTTCATCTTTTAATTATCAGCTAGCCAGGCTGGCAGGAGTTGCTGAGCTGCCGCATCACCTCACCCTGGAAAGGGGCGGACGGTGATTAAAGCCGTGCGCGTATTCGATCGCGCCACTTGCGAGGTTGGCATCTCGGATAAGCAAACAGTGCGTTCTAAGAAGCTTTGACGATGACGAGCGCCTCGGCCATTTTTCCAATGGAGCGCGACCTGTGAGGTACATGCGCGTCAAAGTAAGCGCAATCACCCTTCGCTAATTGATAAAGAGAGCCGCCATATTCAACTTCCATCCGCCCGGAGAGAACAAAAATAATCTCCTGTCCGGAATGATTGAACCGTTTGTCGTTCTCAAATTGAAGCGGAGGCCGCATGATGAACGGCTCCATTGTCTTGAACTGCTTTCCTGGCGCAAGCATCTCGTAATTATAGCCGGAACCACTTCCGCCGCGCATGAAAGAGAGCCGCTCATCATGGCGGACGACGGAGATAGCTCCCTCGTATTGAATTTCTCCCAATAATTGTCCGACCGACAGGTCGAGACTCTCGGCAATCTTCATGGCCGTCGATATCGATGGCACCGACATGCCGCGTTCAACCTTGGACAAATAACTCTTGGTTAAACCGGATTTTTCCGCTTCGAGCGTGATGTGGCGCTGTTTGCGCAGGAACGACATGCGGTCGGCTAAAGAAACGGCGCTGGTCGCATTGTTGTTCTTTGCTGCGCGCGCAGCTTGAGTTGGCGCCTTGGCCATACAGGTTCCTCGAAGGGGTATAAATCTCGACTCGCGTCGACGGAATATAATCATAACTGACAGCCGCATCGATACCTTGTGCAACGCAGTAAGGCAATTGAACAATATGTGTGCTTTAAAGTGACTAAATGTCATGCTTGACACATTGTGTCATATGCAGTTCACTTCCTCCCAACAATGAATGCAAAAGGGAGGTTTTTGTGATGGAAGTCAAAGTTAGGGACAAAGAGGATTATCACCGGCAGACGACCGAGCGTATGAACAAGCACTTCGTCGTTCCCGAGTGGACCATTCGTCAAAAGCTTGCGCTCACCTGCCGCATTCTGGCGTCTGAAGGCCACGATTCCGGCTTGGCCGGCCAGGCGACAGCGCGGGGACCAAAGCCCGGGACATACTACATGCTTCGCTTCGGTCTCGGCTTTGACGAGATCACCGCCGAGAATCTTTTATTGGTTGACGACGACCTGAATGTCCTTGAGGGCGAGGGGATGCCGAATCCGTCCAACCGCTTTCACCTGTGGGTTTATCGAGCGCGGCCGCACGTCAACGCCATCATGCATACGCATGCGCCGCATGTGTCGGCATTGTCGATGATCGGCGTTCCGCTAGCCGTGTCGCATATGGACACGACCTTGTTTCACGAAGACTGCGCCTGGCTGCGCGAGTGGCCAGGTACGCCGATCGGCGACGAGGAAGGGCGCATCATTTCTGATGCGCTAGGCAACAAAAGGGCGATCCTTCTTGCTCACCATGGTCAGCTCGCAGCCTGCGAAACGGTTGAGGAAGCCGCCATCCTTGCGATGTTCATCGAAAGGGCGGCGAAGCTTCAGCTTCTTGCGATGTCAGCCGGCACCATTTTGCCGGTCGATCCGGCCCTGGCCCAGGAAGCTCACGATTATCGACTCAAGCCCAAGGCGATAGCCGCAACCTTTGCCTACTACTCGCGCCGCATCCTCTCCCGCGACGCCAGTGTGATCTAGGCGCTCGCGCCTTCGGGCGCGAGTTTTTACATCCGATAGTTGTCCGACAAATCTGCCGGATAACGGGAGAGAGCGGCATCACACCGCTCCTCGTTGGCGACATCGGCATGCATCAAGGGATGCGTTGGACAGCGGAGGGTAACGGAGATGGGAGTCTTGTACCGAACGGTCGATTTCCTAGTAGCTGTACTGATATTTTTCGTCGGTCTGGCCGTGATGATCGAAAGTTATGACCTCGGTATCGGGTGGATTAAGGACAGCCCCGGCTCGGGATACTTTCCGTTCAGGATCGGAGCGATCATATCGCTGGCGAGCATCGGCATCGCAGTTCAGGCATTGCTGAACAATGCATCCGAAGCGCGAACGCTCTTTGTTGAGTGGTCTCGGTTCAAGCTGGTGCTCGCGGTTTTCATTCCGACGGCGGCTTACATCCTGGGAATCGTTTTCCTCGGCATCTATGTGTCATCAGCTGTTTTCATCGCCGGTTTCATGCGCCTTGCTGGAAAGTTCAAGTGGCTGATGAGCATCGCGGTTAGCGGCGGAACTGTAGCTATCCTGTTCTGGCTGTTCGAGTTCGAGTTCTTGGTGCCTCTGCCGAAGGGACCCCTGGAGGCGCTGTTCGGCTATTGAGTCCTGCAACAACAAACTAAGGGTGAGTGAGTTGGATAACATCTTGCCGCTGCTTCACGGGTTCTCCGTCGTTCTGACCTCATACAACGTTGCCTTGATGTTTTTGGGTATCCTGTTGGGGATCGTGGTCGGCGTGCTGCCGGGCCTCGGAGGGCCGAACGGCGTAGCGATCCTGCTGCCGCTCACTTTCACAATGGAGCCGACCTCCGCCATCGTAATGTTGTCCTGCATCTATTGGGGCGCGCTCTTCGGCGGGGCGATCACATCAATTCTGTTTAATATTCCCGGTGAGCCGTCCTCTGTTGCGACGACATTTGACGGCTATCCGCTGGCACAGCAGGGCCGGGCCGGTGAAGCATTGACTGCTTCGTTCAGCGGATCGTTTCTCGGGGCTCTGGTCGGCGTGCTGCTCATCACATTTTTGGCACCGCTCGTCGCAAAATTCGCTCTTCGTTTCGGTCCGCCCGAGTTCTTTGCCGTCTATCTTCTGACGTTCTGCAGCTTCATCGGCATGGGTCAGGAATCGCCGATGAAATCGATTGTTTCGATGATGCTGGGCTTCGCCCTGGCCGTGATCGGCATGGACACTATGAGCGGGCAGATGCGCCTGACTTTTGGATGGACGGGATTGATGCAAGGCGTCGACTTCCTGATCGCGGTTATTGGATTGTTCGGTATCGGCGAGATTCTCGTGACGATCGAGGAAGGACTCGCGTTCAAAGGCAAAAGCGCCAATCTGAATCCCAAGGTGGTTTTTCAGACCTGGGCCAGGCTGCCGAAATACTGGGCCACGCTCATTCGCAGTTCGTTGATCGGATGCTGGATGGGTGTCACCCCCGGTGGTGCCACTGCTGCATCATTCATGGGTTATGGAATTGCTCAAAAGTTCTCATCCCGCCGAGATCGATTCGGGACAGGAGAAATAGAGGGCGTCGTCGCACCCGAAACCGCTGCGCATGCCTCGGGCACCAGCGCACTCTTGCCGATGCTGGCGCTGGGAATTCCGGGATCGGCCACGGCAGCAGTTCTGCTCGGCGGTCTGATGATCTGGGGCCTGGAGCCGGGACCGCTGCTCTTCGTCGAACACAAGGATTTTGTGTGGGGCCTAATCGCCAGCATGTATCTCGGAAACATCGTCGGGCTGATTATCGTTCTTTCGACGGTGCCGTTGTTCGCTGCGATCTTGCGCGTTCCATTTCCCATCATTGCGCCCATCATCATCATCCTGTGTGCGATCGGTGCCTATTCGGTCCACAACTCGGTGATGGATGTGTGGTTCATGCTCGGATTCGGCGCCGTGGGGTATCTGTTCAAGAAGCTCGGGTTTCCGCTCGCGCCGCTCGTGCTCGCACTGGTGCTGGGTGACAAGGCAGAGGATGCCTTCCGCCAGACTATGTTGGCGTCCAAAGGAGATCTTTCCATCTTCTGGTCGAACGGACTGGTCGGAACGATCACTGTTCTGGCGATCGTTCTTCTTTTCTGGCCTGCGATCGTTTCACTTTGCCGCAGGATGAGGTCACCGAAGCTCGGGCAGGCTGTGCCCTAGTTACTTCATTACGATAGTTCGAAGCACTCAGAAGCTGGAGGAAGTCATGACGTCAAAAATCACGCGCTGTCTGATGCCAAATCGTACGTCTCTGTTTCGGTGGTTATTTGTGGGTGCGCTGCTTACCTTCAGCGGTGCGGCTCAGGCTGCATGGCAGCCGACGAAATCGATCACCTTCGTGGTGACCGGAGGCGCCGGTGGCGGAGCCGATCAGATGGCTCGTTTGATCCAGGGCATCGTCTCCAAATATCGACTAAGCAAACAGCCGATCATCGTCGTCATTCAAAACGGTGGCGGTGGCGGTCAGGGCTTCCTGGATATCAAGAACAGCCCCGGCGATCCGCATAAGATCGCTATCGTGCTGTCGAACCTTTATTCAGTTCCGCTTTCGACAAACCTCGACTTTAACTGGCGCGATACCACGCCTGTTGCGCTGATGGCGCTTGATGAGTTTGTTCTGTGGGTTAACGCGCGGTCGCCCTATAAAACGGCGCAGGACTACATCGCTGCGGTGAAAGCAAGCCCGGGTAATTTTAAGATGGGCGGGGCAGGATCAAAACGCGAGGATGAAATTGTCACTGCTGTAATCGAGCATGCGACGGGCACAAAATTCACCTTCATCCCCTACAAAGGCGGCGGTGAAATTTCGACTCAACTCATTGGTGGACACATCGATTCGGATGTGAACAATCCGATCGAGCATATCGCACATTGGCGCGCCGACGAGGTGCGTCCGCTTTGTGTGTTCGACACTCAGCGTATGCCGTTCAAGGATAAAGTTACGAAAACCGAGTCGTGGAATGACATTCCAACCTGCCGGGAATCCGGGATCGACGCACAATACCTGATGCTTCGAGGCATTCTGATGCCGAAAGGTGTTACGGCCGATCAGCTTGCGTATTATGTCAATCTGCTACGCGAAGTTCGCGAAAAACCGGAATGGAAAGAGTTTATTGCCAAGGGTGCATACAAAGAAAGTTTTTTAGTCGGAGATGAGTTCACCAAGTTTTTGGAGGAAGACGAAGCGCGTCATAAGGAAATTATGAAGAAGGCGGACTTTCTAGCGCAAAGCGGCTCTGTAAAGTAATTCTGTGCTCGCTAGCGGCTGATCAGTACGGCCGCTAGCGCCAAAGAGTTCTTCATTGAGTCTTTCCAGCCACAATGCAGAGCCAGTATTTCGGGCGATCTCGGCAGCGTGTGACAGCAGGGTGTCTTTATCAGGCCCCATATCATCTCGAGCTTGACAGATAGACATAATGACATCATGATGTCATTATGTCTAGTACATCAGGCGAATCTCCCCGTTACGCCCAAATTGAAGCTGTGTTGGCCACCGAAATCATTTCGGGAAAGCTGCCCCGCGGCGTGCAATTGCCGCCCGAAGACCGGCTGATCAATCGATTTGGCGTCAGCCGCACTACCGTGCGCAAGGCGATCGAGAATCTCGTCGCGCGCGGCCTGATCGAGATTCGGCGCGGCAAGGGCACCTTCGTGTCGGAACCGAAGATCATTCAGGAACTGACCCAGCTGCGCGGGTTTGACGAAGACATGGTTTTGATCGGCCGACAGCCGACCACGCGCCTGCTCTCCAAAGAAATTGTTTCTGCCTCAAAAGAAGTGGCCGCAAATCTGGAGCTGCCGCAGGGTGCGCAGGTCTGGCGGATCGAGCGCGTGCGGCTCGGCGACGGCGTGCCGATGTCACTGGACGAAACCTATCTTCCTCTTGATATCGGCGGGAAGGTCGTCGCCAATGATCTGGAGGCCAAACCGATCTTCGATCTGCTTGAAGGCAAATACGGCCTGCCGCTCGTTGAAGCGCGCTATCAGCTCGAAGCCGATATTGCGACAGCACATGTTGCCGCGGCGCTTAATATCGATGTCGGCGATCCGATCTTTTTCATCGAACGTACCAGCTACGTCGAGGGCAACCGGCCCATTGATTACGAGAAGCTCTACTATCGTGGTCAGTTGATCCGCTTCTCCACGCGCCTGTCGCGCCGCGTGCACGACTAATCGAGGAGGGTGGATTGTCCGCAGAAACGATTGTCTGGCTGTTCGTCGTCTCGTTTGGAGCAAGCGCTTTGGGCGGCGTGCTCGGAATGGCCAGCGGTATTTTCATTGTGCCAATTCTCACGTTGTTGTTCGGTGCCGATATTCATGTTGCGATCGGCGTGAGCATCGTGTCGGTGATTGCCTGTTCCTGCGGCGGTGCCGCTTCCTTCCTCAAGGCGCGTCTGACCAATGTTCGGCTCGCCCTCGTTCTGGAAACGGCGACGACGCTGGGCGCGCTGACTGGTGTGCTTTTGATCGGTATCATTCCGACGACTGCCCTCTATGGACTGTTCGCCGTAATTCTGGTCGTCTCGGCGCAGCAGATGCTGTCGCGCCGCCATGAACCGGTTGGCGGTGTCGTACCTCTCACGTGCGGTTGGGGCACGCGGCTGCGGTTGCATTCGAGCATACCCGATCACACCGGCAATGGAGACGTGGCCTACCAAGTCAGCCGTGTCCCGCTTGGCATGGCGCTGATGTATGGTGCGGGACTGGTCTCCGCGCTGCTCGGTGTCGGATCTGGCGTATTGAAGATTCCCGCAATGGATAGCGCGCTACGCTTGCCAATCAAGGTCTCGACGGCGACGTCGAATTTCATGATCGGCGTGACCGCGGCGGCAAGCGCCGGCGCATATTTCATGCGTGGCGACATCAATATCGATATGGCGGGTCCCGTGGCGCTCGGGTCGGTGCTGGGTGCGCTGCTCGGCGCGCGCATGCTGATGGGCATCCCAGCCGATAAGCTGCGTCTCTTCTTTGTGGTCGTGCTGGTGCTGTTGTCGATCCAGATGTTGCTTTCGGCATTCGGCGTGCGGATTTTTTGAGGTGGTGTCATGACGGAACGCGCTGCGAACGAACGTCTTGACCGGGGCCTAGCCGCGCTTCTCTGGTATGGCACCTGGGCCGCATCAGCGCTGATTGGGATCGGCATGGGCGTAGAGGCCGTGCAACGCACCTTCAGTTCGGTC
>Ga0180223_1002641_pt1 | contig 10392 bp, 10 predicted proteins | sample eDN5th30CKraftOP_FD_151337 | JGI IMG/M metagenome (GOLD analysis project Ga0180223, IMG submission 151337) | Enriched Organic Plus compost microbial communities from Emeryville, California, USA - eDNA 5th pass 30_C Kraft OP (version 2) (version 2) ...
TCCCGCCTGAGCGGCTTGTCGATGGCGCGTCAGTGAAAGTCATCGACAGTTCGTTGCCGCTGATGTCGTACAACAAGGCGCTTGTGAAAGAGGACGAACTGCCGAAGGCCTGGGAGGATCTGCTTGATCCACGCTGGAAGGGCAAGATCACTGCGCCGCGCCTCCCGAGCGCAGCGTTCTTTTACAACACATATTCTGTCGGCGAAGAGAAGATGACCAGAATCCTCGAAGGGATCATGACGCAGAATGTGATCTGGGTTCCCCGCACGCCGGATGGTGCGACTCGGCTGCTCAGCGGCGAGGCATCGCTGGCCCTCGGTGTGGATATCGAGTCCCAGGTGATCCGCGGTGCACCACTGGCCTATGTCCCGATCAGCCCGATGTTCCTCGCTCCATGGCAGACAAACATCGTCAAGGGAACCCGAAGTCCAAACCTCGTCAAGCTGTTCGCCTACTTCATCTCAACGGACATCGGTCAGGCCGCGCTTGACAACGCAACCGGATATTCCACCATCGATCGGCCGGACTCGACCAAAGCAAAACTGCTGGCTCAGTACAAACCCACATACGTGCCGCAGGAATGGATCCAGCAAAACTATGAGCGGATCGTCGCCAAATACTCGGCCATCATGGGCATTCGCTGACCGTTGCGGTTGCGGTCAGCGAGAACGATCAGGTGCGGCCAGCCAGATCATTTATGGCATTGACGAGTGCGGTTCGGTCCAATGGCTTGAGAAGAAACGCGGCAGCTCCGGCCAGTTTACAGCGTCCGCGCAATCCCGGTTCATCATGCGCTGTGATGATAATGGTTGGCAGGGAGATTCTCGTCTTGGCCAGATAATGCTGGAGCTCAATCCCATTGAATTCCGGCATGTGAAGATCGAGCAGCAGGCAGTCTGGATGACCTGCCTTCAACGATGCTAGGAATTCCGCGGCGGACGCAAATGTCCTGATGTCAAACGACGATGCCGCCAGTACGCGCGCCAGTGCCTTGCGCACCGATGCGTCGTCATCCACAAGAGCGACGCGGATGGGTCGCTTGATCATGACGGAGTTATCGAACGGATTGATTCCGGCGTCGAGTTGGCCCATGGGCTAATTCGACGTGAATCAGACTGCTGGCAGCATGCCGGCCTTATCGGTGATGCGCACAAGTTCTGCGACGCTATGTGCGCCCAGCTTGGCTTTCACGCGGCCGCGGTGGACCTTGATAGTTTTCTCCGTTGTTCCAAGGGCGGCTGCGATCTGCTTGTTGAGCCGACCAGTGATGACGTGGGACAGAACCTCACGTTCGCGCGGCGTTAATCTTGCAATCTGCTCCTGAACCGAGAGGCGCTCTCGAGATTGAGACCGTGCCTCCTCATCCTGGGCGCGGGCCAGTTCAACTGCGGCCAACAGCTGAATTGGGTCAACCGGCTTTGTCAGAAAGTCGACGGCCCCAGCCTTCATGGCTTGTACGCCGGCGGATATGCTACCGGTTCCCGTAACAAAGATGATCTGATGCTCCAGGCCTTTCTGGTGCTGCGCAAGCAGCGCCTTCTGGAGTTCCAGACCATCAAGCTCCGGCATGGTGAGATCGAGGATGATGCATCCTGGCGCCGAAGGATCGAAATCAGCGAGAAACTGTCGTGGTGACGGGTAGGGATGAGGATCATAGCCGGAGATACGCAACAATCGAGATAACGCCTTCAGGACGCTTGCGTCATCGTCGATCAGAAAGACCGGGAAACTCATTTTCGTGCCTCCCTTTCAAGCCGCTGATAAAGCCCGCTCCGTGAGGGTGATTGTGGCGACAGCTCCGCCTTCGTCGCGGTTCTCCAGCATAAGACAGCCGCCATGGGCTCGGATAATCGACGAACAGATTGAAAGTCCCAGGCCCAGGCCGCGCTCCTTGGTCGAAAAGTACGGCTCGAACACCTGATGTTGATGCAATGGAGCGAGGCCGTGTCCGCGATCGGCGATGAGAATTTGGACGCCGCCGGTGCTTATGGGACGGGTCTGAATGGAAACCAGCCGTTGGGAAGGAAGAACGTCGTTCATGGCTTCAAACGAATTCATCAGAATGTTGATAAAAACCTGCTGTAGCTGGACCAGGTCCGCAAAAATCAAGGGAAGATGATCGGCATACTCACAGGACGCTTGAATGCGCCTGCTGATCAGTTCTCCTTTCAGGAGCGAAAGCGTGGATGCGATAAGCTCGTTGACGTCGATCCGCTCCAAGCTGGCCGCACCCTTCTTCAAGAGACTGCGCATCCGATGGATGACTTCGCCCGCCCGATGATCTTCGCCGATGATGTCGTCGAGCGCGGCGGATATTTCGACCAGGTCCGGGCTCTTGTCTTCGAGCAACAGCCGTGCTGCCTGCGCATTTGAGAGGATTGCGGTGAGGGGCTGGGTCAATTCATGGGCTATGCCGCCGGAAAGTTCGCTCAGCATCGATACGCGCATGAGATGAACGACGTCGCGGTGCTGCTGCGCGAGTTCGTCCTCCATGGCCTTGCGCGCCGTGACATCCGCGAATGTGCCGCTGATCTGGACAACAGAACCCTGATCATCACGAACGGTGCTGACCCGGGCACGAAGCCATCGAGTCTGGCCATCGTTGCGTCGAGTGATCCGAAATTCGGTATCGGCAGTGCCTTCGGGCGTCGCAGCCAGATCCATCACCTGATAGGCGATGTCGTGATCATCCGGATAGGCCGTATCGATGATGACATCACGCGTGATGACCTGGTCCGGACTGAACCCGAACATTCTGCGTCCATGATCGGTGATCCAGAAGCGGTTGTCATCGTAGTTGAAGTGCCACAAGCACAGGTCTGCGGCGACGGCCGCCAGCGCCATGCGTTCCTCGCTTTCCCGCGTCGTCCGTTCGGCATGACGTGTTTCGTCGATGGCTGCGCCGAGAAGGAGGACGGGCACGGCAAGGCCGATGAGGAAGACCTGTATTGCGAAGACGTTCCGCTCGGGATCGGCAATGATGAACAAGCTCGGACCGTTCAGCGTCATGGCGACCAGCAGGATCGTCACGACAAACACGGAAAAACTCGCTCCCTTCACGCCGAATCGAACGGTGATCCAGAGAATCAGCGGTAATGGGAGATAAAGCAGCGCGGGCAGGAGGCCTGCCGGGACATTGTCGGTTTTACCCTTGAAAACAACGACGCAGACAAAGATGAGCGCTATCGCCACGACGGTGGCTTCAACAAGGTCTATTGTCGATAGCGGCTGTGCTCGTCTGCTGGCGCGCGTATCAAAGTACGCCAGTGCGAGGGGCCCCAATGCAACGCCTGCCAAGGCGTTGGCCATGTACCATTGTGTCCAGAATGTCCAGTATTCGGCTGGCGCACCGACCGCCATGGCGGGCACGAAGGCGCCACCAAAGGCAACCAGGGCCGGGCTGAGAATGACGGCAGCCAGGATGTATTGAAGCATCCGCCGCAAGGTGGTGAGCCATGGCGGAGCCCCGAGTAAATATTGCAGGGAGAGCGCACTCATGATTGCAACGAGACAATTTGTAACGAATGCAACCAACAATTGGGGAGCGCTCATGCCGATGCCGAGCTCGGAAATGAGGTGCGCCGGAAATGCCGCCAGGATGCAGAGCCACCATCTGTGCCGGGGAACGAGCATCAGAGCACAGAACAGAACGGTGTTGGGCGGCCAGAACGGGGCAAAAATCTTGTCGGAGAATGTGCCAACCAGAAAGGCCACTTCCGCCGCCAGATAATACGCCACGGCGACAACGATTGGCATTCCAACAGCGTTCTTCAAATGAAGAATCTGAGAGTCCCCTGAGCGGATCGCCACGTCCCAGTTCATGGGCTGCTTCCGAGGAACACACCTGGCAGCCAAGCCAGAAAGCGGGGCAACTTAACTATACGTTCCCGGTTTGCGCAATACCTTATTCGACTGGGAATCCGGATTGGGTTTATTTGGTCAGCGACCAGATTGTTCTAACTGTTCCATCGCCTTTGCTGCCGTAATTCGCACCCGCGCCGGTTGCGCTCAAGAACTTTGTCAGATCTGTGCGGCTCGTAAACGGGATGGCAATCCGGCGAGTGCTGTCGGCCGCGTATTGGACCTCGGTCCAATCGATGGCCGGCCATTGGCCAGCGTAGACTTTCCAACGAACAAGGGAAGTAACGCTGCCATGTTGAGCATCGACCGCCTCGTGATCGACGGTGTGACGGACGTGCGTGACGGCATGGTCCTGATCGAGGGTGGCACGTTTCGGATGGGATCGGACAAGCACTATCCGGAAGAAGCTCCCGTGCATCGGGCGACAGTCGCTCCGTTCTGGATTGACAGCACGCCGGTCACCAATCGCCAGTTCAAAGAGTTCGTGCGGGCCACGGGCCATGTGACGCTGGCCGAAGTTCCACCTGATCCGAAGGACTATCCCGGTGCTTTGCCGCACATGCTCTATGCCGGGTCGATGGTCTTTGCGCCGCCGGCGCATCCGGTTGACTTGAGGGACTGGAGCGGTTGGTGGACCTTCGTGAAAGGCGCCAGCTGGCGCCGGCCTTATGGTCCGAAGAGCAACATCAATGCTCTCGACAGTCATCCCGTTGTGCACGTGTCATTTGCGGATGTGATGGCGTATGCGCAATGGGCGGGAAAGGACCTGCCGACCGAGGCCGAATGGGAATTTGCAGCACGCGGCGGTCTCGACGGGGCAGACTATGCGTGGGGCGATGAGTTCATGCCCGGCGGCGAGCACCTTGCGAACACATGGCAGGGTGAGTTTCCGCACCAGAACCTTGCCGAAGACGGCTTCGAGCGGACGTCGCCGGTCAGGACATTTCCCCCGAACGGATACGGCGTCTACGACATGATCGGCAACGTCTGGGAATGGACGTCCGATTGGTACGCGCCGAAGCACGAAGCCGATGCGCTGAAGACGTGCTGCATTCCGCAGAATCCGCGCGGTGGCCCGGAGACTGGCAGCTACGATCCACGTCAGCCGGCGATTCAGATTCCCCGGAAGGTCCTGAAGGGCGGCTCACACCTCTGTGCGCCGAACTATTGCCGGCGCTATCGGCCGGCCGCGCGCCATGCGCAGCAGGTTGACACGGCCATGAGCCATGTCGGGTTCCGCTGTGTTGTTCGTCATGCAGGCCGGCAATGACGGAAGCACCGGCACCAGGACTGACGTGGATGGCGAAGCTGGTCCTGGCTTTGATTGTCATCCTGCTGGCAGTAGGAGCGATCTGGCACGGCATTTCGGCCGAAGCCTGGCAGCGGATGTGGCGGAATCTGTTTGATCGTCCAGGTGGACCGATGACATTCCGGTTCTTCCTGCAACCGACCATGGCGGCGATCGCCGCCGTGATCGACGGGATCAAGGATGCCCGCACCGGGCGCTCACCGTATTTCTGGACGGTCCTGACCGACCCGCATGAGCGCTGGGCAAGGCTCAACGAGGGCCTGGTCTCGACAGCAAGGATCATCCTGCTCGGGCTGGCGATGGATGTGGTCTATCAGCTCACCGTGCTGAAGACCTTCTATCCGGTCGAGGCGGTCAACATCGCGATCGCGCTGGCTTTCATTCCTTATCTTCTGCTCCGCGGACCAGTGGCGCGCATCGCCCGTCACTGGATACATGCCAACCCATGAACCAGGACGTGCTGCGGAAAGTGAGCTGCTCTACATGACTGACCAAAACATCACCGGGCAAAGCAGTTCTGACCTGATTTCGGTCGAGCTTTCGTCGCGGCGCACGGGAATGTCATTCCAGCGCACGCGCATGAGCGCGGATCGCACACTGATGTCCGTAATCCGGACGTCGCTGTCGCTGATCTCGTTCGGCTTCACGATCTATCAGGTGTTTCAGAAGTTGAGAGACCAGGCCATCCTCACCAGCGCCACCCCGGCGCGCAATTTCGGCGTCACGCTTGTCGGCCTTGGGATCGCGATGCTGGTGATCGGAATCATTTATCACCTCCGTTTCATGGCCGGCCTGCGCGAGGAACGCAAGGAGATGACAGACGCCAGCCTGATCCATGGCGAAAGCAAATTCCCACCATCATTCACGCTGATCACTGCAGTCATCCTGCTGCTGATCGGCATCGCTGCGATCATGAGCATGCTGTTTCGGGTTGGGCCGTTCGAGTGAGGCAGAGTTGAAGCGTCGTCACAGTTTCGGTGAAGCCGCGCAGATCAAGGCGTGGGATCGAAGCGAAGAGTGAAGAATTTCGGGCTGGGGCAGGACATAGGGAGAGCGCCAGATGGCCAAGTCAGACAAGCCGAACATTCTATTCATCATGAGCGACGATATCGGCTGGTTCAATCTCAGTTGTTACAATATGGGCATCATGGGGTATCGCACCCCCAATCTCGATCGCATTGCGAACGAAGGCGCGTTGTTCACGGACTTCTATGGCCAGCAGAGCTGCACGGCCGGCCGCGCCGCCTTCATCACCGGACAATCTCCGATCCGGACGGGGCTCACCAAGGTCGGCATGCCAGGGGCGACGCTCGGCATCAGACCCGAGGATCCAACTGTTGCGCAATTCCTCAAGAACCTGGGCTATGCAACCGGCCAGTTCGGCAAGAACCATCTCGGTGACCGCAATGAACATCTGCCGACCGTGCATGGCTTCGACGAATTCTTCGGCAATCTCTATCACCTCAATGCCGAGGAAGAGCCGGAATATCCAGACTACCCGAAAGACCCGAATTTCCGGAAGAAGTTCGGACCGCGCGGCGTCCTCAAATGCAAAGCCACCGACAAGGACGATACGACGGTCGATCCCGTGTTCGGCAAGGTTGGCAAGCAGACGATCGAGAACACCGGCCCCCTGACCCGGAAACGGATGGAAACGGTGGACGAAGAATTCGTCGGAGCTGCGCTTGATTTCATGGAGCGCAAGACCAGGGAAGGCGCGCCGTGGTTCTGCTACATGAACACCACCCGGATGCACGTGTTCACGCATCTCAAGCCGTCATCGGTCGGCAAGACCGGACATGGCCTCTATCCCGACGGGATGGTCGAGCTCGATGGCTATGTCGGCCAGTTGCTCGACAAGCTCGAGCAGCTCGGTGTTGCGGACAATACCATCGTGGTCTTCACCACCGACAACGGCGCGGAAGTGATGTCATGGCCCGATGGCGGCACGACGCCGTTCCGGGGCGAGAAGGATACCAATTGGGAGGGCGGCTGGCGTGTGCCGTGCGTCATGCGCTGGCCCGGTGTCATCGGACAGGGCCGCGTGATCAACGACATCTGCTCGCTGCAGGACTTCATCCCGACCTTTGCCGCGGCCGCCGGCGAGCCTGATCTCGTGTCGAAAGTGAAGAAGGGTTATAAGATCGGCGATACGACCTTCAAGGTTCACCTCGACGGCTACAACCTTCAGCCGTTTCTTGCCGGCCGGGACAAGGACTCCCCGCGCCGGGGCTTCCTGTACTGGAGCGACGACGGTGACCTGATGGCGCTGCGCGTTGACCAGTACAAGATCGTGTTTGCCGAACAGCGTGCAACCGGCATCGACGTCTGGCGAGCGCCCCTGTCGCAGATGCGCATACCAAAAATGTTTGATCTTCGCGCCGACCCGTTTGAGCGCGGGGAGGAGAGCTTCAAGTATAACGACTGGTTCATCGAGCACGTCCCGTTCCAATACGCCGCACAGGCGATCGTTCACGAGTGGCTCGACAGCTTCAAGGAATTTCCGCCGCGCCAGAAGGCGGCAAGTTTCACCGTCGACCAGATTGTCGAGAAACTGATGCCAAAAGATTGAGCCGCTGCTGCGATCGGGGCGCCGCTTAGCGGCCGCTCCACGGATTGAGGTTGATCACATGCGCAAGCGAAGCATACATCCTGCTGCAAGCGGAGTGATAAAGACCAGTCAATCCCTTGTGTCCGTGGGGATCGGTGCGGAACTCCACGCGCACCGACCGCTCGCCTTCACGGATTTCCTGCCTGCAACCACAGCACGACTGGCCGCGGTAGCCACCGCCGCCTTTCATCGATTCATCGAGAAACATAGAGCGTCATCAACCTTGTCATTACTTGTTCAGATGCCGCGGCTTCGGCCGCCTCGGGCCCGTCTTTCCAGACGTGCTCCCGACAATGCTGAACCGGTCTTGCCCCGCCTCATGAAAAGTCGTGCGGCATTTTGCGACAAAAATCCACAACCTTAACGGGAAAGGATAGGCCATGGCCAAGACACCCAGGAGCGGGAACTCGAGCAAGCCAAATATCCTCGTCATCTGGGGCGACGATATCGGCCAGTCGAATCTGAGTTGCTACACCCATGGTCTGATGGGCTACCACACGCCCAACATCGACCGAATTGCCAAGGAAGGCATGCTGTTCACCGACAGTTATGGTGAGCAGTCCTGCACCGCGGGCCGCTCATCCTTCATTACGGGACAGAGCGTCTACCGCACCGGTTTGTCGAAAGTCGGCATCCCCGCAGCCCCGGTTGGCATGTCTGAGAAGATTGTAACCATAGCTGCTCTGCTGAAAGAGCAGGGCTACGCCACCGGCCAGTTCGGCAAAAACCACCTCGGCGATCTCAACAAGATGCTGCCGACCAACCACGGCTTCGATGAATTCTTTGGCAACCTCTATCATCTCAATGCCGAGGAGGAGCCGGAGATGTACGACTATCCGCCGGAGAAGGACTTCCCGAACTTCCACAAGACATTTGGGCCGCGTGGCGTGATCCACTCCTGGGCGACCGACAAGGACGACGCGACGGTGATGCCGCGCTGGGGCAAGGTCGGCAAGCAGAAGATCGAAGATACCGGCCCCTTGAACAAGAAGCGCATGGAAACCTGCGACGAAGAGTTTATCGCCGCGGCGTCAGACTTCATTAAACGCCAGAACAAGAATGGTAAGCCGTTCTTTGTATGGCTCAACACCACGCACATGCATTTGTTCACACACACCAAGCCGAAAAGCCTGGGCCAGGCCGGTCGCTGGCAGTCTCCGTACCACGACACCATGATCGATCATGACAAGAATGTCGGCCAGGTGCTTGATCTGCTCGACGAGTTGGATATCGCTGATGATACCCTCGTGATGTATTCGACCGACAACGGTCCGCACCGCAACTCTTGGCCGGATGCCGGTACGACGCCGTTCCGCAGCGAGAAGAATACCAACTGGGAAGGTGCTTTCCGGGTTCCGCTGCTGGTCCGCTGGCCGGCCAAAATCAAGGCTGGTTCGATTGCCAATGGTATTGTGCAGCATCACGACTGGCTTCCGACCTTCATGGCGATGGCGGGAGCGCCCGACGTGATCGAAAAGCTCAAGACCGGCTATAAGGCGATTGGGCGTACCTACAAGAACCACATCGACGGCTTCAACCTGCTGCCCTATATCACCGGCGAAGCCAAACAGAGCCCTCGGCAGCTTTTCTTCTACTTCAGCGATGATGGCGATGTGCTGGGGCTGCGCTTCGACAACTGGAAGATCGTGTTCATGGAGCAGCGCCTTCGGGGCACACTGGGAGTCTGGGCGGAGCCCTTCGTGCGGCTGCGCTTGCCCAAACTCTTCAACCTGCGAACGGACCCGTACGAGTACGCGGATATCACGTCAAACTCGTACTACGACTGGTTCTTGCATCATGACTACATCATCTTTGCCGCGCAGGCCATTGCAGCGAAGTTCGCCGAGACCTTCCAGGACTTCCCTGCAGTCCAGCATCCGAATTCCTTCACCATCGATGATGCGATGGCAAAGATGTCTGAGGCTGCCGGCGGGGCCAACCACTGAACACACCCGCACCGGGCGATGAATGCATCGCCCGGTGTCTCCATTGTCTTGGCGCGGAGAAAGCCGATGAAGGTGGTGCTGCCACGGCTGGCTGGTCTGGCCATCCTGTCGACGTTCGGAGCTGTCACTCAAGGGTCAGCTTACGCCCAGGTGCCGCTCTCGGCCTATCAGGATGCGAACGGATTTATCGACGTTCAGGCGCTGACCTGCTCCCAGCTTGCCAATACCTATCAGGAAGATGCCGATCTTTTGTCCGCCTGGTACAGCGGCTGGTATAACGGCCTCTCCAAGCGGCACTACGCCCACATCACCCGCGCCAAGTCCGGAGAACATCAGCTCATTGTCTACTGCAAGGCTCATCCGCGCCTGAAGATCATCGAGGCGATCGACGTTCTGCTCAAGGACGAAGCGAAAAGATAGGGTCCCATCGAATCGGGCAGGGTGGCGGCACAGGATCGTGGTGATCATGAAGCAGGATACCGTGCCCGATTCAGGTGGAGGCCAGCCGTGAAGGAATGGCTGGTCGTCGCCTCCGAAAGCGCGATTGTCATCATCGATGCGCTCGCGCTTGCGGTCATTCTCATCGGTACGGCGGAGGCGGTCGTTCTCGGTGTTCGGGCCGTGGTATCGTCTCCCACCGGGCAGGAGCGCCGTGATGTGTGGTT
>Ga0180223_1002642_pt1 | contig 10388 bp, 6 predicted proteins | sample eDN5th30CKraftOP_FD_151337 | JGI IMG/M metagenome (GOLD analysis project Ga0180223, IMG submission 151337) | Enriched Organic Plus compost microbial communities from Emeryville, California, USA - eDNA 5th pass 30_C Kraft OP (version 2) (version 2) ...
CGCCGCCGTCGCCGCCCTCGGGACCGAGGTCGATGATCCAGTCGGCGGTCTTGATGACTTCGAGATTGTGCTCGATCACCACCACGCTGTTGCCCTGTTCGACCAGCTCGTGCAGCACGTCGAGCAGCTTCTCCACGTCGGCGAAATGCAGGCCGGTGGTCGGCTCGTCGAGGATATAGAGCGTGCGGCCGGTCGCGCGCTTGGACAGCTCCTTGGCGAGCTTGACGCGCTGCGCTTCGCCGCCTGAGAGCGTCGTCGCCTGCTGGCCGACATGGATGTAGCCGAGGCCGACGCGCTGCAGCGTCTTGAAGGTCTCGCGCACCTTCGGCACCGCCTTGAAGAACTCCGCCGCCTCATCGACTGTCATGTCGAGCACGTCGGCGATCGACTTGCCGCGGAACAGCACGTCCAGGGTCTCGCGGTTGTAGCGCTTGCCCTTGCAGACATCGCAGGTGACGTAGACGTCCGGCAGGAAGTGCATCTCGATCTTGATGACGCCGTCGCCCTGGCAGGCCTCGCAGCGGCCGCCCTTGACGTTGAAGGAGAAGCGCCCGGCCTCGTAGCCGCGCGCCTTCGCCTCCGGCAGGCCGGCGAACCATTCGCGGATCGGCGTGAAGGCGCCGGTATAGGTCGCCGGGTTCGAGCGCGGCGTGCGGCCGATCGGCGACTGGTCGATGTCGATGATCTTGTCGATATGCTCGAGACCGTCGATGCGGTCATGCGGCGAGGGCGCTTCGCTGGCGTTGTTGAGCTTGCGCGCGATCGACTTGTAGAGCGTGTCGATCAGCAAGGTCGACTTGCCGCCGCCGGACACGCCGGTGATCGCCGTGAACAGGCCGAGCGGGATTTCCGCGGTGACGTTCTTGAGGTTATGGCCGCGGGCGTTGACCACCTTGATGGTGCGGCGCTTGTCCGGCGCGCGGCGCTCCGGGATGTCGATGCCGAGTTCGCCGGTGAGGTAGCGGCCGGTCAGCGACTTCGGATTGTGCATGATGTCGTCGGGCAGCCCCTGGGCGATGATCTGCCCGCCATGCACGCCCGCGCCGGGGCCGACATCGACCACATAGTCGGCGATGCGGATCGCGTCCTCGTCATGCTCGACCACGATCACCGTGTTGCCGAGGTCGCGCAGGCGCTTCAGCGTCTCCAGGAGCCGCGCATTGTCGCGCTGGTGCAGGCCGATCGACGGCTCGTCCAGCACATACAACACGCCGGTGAGGCCTGAGCCGATCTGCGAGGCGAGGCGGATGCGCTGGCTCTCGCCGCCGGACAGCGTGCCGCTGGAGCGCGCCATGGTCAGATATTCGAGGCCGACATCGACGAGGAATTTCAGCCGGTCGCGGATCTCCTTGAGGATGCGCACCGCGATCTCGTTCTGTTTGGCGTTGAGCTCTTTCGGCAGCGCGATGAACCAGTCGCCCGCGCGCCGGATCGACATCTCGCCGAGCTGGGCGATGTTCAGCCCGCCGACCTTGACGCACAGCGCCTCGGGCTTGAGCCGCGCGCCGTTGCATTCGGAGCAGGGGATGTCGGTGAAATATTTGCCGATCTCCTCGCGCGCCCATTCGCTCTCGGTCTCGCGGAAGCGGCGCTCGAGATTGGTCACCACGCCTTCGAACGGCTTCTTGGTGGCGTAGGAGCGCATGCCGTCGTCATAGGTGAACTTGATCTCGTCGTCGCCGGAGCCATAGAGGATCATCTGCTGGATCTTCTTCGGCAGGTCCTTCCACTTGGCGTCGAGCGAGAACTTGTAGTGCTTGGCGAGCGCGTCCAGCGTCTGCGCGTAGTAGGGCGAGGAGGTGCGCGACCATGGCGCGATGGCGCCCTTCTTCAAGGTCGCGTCCCGGTCGCCGATCACCAGGTCGGCATCGATATGCTGCTCGACGCCGAGGCCGCCGCATTTCGGGCAGGCGCCGAACGGGTTGTTGAAGGAGAACAGCCGCGGCTCGATCTCCGGAATGGTGAAGCCGGAGACCGGGCAGGCGAATTTCTCCGAGAAGACGATGCGCTCGGCGGTGTCGTTGCGCTGCTTGTTGGCCTTGCTGCCGGTCGTGGCAGCGCCGTCGGCGAATTCCACCACGGCGAGACCGTCGGCGAGCTTCAGCGCCTGTTCAATGGAGTCGGCGAGACGGGTTGCGAGGTCCGGCCGCACCACGATGCGGTCCACCACCACGTCGATGTCGTGGGTGAACTTCTTGTCGAGGGCCGGGACCTCGGTGATCTCATAGAATTTGCCGTCGACCTTGACGCGCTGGTAGCCCTTCTTGAGATATTCGGCGATCTCCTTGCGGTATTCGCCCTTGCGGCCGCGCACCACCGGCGCCAGCAGATAGAGCCGCGTGCCCTCCGGCAGCGCCATCACCCGGTCCACCATCTGCGAGACGGTCTGGCTTTCGATCGGCAGGCCGGTCGCCGGCGAATACGGCACGCCGACCCGCGCCCACAGCAGGCGCATGTAATCGTAGATCTCGGTGACGGTGCCGACGGTCGAGCGCGGATTCTTCGAGGTGGTCTTCTGCTCGATGGAGATGGCCGGCGACAGGCCGTCGATCTGGTCGACATCCGGCTTCTGCATCATCTCCAGGAACTGGCGCGCGTAAGCCGACAGAGACTCGACGTAGCGGCGCTGGCCCTCGGCATAGATGGTGTCGAAGGCGAGGGAGGACTTGCCGGAGCCGGACAGGCCGGTGAACACCACCAGCTTGTCGCGGGGGATTTCGAGATCGACGTTCTTGAGATTGTGTTCGCGGGCGCCGCGAATGGAAATCACCCGTCCGCCATCGAGATTACGGCGCGGGCGGCTCTTGTCGAACAGTTCGTCCATGGTCTGCCGATCGTGTTTTTGGATGGTCGCGGGTCCGCGCGACGCCGGTCCGGACGGCAGCGGGACATTCGGAACGTAGTAAGAACGGCGGCATTTTGCCAGTCCGTGTTTTGGGCGCGGTTCCCGCTGTTCACAGCCGTGCCGGGCTCGGGCGCTGCGGCAGGGCGGCAACGCCGAACGGCGCGCCGATTCGATGAACAGGGATGCAGAAAGCCCCGTATTTTGCGGCCTTTTTGCGATTCCATGCGCTGTACCGGAACGGCGCTCCGCCTCTCGCGTTGCGCCCCTGTGGTCACCAATGGCCCCGAGGGGAACAATCCAAGGAGACGACACGCATGACGAAACACCTTCTGATCACGACGACAGCCCTCTCGCTGCTGACAGGAATCGGTATGGCCGCGGCCCAGGGCCAGGGCATGGGTGGCGGACAGGGCGGCACGGGGACGCCTCCGGCAGCGTCGGGCGAGCGCGGAAACGCCGGCGGGACGAACGACCGGGGCTCCGGCGGAATGAACCAGGCTCCCCGGGATGTCACGCCGCGCGCGGGCCAGGCCGAGCAGGGTCAGCGGGCCGGGCAACCGGACCAGCGCAGGAATTCCGCACAAGGCGCGCAGCGCGATGACGGCGCCCGGACGCCGCAGTCCGCCCAGGGCGGCATGGACAACGAGCGCCGCGGCATGGATTCGAATCGCACCAACGCCCAGTCGGACCGTGACCGGGCGGGCGATGGCAACCGGATGGGCCAGGGCGAACGGCGGCAGAATGAGCGGATGGGGCAGGGCGAGCAGCGTCGGAACGAGCCACGCCAGAACATGGGCCAGGGTGAGGACCGGCGCAACGAAACGACGGGTCAGGGCGCAGCCGGTGCGCGCAACGCCGTGAACGTGCGGATCAACGACACCCAGCGGACCCGCATCACCCAGGCGATCAACATCCGCACAGCACCGAGGGTGAGCAACATCAACTTCAACGTCGCGGTCGGCACGCGCGTGCCGCGGACCATCGCGTTCCATCCGCTGCCGGCCACCATTGTTGAAGTGGTGCCGGAGTATCGCGGCCTGCAGTATTTCGTGGTGGATCAGCGCATCGTGATCGTCGATCCCGCGACCTATGAGATCGTGACCATCATCGACGCCTGACCCCTGCGGCTCGCGTCAAAGGAAAAGCCCCGGAGGATGTTGTCCTCCGGGGCTTTGTCTGCGGGGCTTTGTCTTCAGAGTGAAAGATCGGGCCTCAGTGCCAGCCGCCGCCAAAGCGGTAGTTGATACCGACGCGGAACAGCGATTCGTTGAACTTGACGTTGACGGGGCGGGAGCCGGCGGCGCGGTACCTTTCGCTGCCATAGTCGGCATAGAGATACTCGGCCTTGGCCGACCAGTTGTTCCAGAAGCCATATTCGATGCCGCCACCGACGGTCCAGCCGCTGCGCGTCTTGGTCACGGCGGTGCTTGCATTGGCGACATTATCGATGGCTTTTACCTTGATGTCGGACACGGCATAGCCGCCGGTGACATAGAACAGGGCGGGACCGACCGCATAGCCGAGGCGGCCACGAACGGTGCCGATCCAGTCCTGCTCGGTCCGGCAGGTCACGCCTGCGCTGCAGTGGCGGGATCCGCGGATGCCGGCCCAGGCGATGTCGCCCTCAAGACCGACGACGAAGGAATTGTTGAACTGCCAGTTGTAGCCCAGCGTGCCGCCGACGAAGCCGCCATCGGGCGAGAGCTTGCGGCGGAAATTCCCGGCTTTCAGTTCGCTCTCGCCCCAGCCGTAGCCGCCGACGATACCGATGTACGGTCCGGTCCAGGTATAAATGGTTTCGACAATGATCGGCGCCTTGACTGGCATCCGGGCCGGCAGGTCGGCAGCCGATGCGCCGACAGTGAGGGTAGCAAGCGCGATGGTCGACAGCAGAATGCGTTTCATGACGTCTTTCCAGATCGGATAGGGGCCTCAGACCTCATCGTCCATCTTGCGGGGGCATGCAATCGCTGATTTTGCCGGGCGCATCTTTCATCCCAGGCGTTGCCGGGCTGCATCGTCAGGCTGGAGCCGTGTCAGACTGCAACGGGCAAAACAAAAACCCCCGGAGAATATCTCCGGGGGCTTTGTCGTCAGAGAACTTAAGCCGTGTCTTAGCGCCAGCCGCCGCCGAAGCGGTAGTTGATACCAACGCGGAACAGCGACTCGTTGAACTTGACCTTGGTACGCACGAACGGGGAGCCACCACCGAAATAGTTCTCGTTGCCGTAGTCGGCATAGAGATACTCGGCCTTGGCCGACCAGTTGTTCCAGAAGCCGACTTCGACACCGCCGCCGACAGTCCAGCCGTTGCGGGTCTTGGTCTGAGACGCGCTGAGGTTAGCCGTCGTCAGCTTCGCCTTGACGTCCGACACCGCGTAACCACCGGTGACATAGAACAGGGCAGAACCAGCAGCATAACCGAGGCGGCCGCGAACGGTGCCGATCCAGTCCTGGTCAGCCTTGCAGGTCAATCCAACGGCGCAGGTCTTGGAGCCGCGGATGCCGGCCCAGGCGATGTCGCCTTCGAGACCGACGACGAAGGAATTGTTGAACTGCCAGTTGTAGCCGAGCGTGCCACCGACAAAGCCACCATCCGGCGATGTATTGCCGCGGATAGCACCATTGTTGGAGCGGAAGTTGCTCTCGGCCCAGCCACCGCCACCAACGATACCGATGTACGGTCCGGTCCAGGTATAAATGGTTTCAACAATGACCGGCGCCTTGACCGGCATGCGGGCCGGCAGGTCGGCAGCAGATGCACCTGCGGTGAAAGCGACCAGCGCGACGGTCGAAAGCAGAATGCGTTTCATAAACCCCTCTCCATATTCAACGTGAGCATGCATGCTTCATCCTCCAAACGCGGGACAGAAGCAATTGCCAAGTATGTGAGCAAAGCGGGTTAGTTTTCGGGCGTTGCAGGATTGCATCGGTTGGAACTTTGAGCTAGGAACAAAAAAAGAACACTTAAGTATAACTATTTAAGAATAAGGCTGAGGAAAGGCATTCAAGGCTGTTTGCCGGAGCGGCGGCGGCCACTAGGGTGGGGCCAATCACGGAGTGGAGAGTGTCATGGCGGGTTCGGTCAATAAGGTCATTCTGGTCGGCAATCTGGGGGCGGACCCCGAAATCCGCCGGACTCAGGACGGGCGGCCCATTGCCAATCTGCGAATCGCGACGTCGGAGACCTGGCGGGACAAGGCGAGCGGCGAGCGCAAGGAAAAGACGGAGTGGCACCGCGTCGTCATTTTCAATGAGGGCCTGTGCAAGGTCGCGGAGCAGTACCTCAAGAAGGGTGCGAAGGTTTACATCGAAGGCGCTTTGCAGACGCGGAAATGGACCGACCAGTCCGGCCAGGAAAAATATTCGACCGAGGTGGTGCTGCAGGGCTTCAATTCCACCCTGACCATGCTGGATGGCCGTGGCGGCGGTGGTGGAGGCAGCGTCAGTTATGACGATGGCGGCGATGATTTCGGATCGTCCAGCCCGATGTCGTCCGGCCGCGACCGCAAGCCCGCGATGGCAGGCGGGGGCGGAGGCGGCCGCCGCGACGACATGGATGACGAAATCCCGTTCTGACGGCGTTACGCCGGCGGGGCGCGCCTCGCTGCGAATTGCTGGAAGTTCAGATCGGGATCGCTCGCCTGCGCCCTGGCGAATTCGCGATTGAGCGCGCGTTTGCGGACAATGCCGGCTGCGGCGACGGCGCGGTTTGCCTCCGACAGGGCAAAGCCGTCGCCGTGCTGGAGCCGCGTCAGGATATCGCCGTAGGCCTGGTCGAACATCAGCGCTGAGTTCGGGGCGTGGCAGACCGAGCCGGTGACGACGCGATATTCCATCAGCGATTCGGGGAGCGCCAGCATCGGCCCGGCGCGATCGATCAGCCGCAGGTTGGCCACCACATCGTCGCCGTGGGTGATGTCCTCGACCTGCGGCATGGCCAGTTCGCGGGTCATCACCGGAAACAGCGGCGTGGTCAGATCGAGCAGGGCCGCAATGCCGATCTGCCCCGTCCTCCCGGCGGCATCGAAGGCCCGGTAAAGCAGTCTGCCGGTGTCGTTATCCACAACGGCGGGATTGTCCGTCGCGACGCCGTGCTCCCGGACCAGCGGGACAAGGGTCGCGAGTCGCGCCGGACGGAACAGATCGTCGGCATCCAATGTCGCAACGATATCTCCCTGGGCGTGCGACAGGCCGAGATTCCGGGCCTTGAAGGTGCCGGAATGAACGCATCCCGTGGACACGAAGGCGATGCGGCGGTCGTTGAGCCCGTCACGGCGCAGGTGGGCTTCGTAGTCGTAGCCGTCATCGGCAACCACGATCGCCTCCCAGCCGGCATGAGTCTGCGCCTTCAGGCTCTCGACCATCCGGCCCAGGGTCCGCTGGGCGTCGCAGGCTGCAGTGATGACGGAGACCAGCATGGGCATCCCTCTCAGCCCGCCAGTGCCGCGCGCGTGCCGTCGATGACGAACTGCACCGCCATCGCCGCCAGCAACACGCCAAGCAGCCTGGACAAGACAATGTTTCCGGTCGCCCCGAGGATCCGCTCGACGCGGCCTGCCGTCAGGAACACCAGCAGGCACAGCGCGACGACGACGATGATGACCCCGGCCAGCACGGCCAGGAGCGGCAGATGTCCCTCGGTCCGCCCGGCCAGCAGCACGGTGGCGGTGATGGCGCCGGGCCCCGCCATCAGCGGAATGGCCAGCGGGAAGGCCGCGATGTTGCGCACATGCTCCTCCACGGCCTGCTCGGCCGCTTCCGACTGGCGCTGCAACCGGACCCCGAACACCATTTCCGATGCGATCGAGAACAGCAGCAGGCCGCCGGCGATGCGGAAGGCGGGCAGGGAAATCGTCAGGGTCTTCAGCAGCCAGTCGCCGATGATCGCCGCGCCGATCAGGATCATCGCCGCGATCAGGCAGGCGCGCAGCGCCACGCTGCGCCGGGACAGCCGAGGAAGGCCCTCCGTCAGAGCCAGGAATGCCGGCGCCAGCCCGATCGGATCGACCACCACCAGCAAGGTCACGAAGGCCGAGATCAGAAATTCAGCCGGCATGGGCGCTGCCATATTGCCGGCCGGCGTTGGGCGATCCTGCGGGTTTCATCCGTGTCGATTCCAGCTCCCGGCAGCCCCGAATCCCGCCGGATCCGGCCACCTGGCAAGCGCCTCCCGTGTTGGGGGTCATGCTTGCATCTAACCCACTGAATTACCATATAAAATAAACCTGATCCGGGCGCGTTTTTTGTTAGTGTCGCCGGGCTGAATCAGCTAATCAGAACAATCCCCATGTTAGTCTAGGAATTGCGTACTTGGCCGACGACGACAATCCAGCATCCGGCGACGGCAGTTCATCGGACATTCGCCCGGTTTCCATCACCGACGAGGTGAAGCGCAGCTATCTCGACTACGCCATGAGCGTGATCGTGGCGCGGGCGCTGCCGGATGCGCGTGACGGCCTCAAGCCGGTGCACCGGCGCATCCTCTATTCGATGTATGAGAACGGCTACGAGTGGAACAAGCCGTACCGCAAGTCGGCCCGCGTGGTCGGCGACGTCATCGGTAAGTATCATCCGCACGGCGACCAATCGATCTACGATGCACTGGTGCGCATGGCGCAGGACTTTTCCATGCGCCTGCCGCTGGTGGACGGGCAGGGCAACTTCGGGTCAGTGGACGGCGATCCCCCGGCGGCCATGCGATACACCGAAGTCCGGCTGGAGAAGGTCGCGAACGCGCTCCTTGAGGACCTCGACAAGGACACCGTCGACTTCCAGCCGAACTACGACAATTCCGAACGCGAACCGGTCGTCATGCCGGCGCGGTTTCCGAACCTGCTGGTCAACGGCGCCGGCGGAATCGCCGTCGGCATGGCCACCAACATCCCGCCGCACAATCTCGGCGAGGTGATCGACGGCTGTATCGCGCTGATTGAAGATCCGGCGCTCGATATCGACGACCTGATGAAGATCATCCCCGGTCCCGATTTCCCGACCGGCGGCATCATCCTCGGGCGCGCCGGCATCCGCGCGGCCTATCACCTCGGCCGCGGCTCGATCATCATGCGCGGCAAGGTGGAGTTCGAGGCGCTGCGCGGCGAACGCGAAGCCATCGTCATCAGCGAAATTCCCTATCAGGTGAACAAGGCCAGTATGGTCGAGCGCATCGGTGACCTGGTGCGCGAGAAGAAGATCGAAGGCATCTCCGCGCTGCGCGATGAATCCGACCGTGATGGATTCCGCGTCGTTGTCGAATTGAAGCGCGATGCGGTCCCGGACGTGGTGCTGAACCAGCTCTATCGCTTCACGCCGCTGCAATCGACCTTCGGGGCCAACGTCGTTGCGCTGGATGGCGGACGGCCGCAGGTGATGAACCTGAAGGACCTTCTGTCCACCTTCGTCGCGTTCCGCGAAGAGGTGGTGTCGAGGCGCACCAAATTCCTGCTCAACAAGGCGCGCGACCGTGCGCATATCCTCGTCGGTCTCGCCATCGCCGTCGCCAATATCGACGAGGTGATCCGGCTGATCCGCAGTTCACGCGATGCGGCTGAGGCGCGTGAGGCGTTGATGGCGCGCGACTGGCCTGCCGCCACCGTGCAGACGATGATCCTGCTGATCGACGATCCGCGCCACCGGGTGTCGGAGCACGGCACGGCGCGGCTCTCCGCCGAGCAGGCCAAGGCCATTCTCGATCTGCGGCTGCAGCGGCTGACCGCGCTGGGACGCGACGAGATCCAGGCGGAGCTTGATACGCTCGCCAAGGAGATCGCCGACTATCTCGACATCCTGCGCTCGCGCGCGCGCATCCAGGGCATCGTCCGGGATGAGCTCACCGCCGTGCGCAATGAATTCGCGACGCCGCGGCGCACCGTGATCCTCGACCAGGAAGGCGAGATCGAGGACGAAGACCTGATCGACAACCTCGACATGGTCGTCACCGTTTCTCACGCCGGTTACATCAAGCGCGTGCCGCTGTCGGCCTATCGGGCGCAGCGCCGTGGCGGCAAGGGCCGCTCCGGCATGCAGACCCGCGACGAGGATTTCGTCACCAAGCTGTTCTCGGCGCGCAATCTCACGCCGGTGCTGTTCTTCTCCTCGCTTGGCCGCGTCTACAAGGAGAAGGTCTGGCGGCTGCCGGAAGCGGCGCCGCAGGCGCGCGGCAAGGCGCTGATCAACATCCTGCCGCTGGAGCAGGGCGAGCGGATCAACACCATCATGCCGCTGCCCGAGGATGAATCCACCTGGGCGAATTTCGACGTGATGTTCGCGACCACCCGCGGCACGGTCCGGCGCAACAAGCTGTCGGACTTTGTCGATGTCCGCCGCTCCGGCATCATCGCCATGAAGCTCGACGAGGGCGACGCCATCGTCGACGTGCAGATCTGCACCGAGCAGGACGACGTGCTGCTGACGACGGCGAATGCCCAGTGCATCCGCTTCACGGTGGATGACGTCCGCGTGTTCCAGGGCCGCACGTCGATGGGCGTGCGCGGGGTGACGCTGGCCAGCGGCGACCGGGTGATCTCGATGACCATCCTGCGCC
>Ga0180223_1002643_pt1 | contig 10379 bp, 4 predicted proteins | sample eDN5th30CKraftOP_FD_151337 | JGI IMG/M metagenome (GOLD analysis project Ga0180223, IMG submission 151337) | Enriched Organic Plus compost microbial communities from Emeryville, California, USA - eDNA 5th pass 30_C Kraft OP (version 2) (version 2) ...
CAACAAGGCGGACATCACCAAACAGGCCACCGACAAGACCGTCGCCGATCTCGCACGCACCGACCAGATCGTCCGCAGCCTTGCCGACGCCGCCGACCGCATCGGCGCCGTCGTCAAGCTCATCGAATCGATCGCCGCCAAAACCTCGCTGCTGGCGCTGAACGCAACGATCGAGGCCGCACGCGCCGGCAACGCGGGCAAGGGCTTCGCGGTGGTCGCCAGCGAGGTGAAGTCCCTCGCCCAGCAGACGGCAAAAGCCACCGGCGACATCAGCACACAGATCAACGACATCCAGCAGGCCGTCGACCAGACGGTCAGCGCCATCGCCGCCGTGTCCAGCAGCGTGGCGACGCTGAGCGGCGCAAATCGGCAATTGACCGGCATCCTCGATCATCAGGCTGTCGAGATCGACCGGATCGGACAGCGGGCCGAAAGCGTGGCCGGCACCATTGCCGAGGTGCTGCCCGGCATCAATTCATCGGTCGCCGAAGTCGAGGAGGCCGGCCATCTCGTACTCGGCAATGCGGAAGATCTGCTTGGCCGCTCGCAATGGCTGGTCGATGCGGTGTCGAGCTATTTCACGGACCTCGAACACGGTTCGATCAAGGTCGGCATCCTGCATTCGCTCTCCGGCACCATGACCGCAAGCGAGCGCCCGCTGCAGGAATTGCTGGTGATGATGATCGAGCAATGCAACGCCAATGGCGGGCTGCTGGGACGGCCGCTTGAGCCGGTGATCATGAATCCGCGCTCGGACGCGGCGCTGTACGGCGCTCAGGCGCTGGAGATGATCACGCAGCATCGCGTCGCGGCGATCTTCGGCTGCTGGAGCTCGGCCTCCCGCAAGGAGGTGCTGCCGATCGTCGAGCGCGAACGCAATCTGCTGTTCTATCCCAGCCAGTATGAGGGCGAGGAAGCCTCGCCGAACATCTACTATACCGGCGCGACGCCACATCAGCAGGGCCTGCCTGCCATCAACTTCCTGATCGACAAGGGAGCCCGCCGCATCTTCCTGATCGGCAGCGACTACGTCTATCCGCGCACGACCAATGCCGTGCTGCGTGCTTATCTCGCCAGCAAGGGCATCACCGGCGACGATGTGCAGGACATCCACACACCGCTGGGATTCGCGGACTGGAAAGACGTGGTCGAGGATATCCGCGCCTTCGCCAGGGGCGGCAATGCCGCGGTCGTCTCCACCATCAGCGGCGACGCCAACCTGCATTTCTTCCGTGAGATGGCCCGGCAGGGCGCGACGGCGCAGACGATCCCGGTGATGTCGCTGTCGATCACCGAGAGCGAACTGCCGGCGCTGATGCGCTCCAACGTCGCCGGCAACTATGTCGCCTGGAACTACCTCCACGCCTTCGACACCCGGGAGAACCGGAAATTCATCGACGCCTGGCGGACCTTCACCGGCCAGCCCCGCGCGGTCACCAACGATCCCATGGAAGCGACCTGGATCGGCTTCCACCTGTGGACCGCTGCAGTGGAAGCAGCCGGCACCACGGCCACCGAAGCGGTCAAAGCGGCGCTTGCGGGAAGCACGATGACCTCACCGGGCGGCTTCCGGGTCAAGATGGACGGCCGCAGCCATCACCTGTTCAAGCCGGTGATGATCGGCCAGATCGGTTCCCGAGGCCAGATTCGTCCCGTCTGGGTGACCGAGGGCCTGGTTCCCCCGGAGCCCTTCAGTCCCTGGCTGTCCGGCAACTCGGCCGCCGGACAGCAACGGGCCGCCGCCTGACGCCTCACTCGCCGACGCAGCGATAATTCTCCGCCCTGTCGCCGCCTGCGCTGCCTGAGCCTATGAATTTGGGATAGCTTCCGGAGCGGCACATCGGCTTCGATGCGACGACATTGTACGGCGGCAGCGGCTGGCGGTTGACCAGCGTGAGCTGATCGGGCGGCTTGATCCCCTTCTCAACCCAGGCCTCCAGCGGCGCGAGCAAATCGATACGCCCGGGGATGCCGTAGCTCGGCGCATTGACCGTGCCCGCGTCATATCCATTCGCCGTATGGCCGAGACCCGTCGCGACATAAGCCGCAAAGAAGTCATCGACCTTGCTCTGGCCCATCCTGGCGACGACCGCGTCCCGGTAGCTCAGGCCGGACATCGCGCTCTGCCCCTTGTCCGCGAGATTCTGGCGAAGGATGAGCTTGCCGCCGCGATTGTGGAAGGCTGTCAGATCCGGCTGGTTCGAGTCGAGCAGATTGGACAGCTCGAGCACACGGTCCTTGAAGGCCGCCGGATCGTAGGTCAGCGCATCGAAGTTCGGATCGCGGGCGACGAAATACCGGACATACCAGCTCCCGTACTGATAATTGCCACCGGCACCGCGAGCATCGGGATCGGAGGTCGGCGCCGTGGTGCCGGTGACCCAGCGCGTGAAGTTGACGGGGACAAGCTCGCTGCCCGGGACATAGCCTGGATAGCTCCGCACGCCGTTCGCCAGCACGAAGGGAAATGTGTAGCCGGTATAGACCGCCTTCAGCGCATTCAGTTCTCCATCGGAGAAACATGTCACCGCCTCGTCCGCGCCGGACGCGCAGCGCTTGCCGGTGAATGCCGCCATCACCACCGGCGCGGTGCAGGCCTTGTAGTTGCTGACCACAGAGTCGGCGATGCCATCGAGCCTGTCGCAAGCATCGACCACGGTGTCGTGCACCTGCTGCGCTTTCTTGCCCAGCCAACTGCCCGGTGCGCGCTGCAATCCGCCGAAGCTGTTTTGAAACGTCCAGAGGCCGGTCGTGTTGATCACCGGGTCGATGGCAACGATACCGTCGAAATCCGCCGGATAGCGTTGCGCGATCAGGAGACCTTCCCGCCCGCCTTCGGAGCCGCCCATGTAGTAATTCCGCGCCGGCTTGCGCCCGTAATAGACGAGCGCAAGCTCCATCGCGACATCGTTGGTCTTCTTGTAGGCCGCGTATGCGTGATTGGTGAGCGCCTCCTGGTTGAGCGCGAACGCCGCGGGATGCACGTCTTGCGAATTCTGGTGGCCCGAGTCGGTGCCTGTGGTGAGGTAGCCTTGCGCCAACGGCAACGGCACCTCGGGACCCGCACCGCGGCTCGGCTGCACCCCGGTGATCAGCACGCCGTTATATCCGCCGCCGCCGAATTGCAGCTTCTTGCCATTCCAGTTGGTCGGGAGATTGACCTGCACCTTGATCGCCGGCGCGGCGGGGTCCACCGGTTTGATCTCGACCAGCACTTCGCAATAGTCCGGCGTGCCCTGAATGATGGCATTGCCCGCCGGGTTGGGCGTATCGGCCACGGCGGCCTTGTAGGTTGCCGACACGACGACGGCGCCGGAGGTCGGCTCCCCGATGAGGGCGGCCTGGACCGTCTTGCCGTTCAGCGCCTGGCAGGCCGCCGACCCGATCGAGCCGGCTGGCTGGGGCTGGGCGAGCGCATCCCCGGATGCGAGCGCAAGACATCCGGCAATCGCGACGGCTGCCGCCTTGCACAGGAGTTGGAAACCTTGAGCAGGGGGCCTTGAACCCGAGGCTTCGGCACTCTGCGGATACCCTGAACACAATTTCATTGTATGTGCTCCGATCAAGACCACAGGCCGCCCATGAGATTGAGACGCACCTGAGCGGGCGGCGGGGAGCGCGATACTGCCCTTTTCACGGACCGCTGCAAACAGATCGCGCGGCCGGAGACTGGACCTGTTCCATCAGCCCGGATGACCCGGGGGCCGGGGCCCCTCCGAACCGTTCAGCCGCCGGCCGGGCAGCCGCTGCTCCCAAACGGGCCGCGGGTTGACCGAAATCAATTCCTTCGTCCCCACACTGACATTATGTCCACTCGACCAGCCCCTGGATTCATTCCAGTTACCAACAGATGGGGCGGGCACCGGGCAGCCATGCGTTTATTGGCTCGACAAGATGCCTGGAACCCTTCTAGAAAGCCCTTTGGCGGCACGATGACTGGCGGAACGGACACGAACTCTATGGATTACAACGCCTTTTTTTCCGCGGCCCTTGACCGTCTGCATACTGAACGGCGCTACCGGGTGTTCGCCGACCTGGAGCGGATCGCCGGCCGGTTCCCCCACGCGATCTGGCATTCGCCGGAAGGTCCCCGCGACATCGTGATGTGGTGCTCGAACGACTATCTCGGCATGGGCCAGCATCCCAAGGTGGTCGGCGCCATGGTCGAGACCGCGACCCGGATCGGCACCGGCGCGGGTGGAACCCGCAACATCGCCGGCACCCATCATCCGCTGGTCGACCTGGAGCGCGAACTGGCCGATCTGCACGGCAAGGACGGGGCGCTGGTATTCACGTCCGGCTATGTCTCCAATGAGACCGGCATCTCGACCATCGCCAAGCTGATCCCGAACTGCGTGATCCTGTCCGACGCGCTCAACCACAATTCGATGATCGAGGGCATCCGCCAGTCGAAGTGCGAGCGGCACATCTTCCGCCACAACGACATGGCGCATCTCGAGGAGCTGCTGCGCGCCATCGATCCGCGCCGGCCGAAGCTGATCGTGTTCGAGAGCCTGTATTCGATGGACGGCGACATCGCCCCGGTCAACAAGATCTGCGATCTGGCCAAGCGGTACGGCGCCATGACCTATATCGACGAGGTCCATGCGGTCGGCATGTACGGCCCGCGCGGCGGCGGCATCGCCGAACGCGACCACGCCATGGACCGCATCGACGTGATCGAGGGCACGCTTGGCAAGGCGTTCGGCTGCCTCGGCGGCTATATCGCCGGCAGCCATGCGCTGATCGACGCCGTGCGGTCCTATGCGCCGGGCTTCATCTTCACCACCGCCCTGCCCCCGGCGATCTGCGCGGCGGCGGCGGCGGCCATCCGGCACCTCAAGTCCTCGTCCTGGGAGCGCGACCGCCATCAGGAGCGCGCCGCGCGGGTGAAGGCCGTGCTCGGTTCGGTCGGCCTGCCGGTGATGTCGAACGACACCCATATCGTGCCGCTGCTGGTCGGCGATCCGGAGAAGTGCAAGGCGGCAAGCGACATGCTGCTCACGGATTTCGGCATCTACATCCAGCCGATCAACTATCCGACCGTGCCGAAGGGCACCGAGCGGCTGCGCATCACGCCGACGCCGTTCCACGACGACGCGCTGATCGACCGGCTTGCGGACGCGCTGGTGGATGTGTGGGACCAGCTCGGCCTGGCCCGCAAGCAGCGCTCGCTCGCAGCCGAATAAGCCTACTCGTCAGGCGTCATGGTGGTGGGGACGCGGCGCTTCTCCGCCGCTTCGCGCGCCTCGATGTCACCGTAGAACCGCACGAACAGCGGCAGCGCCATCGACGCCATGGTGAAGCGCGCCACATGATGGGCGCCGACATAGACCGGCGCGCCATTCAGCGCGAGCGCCAGCAGCATCATGGTTTCCTGCGCGCCGGGCGAAAAGGCCAGCACCACATCCCGGACCTGCAGCAGTGGCAGCAGGCTCAGGACGGCGACGACGCAGACAATCAGGACACAGATGCCGACGGCGAAAGCGCCGAGCGCAGCCTTGAGGTAGCGCAGCAGCAGCACCGGCGTCGTGCCGCGAAAGCGCGACCCGGTGACCGAGCCGATGCCGATCATCGCGGCGATCGTGAGCCAGGTCGGCAGCCGCGCCTCGATGAACCCGCCGCCATGCAGCACGGCTGACGCGGCCATCGATCCGAAGATGATGCCGCCGGGAAATTTGACCCGATGCGCAAGGAAGGCCACCGCTGCGCAACATGCCAGCAGGATCAGGATCTCGCCCCAGGCATTGCCGGCCGCTGCCGTTCCCGGGGCCGGCGCTCCGGCAATGGCATAGCCGAACGCACTCAGTCCCAACGGCAGCAGGATCGACAGCAGCAGCACCCGGACCGTCTGCACGATGACGATGGCCGGCAGATCGGCCTTGGTCTCGATCGCCAGCGAGACCACCTGCGACAGTGCCCCCGGCGAGGCCGCGAAATAGGCCGACAGCGGATCCCATTTGTGGACGAGGCGCAGATAGCCGCCGGTACAGAAGAAAATCAGCACCAGCGCGACCGCCATGAACACGATGCTCAGCGGCCAGGTCGAGATGCCCTTCAGCGTCTCCGGGGTCACTGCGGAGCCGAGCACGACGCCCAGGGTGAACAGGATCAGGTTGGTGAGCTGTGTTGGAACATAGGTCGGCCGCCCGGCCACGCCCGCCGCGGCGACCAGCACCAGCGCACCGGAGAGGAAGCCCGCCGGCACGCCCGCCCAGCCCGCAATGAGGCTGCCGGTGGTGGCGATCAGCAAGGTTTCGAGGAAATCGCGGGTTTCCCCGCGGGACGGAAGCGAGAGCATGGCGGGGATCAATGCCGTGCGTCCCGGCGGCGGTCAAATCCCGCAAGGACAGACCAGCCCATCGTCCATGATGACAGTCCGATGAGTTGTGCTCTAGTCTTGTCTCAATGCCGCGCCAGCCGGCCCTAGAGCGTGATCCATTCCAATAGAATCGGATCACGCTCTAAATCCTTGTGCGGTCGCGTTTTCTGCAGCGAACCGGGTTCCACTTCGCTGGAAAACGCTCTAACGGCGGGGAGCATGATGCTGCAAGGCTGGGTCGTCATCACAGTGGCCCTGACCTATATCGGGCTGCTGTTCATCGTCGCAAGCTATGGCGACCGCACCCGCCGGTTCGGCCGCGGCGGGAACGCCCGGCTGTTCATCTACCCGCTCTGCCTCGCGATCTACTGCACCTCGTGGACGTTCTTCGGTTCGGTCGGCCTCGCCTCCCGCACCAGCTTCGATTTTCTCACGATCTATATCGGCCCGATCGTGATGATCGGCTTCTGCTCGCCGCTGATCGTACGCATCGTCCGCCTGGCCAAAGCGCACAACATCACCTCGATCGCCGACTTCATCGCCGCGCGCTACGGCAAGGCCCAGACGGTGGCGGCCACCGTGGCGCTGATCGCCATCGTCGGCACCATCCCCTATATCGCGCTGCAGCTCAAAGCCGTATCGTCCTCGCTGACCACCGTGCTGGCCCATGCCGGTGTCGATGGCGCCGGCGTCCAGCCGGTGTTCGGCGACCTGTCGCTGTTCGTCGCCCTGGCGATGGCGGTGTTCGCGATCCTGTTCGGCACCCGCCATATCGACGCGACCGAGCATCAGGACGGCCTGATGCTGGCGATCGCCACCGAGTCGATCGTCAAGCTGTTCGCTTTCCTCGCGGTCGGCGCCTTCGTCACCTTCTGGATGTTTGACGGCCCCACGGCTTTGTTCACGAAAGCCATCGAACAGCCGAATACCTTCGCCGTGCTCACACGCGAGCCGGAGGCCAGCCTGGTCGCGGCGATGACGCTGCTGTCGTTCTTCGCCATCGTCATGCTGCCGCGGCAGTTCCACGTCACCGTGGTCGAGAACAACAACGAGCGCGAGATCCGCCGCGCCTCCTGGCTGTTCCCGCTCTATCTGGTGCTCATCAATCTGTTCGTGGTGCCGATCGCGCTCGCCGGCCTGCTGACCTTCAACGGCAACACCGTCGACAGCGACATGTTCGTGCTGTCGCTGCCGGCCGCAGCGGGATCGGAGCTGTTCACGCTGATCGCCTTCATCGGCGGACTGTCGGCCGCCACCGCCATGGTCATCGTCGAATGCGTGGCGCTGGCGATCATGGTGTCGAACGACATCATCGTGCCGCTGGTGCTGCAGCGGCGCGAGCGGCTGATCACCGACCGGGCCGACGTCAGCGGGCTCCTGCTGACGGTGCGCCGCGTCTCGATCTTCGCGATCCTGTTCCTCGCCTATATGTATTACCGCTCGGCGGGCGACGCCCAGCTCGCGTCGATCGGGCTGCTGTCGTTCGCCGCCGTCGCGCAGCTCGCGCCGGCCTTCTTCGGCGGACTGCTGTGGCGGCGCGGCACCGCGCGCGGCGCGATGGCCGGCATGACGATCGGCATCATCGTCTGGGCTTATACGCTGTTCCTGCCAAGCTTCGCCGATGCGGGTCTGGTCGGCAGCGGCATCCTCAACAACGGCCCCTTCGGCATCCTCTGGCTGCGGCCGCAGCATCTGCTCGGCCTCGACTGGCCGCCGCTCGTCCATGGTGTCGCCTGGAGCCTGGCCCTCAACATCGCCGCCTATGTCAGCCTCTCGCTCGGCCGCATGCCGACGTCGATCGAGCGGATGCAGGCCGATCTGTTCGTGCCGCCGGACATCATGCCGATCACGCCGAGCTTCCGGCTGTGGCGCTCCTCGGTGACGATCGAGGAGCTCACCGCCGAGGTGTCCCGCTATCTGGGCGAGGAGCGCACGCGCGCCTCGCTGGACAGCTACGCCGCCGGTCTCGGCATCAGCCTCGATCCCAAGGCCGAGGCGGACTTTCAGCTGCTGCGGTTCGCCGAGCATCTGCTCGCCTCCGCGATCGGCGCGGCCTCGTCACGGCTGGTGCTGTCGCTGCTGCTGCGAAAACGGACGGTGTCCACCCGCGCGGCGATGAAGCTGCTCGACGACGCCAATGCCGCGATCCACTACAACCGCGAGATCCTGCAGACCGCGCTCGACCACGTCCGCCAGGGCATCGCCGTGTTCAACAAGGACATGCACCTGATCTGCTGGAACCGGCAGTTCGGCGAGATCCTCGACCTGCCGCCGCCGCTCACCCGTGTCGGCACCACGCTGGAGGAGCTTCTGCGGTTCAACATCACGCGCCGCGTCGGCGACGTCAGCGATATCGACCAGCACGTCCTGGATCAGGCCGATCAATATATCTCCGCGAGCGAGCCGTTCCTCGAGCGGTTCGAGGAGCGCGGCATGATCATCGAGGTGCGCGCCAACCGGATGCCGGACTTCGGCCTCGTCACCACCTTCACGGACATCACGCCGAGCGTGCAGGCCGCCGACGACCTGGAACGGGCGAATGAATCGCTCGAACGCCGGGTGGAGGAGCGGACCGAGGAACTGACGCGGCTCAACGCCGAACTCGCCAACGCCAAGGCCAATGCCGAAGAGGCGAATCTCTCCAAGACCCGCTTTCTGGCCGCCGCCAGCCACGACATTCTTCAGCCGCTCAATGCCGCGCGGCTCTATGTCACCAGCCTGATCGAACGGCAGGGCGGCGACAGCCAGCTCGTCGGCAACATCGATGCCTCGCTGGAAGCCGTCGAGGAAATCCTCGGCGCGCTGCTCGACATCTCACGCCTCGATGCCGGCGCCCTCAAGCCCGAGCTGACCAGCTTCCGCATCAACGACCTGCTGCGGCAGATCGAGGTGGAATTCGCGCCGCTCGCCCGCGAGAAAGGCCTCGCACTCACCTTCGTGCCGTCCTCCGTGACGATCCGCTCCGACCGGCGGCTGCTGCGCCGCCTGCTGCAGAATCTCGTCTCCAACGCCATCAAATATACGCCGCGCGGAAAGGTCCTGATCGGCTGCCGCCGCCAGGCCAAAGCGCTGCGCATCGATGTCTACGACACCGGCCTCGGCATTCCGGCATCCCAGCGCGCGACGATCTTCGAGGAGTTCCAGCGGCTCGACCAGGGCGCCAAGGTGGCGCGCGGGCTGGGACTGGGCCTGTCGATCGTCGAACGCATCGCCCGCGTGCTCGACCACCGCATCACCGTCGAATCCGATCTCGGGCACGGATCGCATTTCTCGGTCGCCGTCCCGCTGTCGGCGGCCCGCGCCGTCAGCCTGCCGCAGCCGCTCGCGCCGAAGGGCGGCCAGAGTCATCTGGCCGGGCTTGTGGTGCTGTGCATCGACAACGAAACAACGATCCTCGACGGGATGGAGGCACTGCTCAGCGGCTGGGGCTGCCGGGTGCTGACGGCGCCCGACCTCGCAACGGCGCTTGCTCTGCTCGACCAGCACAACGCGGCGCCGGACGTTCTGCTGGTGGATTATCATCTCGATACTGGAAACGGGCTGCAGGCCGCAGAACATCTGCAAGGGCGATACGCCGGCCTCACCTCGATCCTGATCACCGCCGATCGTGGCCATGGCGTTCGCGACGAGGCCCGGGCGCTCGGCGTGCAGGTGCTCCACAAGCCGCTCAAGCCGGCCGCCCTGCGCGCGCTGCTGGCGCAGAGCCGGAGGTCGCGCGTGGCAGCGGAGTAGATTGAGTTGTGCAGCACGAGCCACGGTCTCAGCCTAACCTCCCCTTGAAAAGGGGAGGTCGACTGCGAAGCAGGCGGGAGGGGATCCATCTGAAGCAATCGAGAGCATTCGGTCCATCGTGACCCCCACCCCGACCCTCCCCCTTTTAGGGGGAGGGAGCGGAGAGCCTGTGCCCACCTGCCTGCTCTCCCCAATCAGACATCACGACGCCTTCGAGCCCTGCGGCCACTGGCCGATCTCGATCTTTGATGCCGCGATCACCGCCTGGGTGCGGCTGTCGACATCGAGCTTCAGCAGGATGGCGGAGACATGCGCCTTCACCGTC
>Ga0180223_1002644_pt1 | contig 10378 bp, 11 predicted proteins | sample eDN5th30CKraftOP_FD_151337 | JGI IMG/M metagenome (GOLD analysis project Ga0180223, IMG submission 151337) | Enriched Organic Plus compost microbial communities from Emeryville, California, USA - eDNA 5th pass 30_C Kraft OP (version 2) (version 2) ...
CACCCTGACCGCGCGCGCCCCGGGAACGACCGGCTCGGACGCCGATTCCTTCGAGATCGGCGCCGATCTCGCCACCACGGCAGCCAATCTGCGCAACGCCATCGGCAAGGGGCTCGAATCCGCGGCGCAGACCTCGCTCTCCGCCGCCTCGTCCCAGGTGGCGGCGGCGGCTTTCTTCGCCGGCAGCACCGGCAACCCGCCGGTGCGGGTGCCGGGGGCCGATCCCTATACGGCGACAGCCGACCCGACCAATGTCGGCGTCAGGGACACCGTGATCTGGTATCGCGGCGACGATGCCGCCGACAGCGCGCGCGGCACCGCGATCGTCCAGGTCGACCAGGGGCAGGTCGTCGGCACCGGCGCCCGGGCGAACGAGGAGGCGTTCCGGGTCGGCCTGGCGCAGTTCGGCATCATGGCGGTCGAGAGCTTTCCCGCCGACGACCCGGCGTCGCAGGCGCGTTACGACGCGATGGCCGAGCGGGTGGCGGACCGGCTGGGCTTCGGCGGCACCACGCAGAAGCCGGCCGAGATCATCACCGAGCTGGGCTCGGCGCAGATGGCCCTCGCCGGCGCCAAGGGGCGCCACCAGAGCACCAAGGATTACCTCACCACCACGCTTTCCGGCGTCCAGAACGTGACCACGGAAGAGGTGGCGACGCAGATCCTCGCCCTGCAGACGCAGTTGCAGGCGAGCTATCAGGTGACCTCGATGCTCTCGAAGCTCTCGCTCACCAACTATCTCTGACCGCCGGGCCCGCGCCCCGGAGCCCAACGCGAAAACGCCGCCCGTGAGGGCGGCGTCTTTCGTTCGGCCGACAGGTCGAGGCGCGCGGTCAGCGCCCGCGCAGGCCCGCCGCGATCTCGCGGTTGATGTTGACCAGAATGCCGAGCCGCTGCGGCTGCGGGTCGGCGGCGATCCGGAAGGTGTGGTTGAAGATGAAGTTCGCCAGGCCGAGGATGTTGGTCTTGATGCCCACCGGCAGCGGATTGTCTTCGGCGGTGACGGCCGTGACCAGCAGGGTCCAGAGCCGGCGGTTATAGGTCAGGGCCTCGTCCAGCTCGCCTTCGCGGCCGGCCCAGTCGTCGGCGACGGACTGGAGGCGGGTGGCGGCCTTGATCAGCAGGGAGGCTTCGAGCTCGCGGGGGGAAACGACGGTCTGGGCCGTCCTGGCAGCGGCGGCGTAGGCGCTAAACCCGTTTTGCATGCTCGATCAGTTCCGCTTCGTAGGCGATCAGCTTCTTGGCTGCCTTCAATGCCTTGTAGAGATCGCCGCTTAAGATGCGGTTATTGATCTCGTGAACATGCGGCAGAGCGCTCGGCGCCGCCTGCACGAAATCGCGCACGAGCTGGAAGAAGGTCTCGTGCTGATGCGTCGGATCCTGCGCCAGGTACATCAACTGGATGGCGAAGTAGATCTTCTTCGCCGGGCTGTCGGCGGTGGCGGCGGTGAGGATGTCCTTCTCGCGCAGGATCGGCGCCTCGCCCTCGATGAAGAAGCGCGTGCGCTGCTCGTCGTTGCGGATGACGACCTGGCCGACGATGATCCGCTCGCGCGGCTTGAGCTCGACCTTGAGAGCCATGTCTGTCTGAGCCTTCTGGCTGGCGGAGGGAAGGGGGCGCCTCAGCCGCCGAACAGGCGCAGCACGCTCTGGTCCGCCTGGGAGGCGAGCGAGAGCGCGGTCTGCGAGAGCTGCTGACGGGTGTTGAGCGCGAGCAGGCTGGCGCCTTCCTCGTTGGGATCGGCGAGGACGAGGTTGTCGGCGCCGGTCTTCAAGGTGTTGACCAGCTCCTTGGTGAAGTCCTGGCGCGTCTGCGCGACCGAGAGATTCGAGCCCAGCGTCGAGGACAGCGATTTCAGCGAGGTCAGCGCGCCGTTGAGGGCGTTCGTCGCCTTGTCGAGATCGTTGTCGTTCTGGAAGTTCAGCAACCCGTCGATCTGGGTGTTGATCGCCTGCGAGATGCCGAGATTTTCGGCGCTCACCACGGTGCCCTGGATGTCCAGCTTGGTCTGGTTGACGCCGGTCTTCTCGTTGAAGGCGATGCTGAGGCGGTCGCCGGCGAGAAGGTTGATGCCGTTGAAGCTGGAATCCTTGGCGAGCTCGTCGATCTGCGTGCGCAGGTCGTTGAACTGCTGGATCAGGTTCGAGCGCACCGCCGAGGTGACGTTGGAGGCGCTGCTGCCGACATCGTAGCTGTTGCTGGCGAGCCCGAGCGCGGCGTTGCTGTTGAGCGGCGTCGTCGTGTCGTTGTCCTTGGAGTTGGTCAAGGCGGCGGTCTTGGCGGCCTCGATCTCCGTGTCGGTCGGAGCGGTCGGAACCGTCGCGGCGATGTCGGCGGCGCCGAAGCCGAACTGGAGCGTCTCCGAGCCGGTGCCCTTGACGTTGAACTGGCCCTTCTCGTCGACGAAAGCCGTGGCGATGCCGGACTTGTTGATCTCGTTGACGACGTCGCGGACGGTCATGTTCGCGGCGTTGAAGGTGGCCTCGTACTCGTTGTCGCCGGCCTTGATGCTGATCGCCAGCATCTTGCCGGCGGTACCGGTGGCGGGGGCGGCGATGCCGATATTGCCGGCATAGCTCGCGGTCGCGGCATCGGCGTCGGTGCCGTTGTCGTCGACGATCGCCTTGTCGAGCGCGATGTCCTTCAGGCTCTTGTTGGCCGCGATCTTCTCGGCCGTGGAGACCAGGGCCGTGCCGGTGGTGGTCGGACGGTTCTGGGCGGCGTCGGACTGCGCTTGCTTGATCGTCGACTGCATCGAGTTGACGAGCTTGATGATGCCGTCGATGCCCTTCGAGGCGGCCTGGATGGTCTGGATGCCGTTCGACATGCCGTCGAGCAGGCCGGTGAGCTGGGTGGCACGGTCGTTCAGCCCCATCGAGGTGAAATAATTCACCGGGTTGTCGATGGCGGAATTGACCTTCTTGCCGGTGGCGAGGCGATTCTGGATGATGCTCTGCTGCGCCGCGGTCTGCTGCAGGGTCAGGAGATTGTTGCGGACGCCGCTGGAAAGAATCGTATTCGCCATCTTCGATCCCCTGAGAGCGCGATTCGGCGCTGACCCGTTGGTATGTGGGGATCATTCCTCGTTAAGGATAATAAAATCTTAATCGCGCGGCCCGGCAGCGGCGACGCGAAAGGCGGCGGAGCAGGGCCCCGCCGCCTTTTGTCTTCGGCCCACATCCTGTGGGCGGGCCCGCTTCTGCGGACGAAGGATCAGAACAGGCGCAGGACGGCCTGGTCGGACTGCGAAGCCAGCGAGAGCGCCGTCTGCGAGAGCTGCTGACGGGTCTGCAGCGAAAGCAGGTTGGCGGCTTCCTCGTTGGCGTCGGCGTTGACCAGGTTGTCGGCGCCGACCGTCAGCGTGTCGGCCAGGCCCTTGGTGAAGTCCTGGCGGGTGTTGGCGACCGAGAGCTGCGCGCCGAAGGTCGAGGACAGCGACTTGAGCGAGGTCAGCGCGCTGTTCAGAGCGTCGGTCGCCTTGCCGAGATCGTTGTCGTTCTGGAAGTTGAACAGCCCGTCGGTCTGGGTGTTGACCGCCTGCGAGATGCCGAGGTTCTCGGCGGTAACCACCGAGCCCTGGATGTTCATCTTGCTCTGGTTGGCGCCGGTCTTCTCGTTGAAGGCGATGCTGAGCTGGTCGCCGGCGAGAAGGTTGATGCCGTTGAAGCTGGCATCCTTGGCGAGCTCGTCGATCTGCGTGCGCAGGTCGTTGAACTGCTGGATCAGGTTCGAGCGCACCGCCGAGGTGACGTTCGAGGCGCTGGTACCGACATCGTACCCATCGGCCGCGAGGTTGAGGGCGGCGTTGTCGTTGGTCGCGGAGCCGGCACGGGCGATCGCGTCTTCCTTGGCGGTCGCGATTTCTTCCGCGGTCGGGGCGCCGGCCGCGACAGCGGTGACGTCGACCTTGCCGAAGCCGAACTGCAGCGTCTCGGAGCCCGTGCCCTTGACGTTGAACTGGCCCTTCTCGTCGACGAAAGCCGTGGCGATGCCGGACTTGTTGATCTCGTTGACGATGTCGCGAACGGTCATGTTCTTGGCGTCGAAAGCGGCGGTGTACTCGTTGTCTCCGGCCTTGATGCTGATCGCCAGCATCGTGCCTTCGTCGCCGGCGACGAGGCCGAGGTTACCGGCGTTCGAGGCGGTGGCCTCGTCGTTGTCGGCGACGCCATCGGGGGCCGGGGTCGGGTTGGCCGGGTCGGCGTTGTCGACCAGATCCTTACCCACGATCGCCTTGTCGAGGACGATGTCCTTCAGGCTCTTGCTGGTCGCGATCTTTTCGGCGGTGGTCGCCAGCGCGGTGCCGGTCGCCGTCGGACGGTTCTGGGCGGCGTCGGACTGGGCCTGCTTGATCGTCGACTGCATCGAGTTGACGAGCTTGGTGATGCCGTCGATGCCCTTCGAGGCGGCCTGGATGGTCTGGATGCCGTTCGACATGCCGTCGAGCAGGCCCTTGAGCGCATCCGAGCGGCTGTTGAGCGACTGGGCCGTGAAGTAGTTCACCGGGTTGTCGACGGCCGTGTTGACCTTCTTGCCGGTGGCGAGACGGTTCTGGACGGCGGCGGCCTGGGCGGTGATGGATTGCAGCGACGTCAGGTTGTTGCGGACGTTCGCCGAGAGGGAGATGGCCATCGTGATGCTACCTTTCTGGTAAGATGCCTTCTGGCGTCGCAGCCGTTCTGGCTGGACACGGGCAACACTCGCCGCACCACCTGTAACAAGAGGTAAATTTCGCCGGTCGAATCATTGGCGACGCCCGCCGCGCGCGAAGGTGGTTAAGGGCGGCTTAACCGCGCGGCCGCCCGGCGGAACCTGGCCGGGAGGGCCGCCATGAACGGAAACCGCCCGCTGGCGGGCGGGCGGAACGATCGGACGACGGTGCGTGGAGCTGGCGCGGCTCAGGCCGTGCGCTCGACCCGGGGAGGGACGTCGTCGGCTTCGCGGGCGCGCTCGGTGAGCTCGCGCGAATAGGCGCGCAGCTTCAGCGTGGCCTCGTCGGGAAGCTGGAGGACCGTCTCGCCGGTTTGCCGGTCTTTCTTCTGCAATACGAGGGCGCGGGTGCGGGGGTCGATGACGAGCTTGCGTTCGACGCCGTCGTCCAGGGTCTTGTCTGCCGCGCGGCCGTTCTGCTCGCGCTCGAAGCTGCGGCGTTCGCCGGCGGCGCGGCTGCGGGCGTCGCGCTCCTGGGCGCGGACGTCGACATGGACGGCGTCGCCGGCGGAAGCGGATTGAACGGTCTTTTCGGGCGGGAGGTCGACGGCCACGCTGCCGGGCTGGGCGGTGACGTCGGCGCGGGCGACGACAGGCATGCCGGCCGCGGCGACGACCTTCGGGACATTGCCAAAGTCCATATCGCACTCCTTCTGGAGCTCTCGACGGCACCGTCGCGCCGTTTCATGGCTTGGCGGACAGGGTGCACCCGTCCGATCCTGACGAGACTGCCGGAAATGATTGAATCGCGCGTTAGGAAGTTAGGTAAATATTGAGAGGTGCCGCGCAGCCGGCCGGGGCCGGTGCGATGGGAGGGGCGTCACAGCCGCCGGGACACGACCAGCGGGCCGGCGTTCGGGCGCGCGAAGACGCCGGCGCCGACCGTTGCGGTGGGGCCGTAGCCATTCGCCCGCATCGGCTTGTTGGCGTCGGCGGCGAGGTCCCGGATCATGGATTCCGAGACAGCCCGCGCGGTCGCCAGCACGATCTGGTTGGTCTCGATCAGGCCCTGGAAGGCGTGGTGCGCCTCCTTCAGCCGCTTCACCTGCTCGGGCGCGAAGCGGGCGAGCGCGACGGCGTTGAGCTTCACCTGCTCGACGCCGCGCATGTAGATGCCGGCGAGCTCGGTCTTGCGCGGCTCGCGCGTCATCGCCTCCGGCAGGCGGCCGGCGCGGACGAGCTCGGTCTCCTCGCCGACGAGATGCGCCAGTGCGGCGAGGGATTCCAGCACGGTCTCGACCAGCGTGCGGGCCTCGCCCGCGCCGGCGATGCGCGGCCGCTCGTCGAGGATGCGTCCTGTCGCCGCCATGCTCAGCTCCTCGTCGAGGCCTGAGCCTGCAGGCTCAGCATCTCGCGCAGGATCTGGTCGGAGACGCCGATGCCGCCGGCCTTCTGGATCTGCTTGGCGTATTGCTGGGTGAGCTGCGAACGCCAGATGTCGCCGCCCGTGCCGTTCTCGCCGAGCGGCCCCTCGGCGCCGGTGCCGGCGAAGAGATGCTGGGTCATCTGCTCGAGGAACATCGCCTCGAAATCCTCGGCCTGCTTCCTGGCCTTGGCCTTGGCCGGGTCGAGCGCGTCGGCGATGCCGTCGGCGACCTTGCCGACGACCTGGCCGGCGACGCCGAGCGCGAGTTTGGCGGCGGGGAGGGCGAGAGCGGCAGTCATCACATCACCTCGATTTCGGCCTGCAGCGCGCCCGCCGACTTGATGGCCTGGAGGATGGAAATCAGGTCGCGCGGGCCGATGCCGAGCGCGTTCAGCCCGTCGACGAGCTCGGCGAGCGTCACGCTCTCCTTGACCAAAGCGAGCTTGTTGCCGCCCTCGGTGTCGACCTTGATGTTGGTGCGCGGCACCACGACCGTCTGCCCCCCGCGCGAGAAGGGTTCGGGCTGCGAGACCTGCGGCTGCTCGCTGATCGTCACGGTGAGGTTGCCCTGCGCCACGGCGACGGTGGAGACGCGCACATCCTTGCCCATGACGATGACGCCGGAGCGCTCGTCGATGACGACGCGGGCGCCCTGATCGGGCTCGACGCGCAACTGCTCGATGTCGGTCAGCAGCTTGATCATGTTGCCCTTGAAGCGCGGCGGGATCTGGAGGACCACGGTCGAGGGATCGGTCGGCTCGGCGGAATCGCCGCCGATGAAGTCGTTGATCGCGGCGGCGACGCGGCGCGCCGTGGTCAGGTCCGGGTTGCGCAGCGACAGGCGCAGCGTCGAGAGCTTGTTCAGCGCGAAGTCGATCTCGCGCTCGACCACGCCGCCATTGGCGATGCGGCCGACGGTGGGCACGCCGCGGGTGATCTTGCTGGCCTCGCCTTCGGCCGAGAAGCCGGAGATCGCGACCGGGCCCTGCGAGACCGCATAGACCTCGCCATCGGCGCCGAGCAGCGGCGTGACCAGCAGCGTGCCGCCCTGGAGCGACTTGGAATCGCCCATGGCCGAGACGGTGACGTCAAGGCGGGTGCCCTGCGTCGCGAAGGGCGGCAGGTTGGCGGTGACCATCACGGCGGCGACATTGGCGGTGCGCATGTTGGCGCCGCGGGTGTTGACGCCGAGCCGCTCCAGCATCGCCTGCAGCGACTGCTTGGTGAAGGGCGTGTTGTTGAGGGTGTCGCCGGTGCCGTTGAGGCCGACCACGATGCCGTAGCCGAGAAGCTGGTTCGAGCGCACGCCCTCGACGGAGGCGAGGTCCTTGATGCGGGACAGCGCGAAGGCGGGCTGCGCCGGCAGGCTGAGGCCGAGCGCCAGCAGGCCGATCAGCGGCCGCATCAGCGATCTCAGGGCGGGCAGGCGAAACATGGGGCTTCCGATGCTCGAATGCGAAACTCGCTTTCCCCTTGCGAGAGGCGTGCCAGTTCCATCGAAACAGAAAATCCTTGTTCGTCAGTCGGTTATGGGAATGATTCCGATGCGGCATAGGCGGGGCGGCCTGCCGATCCTGCCGGGGCGGCAGTTTCTGCCGGGTGGTTTACCGGCTGTTAACCCTGCCGGGCCAAGCTTTCGTTAACGTTTTGCATGCGCGCATCGGCGCCAGACGACCGGCTCATCCTCCCGATCCGATGCTTCAGTGAGGCCGCCATGATCAGGATCGACCAGCGCGCGCCCGTCGCGGGCGCCAGTCCGGCCAGTCCGGCGAAGCGTTCGGGCGCTTCCTCCTTCACGCTTCCGGCCCCGGAGAGCGAAGCCCCGGCCCGCAGCGCCGGGCCGGCCGCGGCCGGCCCGCTCGACACGCTGCTGGCGGTGCAGGCGCAGGAGGACCAGCAGGAGCGCAAGCGGCGCCAGGCCCGGCGCGGCCACGATCTGCTCGACGGGCTCGACCGGCTGAAGGCGGCGCTGCTTTCGGGCCGGGTGCTGCCCTCAGAGCTGGAGCGCCTCCGGCACGCGCTGGCGCTCAGGCGCGAGACCACCGACGATCCGCGCCTCGACGAGGTTCTGGCGCATATCGAGCTGCGCGCCGCGGTGGAGCTGGCGAAGCTCGGGCGCTGACTACCGCGAGGCTGCGGGCTTCGGCGTCGGCAGCTTCTCCTGCGCGATGCGGCGGATCTCTTCCGGGCGGAAGCTCTTCAGCCTGGCGAGAAAATCGCGGATGCCCTCGCCATAGGCGCGGTGGCTGACCGCGAAGAGCAGGACGCCGGCATCTCCGTTCGCCGCCTTGAGCGGGGCGTAGCGATAGACGTTCCATTCCGCGATCTCGCCGCCCTGCGCATCACGTCCGCCGAGCAGGAAATCGACGACGATTTCGCCTCGCCGGCTGTTCTCCATGACGGCGACATTGGCGAGCGGGTCCTTGCCCTTGCGGGCGCCGATCGACCGAGCCTGTGCCGAGGCGGCTCCGGCGACGCTGCCGCCCTCCAGCACCTCGACCAGCAGCATGCGCTCGTAGCGGTCGAGGGTTTGGCCGGCGGGCAGATATTCCTGCTTATAGTAGCTGGCCGAGGGCTGGGCGCTCCACGCCAGCGTGTAGCGCGTGCCGGCGAAGACGATAGGGCCCGGGACGCCGATCCGATCGGTGGTCTGAGCCCGGGCGGGCAGGGCGAGGGCAGCGAGGGCCAGTCCCGCGAGACAGGCGGTCCGTCGTGTGGTCGCAGCAGGAACCATCGCCGCCCTCCCATGGCCGGACCGCTCGAGCATCGGACCGAACAGGGGAATCCAGCTCTCGGTCCGATGCTGAAACAAGGCGCCGGAACGCTGCCTTGCGTCCGGCGGGAGGCGGGACGATCTAGCGGATGAACTGGTCGACATAGTCCGCGCCGAGGCCGTTGGCGGCGTAATGCGCACGGCATTTGTCGATGCGGGTGAAGACGTCGTCATAGCCGAGGCATTTGCCGTCCGGGTCGACATAGATCATCGCGCCGTTGACCTGGAACATGGTGATCATCTCCTCGACGTCCGGGTCGACCACCAGCGTATGCGTCTCGCCGGGCGCCTCGTAGACATAGGCGCCTTCGGTCGCGACCCAGTCATGCTCCAGATAGCGCCATTTGCCCTTGAGCACATAACCGTGCACCGGCAGCGGATGGCGGTGGCGCGAGAGCACGCCGGCGCGGCGGACCTTGAGCAGGTTCATCCAGTAGCCGCGCGAGACGCAGAAGAGCAGGGGGCGGAACCAGACATTGTCGTCGACCGGCACCCAGACGCGCTCATCGGTCGGGATGACGTTCGGGACGACCAGCTCCGGCGGTGATTCCTTCGGCTGGGGATGGCGATAGGGCGTCCAGCGTTCTTCCGTCGTGGCGGAGACGGGCATCGGGCTGGTGGTGTTCATGGCGTTTCTCCCGTTCTGATATTCTGATTCAACTGGTATCCAACTTGATTCAACGTTTCCGCCCAAGTTCCTGGAGCGGAACCGCTTTCCGGGACGGAGCTTCTTTCGCCATCGCGCGGAGCCCCTGGCGGCCAAGCTGTCCCGGGATGCTGGCCGGTGCCGCGCCCGGTTCCCCCGGATCGCTTCGCGTCGTTCGCAAGGGCGGCCTCTTTCCTTCGAGGAAGGGCGCCCTAAACCGCGAGGTAGCCGCCATCGACCGGCAGGATCGCGCCGGTGACGAACTGCGCGGCGTCCGAAAGGAGGAAGGCGATGGCGCCCCCGACATCGCCGGGCTCGCCCCAGCGGCCCATGGGGGTGCGGGCGAGGATCGGCGCCGAGCGCTCGGCGTCCTCGACCAGCGGCCGGGTGAGCTCGGTCGCGATCCAGCCGGGGGCGACGGCGTTGACGCGGATGCCGTCCTGCGCCCAGGCGGCGGCGAGCGACTTGGTGAGCTGGCCGACGCCGCCTTTCGAGGCGGCATAGCCCGGCGCGAAGGCCGAGCCGTGGAAGGTCAGCATCGAGGCGGTGTTGACGATGGCGCCGCCCCGCTTGTCCGCTGCCTTGGCGGCGAGCTTGTCCTTCGCCGCGAGGCACATCCGCATCGTGCCGTTGAGGTTGACCTCGATGGTCAGGCGGAAGGCGTCGATCTCGAATTCCTTGCCGCCGCGCTGGATCATGCCGGCGCAGTTCACCAGCGCGTCGAGCCGCGGGCAGGACGCGACGATGGCGGCGACCTCGTCGTCGCGCGTCACGTCGAGGCGGGCGTGGCGGATGGCCGGGTGGGCGGGCGCGGCGGCGACCTCCTCCTCCGTGAGGCCGGTGGCGAGGACCTCGTAGCCGGCGCGGGCGAGGGAGAGGGCG
>Ga0180223_1002647_pt1 | contig 10365 bp, 11 predicted proteins | sample eDN5th30CKraftOP_FD_151337 | JGI IMG/M metagenome (GOLD analysis project Ga0180223, IMG submission 151337) | Enriched Organic Plus compost microbial communities from Emeryville, California, USA - eDNA 5th pass 30_C Kraft OP (version 2) (version 2) ...
CGGGCGCTCGTCCAATTCGACTTTGCCGAGGCCCCGACGCCGGTCGGCGTTTGACACCCATCATAAATGCCCCTAGAAACCGCCCATCGCGCGGGCCGTTTGGCCCGCGTGATGTTTCGCGACCCGCGGTTTAGCCAGTTTTCGCAATGACTTGCCCGATCCGGGCCTTGCGCTTGGGCTGCTGAACCTGTCGGTCCCGGGGGAAGGCCTCGGGACAAAGGAGGGCGCGATCCTCAGACCCGAGCCGTCAGGCTCAGCATCGAAGCAATGAGGACGCGATGACCAAACGCCACGAGGCGAAATACAAGATCGATCGCCGCATGGGCCAGAATGTCTGGGGCCGCCCGAAGAGCCCCGTCAACAAGCGTGAATACGGCCCCGGCCAGCACGGCCAGCGCCGCAAGAGCAAGCTCTCCGACTACGGCGTGCAGCTCAAGGCCAAGCAAAAGCTGCGCGGCTACTACGGCAATATCTCCGAGAAGCAGTTCCGCGGCATCTATCAGGAAGCGCGGCGCCAGAAGGGCGACACCGGCGCGCACATGATCGGCTTGCTGGAGTGCCGGCTCGATGCCGTGGTCTATCGTGCGAAGTTCGTGCCGACGGTGTTCGCCGCACGGCAGTTCATCAACCATGGCCACGTCAAGGTGAACGGCCGCCGCGTCACCATCCCGAGCTATCGGCTGAAGGTGAACGATGTCGTCGAGGTCAAGGACGCTTCCAAGCAGCTCGCGCTGGTTCTGGAAGCGCGTGCGCTCGCCGAGCGAGACGTGCCCGACTACATCGAAGTCGATGATGGCAAGCTGAGCGCCAAGCTGCTGCGCATTCCCTCGCTCACCGAGGTCCCCTATGCGGTCATGATGGAGCCGCATCTGGTGGTCGAATACTATTCGCGCTGAGCGATCGCCCAAGACAGACGAAGAAGCCGCCCTCTCGGGCGGCTTTTTTGTTGGCCTGCTTTGTCAGCCTGCGTCAGCGGCCCATGCAGCGCTCCATCCTACGATCCGGCCTCGCCCGGGTTTGGCTCGGCCAATGCAAAATCGCGCAAGAGCCGAACCGCAAGGCGCACCAGTTCGGCTTGCGTCTTCGCCCCGGTGCGCGCCAGCGCCGTGCGCAGATGAAACCGCGCAGTGTGAATGGTGATCCCTTCACCCTCGGCAAAGCTCTTCAGGTCGTCGTCGGCGGCAAGCGCCGCAACGCCTTTGGCGACACCACGCCGGCCACGCATCTGGGATTTGCGTCAGGCGGAACGCCGTTCGAGGTCGCCGGCGTTCCGATCGCGCACAATGCGGCGGCTGTCGAGCTGGGCTCAGCGGGGAAGTCGCGCACAACGCGACGCTCGGCGTGGCCTTAACGGCCAGCTCGCGAGCCGGGTGCAGGATCACAGCGTCAGCGCGACGCTGCGTCATCAATTCTAGGCAGGCAGCACCCGGGCGGCATGCCGCACGATCTTTGCGTGAAGGAGATCCGGCTTATGCCGGCGCGCCGTCCTTCACCGGCAGGCCCTTCTCCTTCATCAGCGACTGGAGTTCGCCCGCCTGAAACATCTCGCGGATAATATCGCACCCGCCGACGAACTCGCCCTTGACGTAGAGCTGAGGAATGGTCGGCCAGTTGGAATAGACTTTGATGCCGTTGCGCAGTTCGTCGTTCTCCAGGACGTTGAGTCCCTTATAGGGCACGCCCAGATAGTCGAGGATCTGCACGACCTGTCCGGAGAACCCGCACATCGGGAACTGCGGGGTTCCCTTCATGAACAGGACGACGTCGTTGCTCTGGACCTCGTTGTCGATGAATTGCTCGATGGCCATTGCCTGTTTTCCTTTTCGCGCGATGGTTGCCCCGCGCCATGTTCGTAACTGAAACTACCTCTCGGGGAGCCCCGTCTGCAAGGCAAGCGCGTGAAGCGCACCCCCCATTTGGCCCTTGAGGGCGTTGTATACAAGCTGGTGCTGCTGGACGCGGGATTTGCCGCGGAACGACTCTGCGATCACGGTCGCGGCATAATGGTCGCCGTCACCAGCCAGATCCCGAATGGTCACCTGCGCGTCCGGGATGCTGGCCTTGATCAGCTTCTCGATGTCGCTGGCATTCATGGGCATGGGGTACGGTCCTGCGGGCCTTTCGAATTCGCCGGAGCCCGATTCACCCTGCAATTATGCCAAAATCAGGCCGGTCGCGCTTTAGTTATTCAGTGCAATTGCTCCAACCTGTTGGCATCCAATCTGCATGGCTGTGAGCCGGGCGAGAAACCCTTCGCCCGGAAAGGACTGTGCCATGCTCGACACTGCTCTGCTGATTGCGTCGGCCTTGAGCGTCGCCCTCATGGTGGCGTTCTCCGAGCTGCCGTAGCGGAAAACGGGCGCAACCGGCGGCCGTTCTTGAGCCGCAGCCTGCCGCCGCGACGACGCGGTACCTCCGCGGTGCTGTCCATTCGGCATCCGCTGACGTACGATATGCGTGGGGTGTCCAGCGTCGTCGGGGGGTAGGCATGTCACGATTTCCAGTCCGTTTTGGCTCTGCGGCCATCGCTGCCGTAGCGGTCCAGCTATGGCTTGCGGCGAGTCCGGCCTCGGCCCAGCCGACCGCCGAGCAGCAAAGCGCGCTCCGCAGCAATTGCCGCTCGGATTTCATGTCCAATTGCTCGGGCGTCAAACCCGGCGGCGCCGAGGCGCTGCAGTGTCTCCAGCGCAATGTCGCAAAATTGTCGCCGGGTTGCCAAAGCGCTGTGAACGCCCTGACACCGCGGAGCGCCCCGCAACAGGCGACCACGGCGCCTGCGCCGGCTGCCGCTCCGGCGGCGACACCGGCTGCACCTCCGTCGGCTCCGCCTGCCGCAGCGATGCCTGCGGCGCCGGCCTCTCCTTCGACAGCGGCTGCACCACCCGCCGCGCCCGCGGGCGCACCGACGACTGAACAGCGGGACGCGCTCCGTCAGTTCTGCGGGTCCGATTACATGGCCAAGTGCGGCCACGTGCCGCCCGCGAGCGGCGAAGCGCTGCAATGTCTGCAAAGCCATTCCGCCGAACTCTCGCCCAACTGCCGCAGCGCGCTTGCGCTGCTGGGTGCGGGCAGCGCACCGGCGCGAGCGGCGACGCCGGCACCCGCGCCGGCGGCGGCACGCCCGCAAGCCGCACCTCGGCCCGCCGCCGCAGCCGCTGCACCGGCAGCAGCCCGGCCGAGTTCCCAACAGCAGGCGGCGATCCGCCAGTCGTGCCAGTCGGACTTCATGTCGAAGTGCAGCGGCGTGCAGCCCGGCGGCGCGGCGGCGCTGCAGTGCCTGCAACGCAACAGCGCGAGCCTGTCGGCCGCCTGCCGCAGGGCCATTGCCAGCGTTGGCGGCAGGGCACCAGCCGCCGCAGCGCCGGCGGCTGCTTCCGCGGCATCGCCGGCCCGACCCACCACCCAGCAGCAGGCGGCGATCCGTCAGTCCTGCCAGTCGGATTTCATGTCGAAGTGCAGCGGCGTGCAGCCCGGCGGCGCAGCGGTCGTGCAGTGCCTGCAACGCAACAGTGGAACCCTGTCACCCGCCTGCCGCGGCGCCATCGCCGTGCTCGGCGGGACGGCGGCCCCCGCTGCCGCCGCGGCTTCGGCCGCAGCGGCGCCCGCGGCCATGCCCACAGCTCAGCAGCAGAGTGCGATCAAGTTCGCCTGCCGCCGCGACTTCATGGTCAATTGCCGCGGCGTGCCGCAGGGCGGGCCGGAAGCCTTTGCCTGCCTGCAACGCAACGCCGCGCGCCTGTCCCCGGATTGCCGCACGTCGATTGCCGCCATTGCCGATCCGGCTTCCGCGTCGTCTGCACCGGCCGCGGCCGCACCGGCGGCGGCTCCGATGGCCCGGCCAGGCCCGATCGGTCCGCTGCGCCGTGCGCTTCGCGACAGGATGATGAACCAGTAGGAGGCTAGGCGGCGCCGGCCATGTAGGACGGCAGCCAGCCTTCAAACCGCTCGTTGAGCGATGCGACGGCGAGCGGGCGCTCACCGTCGATGGCAATCGCGCCGCCGCCTGTCGTGCCGATGCGGTTCACGGGCACGCCGGCCGCCTGGATTCGCTGCATCACCGGCTCTGCACGCTCCCGCGGCACCGTGACGAGGTAGCGGGCCTGATCCTCGCCGAACCAGTAGGCATGCGCCTCCGTGTCTTCGGGGCCCGCGGCGAGCGTCGCGCCAATGTCCGACGCCATCGCCATCTCGGCGACCGCGATCAGCATTCCGCCGTCGGAGATATCGTGGGCGGCGGTCACGAGACCGTCGGCGATCAGCGCGCGCACCACGTCACCGTTCTCGCGCTCCTCGACGAGATCGACCGGCGGGGGAGCACCGTCCTCGCGGCCGCAGATGTCGCGAAGATAGAGCGACTGGCCGAGCCAGCCCTGGGTTTCGCCGATTGCGAGGATCGCCTCGCCCTCAGCCTTGAAAGCGAGCGTCGCAGACCTGGCGAAGTCGGAGAGCACTCCAACCCCGCCGATGGACGGCGTCGGCAGGATGCCGCGGCCCTGCGTTTCGTTGTAGAGCGAGACGTTGCCGGAGACGACCGGGAAATCCAGCGCCTTGCAGGCTTCTGCAATGCCGCGCACGCAGCCGACGAACTGCCCCATGATCTCCGGCTTCTCAGGATTTCCGAAGTTCAGGTTGTCGGTAATGGCGAGCGGCCTGCCGCCAACGGCGGTGATGTTGCGCCAGGCCTCGGCCACCGCCTGCTTGCCGCCCACGAATGGATCGGCCTCGCAATAACGCGGCGTCACATCGACCGTCAAAGCCAGCGCCTTCGGCCCCTCGTTGACCCGGACCACGGCGGCGTCGCCGCCCGGGCGCTGCACCGTGTTGCCGAGGATCACATGATCGTACTGCTCCCAGACCCACCGCTTCGAACAGAGGTCGGGCGTGCCGATCAGCTTCTCCAGCGCGTCGGCGATCGGCATCGGCGGTTTGACTCTTGCGGCATCCACAGCCGCGCGCTTCGGCGTTTCGACGAACGGCCGGTTGTAGACCGGCGCCTCGTCGCCCAGCTCCTTGATCGGCAGGTCGGCCATCACGTCACCGCCGTGCTTGACGATGAACCGCTTGCCCGGCGTCGTGTGCCCGACAATGGCGAAGTCGAGCCCCCACTTGCGGAAGATCGCCTCCGCCTCCTTTTCCTTCTCCGGCTTGAGAACCATGAGCATGCGCTCCTGACTCTCCGACAGCATCATCTCGTAAGCGCTCATGCCGGTCTCGCGGCAGGGCACGCTGTCGAGTTCGAGGTCGACGCCGAGGTCCCCCTTCGCGCCCATCTCCACGGCGGAGCATGTGAGGCCGGCGGCGCCCATGTCCTGAATGGCGATCACGCAGCCCTTGGCCATGATCTCGAGGCAGGCTTCGAGCAGGAGCTTTTCGGAGAACGGATCGCCGACCTGCACGGTCGGCCGCTTCTCCTCCGCGCCTTCGCCGAACTCGGCCGATGCCATGCTGGCGCCGTGGATACCGTCGCGGCCGGTCTTCGAACCGAGATAGACGATCGGCATGCCGACGCCCGACGCAGCCGCGTAGAAAATCTTGTCCGCCTCGGCGAGCCCCACCGCCATCGCGTTGACGAGGTTGTTGCCGTCATAGCGGGTGTGGAAGCGGACCTGCCCGCCGACGGTCGGCACTCCGAACGAGTTGCCGTAGCCGCCGATGCCGGCGACCACACCGGACACCAGATGCCGGGTCTTGGGATGTTTCGGGTCGCCGAAGCTCAGCGCATTCAGGCAGGCGATCGGCCGCGCGCCCATCGTGAACACGTCGCGCAGGATACCGCCGACGCCGGTCGCGGCGCCCTGATAGGGCTCGATGTAGCTCGGGTGGTTGTGGCTCTCCATCTTGAAGACCACAGCCAGACCGTCGCCGATGTCGATGACGCCCGCGTTCTCGCCCGGCCCCTGGATCACCCAGGGCGCCTTGGTCGGCAGCCCGCGCAGATGCACCTTGGACGACTTGTAGGAACAGTGCTCGTTCCACATCGCCGAGAAGATGCCGAGCTCGGTGAAGGTCGGCTCCCGGCCGATCAGGTCGAGAATCCGCTGATATTCCTCGGGCTTGAGGCCATGCTCGGCGACCAGCTCGGGGGTGATTTTGGGCTCGTTGGAGGTCACGGGCGATATGTAACGTGGCCGGCGCGGAATTTCACCCGCGAGCGGCGGCGCATCCACGCCTATTATTCGACGCTCGGCCGCAAGCCGCCCGGGTCAGCGGTCGCGGCCGAGAAAGAACATCCCGGCGTAGATCTTGCGGCGGGGAGCCTCGGGCAGCCGGGCGATCGCCTGGTAGAGCTTTTCGATCATCTGGCAAGGCTTGCCGGCCTCGTTGCCGTCCTTGGTCAGGAACGCGCCCGTTCGCACCTCCTCGAACCGCAGGCCGTCCCGCGACAGGCTCGCCTCGAACGCGCCCATCTCGTCGGCCGTGAGCGCATCGACGGTCCGCTGCGTCGCCATGCCCTCCACGATCGCCTGAAACCGGAACAGCGTGCCGAGCCGCATCATCCGCCGCACGCTTTCCGGCGGAGGGCTGTCCGCCGGCGTCTCATCCTTTCCCAGCACCTTCAGGCAATAGCCTGCGCCTTCATGACCGAGTGCATGGAACAGAGCCACCTCGTTCGCCGCCAGACGGTCGATCATGGCGGTGCTGGCGCCGGCTGCGAATCTCAGGCGCGTGCGCATGATCTCCTGAAACCGGTTGAACAACTCCTGGCCGAAGGCCTGGTCGGACAGGCCTTCGTTGCGCCGCTGCACCGCGACCTTGATGAGTTCCCGGTAATCGTCGGCGAAGTTCTTCTTCAGGATCGCCTGAAGGTCGGCGTGATCGGAGCGCGCGATCTCGGCTTCGATACTTTCGGGCGTCGCCTGGGCCGGCTTGGCCTGTTCCGGCTGCGGCGCCGCGGCAGGCGCAGGCTTTGCAGAACTCGCGGAGATCGCGGGAGCCGAGGGCGCGAGCGGATCGTGGGAGCGCGAACTCAGCGCGAAATAAAATCCGCCAAAGGCCACCGCCACCAGCCCAAACGCGACCGCAATAAAGATGCGGGCATCCATGTGGCGTCTCACCCCTGCCGCGCCGCCCGGCGCAAGATTATGCGCTTCAGGCAGCCTTGGCAAAATACTGCGTCAAACCCACGAACAGGCCGCGACCGTCCGTTGGGCCAAGCGCGTCCTCGACGTGATTTTCCGGATGCGGCATGAGGCCGAGCACGTTGCGGTCCTCGTTCAGGATGCCCGCGATCGCGTGGGTCGCGCCGTTGACGTTCCAGCTTGGATCGAGGTCTCCGTCCGGCGCGACGTAGCGGAACGCCACCCTGCCCTCGTCCTCGAGGCGCGCAATGGTGGCCTCGTCGGCGGTGTAGTTGCCCTCGCCATGCGCAACCGGCACGCGGATCACCTGACCGGCGTTGTAGCCGCGCGTGAATGGCGTGTCGGAGCGCTCCACCCGCAAATAGACATCCTTGCAAATGAATTTCAGCCCGGCATTGCGCATCAGCACGCCGGGCAGCAAGCCCGCTTCGCAAAGAATCTGGAAGCCGTTGCAGACGCCGAGCACCAGCCCGCCGCGCGCGGCATGAGCCCGCACCGCGTCCATGATCGGCGCGCGCGCGGCAATCGCCCCGCAGCGCAGATAGTCGCCGTAGGAAAAGCCGCCCGGCACGACGACGAGGTCGGTGCCCGCCGGCAACGCCGTCTCGGCATGCCAGACCATGGCCGGCTCCGATCCCGACACGAGGCGGAGCGTGCGCGCCATGTCGCGCTCGCGATTGATGCCGGGAAACACCAGGACGGCGGATTTCATGGCCCTTCCCCGCTAGCCCAGCACCTCGACGCGATAGTTCTCGATCACCGTATTGGCGAGGAGCTTTTCGGCCGCTTCCTTGAGAGCCGCTTCGGCACGCCCGCGGTCCGCGCCTTCGACCTCGATGTCGAACACCTTGCCCTGCCGGACGCTGGCTACGCCCGCCACCCCCAGGGACTTGAGCGCCCCTTCGATGGCCTTCCCTTGCGGATCGAGAATGCCCGACTTCAACGTGACGGTGATGCGCGCTTTCATCGACTGGTCAGATAAAGCGGATTCCGCGCCGCCGCAACATGGCACGGCCGCCGTCCCCCGCATTTCTGGGGCAATTCCAGGTCGACCAAGGTCGCGTCGGAGGCCCGCCTGCGGCGGCTTTCCAAAAGTGTCCCGGTTCAGCCCTTGACCAGCACCGGTCCGGAGCCCTGCGGGCGCTCGTTCTCGCTCATGACGCCGAGCCGGCGTGCGACGTCCGTATAGGCTTCCAGGAGCCCGCCGAGATCGCGGCGGAAGCGATCCTTGTCGAGCTTCTCGTTGGACTTGATGTCCCACAGCCGGCACGAGTCCGGGGAGATCTCGTCGGCCACGACGATCCGCATAAGATCGTTTTCCCAGAGCCGGCCGCACTCCATCTTGAAGTCGACGAGGCGGATGCCGACGCCCAGGAACAGGCCGCACAGGAAGTCGTTGACGCGGATCGCCAACGCCATGATGTCGTCGATCTCCTGCGGCGTCGCCCAGCCGAACGCGGTGATGTGCTCCTCCGACACCATCGGATCGTTGAGCTGATCGTTCTTGTAATAGAATTCGATGATCGAGCGCGGCAGTTGCGTGCCTTCCTCGATGCCGAGCCGCTGCGCGAGCGATCCCGCGGCAACGTTTCGCACGCACACCTCGAGCGGGATGATCTCAACCTCGCGGATCAGTTGCTCGCGCATGTTGAGCCGGCGGATGAAATGCGTCGGCACGCCGATGTCGTTCAGGCGCTGGAAAAGATATTCGGAAATGCGGTTGTTCAGGACGCCCTTGCCCTCGATCACCTCATGCTTCTTGGCATTGAAGGCGGTCGCGTCGTCCTTGAAATGTTGAATCAAGGTTCCCGGTTCGGGTCCTTCATAGAGAACCTTCGCCTTGCCTTCATAGATGCGGCGACGGCGGCTCATCGGGGTGTACCGTGGTCTGTTAAAGTCCATCGAGATGCCGTGGCTCCAGTGTGGGATCGTGGTCCGCGGCGGCGAATGCGGAAGGCAGCGCTCAGGGAATCGGACGCCTAACCGTTCACGACCAAAACCTATCCGATCGATGGGGGTAGCACAATCGACATAAGCCCACTCGGTCCGCCGCGCAACGGACAAGTTGCGCCGCCAGTGGACTGCCTTGACGCGTTCACCCTGTTGTGCAAAGCGCGCATAATACTTAGCTTGTTCCGCACTTGCGCCATCCGGAGCATGCGGCGCCGGCGACTCGCAACGACGATGCTCAACACACGCCAGATGAAGAGGGCGACATGACGACATTCGACAAGCGCGAAGAAGGCTTCGAAAAGAAATTCGCGCACGATGAGGAGTTGCGCTTCAAGGCGACCGCTCGCCGCAACAAGCTGCTGGGCGCATGGGCCGCCGAAAAGCTCGGTCTCACAGGCCCCGCCGCCGAGAGCTACGCCAAGGAGGTCGTGATGGCCGACTTCGAGGAAGCCGGCGATGACGACGTGTTCCGCAAGATCCGCAAGGATTTCGACGGCAAAGGCGTCGCTCTGTCGGACCAGCAGATCCGCACGACCATGACCGAGATGCTCGAGCAGGCTGTGGCACAGATCAAAGCCGGCCAGTAGCGGAATTGCGGCGCCCGGACGGCGTTTTCGCGCCTCCGGCGCGGCCCGAGTCCGTATCGGATCGACACAGCAGCGGAACCGGAACCGATGGCCGCACTCCCTGGATTTTCCCTCGCAGGACGGCTTGCCGCAGGTAAGACGGTCTATACGGGCTGGTGCACCCTGCCCGCTCCCATCGTCGCGGAGACGGTCGCACGCGAAGGCTTCAACACCGTCACCATCGATCAGCAGCACGGACTCTGGGATACGGCAACCATGGGCGCCGGCATCGCGGCGATCCGGGCCGCGGGCTCATCGCCGGTGGTGCGCGTGCCGCTCGGCGCGTTCTCCGCTGCAAGCCGCGCGCTCGATTTCGGCGCGGAGGGCATCATCGCGCCGATGATCAACACGGTTGCCGATGCAACAGCCTTCGTCGCCGCAACCAAGTTTCCGCCGCTCGGCGAGCGGAGCTGGGGGCCGGCGCGGGCCACGATGCTCGCCGGCATCGCGGATATGAAAAGCTATCTGCGCGACGCCAACGAGAACGTGGTCACGCTCGCGATGATCGAGACGAAGACGGCGATGGCTAAGCTCGACGCCATCGCCGCCGTGCCCGGCATCGACGTGCTGTTCGTCGGTCCTTCCGATTTGTCGATCGGGCTCAGCAATGGCGCCGAGCTCGATCCCCATTCGGCCACCGTGGATGCAGCGGTGGACAAGATCGTCGAGGCCTGCCGGAAATCCGGAAAGGTCGCCGGGCTCTATTG
>Ga0180223_1002651_pt1 | contig 10344 bp, 12 predicted proteins | sample eDN5th30CKraftOP_FD_151337 | JGI IMG/M metagenome (GOLD analysis project Ga0180223, IMG submission 151337) | Enriched Organic Plus compost microbial communities from Emeryville, California, USA - eDNA 5th pass 30_C Kraft OP (version 2) (version 2) ...
GACAGCGCGAGTTCGAGTTTGGCGGTCCGGCGCGACGTGCGTCCGCGCGGAAGCGGCTGATCGCCGGTCTGCCGCACGGTGACGAACAGTTTGCCCTTGACTTCCTGCGTCTCGAACAACGGCCGCACGTCACCGAACCGCACCTCGCCGACATGCGAAGCCAATGCGGTGCGATAGAACCGCTCGATATTGTTGACCGCTTCGCGCGTCTCACTCTGCCGGATTCCGAACAGGGCAGCGCGACGGGCGACGCGCGGGTCGGTCTCGATCGTCCGTTCACCACGCTCGCGAGCGGCGGCCTGGAGCTTGTCCAGATCCTCACGATAGGGTTGGGCCTGCGCCTGCCATCGGGTCTGAAGATCGTCCAGCCCGACCTTTTCCTTGGCCTTGCGCGTGGCAAAGAAGGAAATTCGGCGCATCGCCTGGCCTTCGTAGCCATGTTCGGCGGCATGAGCGTTGATCTGTTCGGCGCGCTGCGAATAATCGCGGATAAGCTGGCCGGGCATCCCCTCGACCTCGAACAGTCCCGTGCGTGGGTCGAAGACGAGTTCATGACCGATCTCGCGCATGTCATAGGCTATTTCGTTGCGATAGATCTGGCCCATGACCAACTGCACGGCATACATCGAGCGCGTCTCGAGGCTCGACATGCGATCGCCGTTCAGATGATTGGTCATGTTGAGCAAGACGGCATGCGTATGCAGGTGTGGATCGCCCTCGCGGCTAGAATGCTCGGTGAAACGCGCGAACAGCACTCGCCCGGTCGTCTCGTGGACGATCTCGCGCTCGACCCGGCGGCGCAGTTCGGCATGTTCCTCCGCATAGGCGAGCGCAACGCCGACCGCCCGTTCATGCGCGGCAAGAATCCGCTCGTCGCCCGTCACCAGCGCCAGGATCGAGATCGACTTGGGAGCGCTGATGGTGAAGTCCCAGCCGGGATGATGCTGGATGCCTTCCTTGCGGCGGCGGCCGAGCTGCTGGTCGCCGACCTTGCCGCTGAGCAGTTCTTCGAACTGCTTCGGGTCGACCTCGCCCGACAGGCCGAGGCTCCTGGCGAGTTTGCCACCCCATTCGGACGGTTCGTTGCCGCCCTTGGTGTAGTAGTCGCCGATCGTATAGTAGCGGGCAATATTGGCGGGCGTGCCCTTGAGGCGGCGAGGATGGATCATGCCGGCTTCGCCTTTTCGCGCGGACCGTCGCTGCGGCCATGGCTATCGAGCGTTACCCGGACGCTGCCGCGCGCGGCGCCCAGCAGGGGGACGGGCGCTGCGGTCACCTCCTCTTCATCGGGGACTTCGCCTGCCGGCGTATCTGCACCGTCATCGGAGGCGTCATGAACGGTCTGCGCAAAGGCTTCCGCTTCGGCCGCCTCCTCGTCCGGAACCTCGGGCGGGATGGGTTCGCCGATCGGCGTGCCATCAGCCTTGCCGAACAGATCGCCCTGGGCGGGTGGCGATGGTTGGGGCGCGGTCTGACCTGCGGAAGGATGGCTCTCTCCCGGCCCCTGCCCCGCACTCGCTTCCTGCGCCGCCTGGGCCGCTCGCCGGCGGGCCCAGGCCTGGGCGATGATGATCTTGCCGGCTGGCAAGCGCGTGGGGGGCTCGGTGCGCTCGACGAACGCGGGGGCGAGCGAAGGCAGGGAATTGAAGCGATCGGTAAAGCGCACCACGGGGAGATTGCGCCCAAATCGGAGATAACCGGATAGATTGGGCAGGTTCGTGACCTCGGTGTGCATCACCAGCGGCCGGGTTACCTGCATGCGTGACAGGTTAACCCCGTCGCGCATGTCGTTGACCCCGTAGCTCATCCCTTCATTGGCCTCCACCTGCTCGACCTGGCCGAGGTTCTCGGAGACATGCTTCGCGGTCGCGGTATCGTTCGCCCGGAGCGCCACCCAGGTTGAGCAGTAGCCGGTGATGGCGGCTGCATCCTGGATGCCGTAGGTCGCCTCGAGCTGGGGATAGGACTGGAACCCCAGGATGCCGCAGCCGCCATATTTGCGCGCGCGGGCCAAGAAGTCGGAGAGGCTCGGCAGCTTCTGGAGCGTGGGCAACTCGTCGATTACGCAATAAAGGCGGCGATCACGATCGGGGGCCAAGCTCATGATCGCGCTGATCGCGATGTCGAGCCATACCGTGATAAGGGGGCGCAGCGACGGAAGCTGGTCGGCCTTCACGGTAACGAACAGCCAGCTGTCATCTTTCTCGTTCTCGACCCAGCGCCGGATCGAGAAGCCGTCGGTGGTATCGTCGAGATAGGAAAAGCTGCGCATGACCGAAGCAAGCTCGGCCTGGATGCCCGCCGACGTGCGTTCCCCTTCGGTCGAGATGAAGGCGGCCGCGTCGGTCCCTTTCACAAAGGCGGCAAGGTCGGCGAGCGGGGAACGCAGCACCCGGTCAAGGAGAACCGAGATCAGGGTGTGCTGTTGCCGGGCGAGCTTGCGCAGCACGGCGACCAGGGTGCCCCTCGCCGATTTCGACCAGAAGGGATCGCCATGCTTGTCGGGAATGGTGGATTCGGCGATCTGATCGTAATGATAGTCCTTCGGGACATCGACCCAGGGGCTCCAGATGTCGGTGCGCGCATCGAGCGGGTTCAGCAGGATATCGCGGCCGGGGCGGTAGAACTTCTCCACAAACGAGCCGGCGGTGTCATAGACTATCGCCCGCTTTCCCCGCTTGCGGACGCCTTCGAGCATAGTGGTAATGAGGTTGGTCTTCCCCGTTCCGGGGGCGCCGCAGATCAGGATGTGCTCCGGTTCGAAGGCATCGGGCACGCCAACCCCGCCGATCGAAAGGCTCCCCTTCTTTTGCCGCCATAGCGCGCGCCGGACCTGCAACACGCTCCCGAAACGGGCGCCACGCAGATATTCGTTGGACCCGAGGCCGCGCCCGGTCCGGGTAAAGTAGAACCAGGCACTGATCAGCCCGAAGAAGGCAACCACCCCTGCGATCGCTGCTCCATGAATGAGGTCGGTTTCGAGTTTGTGGAGCGCCTGCTTCGCGATGCCCGATTCCAGCAACGCATCGGCCGAAGCCCAATACTCGCGGCCTTCCGGGGTGCGAAAGAGGACCGGGTCGTTGGTTCCCGGCGCGGCGTCCACCTTGAACATCGCCTCGACCAACTTCACGAGGACGAAGCGCTGATAGTCGGTGGACTTTTCCAGCGCCCACCAGCAGGTGCCCATCACCCAGAGGACCAGTCCGGCAAGCACGGTCTGGAAGAAGACCTGGGTGGTCATGCGGACGTTGTGGACGATGGCCTGGCCACCGCGTGTCCAGGATCCCAAGGTGTCGTTGCGGAAGATGCTCATCGGATGGCACCCCCATGTCGGGGGGCAGCCGCGGTGACGGCCATCGCCATGTTGGGGAAGTCGCGGCGAGCGCCGCCCGCTGCCGGAGGGAGATGTTCGGTCCGGGTCACGGCTGTTCCCCCGGCGCGAGCAGGCCCTTTTCGTGGAGCATGGCGCGGGCGTCGGCCATGCCCTGTTCGAGCGTCTCGGGCGAGCGCTTGCGCACCGCCGCCGCGACGATCGAGAGCGTCTGCAGGACGCCGGCGAGGATTTCGTCCTGTGAGGTGAAGACATAGCCCGCGCGGCTGTCGGCGGCATGTTCGAGAGCGGGACGAACGAGTTCGGAAACGGTGACGCCGACGCGGCGGGCGCGGCGGCTCAGCCGGTCGAGCAGATCGTCGTCGATGCGGATGGTAATGCGCGCCATGGCGCTCGGCTCCTCACGGAGCTTCGCCAGGACGGTCATGAAGCGCCCACGATTATAGTCGGCGTCTAGGCAAATCGCAAGGAAATCAGTCTGTCCGACGCGTCTGACAGCGAAAAGGCGCGGTAATGCAGGACTTTTTGGAGGGGCTACAGGGCGACGTCACCGGCGTCAGACATGGGAAATGGATTCCGTCTGACGTGTCAGACAGAATATCCCATTGTATTTACTGGTGTTTATGGCTCCAGCACCCGTGCGTACGGTGCATTACAAACCCCGAAGGGCGTGCGTCCGCCTGCCCGCAGCGACGGCGTCGCTGCGTCTGCTCTACCGCTGCCGGGCGCACCCTTGGCGGCTGGGTCGATGTGGGGAGATGGGCCGCGCTGGGCGGCAGGCTCGCTTGTGGTGCGCGCGCGCCCATGCGACAAGGGCGGCGTGGCGAGCGGACCGGCTTCACCTAAAGGAACTGGTCATGCCGAAAATGTCTGAACGCGATAGGCTCGCCGATCTGGTCGAGCGCGAAAAGAGGATTGCGGGCGAGATCGCCGCAGCGCGTCAGCGGCTGCGCGATCGCTATGCGGGAATCGTGACGGCGCTGCCTGTCGAGCAACTGACAGAACGCGAGTTCCGCGACGTGCTGGGCCATGTTCTGCGACTGGGCGGCGTTGCGGCATTGGCCGCGCTCAAGGGGGCTTCGCCTGTGTCCGATGCTTCCCGTTCGGGGAAAGCGCAAGCCGCGCCAGCGCCCGCGAAGGGGGATGGCGGCACGGCGAACAGTCCCCATGTGGGGGCGTGAGAGTGCCCCCTGCCCCTCTTGGGTTCCTCTCCGCCGCCGCGCCGTCAGGCGCGGCGGCGGCCTGAAGCACGAAAAAAGGCCAGCGCGCGAAAGCGCGCCAGCCTTGGCGAATGTCATGCAATGATGGAGCGCGGCGCTTTGGGAAGCGCCGCGCTCTCGCGGTTCAGGCGAAGCGCCGCGCTCGCCTGAATGTATCCTGCTCTTGTGTCTGCTCGCTGCCCCCCGCCTTGTGCGGCGCGGCTGCATCCTTAGGCTTCTGGAAAGCATGGATGGGGACGCCTTCTTTGCGCAAGGTCTGGTAGAGATTGGCCTGCAAGCCCGATCCCTCGCAAAGCACGGCTTCGACCGGGCCAAGCTCGGCCAGTTTCCGATTGCGGGTGAAAGCCGATTTGCGGCCGGTGCCGTAAAGTCCGAAGGCGACAACGGGCACCCCTTCCCGCGCGGCCCATGCCGCCGCGATGGCATCGGCCCCCTTGCGCTGGCCGGTCGTTACCAGCGTCATGTGCGGTGTGCGAGCTTTGATCTCGTCCAGCTTGGCCCAAAGCGGTTCCCATTCCTCCCAGATGGCAGGGCCGGAAAAGACGACAATCGGGCCTTGCGGCTCAACACGTTCCCGCTTGGCAAGGGCACGTTCGCGCAGGAAATCGAGGGCATTGATATAGCTTGCCGTGCTGACGGATGACGCCTTGCTGCCCTTGGTCGGTGCCCATGCCCGACGCCAGCAAGCGCGATACATGGCGGCGGCATAGTCGCGCATCGCCTCGAATGCGGCGCGCTGTTCGGCCAGCGACTGGCATTCAAGCTGCGCGTCTTCCAGTTCCTTGTTGAACACCTCGCCCGGTTCCATTCGCCGGGTCATCTCCCGGATTTTGTCGGCTATGCGATCCTCGCGGCGCTCCAGCGTTCCCGCAACGAAATGGAAGCTGTTGACGATGCCCCATGCCGCATCCGGGGCAAGCGGGCTAAGGCGGGTATCGTCCAGCAGCAGGAAAAGCGATGTGATAAGCTCGCCGCATACCTTCTGCGCCGCGAAGGGTTCGGGCATGGTGTGTTCGCCCGGTTCCTCGCCCGGCTCGATGATGGACAGGGGAAGCGGATCGCCAAAGGATGCTTCAAAGGCGGGGGTCGCGGTTTCCTCTGCGTAAAGTTCCGGCAGGTCCGCGAATGTGCTAACGGCTTTCTTAGCTGATTGCTTGCTCATGGGTGTGACTCCTGATGCTCGATGATCGGTCAGGGTCCGGGGAAGCGTTCCAGCGCTCCCCCGGCCCGTCTTGGTCTAGCGCCTAGAACTGGATTTCATCGTCCAGATCGGCCCCCGCGCCTTCGGTTGCGAGCCTGCCGCTGTCGTCGGCGGTGCTGCCCCCGAAACCGTAATCCTCGCCGTTGCCGGACGGGGTTTCGCGGCGCGCGGTGCGGGTGGCGGGGCCGAAGTCGTCGCGCCGTTCCTGCCTGCGCCATGCGACGCGATAGCCTTCGGCGTCGGTGCCGAACAAGGCGATGGGAAGCGCCTCCGGCAAGCTGGGGTCGTCGATGTTCCCTTGATAGAAAACCTCGCCCTTCTTGGAGACGGCTTCCCAAAGCGCGCCGACCTGCACCCAGCGACCGCCGACGTTGAACGCGACGATTTCATAAATGGGCGCAAGTTCGTTCTCGCTCTCGACGGGACGCAATCCCAGTCGGGGCAGATCGATAGAATGGGTCGCAATGAAGCCAAGAAGACGGCCCTTCTTCATGTTGAACTCACCGATATTCATTGCCTTATCTCCTGATAATTTGCTTCCGGGGCCAATCCCCATCCGCATAATTACTTTACCCCCTTCCCTTTATTTGAGATATAGCATTGTTTTCTTGACAGAATTTCATCGTATCTGGTGAGCCTGAGCCAAAAAAACGGACGCGGTAGCGTCCCGAACAAAGAAAAGCATGGCGAAGCCATTCCTTCCTGATCAGCGGAGGGCGCGAAAGGAGCCGTCTGTCATCGCATCCGGAGCCGCCTTCGCCGGGGCTCAAGGGTCAGGGCTGGTCCGGGCAAGCAAGGGACGTTTCGCTGCGGCCTTTAGAAAAGCTTGGAGTAGATGGGGCCTGCCGACCGCTTACCCCAAGCGATGACGTCGGCAGGCCCCATCTACTCCTAGGTTTTCTTGGCCGGAGGCAGCCCTTGCTTGCCCGGACCAGCCCTGGCACGCCGAGACCCTGCGAGGGCGGCGCAGGATGCGATGACAGACTTCGCCCGACGGTGATTGCGGGCCGAGGCGTCCTCGCCGAGGTCTGCTCTGCCCTCGCCGCAAGCGCGACGCCTAAGAAGACCAGCGAAGCGTGCCGCTGATCCCCTTGGCTACGCTGGTCCGATCCAGAACACCTCGAGGAGGCTGCTGCTGGCCTTGCGTGCCTCGACGATGACCTCCGTGTGCCCGAGTGGCGTGAAGTCCTCCGCCCCGGTGAGACGCCAGATATGGCCGTCGTCCATTTCGAGGAGGAAACCTCGTTCGCTCGGGCGCAAGGTGCCCTGAAGGCGAAGGGGTGCGGTGGCCCCGGTCACGGCTCGGGATGATGGCCGTTCCGGGCGGCCCGTGCGGAAGAGAAATGCATGTTGCCGCTCCTATCGCGATTATGATCGTTCTTGAAAGCCTGTTCTTTCTATGTTCTAAGCTTAATGAAGGAGGCTTCCCATGATTGCGAACTATCTCGCCGGTTTCGATTTCAATCTGCCGCTCGTCGATGCGGTCAACGACCCCGACATCGCGGACGTGCGCAGCGAACTCGCGGCCCTGGCGCTCGGGGAAGGTCTCGATGGCGGCTATTACGAGGCGCAGGAGCTGGCCGAAGCTTTTCTGGAGGCGGCTCGCGAAGCCAACGCAGAAATCACCGATCCCGCCAGTCCGGGGCGCGAGCGCCTGGCCGATATCCTTGAACGCAATTCGCCCTATCAGCGCCGCCTGTTCGATGCGGTGGCGACGTTCCCGTTGGCGGACGCGGCGAGCCATCTCGTCTGGCTTACGGGGGTGATGCGCGAGCGCGCCGATATGTATCGTCCGGTTGCAGAGGCGCGCGTTTCCACGCGCTAGGAGCGTCCGAAAGGTGCAACTCGAGCCGGTCAGTCGTCCGGCTCGAGTTCGGACTGGCGATCGTAGAGATCGAGGGATATTCCCAGCGATGCGCACTCGGACCAATTGAGGTCGCGATGGTCATCGCTATCGGCACCGCTCGCCATTTCGATCACGGGGTACACCGATATGATTTGCCCCGTCGGCAAGCGAAACTGGTTGGCCACCCCCTCTAAGGGCGATGTGCCTTCGGGCACGTGGTAGCGGCCCTCGATCTTGAATTCGACGTGCATGGGCATTTCTTCCGATGATGCGTGGCAAAGATATTGCCGCGGCGCTGTTTCGTAAAAGGCACATGGGACAATCGCACCGCCGCTACATGCGTCGCTGCGTTTTCATGCTTGTGGAAAGCCTCCACACCCTCGGCCAGACGCGTATCCGGTCTCACAATTATTGCTGCGCAGCAGGAACCGATTGGCAACCTCCGGCCAATCGGTCTAGGGAGAGGTGTCCGCCGGTGGCGGGCCGGAGCGTCGAAACTCCGGACGATAGAGTCGGCTGCAAGGCTTTTGCGGCCGGATCGCCTGTATGTATGTCCAGGCTGTTCGGCTAAAGATGCAGGCGCGCGCCTATCGTCGCGTTTCGACCGTCCGGCTCAGAGGCCGGCATCCTTCTTCGGGAGGGTGCCCGCCGACTGAGCGGGGTTAACGGAGATTGGCTCATGACCAACGAAAAACCTGGGCTCGAAAAGGCAATAGAGTTGATGGAGGCGGCACTCGGCTGCCTCGCTGATCCCAAGGATCAGGTGGTGGCGATACGGCTGTCGCATGCGCTCGATCTTGCGCGAGAGCGCCTGCTCGAAGGTGCATGACGGCAGCGCCTGCTATCCGACCTATGCGGAAATCCGTTTCAGCATGTCCGCTGGCGATAGAATATTGATCGACGGCAATTCCTGAATTTCGAGCAAATCCTTGTCGCCGCTCACCAGCCAACGGGCCGACCCGGCAATAGCGGTGCGGATAAACATATCATCGTCGGGATCCCGGCTGCGGACAGGCAGTGCAGCGTCATCCAGTTCCACCCAGTCGGCGATGGCGCTGAAATCGTGCAGGATCTGGTTCCGACGCTCGATAGTCAGATATTTGTCGAATTTCGCGCGCCAAAGCCGGGATCGGAATTCCTCGAAGGTGGGCTCGGCAAAGATCAGCCGGGCATTCGCGATGACCCAGAGCGTGACTCTGGCGGGGGCTGATTCTGCCGAAAGCGCGGCGCTGATGAGGACATTCGTATCGAGAACGAAGGCATCACCCTTCATCGGAAAGCAGACGCTCCAGTTCGCTATCAGTAAGGCCCTTCTTCGCGGCCTCGCTGGCAGTATCGCGCAGCGTGCGCGCAAGCCTGTCGGCGTAGAACTCGCGCATGGCGGCATAGTCCTCCGGGGATACCATGACACCCACAACCCGATTGCGGCGCGTGACGCGCACCGGTTCGCGCTGCACGCGGTCGATCAGTTCGCCGAAGCGGGTCTTGGCCTCATTGGCTGTGACGGTCTGCATTATACCTCCATTCGATCAATTCGATCGAATCGTTCGATTCATAATTTAGGAGCGTAGTGCCGATCTTTCAAGCCATCATCCATAGCTTTGAGGCGGAACTCGGTAACGTCGCCAGCTGCTGGGCCTCTGCACCGTGTCGCTCAGCGGCACGTTGACATAGGCTTCATATTGCTGGGTGTCGAAATTCGACAGCCGGGCCGAAACGCCGCCTTCCAGCGTGTCGGTCGGCGCATTGGTGATGACGCTGACATTGCCGCCGAAGGTGTTGCGGCCGTAGAGCGTGCCCTGGGGGCCGCGCTGCACCTCGACGCGGGCGATATCGACCAGCGGGATCAGCGCCTGCTGCGCGCGGCTCTGGTAGACGCCGTCGAGGTAGAAGCCGATCGAGGGGTCGTTGGTGGCGTTCACCGTCTCGGTGCGGACGCCGCGAATGGAGGGGCGCGCGTCGGAGCCGGAGCGGCCGAAGGTGAAGCCCGGCGTCACCTGCTCCAGCCGGCTGACGTCATTGACGCCGGCGCGGTCGAGATCCTTGCCCGACAGCGCGGTGATGGAAATGGGCACATTCTGCAACCGCTCGTCGCGGCGCTGCGCGGTGACGACGATTTCCCCGACGCCCTGCTGATCGGGCGCGCCCTCCTGCGCGAGGGCGGGGACGGAAAGGACGACGACGCCCGTCGAAAGGGCGGTAACCAGCGAAAGGATCCCACGCATCATCTGAAGCTCCCTTGAATCTATGTTCTATGGGCAGAGGATATGCGCATTGGTTACGAATGCAATATGAATTGCGTAATTCCTATGAATTCGAATTCATTTATTTTTCAACTTATTGAAAAATAAGTGTTTTAATTTGTATAAAATTTGGATGCGATTGCAAATCCTCTACAGTACCGCCGTTGCACCATCGACGAAAATCGGCAGGAAACTGCGCCTTTCCGCGCTTTTGGTCGAGTCGGCGATCCGCTCCAGCAGCAGGCTCACCGCCGCCGCCATCATGTCCTCCATCGGCTGGCGCATGCCGGTGATGCGATAACCCTGCCAATGGGACGGGCCGAAGCCGCCAAAAGCCGTCAGGGCGATATCCTCCGGCACCTTCAACCCCATCGGGCCGCGCAGATGGTCGAGGCAGCCCGCCGCCACCGTATCATTGACGCAGATCAGCGCCCTGGGCAGGCCGCCCGCCCCCTTTTTCAGCGCGGACAGGGCCGCCGCGCCGCTTTCATATTCATAATCGT
>Ga0180223_1002652_pt1 | contig 10342 bp, 11 predicted proteins | sample eDN5th30CKraftOP_FD_151337 | JGI IMG/M metagenome (GOLD analysis project Ga0180223, IMG submission 151337) | Enriched Organic Plus compost microbial communities from Emeryville, California, USA - eDNA 5th pass 30_C Kraft OP (version 2) (version 2) ...
GGCCTGCCCCAACGCCGCGTTGACCGCTTGCTCCACCAGGCAGCCCGGCGCATCGGTGCGATTGCCCATCGCCAATATTTCCGGCCGCCCCAACGCGTCGTAGATGTCGCGCAGCGTGACCGCACCGAGATCGCGAGCAATCCTCCAGCCGCCACCATGCCCTTTTTCGGAATGCACGAATCCCTGATCGCGCAGCCCCGCCATGATGCGACGGATCACCACCGGGTTCGTGCCCATCGCGCGGGCCAAGGTTTCGGACGTCTGCGGACCGGATTGTTCCGCCATGTGCAGGAGCACATGGAGTACACCGGACAGTCGGCTATCTCTTCTCATGTAACTTTACATGATGCGTGATACATGTCCTGTCAACGAGGGCGTGCAAATTTATGCGAAGCTGTCAGGAAACGCCAACATTGCCGTCGTTCAAAGGTCAAAATCGATCCGTTAAAACCCGCCGTTCATTCATTGAGACTGATCGTACAAAATCCGGCAGCTTTGTTGCCAGGTCCGGACAGGTGGGTTCCATGGATTAGGACGGATCGACATTCAGGATTCCCAAAGGCGTAAGTGCTGATTCATAGGGTTCCGCGATTGAGCGGAGGCCATGGATGGGCGTGAAGCGGTATGAGTTGGGCGAGGCACAATGGGCGCGGGTTGCGCCATTGCCGCCCGGCAAGGCCGGCGATCCGGGGCGGACGGGGTCCGATAACCGGTTGTTTGTGAACGGGTGTCTGCGGGTTCTTCGATCGGGAGCGCACTGGCGCGACCTTCCCGAGCGCTATGGCAAGTGGAAGACGGTGCATCGCCGGTTCAGCCGCGGGTGCCATGCCGGGGTATGGGAGCGGGTGTTCGAGGCGCTGACCGCTGACCGGGACAACAAATATCTGATGCTCGCCGACGCGCTCGGCCGACCGTTGCGCTTCATCGTCACCGCAGGTCAGGTCGGCGACGTCACGCAGGCTCCGGCCCTGCTCGAAGGACAGACGGGCGATGCCGTGCTGGCCGATAAAGCCTATGACAGCAACGCCTTGCACACCATCATCGCCGAAATCGGCGCCGAAGCCGTGATCCCTTCAAACCGCAGCCGCAAGATCGCTATCCCGCACGATGCCATGGCCTACAAACAGCGCAATCGCATCGAACGATGCTTCAACCGCCTCAAGCACTTCCGCCGCTTCGCTACACGCTACGAACGCCGCACTATCCACTTCACCGGATTCGCATTCCTCGCCGCAGTCATGATCTGGCTGCGTTGAATGTCGATCCGTCCTAGTCGACAGCTGCCCTCTTCAGTTTCCATCGGACAGCAACTGCCTGTCAGAAGTCGCCCTCAACTCTGTCTGGCGACCCCGCTGACGTCGAGGGTGAACCCGTCACACAGGACGCTGCATCACCCAACAGCCACGATACTCGCGGTCCAGCCCTGGGTGAATATCACGGCAAGCTTACCGGCCGCTTCGGCGTCCAGCGGATGGTCGAATACCCGCTCGGCACGTGATGGCTTGACTCGTATATCTCCACATGGATATATATCTATATGGATATTCAATCTCCGTCACTGAATGCAGCCTTTGCCGCCCTGAGCGATCCGACCCGACGAGCCATCCTTGCCCGGCTCTCGCTTGGCGAGGCAACTGTCTCGGAACTCGCCCAACCCTTCGCGCTCAGCCAACCCGCTGTCTCGAAGCACCTCAAGGTACTGGAGACCGCCGGCCTCATCGAGACAAGCCGGGATGCGCAGCGGCGGCCGCGCCGCCTGAATGCGGACCGGATGAAAGACGTCGCCGACTGGATCGAACCGTTCCGGATGCTCTGGGAGCACCGGTTCGACAATCTCGACCGCCATTTGACCGCGCGCAAACTGGAGGAGAAATGACAGTGTCCATCCAAGCACAAACCGCACCAGAGGAAGGCTTCACCATCGACCGGATCGCCCACACCTTGCGCTTTGTGCGCCATCTCGACGCTCCGCGCGAATGGGTGTTCGAGGCCTGGACAACACCCGAGCAGCTGACAGCTTGGTGGGACGCGAGCGGCGAGCGACTGAGCGCCTGCGAGGTGGACCTGCGCGTGGGCGGCAGCTTCCGCTTCGTCTCACCGAGCCATGCGCACATGCCCTTTACCGGCACCTACCTTACCATCGTCCCGCCGGAACTGCTGGAGTTCCGGGCCATGGATGCGCTCGGCCGCGTGCTGTTGGAGGAAGCAGACGGCGGCTCGCGCATGACCGTCGAGATCGTCTGCAATTCGGCCGAGCATCTCGAACATTATGTCCGGCTCGGCGTCGCACATGGCACGGGCAAGACCTGCGACAATATCGTTGCGTTCATTGCAGCAAGGACAGCGCCATGAACCATCCCGACGATGTCGCCGAAGCTTTCGCGATCGCCTGGAACGCGCACGATATGGGAGCACTGGCGGCGCTGTGCCACCAGAATGTTGCGTTTGTGAACCGCTTTGGCCGGCTCGTGCATGGCGTGGAAGAGGTCGTAGCGATGCACGCGCCCATCCATGCCGGTGTCTACAGCGATTCGACGATGGACAATACGGTGATCGAGATCATCCCTCTCGGTGAAGGCGCAGCGGCGGTGCATTTCTGGAGCCGCCTGAGGATGGGTACCGCGCATCCGGCAGGGCCACATGAGATCGACACGCTGGCGCAAGCCGTGATGATCCGTCAGGGAGAAGAATGGCGCATCAGGGCGTTCGAGAATGTCACCCTGACCGATCCGCGCACAGGCGAAACAGTTTTGCGCGACCGCTAATCGAAGGATTGGGTCGGTCACAGCCCCAGCTCGCTCAGCCCCGGATAATCGTAGGCCCTTGCCTCCTGTAGCCAATGGAACTCGCGTTGCCGATTCTGGACGGCGGGTTTGAATGGATGGCTGCCCTTTGTCGACCCGTCTGCGGTCGCCAACATAACTGTCGTTCCGAGTGTAGGATCGTGCCATTGAAACTTGCCGTTCGTTCATAGGTAACTCAGCGCGGCGATCGCCCCTCGTTGGGACTTTACGGTCAGTCCGCTTCGTCACAGTCAATTGGGATTAGCCGTCGTTCACGCGCCATTCTAATGCCTCCGATGCCAATCGGACGGCTGAGTCGCTAATTGCCACGGCGCGGCGATGACCGATAGAATTTTGGCTGGTTCTCGCTTAGGGCGCCGGTGATGATGACCATCGCCAATTTGCCGGGGAGGCAGAGCTGAACAAGATTTACACGCTGGGATATGAAGGTGCCAATGTCGTGGATTTCATCGCGACCTTGAAGCGTGCCGGAATATCCCTGCTGCTTGATGTGCGTCAGCTGCCTCAGTCCCGCCGCCCAGGCTTTTCGAAGCGAGTGCTGTCGGAAGCGTTGGAGGAAGCAGGCATCGGCTATCGGCACATGCGCCAGCTGGGCGACCCCAAGCCGGGACGCGATGCGGCACGCCGCGGCGACATAGCTGAATTCCGTTCGATCTTCGGCGCCCACCTGGAGTCCGAGGAGTCCCAGATCGCCATTCGGGATGCCGCCACGGTGTCCCAAGAAGAGACAGTGGCGCTCATGTGCTACGAGCGGGCACCCAAAGATTGCCACAGATCTATTGTGGCAGAACGAATTCGCGACATAGTATCGGTCGAAATTGTTCACTTGGGGGTACATCCAAGCTGAACGACGAGGAGAACTGTGAATGTCGTCGGCGCCCGAGGGATCACATGAACACAAGGATGATGAAGCCTTCATCATAGTGAAAGCCGCTCCCCGGGCGAGCCAGTCACATGGCGAAACGGTCTGCATTGCTGCCATCGACATGAACGGGAAATGGGTTCGTCTTTATCCGGTCTCGTTTCGACACCTGGCTGATGGACAGAAATTCGGCCGGTGGGATCGGATTTCTTATCGCTGGCGTAAGGCAACCTCAGATCAGCGGGTGGAATCCCGGCGCGTCGATCAGGACAGCATCGAGATCAAGGGTAAGTTGAAGGAAGGCGAGCGCCATTCCTTCCTGAGCCGGGCGGCCGTATCCTCTCTGAAGGCTGAATGGGACCAAGGTCGCAGCCTTGCCATCCTCAACTGCGAAATCATCGATTTCTGGCATGAGCCTCAGACCGCCGAAGAGCTCAAGCGGCAGGAGGATGTCTATGACAATATGCGGAGGCAGAACGACTTTTTCAGCAAGGGCAATCTGATTCCGAGGGAGGCCTGTCCCCACGTCTTCAAGTATCGCTATCGCGACGCCGACGGCATCCATATCGGCACATGCCAGGACTGGGAGACGGAAGCGACATTCCTTCACCGCCGGCGCGACCTCGGAAGTGAGGCGGCGGCGCTCGACTGGATGGTCGAAAAGTTCGGTGTCGAATTTCCGCGGAAGGGCATGGTCCTGGCCATGGGCACCCACCGGCGCTGGGAAGGTCAGTGGTTGATCAATGGCGTCCTGCGAGCGAACCCGGTAACCCAGATGACAATGCTGTAACTGCAGCTTGAATCTGGTGTTTTTGACCGGACGGAGGGACCGGATTGCCTACCCCGAAATACATGTTGTTGGTTGCGAAGTCCCGGGCTGCCTGTCTTTCCGCCGTCGAGAGCTACAACAGGGCGTCCTCACTGTATCGCGAGGAAACCTTCGCGATCCTAATGATCAACGCCTGGGAGCTGCTGCTCAAGGCCCGGGTCATGCGCGAACATGGTGGCAAGGCAAGCGCCCTTCATGAATATCGACAACGCAAGAAGAAGGATGGGACGCCGAGCAAATTCAGGGAGGTGAAGACCACCCGATCCGGCGCGCCGATGACGATCGGCATCGACCGTTGCTGGAACTTGGTGTCAAATTACTCGAAGCACCGCATTGACGCCCACTGCATCGCCAACATCGAGGCGTTGATGGAAATCCGCGACAGCGCCACCCACTTCGTCGCTACCGACGCACTGCTCCGCAAGAAGCTCACCGAAATTTCCCTGGCGGCGGTGCGCAACTACGTAGAGGCGGCCCAGTCTTGGTTTTCGATTTCGTTCTCCGATCTGAACATCGCCTCGATCCCGATTTCCTTCGACCTGGACCAGAAGGAGGTCGATGCCGTGGCGAAGAAATCAGCGGAGGCGGTGACCAAATTCCTGGCACATATGCAGAAGGTCGAGGCGGCCTTGCCCAATGATCAATCGCCCTATTCCTTCACAGTCCGGGTCGACTTCGATCTGATCAAGAAGAAGGACGGCGCGGCGGTCAAAGCTGCCGTTGTCGGCGGGGCGGAAGCGGATCTGACGGTGACGGTCGAAGGGGACAAGGTCCCGGCCGGGTTCACCCTAACTTACCAGGACCTCGTCAAGAAGCTGCAGGAACGCTATTCCGACTTCAAACAGAATGGCGATTTCCATACATTGATGAACGCGGTGAAGCCAAACGCGAAGCTGTGCTATGAGCGCTATCTGGACCCCGACAAACGCAAGGGAACCAAGAAATCCTTCTTCAACCCCAATGTGTTGAAGGAGTTTGACGCGCACTACACACGCAAGGAAGCGACTTTGTTCGATCCAGCGCCATCCGAGTAGATTGATTCTATCGTCGGGCGGTTATGGCCAGTATCGATTATCTTTTCCAATAGGTTTCAGAATGGGAACGTTGAACATCTAGAGTTGACGTCCGGAAAGTGAAGGCTGAGTGGAAATTATGCGACGACGAAAGGGCGACTACTGCCGCCGACATAGGCGTCGTTCGATGGCTCAGAGCGGCGTCCTGAGACCTGCCCTCCGTTCATCAAAGTATCGCGCCAAAACACTCGGCCGGTTTTGAGAATTTTCGCTCATTCCCATAGCGCCGGCCAACGGTAACTTACGTCAAAATCGGACATTTTCGTCTGATCGTGTCCAGAGCGCGGGGGCACAAATGACATTAGGTCAGCCCGTGCGGCCGTTACTGACGGTTCGATCAAGATGCGTTAGACGGGTGCCGCGGTCTGGGGCTTGACCGAGTGGACTGGGGGGGACTCTGGAATGGAAAGTAGTGACGAGGCTGACTATGCGCTCGATCCCACCTTCTGGCTTAACGGTCAGGCGCTCGGATTTCCAGTACAGTTCGACCTAGTCCTGAAGCATCTACGCCAGGATATGCGCGATGACTGGTATTTCGATTGCTTGCAGTACGACGACCTCTTCAAGGACCCAGCCGAGGCAAAGCGGATCATTATCTCGCTGCTGCAGGAATGGAACGGCGTGTATCGAGGTACTCGCAGTGTGGTCCGGAACATACCGAAGAAGGGATATGGCGAACGCTATGGGCTGGAGACCGACTTCTTCGACCGCTTCGTCTACCAAGCTATATGCAGCTTCTTAATCCCGTTCTACGATCCGCTCCTCGGTCACAGGGTGCTCAGCTACCGCTACGAGTCAGCGCCGCTGAACCATAAGTATCTGTTCAAGAATAAGATTGACCGCTGGTTCACGTTCGAGGGCGTGACGCTGACCTTCCGTAAATCAGGACGCCACCTGCTGGTTACCGATCTAAGCAATTTCTTCGAGAATGTCTCGCGCGTGCAGATCATCAAAGCGCTCGAGCAGGCAGTTCCCGATCTCGCGGCTACCGGACCGGAGAAGCTGCAAATCCGCAATGCGATCGCTACCCTTGACCGGCTGCTCACTCAATGGACGTTCAGCCGCGACCACGGGCTGCCGCAGAACCGCGACGCATCGGCCTTCCTGTCCAACATCCTGCTGTCGTTCGTAGACAGAGAGATGACGAGGAAAGGCTACGACTACTACCGCTACGTCGACGACATCCGCATCATCGCTGATTCCGAACTGCACGCCCGACGCGCCCTGCAGGATCTTATCCGGCAGCTGCGGACGGTCGGTCTTAACATCAATGCCAGTAAAACCGAGATTCTTGCACCCGACGTGTCGAACGAGAAAGTCGCGGAGTACTTCCCCTCACAGGACAGCTCCACCATCGCGATCAATCAGATGTGGCAGTCCCGCAGCCGGCGCATCGTGACCAGGTCGGTGACGTACATATTCGAGATCCTGAGCCGATGCATCGCGGGGGGAGACTCGCAGACGCGGACCTTCCGCTTCGCAGTGAATCGGGTAGCAAAGATCGTGGATTCTGGACTCTTCGACGTGGGCGACGCGCTGTCGGTCAACCTCCTCGACACGCTGGCGCGTTCACTGTCCGAGCACGCCGTCACCACTGACCAGTACTGCCGACTGATCGCTACGCTGGATCGCGACGGGCGCTGCCTGCCGGCGCTGGAGGCGTTCCTGCTCGAGGAGGACGGGGCTATCCACGACTGGCAAAACTACAATATCTGGATGCTGCTCGCGGTGCGGCGACACCGCTCCGACGATCTCGTCACACTGGCGGACCGAAAGCTACGGGAGGACATGAAATCGGGCGAGGCGGCGGCCATCCTGATCTGGCTCCGCTGCGTCGACGAGAAGGCCCTAATCGAGAAGTGCGTGCAGGAGTTCGCGACGTTGCCCTACCAGAACGCCCGCTACCTCCTGATCGCCTCTTCGGTGCTGGACGAAGCGGCGCGGCGTCCGCTCTACGGCCATGTCCCCGTCTGCCTGAAGGGGACGGGCCGTAGGACCGAGCGCCACTGCAATGAGGACGGCCTTCCGTTCGCCGTGCGGGAGAGCACCGATCTCCTGAACCTCGTCGACGAGGTCAGCGGCTATGATTGACCTGGCCTCGAGACTGCTGCTTTTCATGAAGGACTTCACCGGGAGGGGGGCGGACGCCTTCTACTGGTTCCAGGACGGGCAGCTTCAGGAAACCGACGTCGCGAGCGTTGTCGAATTTCCGGGCATCGTGGTGTGTCACGACTTCTGGATGATCCGCGATGCGCTGTTTGACAGGACGGGCACGTTGCCCGGCACGATCATCGACGTCGATGAGCTCCGCATCTCGATCAGCGGGACCCCCGAGGAGCGGCTTGCCCGCGAGAAGCGCGACGTCACAACGCAGCTCGGGCAGTACGGAGCCGAGCAGGAAGTCCGCGACACCTACCAGAAGATGTTCAACAAGGGCGTCCCGTTCGACGAGGTGGTGGCCACCAAAGCCGCGACAGCGATCGCGGCGATGTACCTCGACCTCTGCGCGCAGGCATCTGCCGATGGCGAGCTCGAGCGCTTCTTCTCGGTCGAGGTGCCCGCCTACCGGTTGCTCCAGCTCTCGATGTCAGCTGGCATCTCAATCGACACGGCGGGGCTTTCGGACAAGCGAGCCCAGGCAGAGCACGACTACTTCCTGCTGCTGAAGGACTATTCCGCGAAGCACGACATGCCGCTGGAGACGCCGAGCAGGCGCGCCATCGAGGCCAAGCTGCTCAAGGAAGGCTTCGAACTGGACGGGGTGTCCGTCGAGTACCTTCTCGAGTTCGTGCCGCACGAGCGCGACTTTGGCGGCGACACTATAGCGCTTTTAGCCCTCGACACGGCGCGCAGAGTGCTCGGCGCGCTCACCCTGTCCACCGACAGCACGCGGCCGGTTGTGGACGTGTTCGGTTCGCGCACATCCCGCGTGCAACTGCGCAGTCCCAGCCTTCAGAACATCCCCAAACGATATCGGTCGATCATCACCGCGCATGGTGATGCTCAACTCAGCTACGTCGACTTCGATCAGTTCGAAGTCGGAATCATGGCAGCTCTGTCCGGCGACGAGGAGCTCAAGCGGCTCTACGCGGCAGGTGACATGTACGAACTCTTCGCGACTACGCACCTAGGTCTTGTCGGCAACCGGAAGGCGGCCAAGCAGCTGTTCCTATCCTATGCCTACGGGATGAGTCGCAAGGCGCTCGTGGACGCTGCGGTCTCGCTCGGGGTTGACCGGCAGAAGGCGAAGGAGGCGTTCGGGCTTTTCCAACGCTATGAGGATTGGAAAAAGAGAGTGTGGACCGACTTCCAGAGCGCCGGCCGGGTGGCTACCGTCCTCGGCAACCACTACCGCCGAGCCCGTGGAGGGCAGCTCACCGGCAAGGAGCAGCGTTCGGCCGTCAGCCAGGTGGTCCAGGGCACGGCGTCGTTGATATTCAAGCGCGCGCTGCTGGCGGCAGCCTCCATCGAGGACATGAGGGTCGTCCTGCCAATGCACGACGCCCTGCTGTTCGAGCATACGCTGGCCGACACGCCGACCAGAATTGTCGAGACCTTCGAAGCCGTCATGACCGAAGTGCTCGGCGGACGGGTGACCGGCAAGGCGTCAATCAGCGACTTCGCTGACCGTGGGTAGACTTTTCCGGCCCCGAGAAACAGCGAGTTCTGACGACCTTCAGATGAGTTCCCGCCGAAATATCCGACGTTCGATCGGCGATTGGGAGCGCCTGAAAGCTGTCGCACGTTCATCAAGTGTTACCGGGCCGCTTTAACTGAGAATGGCGATCCTCCATAGAAGTCCTGTAGCTTGCGCGATTCGTCCATAATGACTCTTATTTTTGTGCATGATCAATTGCGTCGATCACGACTGAGCTGCCATGGTGAAATGCCATGAGAGAAAAGAGGTGAACCGCTTTGAGTATCGGTCAGTGGAACGAGGATGCAATTGATTTGGCAACACATAAGCCAGATGTTCAAGGCGGTGTGGAATGGTTGTCCGATGGATCAAACCTGTCCTGTACGCGACATTCCCTGCTCGGTGGTGACGGTGCCTGAAGGGACTGATCCCAACCGCCACATTCGAGAATATCTGCGCTACTACCTTAGCCTTACGAGTCCGCCCGGCTATGCGGTGATGATCCGCGGACCTTGGGGTATCGGCAAGACGTTCTTGATCCGTCAAATCCTCGCCCAGCTCTTCGATGACGAGAAAGCATATATCTACGTCAGCCTCTACGGCGTTGATACCCCCTCTGAAATTGACACGGCCATCTTTGCCGCGACCCATCCGATTCTGGGGTCGAAGGCTGCGAAAGTTGTTGGACGGGCACTGAACGCAGGCCTGAAATTCAAGGGGTTTGAAAACCCGATAACGCTCCAAGATTTCAAACGCAGGACCACTGGTGCGATATACGTCTTCGACGATATCGAGCGATCGTCGATGTCGTCTGACGCCATTTTCGGTTACATCAATCAGTTCGTGGAGCACTCAGGGTGCCGGGTTATTCTGGTCGCCAACGAAGCAGAATTAGGGTGCGGACCCATAAATGGGCTTCCCAGAGCGCCTAGGATGTGATTCATCGGTTTTCGGCGAGGAGGCGTGATGAATGGCCGATTTCTTTTGGTTTTCGGATGCGCAATGGGCTCGGGTCGCACCGCTGCTGCCGAGTGACGTCCGGGGCGTGAAGCGTGTCGATGATCGACGGGTGCTCTCCGGGATCGTCCATGCGCTCAAGAGTGGCGGGCGCTGGGGCGACTGCCCGCAGGAGGTCTA
>Ga0180223_1002658_pt1 | contig 10324 bp, 10 predicted proteins | sample eDN5th30CKraftOP_FD_151337 | JGI IMG/M metagenome (GOLD analysis project Ga0180223, IMG submission 151337) | Enriched Organic Plus compost microbial communities from Emeryville, California, USA - eDNA 5th pass 30_C Kraft OP (version 2) (version 2) ...
ACCTGACGACTGGTGAAAAGGCCGTAGAGCACGGCCAGCAGGCCGCACCCTATGGCGATATAGACAATCTGCATGGATGTTCCTCTCCCCCTATTATGAGATGCATCGGCCGCTCCGCAGGGATGACGGACGGACGAAGAACGTCAAGGCGGGCGGCCGGAAACAGACTTGTCCGGCATCGGGCACCGCATCACTCAGCATCAGGGTCGCGCGCATCAGGCAGTCCAACCGGGCTGAAAACAGGATCGTGCGAAGCTACAGAGCGGAAAGGCTGCGTCAACCCGTTATGATATGACCCGAAATTCAGTCATGCTCCCAGCCGAGCCGATCGGGCAAAGGTAATACCGCCCCGTCGATCATTAGCGTCAGGCCCGCTCCCGCCGAAAAGCGGCCCACGGGAATGGCGCGCACCGGCGGCTTCATCGCGGCCGGCAGGGCAAAGAGCAGTTCATAATCGTCCCCCGCCCGCGCAGCGGCGATCTGCGTTGCGGTGCTGCCGCCCCGAACAGCTTCCAACGCGGTAGAAAGGGGGATATGATCGATGGTCACGGCCAACCCGTTCGCCGCAGCCATGCGTGACGCATCCAGCAAAAGGCCGTCCGATACGTCCATCATCGCATGGACATGCGGCGCCAGCAGCGCTCCTTCGGCAAGACGGGGGCGCGGGCGGCGATAGGCTTCGACCAGCGGCCCCGCAGCTACGGCAGAAGCCAGCGCAAGTTCCAGCCCCACGCCCGCATCGCCCACCGGCCCCGTCACATAGAGCCGGTCTCCCGCTTGCGCCCCGCTTCGCGCCGGGACAGGGCCGGTCGCCTCACCGATGGCGGTCAGGCTGTAGCTGCGCGGCGCAGCTGACGGCATCTTCACCGTGTCGCCACCCAGCAGCGGCATGGCGTGGCGATTCAGCGCCTCGTTCAACCCTGTGAGAAAGGCCGCGTCCCAGCTTTCATCCCCTGACAGCGCATAGCTCAGCAGGCAGCCAGCGGGCCGTGCGCCCTTGGCGGCAAGGTCGGAAAGGTTTACCGCCGCCAGCTTCCATCCGATATCGGCGGGCGGATCACCGGGCAGATAATGCACGCCCTCCACCATGGTGTCGTTGGTCAGGATCAGGCGAACGCCGCCGATCTCCAGCAGCGCCACATCGTCGGCCAACCCGCGCGCGGCGGGATCGGTTGCGACCGCGCGCAACAACGACAGGAAGCGGGATTCAGCGGACATGGGCGACACCTAACTCCCCTCGCTGGGAAAACCGCGGCGTTCCCTGCTTCCGCCTTACTTCCGCACATCCTTTGCGACCGTATCCAGCAGGCCGTTGACGAAGCCCGCCTCACGCTTGTCGTAAAAGGCGTGGGCGACATCGACATATTCGCTGATGACGGTGGCGGTCGCGACATCCTTGCGCGCCAGCAGTTCATAAGCCCCCGCGCGCAGGATCTGCCGCATCGGCTTGTCCAGGCGATTCAGGCTCCAGCCTTTGCTGAGACGCGCGGCGATCAGGCCATCAATCTCGTCCCGGCGCTTGTCCACGCCCGAAACGATGTCATCGAAAAACGCCGCCTCCGCCTGCGCGTAGGTCACATCCTCGATGGTCGCGCCGAGGCGATGCTGATGGAATTCATGCAGCAGCGCGGCGAGCGGCGTGCCCTCCATCTCGATCTGGTAAAGCGCCTGAACCGCGGCAAGGCGTGCAGCGGAGCGGGATTTGGAGCGTTCGTTCATGTATCTTCCCATAGCCGTTCGGACGAACGGAAACTATTGCAATCGCAGTGCTACCGACGCGGCATGGGCGGGCAAGCCCTCCGCCCGCGCCAGCGCGACGGCCGCGGGACCGATGGCGCTGACCGCGCTCTGATCCAGGCTGAGGAAGCTGGTGCGCTTCATGAAATCGAGCACTGAAAGCCCGGACGAGAAACGCGCGCGCCGCCCGGTCGGCAGCACATGGTTCGGCCCCGCGACATAATCGCCCACGGCTTCCGGTGTCATGCGACCGAGGAACACCGACCCGGCGTGCCGCACCTGCGCGAACAGGGCGTCGGGATCGTCCACGGCCAGTTCCAGATGCTCGGGGGCGAGGCGATCGACCAGAGGCATCGCCTCTTCCCAATCGCGCACGAGGATGATCGCACCATTGGCGGCCCAACTCGCCTCAGCCACGGCATGGGTCGAAAGCTGGGGAATCTGCCGCTCCACCGCATCCGCCACGGCGTCGGCAAAGGCCGCATCGTCGGTGAAGAGGATCGACTGGCTGGTCGGGTCATGTTCCGACTGGCTCAAAAGATCGGCGGCGATCCATTCGGCATCATTCTTCGCGTCCGCCACGACCACGATCTCCGACGGCCCGGCCACCATGTCTATGCCGACCACACCGTAAAGCTGGCGCTTGGCTTCGGCGACCCAGGCATTGCCTGGGCCGGTGATGACATCGACGGGCCTAATCCGGTCCGTACCATAGGCCAGCGCGGCTACCGCCTGCGCGCCGCCTATACGCCAGATTTCCTCGATCCCCGCGATGCTGGCGGCGGCCAGCACTAACGGATTGATCTCCCCGCCCGGCGTTGGCGTCACCATAGCGATGCGCGATACGCCCGCGACCTTGGCGGGAATGACGTTCATCAGCAGGGAGCTGGGATAGGCGGCCCGCCCGCCCGGCACATAGAGGCCAGCCGCATCCACCGCGTTCCACCGCGCGCCGAGGCGCACGCCCGCGCTATCCACGCCGTCGGCGTCCTGCGGCTTCTGCTTTTCATGATAGGCCGTGATGCGCGCCGTCGCGAGTTCCAGTGCATCGCGCAGTTCGGTTGAAATGCCGTCCAGCGCAGCGCGGCATTCGGCAGGCGTCACCGCCCAGCCGCTAACGTTCAAATCATGCCGGTCGAAACGCGCCGTATAATCGGCCAGCGCGGCATCGCCTTCCGTCCGGACGCGCTTCAGGATCGCGGAAACGTCGCGCGATACGTCCTCGTCCGCCTCACGCCGCGCATCGACCAGCGCGGTGAAAGCAGCGGCGAAATCCGCATCCTGGCTATCCAGTCTAAGCGGCATCTTTCGTTCCCACGGCCCTGCGGAAGGCCTCTACCAGAGGGGCAAGTTCCGCCGAGCGCATCTTATAGGCTGCCCGATTGACGATCAGCCGCGCCGACACCTGCATGATGATGTTGGTTTCGACCAGGCCGTTGGCTTTCAGCGTCGCGCCCGACGATACGAGGTCGACGATACGGCGTGACAGGCCGAGCGACGGGGCCAACTCCATCGCGCCATTCAGCTTCACGCATTCCGCCTGGATACCGCGCGCTTCATAATATTTGCGGGTGAGGTGCGGATATTTGGTCGCGACGCGGACATGGCTCATCGCTGCCTCATCTTCATCGGCAAGGCCAGCGGGTTCCGCGACCGACAGGCGGCAATGGCCCATGGCGAGATCGACCGGCGCGTAAAGTTCGGAATAATCGAACTCGTCCACCACGTCGGAACCCACGATGCCGATCTGCGCGGCGCCATGCGCGACAAAGGTGGCCACATCGAAAGCGCGCACGCGGATGATCGAAACGTCTGGCCGGTTGGTGGCGAAGCGCAACGCCCGGCTTTTCTTGTCATGGAACTCCGTCTCCGGCTCGATACCGGCGCGGACAAGCAGGGGAAGCGCTTCTTCGAGGATGCGCCCCTTGGGAATGGCGAATGTAAGCGGACGAGTCATGACGTTCGCGCCTTAGCCGCGCGGCACATAGTAAACAATACTCATGCAGCCTGCGCCATTGCAGCTTCGGTCGCCGCGATCCAGCCGCCGCCCAGCACCCGGTCGCCCGCATAGAGCACCGCCGCCTGGCCCGGCGCGACGCCAAATTCGGGCGCATCGAAAACCAGCCGATCACCGTCGAGCCGCGCTGGCACGGGCTTCGCCATGGAACGGACCTTAGCAGTGAGTGGCCCGGTAAAATCGCCACCCAGCCAGTTGATATCGCTCAAACGCGCAGCATCGACCGCCAGCGCCGCCTTCGGCCCCACGATTACCCGCCGCCCTTCGGCATCGAGCCGCACGACATAGAGTGGATCGGGCTGGCCTCCGATCTCCAACCCTCTGCGCTGGCCGACCGTGTAATGGATCATGCCCTTGTGCCGTCCCAATATGCGGCCATCGACATGGACGATGTCGCCCCCTTCATCCGCATCCGGGCGCAGCTTGCGGACGATCTTCGCATAATCGCCATCGGGCACGAAGCAGATGTCCTGACTATCGGGCTTCAACGCCACGGACAGGCCCAGATCCGCCGCGATCTCCCGCACCTGCGGCTTGGGCAGGCCCCCAAGGGGAAAGCGCAGATAATCAAGCTGCGCCTGAGTCGTGGCGAAGAGGAAATAGCTCTGGTCGCGCGCCGGATCGGCGGCCCGATGCAGCTGCGCGCCCTGCGCCCCGACCATCCGGCGGACATAATGGCCGGTCGCGAGGCAGTCCGCGCCAAGGTCGCGGGCGATCTGGAACAGGTCGGTGAACTTCACCCCCATATTGCATTTGACGCAGGGGATGGGCGTGCGACCAGCCATATATTCATCGGCGAAGTCGGCGATCACCGAATCGCGGAACCGGCTTTCATAATCAAAGACATAGTGCGCTATGCCAATCCGGTCGGCGACCGCGCGCGCGTCGCGGATGTCCTGCCCCGCGCAGCAACTTCCGGTGCGGCCCACCGCCGCGCCATGATCGTAGAGCTGCAAGGTCACGCCGATGGTTTCCGCGCCCGTGCGCGCGGCCAGCGCGGCGACCACGCTCGAATCCACGCCGCCGGACATGGCAACGACGATGCGCCGCGCATCGAGCGGCTCCGGCAACTGGAATTCTGGCTGCATGGGCACGCATATAGTCGCCCTTCCCCTCCGGTTCCAGCGGGATTCCCACTCGCAGCCAACGGAAACATGCCCGCAAAACATGCGACGAACCGTTGGCGGGTTTACCGAGCCTTATCCTTTTCCCTCTACATCCCCTGCCATGGACTTGGGATTCATTCGAGGCGGCGGGTTCAGTTCCGCCAACGCCAGACCCGTCAGCCTGCCGCATGTGCCGGTATGGCCCCTGCTTCGCGCCACATCGGCCGCGGCGCAGGCCGCCAGCCCGACCGCGCAGGCCGTGGCGGGCCTTCTGCGGGGGCAGGAGGGAATGCAGGACTGGGTTCAAGAACTGGCGGGAATCTTCGCGCCACGTTCCGGCGGCATGATCGAGGCCGTTCACCTTGGGGGCAGCTTCAACCCGCTGGTCGCAAGCCGGTTAAGGGGAGGCGAGGATGATGAAGGAGGTGTTTACCGTGGCGCTTTAGCCGATCTTCAGAGCTGACGCGCATAAGGGAACCACTTTCCGAAATCGGCAATGCCAGTGCCGCTATTTGAGGGTTAGAATGATTGAAAACCAGAAAATCCGACCTGCACAGGTCGTCGGGCCGCTCGGAGAACCCCTGACTCTGGACAGCCTGCCCCCCGCGAACACAACGCGTTGGGTCGTGCGCCGCAAGGCCGAGGTAGTCGCCGCCGTGAATGGCGGGCTGCTGAGCGTGGACGAAGCGTGCAAACGCTATGACCTGACGCTGGAAGAATTCGCAAGCTGGCAGCGCGCGGTCGACCGGTCGGGCATGCATGGCCTGCGCGTCACCCGCATCCAATATTACAAATCCCTCTACGAACGGCAGCAGCGTTACTGAACAGGCGCTCTCCACCGGAAAGAAAGGCCGCGGGACAGCATCCTGCGGCCTTTTTTATGTCAGGCGCTCCCGGCATGCGCGAATCGTTTTTCAGGCGAAATTTTTCTCAAGGAACGGAAAGCCGCTTTCTCCGTTGAATGCATCAGCCAACCCGCTTGGGGGCGCTGGTGCAAGGAGAGAGAAATATGGGCATTATCTTGTGGCTTATCGTCGGCGGTGTCATCGGCTGGCTCGCCAGCATGGTCATGCGGACCGACGCGCAACAGGGCATATTGCTGAACATCGTTGTCGGCATTGTCGGCGCGTTCGTCGGCGGCCTCATCTTCAGCGGCGGGTCGATCAATGACGGACTGACCGTATACAGTTTCCTCGTCTCGCTGGTCGGCGCGATCATCCTGCTAGCGATCGTGAATCTGATAAGACGCGGATCGGTGCGTTAAAAAAGGCACCCTGTTTGGATCGCAAAAAAGGGCCGCTCTATCCCCGCTTAGGAGGATGGAGCGGCCCTTTCCCGTCACTCTTCCGCTACGTCAGCGGGGCGCCGCGAACAGGCGATAGATCGCCAATATGACGACCGATCCCACGATAGCGGCCATGAAACCGGCGGACTCGTCGGGGCCATAGAAGCCCGCCAGCCGCCCGGCATAACCAGCCAGAAGGGCGCCTGCCGTCCCTAGCAGCATCGTCACGATGCAACCGCCCGGGTCGCGGCCCGGCATGATGAGCCGCGCCACCGCTCCAGCCAGCAAGCCGAGGAGAATCCATCCCATCAATTCCATATGCGCCTCCATCCGCCCCTTCACCAAAGCGATTGCACCACGCCCGCGACCTCTTGGAAGAGCAGGTTCCGCCGCTGTCGAGAATCGCTTTGCCGACCGCTCTTATCCCATGATATTGGGGCTTGAGACCAGTGATATATTCATATAATACAGCGCCCCGAAACAGGCACCGCGCCGGAGAGATGGAATCGGCATGAATTACGAAACTCCGCTGGCGAGCGAGGACGCCGCGCTTGTCGACGACGGGTCGATTCAGCCCGGCGGGCGTCGGTGGCTGCCGATCGCAGCGGGCGCAGCCATCGTCCTGATCATTCTCGCGCTCTGGCTGTCGATGCATGGAAAACCGGCAGCAGGCGACGATTCTGCTGCACAGACCATTCCAGCCGTCACCGTCATCAGCCCGGGTTCGTCAGACGTCGAGCGCACCGTCAACGCGACCGGCTCGCTGGCGGCCCGCGTCGAAATGCCGGTCGGCGTCATCGGCGAAGGCGGAGAAGTGCGGCAGGTTTTAGTGCAACCGGGCGACTGGGTGCGCGCGGGCCAGACGCTCGCGGTGATCGAACGCTCTGTGCAGACCGAGCAGGCGCGTTCGCTAGCCGCGCAGATCGAGGTGGCGCGCGCCGACGCTAAGCTCGCCCAGGCACAACTGGACCGTGCCAAGGCGCTAGTGGCGCGCGGCTTCATCAGCCAGGCGGATATCGACCAGCGCACGGCCACCCGCGACGCCGCGCAGGCCCGCGTGAACGTCGCTGTCGCGCAATTGGCCGAACAGCGCGCGCGCAATGGACGGCTGGACATTCGCGCGCCCGCCGCCGGGCTGGTGTTGACGCGGGACGTGGAGCCGGGCCAGATCGTCGGCGCGGGCAGCGGCGTGCTGTTCCGCATGGCCAAGGGCGGCGAAATGGAAATGCTGGCGCAGGTCAGCGAGGACGATCTGGCAACGCTGCGGCCGGGCAACAGCGCCATGGTGAAGCCGGTTGGCGGCTCCGCGCAGTTCGCTGGGCGGGTCTGGCAGGTATCGCCGGTGATCGATCCGCAAAGCCGGCAGGGCATCGCCCGCATCGCGGTTGCCTATAATGCCGCGATCCGTCCCGGTGGATTCGCTTCCGCCACGATCGTGAGCGGATCGGGTCAGTCCCCCCTTCTCCCGGAATCGGCGGTGCAAAGCGACGACAAAGGCAATTACGTCTATATCATCGACAGCAGGAATCAGGTGGAACGGCGCAATGTCATCGTGGGCCAGGTATCCGATGCGGGCGTGTCGGTGAAAAGCGGCCTGACGGGCCGTGAACGGATCGTGGAAACGGCGGGCGCCTTCCTGACCCCGAAGCAGAAGGTGAAGCCGGAATTCCGCAAGACACAGTGATACAGCGGCGGCGGTTTGCAAACCGCTGTCCGACAGCAGGATCAGTCCGGCGAGAAAGGCCGTCATGAGTTTTCGCAACATCTCCGCCTGGGCTATCCGCAACCCTACATCGCCGATCGTGCTGTTCGTGGCGCTGTTGTTGGCGGGTCTCGTCAGTTTCAGCCGCATGGACGTGAACCAGCAGCCTGACATCAGCTTCCCGATGGCCAGCGTCACGGTGCTTCAGCCCGGCGCCGCACCGACCGAACTGGAAACGCAGGTCACGCAACGCGTGGAGGCGGCCGTCCGCGCCATCAGCGGGGTCGATGAAATCACCTCCGTAGTGTCGGAAGGTCAATCGCTCACCAATGTGCAGTTCGAGATCGGCACGCCGGTCGACCGCGCCGTCAACGACGTGAAGAACGCCGTGGATCAAATCCGCAGCGACCTGCCGGAAGGCATATTGGAACCGCAGGTCAGACGCGTCGACATCGATGGCGGCCCGATCGCCTATTTCGGCGCGGAAGCCACCGACATGACGCTGGAAGAATTGTCCTGGTATGTCGACAATACCGTGGCAAAGCGATTGCTGGCCGTGCCGGGCATGGCGGCGGTCACGCGCGGCGGGGGCGTCAGCCGGGAAATCCGGGTCATACTCGACCCCGCCAAGCTGCAATCGCACGGCGTGACCGCGGCTCAGGTGAACCAGCAATTACAGCAGGTGAACCTGAACGCCGCGGGCGGCCGCACCGAAATCGCGGGCGCGGAGCAGGCCATCCGCGTGCTTGGCAACGCAAAGGATGCCTACGCGCTGGGGCAAACGCAAATCGGCATTTCGGGCGGACGGACGGTAAAGCTGGCCGATCTGGCCGCGGTGCGCGACATGTATGCCGAACAGCGCTCGCTCGCTTTGATGAACGGACGGCAGGTGACGAGCTTCCGTCTGGAAAAGGCCAAGGGATCGTCCGACGTCACCGTCTATGACGAAGCGATCAAGATTCTCGACACGCTGCAAAAGGAAAATCCCAAGGTCCATTTCAAGCAGCTCTACACCAGCGTCGATTACACCAAGGACCAGTATCATTCCGCCATGCAGGCGATGATCGAAGGCGCCGTGTTGGCGGTCGTCATCGTGTTCCTGTTCCTGCGCGACTGGCGCGCGACGATGATATCCGCGCTGGCCATCCCCCTGTCGGCGATCCCGGCCTTCTGGTTCATGGACATGATGGGCTTCACGCTGAACAGCATTTCGCTGCTGGCGCTGAGCCTCGTTGCAGGCGTACTGGTCGATGATGCCATCGTGGAGATCGAGAATATCGTCCGCCACATGCGCATGGGCAAGACGGCCTATCAGGCAGCGATAGACGCGGCGGACGAGATCGGCCTTGCGGTGCTGGCGACGACGATGGCGATTGTGGCGGTATTCCTCCCGGTCGGTCTGATGCCGGGCCTGTCCGGCCAGTTCTTCAAGCAATTCGGCCTGACCGTCGTGGTCGCGGTGCTGCTCAGCCTTGCCGTGGCGCGTCTGGTCACGCCCATGATCGCCGCCTATTTCCTGAAGGCCCATGGCGAGGAAAGCCATGGCGAGGGCTGGCTGATGGATCGCTATATGGCCGTGCTGCGCTGGTCGCTGGATCAGCGGCGCGCCATAGCCCATCGCGCCAAGGGCGGCATGGCGCGTCATACCGCATGGCTGCGCGATCATCGCCTCTGGACCGTCGCCATCGGCTTGCTGGCGCTGCTATCGACGATTGTCGCTTTCGGAACGCTGCCCATGGCCTTCCAACCCACGATGGACACCGACTTCAGCCAGGTGCAGATCGAAACGGTGCCCGGCAGCACCTTGCAGCAGACCACTGCGGTCGCGCGACGCGTCGCGGACATGCTGGCGGCAGACAAGGATGTCGTCGAAGCGGCCTTTGCCAATATCGAAACGACCGAGGCGGAAATCTTCCTCACCCTGCGGAAGGACCGGCCGATATCGTCGGTCGAATGGGAACGAAAGGTCGCGCCCAAATTCCAGCAGATCGCTGACGCGCGCGTCAATTTCCAGTCACAGTCGGGGGGCGGTTTCGGTCGCGACATCGTCATCATGATGGGCAGCGACGATCCCGCATTGCTGGAGAACACCGCCAACAAGCTGGTTTCGGAAATGGCGGGCATCCGCGAAATCCGCGCACCGCGCGTCCATGGCGACATGCAGCGGCCCGAAATCGTCATCAAGCCACGCTTCGACCTGGCCGCCAGCATGGGCGTGACGACCGCGGCGCTCAGTAACACCATCCGCGTCGCCACCATTGGCGAAATCGACCAGAACACCGCGAAATTCTCGCTGTCGGACCGTCAAATCCCGATCCGCGTCGCCGTGCAGGAGGGCAGCCGCCGGGACATGGCCACGATCGCGAACATGCCGGTGCCAACGGTGAACGGCGGCTCGGTGCCGCTCAAGGTGGTGGCCGACATCGAATTCGGCTCCGGCCCGACGCAGATCCGCCGCTACAACCAGATCCGCCGCG
>Ga0180223_1002660_pt1 | contig 10322 bp, 10 predicted proteins | sample eDN5th30CKraftOP_FD_151337 | JGI IMG/M metagenome (GOLD analysis project Ga0180223, IMG submission 151337) | Enriched Organic Plus compost microbial communities from Emeryville, California, USA - eDNA 5th pass 30_C Kraft OP (version 2) (version 2) ...
GCAATCCGTCGGAAAATATCAGGGGGTCAGCATCCGCCGTTATGGCATGCCCTTACGCAGCGTATGGGCAGTTGGTGCTCCGGAATCAAAGGCCGTCGCTGGGGGTCAGCTTGCTCCGCAATATCCAATATGAAATGTATCTATCTGATTTGAAAGAAAGAACAAAAGAAAAAATATCGAATTTCATCCTTCAAGAGAGAGCTGAACTTGCTTTGGGGGATTCTAATCGTCCCGATATTCGAGTTATAAATAAACAAGTTGGCGAATGGTATGAACAGTTTGCTCATCAATTGACGCCTGGAAAGGAAATGCTAGGCAGGATTAAGCAGTATATCCAGTCTCAATTAAAGTTGCCACCCGATGAAATTTTAAAAGTCTCGCCAGCATTATTTAGTCAGGCATTTCAAGATATTATTTATCCCATGGCTGCAAAAAGAGAAGATGTGGCGTAATCGGAGAGCAACTGATAGAAACCATTACGATATACGGCGTCATAAAATAGGCAACGCAATACCTGTTTTGTAAATACGTATGTATTTACTTTCAAGCTGCCACGTCGATGAATCGGCCAAGTCTGGATTTATCTCATTTGCCTGATCAGAATACACAATCAAGCAGTCTAATATACAATAGTCATTTGGGTTAATATGTCCAAATTCCTCCTGGATGGTACGTAACCTAGAGTAGCCACTCAATTGTCTAGCATCATCTATTGATATATTAACATGCGCATACCGCGGTTTGTATTTCGCATCAATAATAACTTGATGTTCATCCGTATTCAAAATAAAATCAGGTTCTTGATAGGAAAACTTTCGATGATAGGAAACCTGCCCTTTTAACGGGAAGCTTTCTCTAAGCTTTTTGAAAACGTATAGCTCAAAAAGCCTACTCATATCAATCCAATAAGGGGGGACATAATAGGTGCTATCAGCTTTCTTTTGGGAGACAGAAAAACTCTCCATGCGAAGAATAAGATTTCCTAAATGTACGATATCGTTATAAATCTTATAAAAAGGATTGGTTTCGCGATAAACAAAGCCAGCATTGAATCGCTGATCACTTACCGACGAAAAAGGAGGGGAGCAAAAATTGAAAATATTATTAAGCTCACCTTGATCGTCAAAGTTATACCTGGCTAAATAAATCCGCGCAACCCTTAAAACGTATTTTATAAACCGATTGACTTTTGTATCTGCACCAAATTCCTGGAAAGCACAGAATGTACTGGTGGCTTTTGACTTGGGTACATTATTCTTAAGTTGTTGACCAATCAAAATCTTTCCTTTAATGCGGTTAGTCAGATTTTCCATAACAGGATAGTACGACTTCTTCAATCCCTTAGTAACAAGACGTTTAACAAGGCTCGCAAATTGAATTATTAAAAAGGGAGAGAGTAAGTCTTTTTTTTGCTCGATGAGAACAGGACGTTCGTGTAGGCGAATATCATATAAATCGTCAAGGTGCTCAAAATTTTCAGGTTCCTGAAGCGCCTCAAAGAACATTTTCAATACGTTTACTTCTCCATGTTCATCATCTAGCTTACTGTGAATAAAAAAAGCCCTGTCAATTTCTGCTAAGCGGGTGACACCGACATAGTAGGAGGTATCTAAATCAACAGATACATTATCAGCCTGTGTTGAAATTTTTAAGTCAAGACAGATACGATCCTTTTGTCCTTTAAAACATGAAGAGGACTGTATGTCGCCGAGTAGTTTCAGATAGGCAAGGTCGCTCTCTCGCAATTGCCCGTTCGTAAACTTGAAATGTTCTGATACTTGGATCATACCGGACCTACAATGAATCTTCTATTTTTTGGATATCAACTTTTGCGCTTTCCATCAATATTCCATCCCTCATATATTCCTTTAAGATCGGAACGATCTCAAATTTGACACGTAGGTTGAAATCGATCGGTTTGGTTTTATCAACAGAACTTTTCTGGTCTTTTTCATACTGTTGAATAAAGTAGGAATGGCCTAACTGTACATGCTTCAGATCAAATTCAGGTGAGAGGTGTTTTTCGAAAATCTTTGCAACCTCTTGAAAATGGTTGGCCTTGAAATCGTCACCCAATTCTATGCTAAGATCTTTTGCGGGTATATCTACAAAGGCAAACCGGCGTCTTATTGCGTAGTCGATATGACCTACACTGCGATCGGCGGTATTCATGGTGCCAATAATAAAGAGATTTTCCGGAAGACAAAGTTCATTAGAGGGTTCTATACCCCCATCTTCTTCTTTTATCGCATATAGGCTAGTAACCTTAGCCTGTTTTTTTTCTGATTCGGGTGCGTTGAAAAAATACCGGTATTCCAATGCATATATCAGCTCTCCCAGAACAGTGGATAGATTAGCCCGGTTGATTTCGTCGATGATAAGTGCGAAATTCTTGCGGGGGTGGTCTATTGCGGATTTAATGATTTTGCCTAATATCTTGTTTTCTGGCTCGTAATATACGCCCTTACTGGTTTCGTCAATCTTACTGGCTATCCCACGCACGAAATCTTCATAGGTATATGATGGGTGAAATTGTATAATGGTTGTTTCTCCCACAGAAAGTGATTGACTACTTTCTGCCGAAAAATTACTGTCTTTAAGTGAAAAGTTATCAAAAAGAAAATACATGAATTCGTAGTTGGTCACATCTGCTCCTGTGGATTTCCGCAGTTCCGAGAAGCGTTCTTGAATAGCCATGTTCTTTTCAAAGAGACTTTTTCCATTATGAGGGATGCCAAATATTTTAAGAATATTATTGAGACAAATTTCCTTGTTGACCGGGAAGTATTTATCACGATGGTAAGTTCCTAACAATTTCAGGATATAGCCTTTGCTTAATTTTTGCAGCGCAGTATCTAAGTCTTTCTCATCAACCACGTTTTGAAGTTGTTCTGCTAAAAGGCGCATTGCTTCTTCATCATCTTTTATGTCTTTTAAGAAACCCGATTTTACATATTGTTCGGTGTCTTTCTTCCAATATATCTTAAACTTACCGGCTTCTCCCGTGTAAATCCCTACCTCGTGGAGTTGGTATTCTATCCAATAACAGAAGCTGTCGTTGGATCCCGTACCAAATGCATATTCCTCCAGGGTGATGTTTTTAAGGGATTTTGCAGGGAATTTATGGTAAAATTCTTGAAAGAGAGTTTCTATCTTCTTTCTGTGACTTAACCGTTTTTCATCCGGAATTTTGTTTTCTTGGAAAAAGCGATCGATCATCTTAGCAGGTTCGGTAGCTTGCGGTTGGCCATTTTCAGTGATAAGCGCCGATATCCGCTTGGCCAGTCGGGTTTTTCCGGTGCCAGGAGGTCCTTGAAGGATGATTTGCTTTTTGTATTTAAGTAAATTTACTATGTTGCTTTCGTTTATCATGGGAACTAGTCTTTTAATATTATAGTATAATTCGTCAATCAATTTCCGTGCGCCGAAGTGTTTGTTGTATAGGCTTTTACGGAGATCGTTGTCCCATTCGAAAACTAATCTAGAGAAAAGTGTTTTGTCGACTTCCTTGCCTTCTGACTGGATGATTGATTTTACCAAACGAATCACATCATGCCAATGATTGTTGTTTTCGAGGTTATGTCCATACTGCGCGGATCGCCCATGCCAGGTCAGCTTTTGTAACCAACCATTTTTGTTGTCATTTGCAATCTGATACAGTAAGCTTTTAAAGTTGGTGTCATCAGTCATGTCTTTGACGACTGTTTCGTCTAATCGAATTCCCGACGGTGCGGGCCAGGGTTGGCGTTCAATATCTAACCAATATACATCGTGTCCAAATATCTTACGAATGTTTTCGGCGTCTTTTACATGATCTTGGAATAATATATTCCGGTAGTAGAGTTTTTTAGTGCGGTATGATTTGTTGTTAAAGATATATTCTACTTCTAATACGAGCCTTTGTTCAAGTCGTTCGGATTCTGTTGTAACATCATGTTCAACAAAAGTCAGGTGGTTGAAAAATTCAACTCCATTCAAAAAAACATTGGTCTCCATGAAGATTAGGTTCAGTGGTTACGTTTTACAGGGCTCTAATACTACCTGAGTATAGAAATAATCCGAAGACATTGTTCGCGTGATGTTGCAAAAACTTTCTCTCAGGTTGGAAATAAGCATCTATTGGAACAATGATCTTTTGGCCATGGTATCGTCCTAGGGATGAGGCCTGGACTTCGGGGTGAACAACAATTGTATAATCATCAGAAATGGTGAACATACCTTTGTCAAATGCCCAATGCATGTCTCTGGAAAGCGCAATACCATTGCAAGGTAAGAAGGTGCCAACATGTGCACGGGGTTGGATGTGGGCTGCTTCCAAATTGTTTAGTTTCCTATATGCAATCACTTCACCTGTGACAGCACATCTGTATCCATAAGCGTGAAGCACAAAATCCCTAAAACTGACAGCATTAAACAATGATGCGCCACGAATGTCTTCAATTCCCTCATCTTCAACGTCTAAGGCTTCTCGCTGTTGCTCAACAACTTCCAGTTCAACTTCCCGTGGGATAATTACGCTGATTTCCTCTTCGTTTATTTCACGAGTTGTTAAGCCCGGTAACATGCCGCGGACTATTGCATGACCGCCTTTAATCGGTGACGAGACTATAATTTTTATAAGCTCTGAATACAGAGCGTCTGTTGTCTGGAATCGATAAAGAAGATAGAGAGGCATAACGCCCGAAGTCTCGATTTTTTCGAAGACAACAACATCATTTAGTTGAAAATAGTAATCGGGGTCAATAGATCGGTTTAAATATAGCCGGAATTCGTCCCGTGTTCCTCCATAAGTGTTTAGTTTATCGTTATGATAAACAAAATTGCAATATATTTTATTGGTAGTAAACGGGGGAATAATCGGTATTAGAACATTGTCATTTTTGACTGTCTCCGAAAGATGTGGAAAAAAATCTGCATGCTGTTTCGAGATGTAGAAATATCTACCTCTAGCAATGCTACCATCTGCGCTTAAGCCAAGTTCCTGCTTCGTGAGCTTTTTAATGTAGTATTCAGGCATTTTTTTGAGTTTTTCATACAGAAAAATTTAACAAATATTCACCAGGGCCTATTTGTGTTATTTCTATATCCGACCTGCCATAGGCGTTAAAATCTTCTATGGTCACACGACGACTGCTGTAGATTCCCATTCGGTCACGCAAATATTTCCCAAGGAGATCTTTATGCGGGAATGAAGATATCTGTTTTGGATAGCGCTTTCCATCCAAATAGTTTTTTGCCGACCCTTCAAATTTACCAAGCATCTTAGTTCCGTCATCCCATGTGAATTTTAAAACAGGATTGGGATCAGTTTTAGGGAGAAAAAAAGGGTGATTAGCCCTAATGGTTTTGAGGTGAATGGGAATGTATGCATCATATTTTCTTGTATGATTCTTTTTGTTGCTACCCCAATTAATTCCTCCAGTAAAATGCACATTTCCTCTTAACGATAGTAAAGTTAGTTTTGGCATAATAAGTTAGTATTGTTAAAGTTAATAATAATCATTTACAAAATCAAACATGGCTTTACTAATAGCCTCAGCAAAACGCGGAGGGACAGCATTACCTATCATCTTGTATTGATCAGTCATACTGCCGGTAAATATGAAATCGTCATCAAAGGTTTGTAAACGGGCAGCTTCCCGAACCGTAATAGAACGCGCCTGTTTTGGATCGGGATGGATATGGCGAAGACCGTCTTTGTAAAGATGAGCCGGGATGGTATTACTGGGTTTATCCCATTGAAGCACGTGATACTTGTGTATGTTCGATTGGCGACCGGTTAATTCAAAATAGAGCTGTTTCAACGATTCAATTTTGAGGAATTGCTTTCTGCCGCTCTCAATATCTTCAGCTAACATCCGGAAAGTGGAAATATCACGATCATTATGAAGGCGCGGGTCGTGATTTTCTATAGTCTTTCCGTTTATCCGCTTATGGGAAATCTTTTTTCCATTATGGTTGACGGTGTCTCCAAGCGGAAATAACGGTTCCAAGTCACCAATAGCATCCTTAACGGTTTTTATTTGGGTGGCTTTGTATTTGGGCAAATAGGTTTGATAAAAGTTCTGCAAAGCAGTTTCGGCGTCTACTTTGATCAGCTTTTCACTCACTCCGATAATAATAACACGTTTGCGTTGCTGCGGTACGTTATATCGTGTGCAATCTATTAGTGCGAGCTCCTTAAGATTTTTGATAATTCGATAGCCAATGGCTTGAAAAGCTTCTGTAATACGCTCAATGATAGATATTCCTCCCGGCTTTGCGCTGAGCATGCCGGGGACATTCTCGAAGACAAAAGCTTTGGGTTGGTATCGTTCGACCACTTTTACATAACTTTCAAATAGATAGTTACGATAATCATCGTGCATGCCGTTTTCATCTCTTATGCGGCCTGCGATAGAATATGCCTGACAGGGGGGGCCTCCGACAACCAAATCTATTTTTTCGGTGCCGACAAGTTTGTCTAGACCATCGCCAGAATCATATGATGAATCATTGCTCCATCCCTCAAATAGCTCCTGCGTACGTTGAATATCAAAGCGAAGCACAATGGATTCTGCATTTTTATACCCCCATTTATGTTGTAATCTTTTTGCTAATGTTTTGCAAGGTTCCCGTTCCCACTCTACACATGCTAAAGTGTTGTACTTGCCTGCTTTTTCAAAGCCGTCAGATAGACCTCCGCACCCTGCAAATAAGTCAATAATGTTTAACTTACTTTTGTTTCTATTTCTTCTCATCACGGCCTTTATTAAGATGTTCGGTTAACCTTTTTGCAATATGGTAGCCTAGCAAAGGTGGAACAGCATTGCCGACTTGCCGATATTGTTGGGTTTTATTTCCATAGAAAATAAAAGAGTCGGGGAATGATTGCAGTCTGGCGTTTTCCCGAACGGTTGGGATTCTGTTATATTGGTAATGAAAATGATTTCGATGGCCGGTATCGATCGTTTTGGAGGGCTTGTTACTATGATAACGAGTCCATGCTTCATTAAATTTTCTGCTGTCACCGACTCCGGGAGGTAAGTTTTTGTGATTCCCGCCTTCGGGTACTTGCGAAATTACATTGATTACATGCTCTGTATGTTTTGTGGCGACGTGGTTGTTTAATACATCAGTGCCATTACGCATCCTTTTTTGATAGGAAGTGAGTGGCGGATGTTTATAAGTGTCTTTTTCCTTTCCCAGTGTATCGACGAGAGAGGGCAAATCACCGATCGCTATCGAACAAGTGTTATACTCATCAGGAGTTAATACGGGTTCGGGAAATTCGAAAGTCCCAAAATCCGGCTTGAGACCTACAAAGAAAATACGCTTGCGTATTTGTGGAACCTCATAATCTGGCGCAAAAAGAACTTGGAAATTTTTAGTGAGTCCGAGTCGATCAAATTCTTCTAAAATAGCATCTTTGGCGTGTCCGTCATACAACGTTGCTAGGCCCGGTACGTTTTCAATTATGATGGCTTTCGGATCTAGTTTTTCTGCTAATTTGAATACCGAATAAAACAGTTTGTTCCGGGGGTCTTCTCTTCGACGGGTACCGGTTAAAGAAAAACCCTGACAGGGTGGCCCTGCAATGATGACATCAATATTCTGTCCGTCAACAATTGAAAGAATTTCGTGTATTGCCTCATCCTTATGAAGATCAGCGAGTAAAGTTTTAGAATTTTTATGGTTAGCCTTGAATGTCTCCAAAGCCTGTTTATCATTGTCTACTCCTAAAACGACATGGTACCCTGCTGATTCAAATCCATATGAAAATCCACCACACCCTGAAAACAAATCGATTACTTTAAATTTCTTCATTATCCAGAAAGTTCGAAGAGTTAAAAAAGGCAATGATCGAAGTATCTAGCGCGATAATTAGTTTTTCTAGATTGACTATTGAAATATTGCGTTTCCCATTTTCTACCTCATTGACATAAGTCTTATCCATATCTGCTTTAAATGCTAATGACTCTTGGGTGAGCTTTAATTTTTTCCGTAACTCCTTGATTCTTAAGCCAACTTTCAGCCTGATATCCATGCTGCAAGCTCGTCATAATTCGACTATGAGTCAATCGGATATAAGTGAACTTTTTGTATATTTGCACGCGCTGACCTTTAGTTGCAAAGCCAACCATGACGAAACTTTTTAACCCATTAGCTAGCCATTACATTTCTGTCGAGGTGCTTGATTTTGACCCGGATAACCCTCGCTTTGCATCGTTGCGAAACCGAGTGTTGGATGAAGCGTTTGATACAATCTGCGATGTATTCGAAGTCCGACGCTTGGTGGCCTCAATCGTTACCGGTGGCTATCACGGGGCCGAACCCCTATTGGTACTGCCAAATGGCAACCGGTATACGGTGCTGGATGGCAACCGCCGGCTGGCGGCGATCCGGATCATTCTGAACCGTGAAATCCACACGCATCACTACCCGCAATGGCTGGGTGAACCACGTGGAGAGTGTTTGGAGAGCATAAGGGAAGTACCGATGATGGTTGTGAATGACCGGCAGGATGCATGGCCCCTGCTTGCGAGAAGGCATGGTATGGGCACTATAAAGTGGGATAACTATGGCAGGGCATCATTTTTTCAGCACGTCTCGGATAGCTATACCGTGCCGGACTATCAGCTGGCGAATCACCTTGGAGTAGGGCGGCGGGAACTCCGCGGCTTCCTAATGCCCAACGGATTGATCAATGCGGCTGAGCGGGCGGGCGTATGGAGCAGAAGCCGGATGGAAGGGAAGTGGATCTATTATTCGCTTGTGGCGAGGGCGCTGCAGGATGAACGCATCCAGCGGTTTGTGGGCATATCCCGTTTAGGATCCGATGACTATTCAGCATTGAACATTGAAAACACAGGACGTCTTCTGGCGTGGCTACTGGGAGATCGGGAAAAAGGTATACGGCCGGTACTGAGGGATACCGAGGCCGATATTCCCAAACTTGGCAGAGTGGTGGAGTGTGACGAAGCCATGCGGTATCTGGACGAGCAGGGATGGCTGGACCATGCATATCAGATAGCAATAAAGCAGGATTTTCCGCTTGATGACGACCTGCATACGGTGCATAATAAGCTCTGGGATATGCTGGCTTATTTGCCGGGACAGGAGATATCATGTGAAGCGGAAGGTTTGGCGAAGCAAGTGAAACGCTCAGCCGATGACTTGTACGAAAGGATACTTAAAAAAGGCCGGAAGGCACACGGCTGATTCTGGTTCAATAATCGGCGGGGTACGGTACACGGCCTTCTCCGGCCGTTTCGATATAGAGCTGGATCTGATTGATGCATTTCTGGAGATTCTTACGTACATCCTCACCCCAAAAGCGGAACACGGTATATCCCATGTTGATAAGCGCTGTATTAACTTCTTTGTCCCGCTGGATATTCCGCTCGATTTTGGGAATCCAGAAATCGCGGTTGCTTTTGATGATTCCTTTTGTTTTCTCCCACTGATGGCCGTGCCAGAACTCTCCATCCACGAAGATGGCCAGCCGGTATTTGCGTATCACGATATCGGGCCTGCCCGGAATGTCCTTGGCATGGGTGCGATAACGGATGCCCTTTGCCCAAAGGGCCTTGCGCAATAGCAGCTCGGGCTTGGTATCCTTGGCCCGGATACGGCTCATGTTATAAGAGCGCTGCGGTGTGGTAGGGATACGGGGCATAAAGCAAAGGTAACCAACTTTGCTTAGTGTTGAAATACCGACAGGTATTGACTATAAAGCTGATTTTTGATGTGTTCGATATCGTCTGTATAAAGCACCGAAGCTCGGTATAGACCGAACTGTAGTGCGGACGAGTCTGCCGGCAGAAACTCTTTTTCAACGAACTCCTGAAAAGATCCATTGATGTTGTTGTCAGGAAACAGCTCGGGATTTGCGTTAAATTCTTCCACTCGCTCGCTGAAAGCGCTGAAATATCCAAGGATGGTCTTTTCAGGAATGATGTGATAGGCACACTGAAGCCGGTTTAAGTTTTCGGGATGCAAAAAAGTCAGCTGCTTATGGCTTGGGAAATAAGCGATAAGACCTATGTTCATCACTTCACCAAGTATTTGAGAATGGCGGTATTGCAATAGCGCGTGGTGGTAAGTTCCCGCGTTCATGGCAGGAGGTACCCTGGAGAATCTGTGTAATTGTGCAATTTGTGCAATTATTGTGCAATTCGTTTCAATATATAGAATGCTCCAGCGCCTCTTTTGCGTATCCGCCCTATGAACTACATGTTTGATTGCCCAATAATTTTCTTATAATTCTGCGGGTATAGTTCTTTTAGTTTTTTGTGGTTTATGGTCATGATATTTTCGAGGGTGTATTGCAGCCACCGGAA
>Ga0180223_1002662_pt1 | contig 10314 bp, 6 predicted proteins | sample eDN5th30CKraftOP_FD_151337 | JGI IMG/M metagenome (GOLD analysis project Ga0180223, IMG submission 151337) | Enriched Organic Plus compost microbial communities from Emeryville, California, USA - eDNA 5th pass 30_C Kraft OP (version 2) (version 2) ...
TGCGGCTATTGCAGCCAGTCGACCGAAGCGGAAAGCGGCCTCAAGGCCACCAAGCTGATGGACGTGCAGGCTGTGCTCCAGGCGGCGGCGCAGGCCAAGGATCATGGGTCGGGCCGTTTCTGCATGGGCGCGGCATGGCGCAATCCCAAGGAACGGGACATGCCCAAGCTGGTCGAGATGGTGAAGGGCGTCCGTGCGATGGGCATGGAAACCTGCATGACGCTCGGCATGTTGAGCGAGGGGCAGGCCAGGCAACTCGCGGATGCGGGCCTCGATTATTACAACCACAATATCGATACCTCGCCGGAAAACTACGCCAACGTCATCACCACCCGGACCTTCGAGGACCGGATCGAGACGCTGGAAAATGTGCGTTCGGCGGGCATCAACGTGTGTTGCGGCGGCATCGTGGGCATGGGCGAGACGCGGAGCGACCGCATCGGTTTCCTCCACGCGCTTGCCACCATGCCGCATCCGGAAAGCGTGCCGATCAACGCGCTGGTGCCGGTCGCTGGCACGGTGCTGGGCGATATGCTCAAGGACACGCCGCTCGCGAAGATCGATGAGGTCGAGTTCGTCCGCACCGTGGCCGTGGCGCGGATCGTCATGCCGCAGTCCATGGTGCGCCTGAGCGCGGGCCGCGAGAGCATGAGCGAAGCCTGTCAGGCGCTCTGCTTCATGGTGGGCGCGAACAGCATCTTCACCGGCGACAAGCTACTGACGGCGGCCAATGCCGGGGACGACAAGGATGCGACGCTGCTGGGCAAGCTGGGGCTGACGCCGATGATGGCGCAGCCGCACGGGCATCTGGAGGCGGCGGAATAATATTTCCCTTCTTCGGTCATGCTGAACTTGTTTCAGCATCCATTGTGCCTTTCCGGCCTTCGGTTCGAGAGGAGAGATGGGCCCTGAACTGAAAGTCGGCGCAAGCCAAACATGTTCAGGGTGACGGTCGCGAGGGAACAGGATAGCCCGCAAGGGCGAGAAGAATAGGACTGGGCAAGGACTAAAGATGGCAATCACCAAGATCCTGATCGCGAACCGTGGCGAAATCGCGTGCCGCGTGATCCGCACCGCGCAGAAGATGGGCATCAAGACCGTGGCGGTCTATTCCGATGCCGATGCGCGCAGCCCCCATGTGCTGATGGCGGATGAAGCCGTGCACCTCGGCCCGCCGCCCGCCGCCCAGTCTTATCTGCTCGCGGACAAGATCATCGAGGCGTGCAAGGCGACCGGCGCCGATGCGGTTCACCCCGGCTATGGCTTCCTGTCGGAGCGCGAGAGCTTCCGCAAGGCGCTGGATGCAGAGGGCATCATCTTCGTCGGCCCGCCCGCCAACGCCATCGCCGCGATGGGCGACAAGATCGAATCCAAGAAGCTGGCGATGGAAGCGGGCGTCAATGTCGTCCCCGGCTATGTCGGCGTGATCGAGGATACCGAACATGCGGTGAAGATCTCCAACGAGATCGGCTATCCGGTGATGATGAAGGCGTCGGCCGGCGGCGGCGGCAAGGGGATGCGCCTTGCCTATTCCGAGCAGGACGTCCGCGAAGGCTTCGAGGCGACCAAGCGCGAGGGGCTGAACAGCTTCGGCGACGATCGCGTGTTCATCGAGAAGTTCATCGAAAGCCCGCGCCACATCGAAATCCAGATCCTGGGCGACCAGCACGGCAATATCGTCTACCTCAACGAGCGCGAATGCTCGATCCAGCGCCGCCACCAGAAGGTGGTGGAGGAAGCGCCTTCGCCCTTCGTATCCCCCGAAATGCGCAAGAAGATGGGCGAGCAGTGCGTCGCCCTGGCGCGCGCGGTCGGCTATTTCAGCGCGGGCACGGTGGAACTGATCGTGTCGGGCGCGGACAAGACGGGGGACGGTTTCTACTTCCTCGAAATGAACACCCGTTTGCAGGTCGAGCATCCTGTGACCGAAGAGATCACCGGCCTCGATCTGGTCGAGCAGATGATCCGCGTCGCCAATGGCGAGGAACTCTCCTTCCGTCAGGAGGATGTGAAGATCAACGGCTGGGCCATCGAAAACCGCGTCTATGCCGAAGATCCCTATCGTGGCTTCCTGCCCTCGACGGGTCGTCTGATCCGTTACACGCCGCCCGAAACCGGCGATGGCGTGCGTGTCGACGACGGCGTGCAGGAAGGCGGTGAGGTCAGCATGTTCTACGACCCGATGATCGCCAAGCTGATCACCTGGGCGCCGACGCGCCTGGAAGCTATCGACAAGCAGATCGTGGCGCTCGACCGCTTCGAGATCGAAGGGCCAGGCCATAATATCGATTTCCTGTCGGCGCTGATGCAGCATGAACGCTTCCGTTCGGGGGACATCACGACCGGCTTCATCGCGCAGGAATATCCGGAAGGTTTCGAAGGCGCGCCGGCGTCGGAGGAACTGCTTCGCAAGCTGGCGGCTATCGGCGCGTTCGCCGCCATGGCACAGGCCGACCGCGCCCGCCGCATCGATGGCCAGCTCGGCAAGAAGCTGAAGGCTCCGACCGGCTGGCAGGTCAGGATCGGGGAGGCGATCCATGATGTCGTCATCATGGGCGACGACGTGACCGTCGACGGCGAGCCGCTGGACATGAGCCTTGAATATACGCCCGGCGACCGCCTGATCGAGGCGGAGTTCGGCGATGAGCCGCTTTCGGTCAAGATCGCGCCGGTGCGCGCAGGCTTCGTGCTGACCGCGCATGGCGCGAGCCACAAGCTGCGTATCCTGCCCGCTCACGCCGCGCCTTATGCGAAGCACATGATCGAGAAGATTCCGCCCGATCTTTCGAGGTTCCTCATCTGCCCGATGCCGGGCCTGCTGGTGGCGCTCAATGTGAAGGAAGGCGACAAGGTCGAAATCGGCCAGCCGCTCGCGGTGATCGAGGCGATGAAGATGGAGAACATCCTGCGCGCGCAAAAGGCGGGCGTGGTGAAGAGCGTCTCGGCGGCGCAGGGCGAAAGCCTGCCGGTCGACGCGATCATTCTGGAACTGGAATAGCCGTTTTGCAGGACATGGGCGAGAACAGGTCTTGCGCCTGTTCCTGCCTTGGCCGCCCGGATATCCGTTGAAACGCGCGGAAAGAAACTCGATGCCTGAACGCTCGACCTGAGAGTGGGATGGGTCTATCGGCGGAGCCATGCGTTCCTTTCCCGCTCCGCTCCGCTTGCGCCTCGATAGCGATGCGCTGGTTTCGAACTGGCAATGGCTTGCAAGGCAAAGCGGCGCGGCCGCCTGTGGCGCCGCGATCAAGGCGGACGGCTATGGTCTGGGCGCTCGCGAGGTCATGCGCCGCTTGATAGCCGCGGGTTGCAGGGATTTCTTCGTCTCGAACTGGCATGAAGCGGAGCAACTGGAAACCCTGCTGGAAACGGGGACCTGCCTGTCGGTCCTGCATGGGGTGCGTGAAGAAGACATGCCCCATGCCCGGATTTCGCGCGCCATGCCTGTATTATGCTCGCCCGGCCAGATCGAACGATGGAAAGCCGCTGGCGGGGGCGAATGTCACGTCATGGTCGATACCGGCATGAACCGCCTGGGAATCGACTGGCGGGATGACGTCGCCGCGCTGGTCGAAGGACTGCCGATCGATACCCTGTTCAGCCATCTGGCCTCGGCGGACGATGACACGCCGTTAAACGCGCTTCAACGCGAACGCTTCCTCGCGATCAAGGCCAGGGTCGCAGCCCGGCGCTATAGTCTCGCCAACAGCGCAGGCATTTGCCTGGGCCGCGATTATGCCTTCGATCTGACGCGTCCGGGAATCGCGCTCTATGGCGGCATCGTGCACGATCTGGCCGCCCGCCATATCCGTCAGGTGGTGTTTCCCGAAGCGCAGGTGCTGCAACGCCGCCGTGTCATCGCCGGCGACACCATCGGCTATAATGCAACCTTCCGCGCGCCCGCCGATATGGATATAGCGATATTGAACCTTGGTTATGCGGACGGATATTTGCGCAGCTTTTCCGGCTGCGGCGCGGTATTCGTGGATGGTGAGAGGCTGCCGCTCGTCGGGCGCATCTCCATGGACTTGCTGGCGGTCGACGTGACAGGCAAGCCGGGCATCGGCGAAGGGCAATGGCTGGGCATCGATTATGCGTTATCGCGGGCCGCCGCCGCATCGGGCCTGTCGCAATATGAACTTCTCACCGGCCTTGGAAATCGTTTCGATCGAATCTGGGTATAAGGAAGGCCGCCGATCCATCGACCGGCGGCCCCATCTCCGACGCTGAAAAATCAGCGCTCGATGCACATGGCGACGCCCATGCCGCCGCCGACACACAATGTTGCCAGACCCTTTTTGGCGTCGCGCTTCTGCATTTCATAAAGCAGCGTGGTGAGCACGCGCGCGCCGGAAGCGCCTATCGGGTGGCCGAGGGCGATGGCCCCGCCATTGACGTTCACCTTCGCCGGATCCCAGCCCAGCTCCTGTCCCACGGCCAGGGACTGAGCGGCGAAAGCCTCATTGGCCTCGATCAGATCGATGTCGTCCAGCGACCAGCCGGCCTTCTCCAGCGCGATGCGGGTGGCCGGGGCGGGGCCTATGCCCATGATCGCCGGGTCCACGCCGCAGGTGGCGAAGGAGGCGATGCGTCCCAGCACCGGCGCAGTGCGCCTGGCTGCTTCCGTCCCGCTCATGACGACCAATGCCGCTGCGCCGTCGTTGATGCCGCTGGCGTTGCCGGCGGTGACGGTGCCGTCCTTCTTGAAGGCGGGCTTCAATGCCTGCATCGCCTCCAGCGTGGCGCCGGTGCGGATATATTCGTCGCTGTCGACCACCACATCGCCTTTGCGCCCCTTGATCGTGACGGGCGCGATTTCGTCCTTGAAGCGACCGGCTGCGCGCGCGGCCTCCGCCTTGTTCTGGCTCGCGACGGCGAACTGATCCTGCGCATCGCGGGAAATCTGGTATTTTTCGGCCAGGTTTTCAGCGGTTACGCCCATATGGTAATTGTGGAACGCGTCGGTCAGGCCGTCGAGGATCATGGTATCGACCAGCGACAAGGCGCCCATCTTGACGCCGTTGCGCAGATTTTGCGCATGAGGCGCCATGGACATATTTTCCTGACCGCCCGCGATCATGATGCGGGCGTCGCCGGCCTTGATCGCCTGCGCCGCCAGCGCCACGGCGCGCAGGCCCGAACCGCAAAGCTGATTAAGCCCGATGGCGGTCCGTTCGACCGGAATACCAGCGTTGACCGCCGCCTGCCGGGCGGGATTCTGTCCTTGTCCGGCAGTCAGTATCTGGCCCAGTATGACTTCGTCCACGTCTCCGGGCGAGACACCCGCCTGCGCCAGGGCGGCGACGATTGCCGTCCTGCCCAGTTCGTGCGCGGGCGTGTTGGCATACGCGCCCAGGAAACTCCCGACGGCGGTTCGCTTGGCTGCGGTGATGACGATGTCTGACACGTTCACATCCTTGTATTGGGAAATCCTTAGGCCGATCGGCCCCTAGCGCGTCCGCATATCATTATCCGCCATGTCCCGAAAGCCACCGGGATAAAGGATTCCATAGCAGGTCCGGCGCCCGACGCCCTACGATCATCCCCACATGCCCCATTTGCAGGGTCCGGCCTTCCGCAAGCCTTGGCGCGGCGGCCGCCGGAACGATCCGGTCCGTGGCGGAACGAATGGACAAGCCGGGACAGCGCAGGGATTCGATCTGCACGGCGCGGCCCCGCACCGTCCATTCCCCCGATCCGCTGATATTCCCGTGATAGAATGCCTCGAAGAGGTCGCGTCCCGCGGCAAAGGTCAAGTGCGCGCCGCCATTCGCCCAATCTTCCACCGCGAGGAAGGCGCGCTCATCGTCCGTTCCGTGCGGCGTGTCGGCAAAGGCCGCGAATTTCCGGATGGTTCGCGCGGGATCGAGGGCCCAGAAACCCGATTGAAGAACTTCCATCGGAACATAGCCAAGACGCTGGCATGTCGCCTTCGCGCCCCTCCACAGGCCGATGATCTGATCGAGGTCGGCTTGCGGGAAACCATCGAAATGCCAGGGGGCGGCGATGGTTGCGATGGCCCGCACCGGGTGCAGCATAGCCGCGCCCAGCGCCAGGCTGCCTCCAAGGCAATAGCCGACGAGGAGCGGGGGAGCGGGGAGCGCCGCCAGCATCGGAACCAGTCGCTCCGCTACATGGCCGTCCAGGCCGAGCGTCGAATCTTCTGCCGCAGGCGTCCCCCAGTCGACCAGATAGGCGTCATGTCCTTGTGCGGCCATGTGGCGCAGCATCGATCGGCTTTCCGATAGGTCGAGCACGGTGGGCGGATTGATGAGCGATGGCACGAAGACGACGGGATTACGCCCGCTCGCCTTGCCGTAACGCAGCAATCGGGCGTTTCCCGCCGCAGCAAAAACGGGGGCGGAAGGGGGCGGGTCGGGCCGCTCCGCCCACTGATATTTTTTCAGGCCTTCAAAAGCGCGGCGGCGCAATTCCGGGTCGCCCTCTGTTTCCCGCCATAAAATATCCAGGAAAAGCGGCAAGGGGCGGGGGCCATGTTGCGGCGCGGCATTGGCTTGTGCTAATGCGGAATGAGCAGGTGTGGGAGAGATGTCCATGGCGAAGTCCAAGACGGCAAACGAATCCGAGCCGGTGATTATCAAGAAATATGCTAACCGGCGGCTCTATAATACGGAAACATCGAGCTATATCACGCTCGATCTGTTGTCGCAGATGACTCGCGAGGGGCGCGAGTTCGTGGTGGTCGATGCAAAGACCGGCGAAGACATCACGCACAATGTCCTGACCCAGATCATCATGGAGGAAGAGCAGCGCGGCAAGAACATGCTGCCCGTCAACTTCCTGCGCCAGTTGATCGCCATGTACGGTGATTCCATGCAGTCGATGGTGCCGCAATATCTGGAGGCGTCCATGGATGCGTTCCGCAAGAACCAGCAGCAATTCCGGGAAGCGATGAAAGGCGCTTTCGGCGGCGGCCCCTTCGCGGAGATCGCCAAGCGGAACATGCAGATGTTCGAGGCCGCGGCCAGCGCCTTTGGCGGGAGCGTCGCTTCACCGGCGGCGGCGGAGCCTGCGCGATCCGACGAAAGCAAGGATGACGAGATCGCCGACCTCAAGGCGCAGCTGGCGGCGCTCAACGCCAAGATCGACAAGCTGGGCTAAAGAGTCCCGCCCGCTCGCTTCGGGGGTCGACAGAGGCCGTGCGCGTGCCCTATGGCGCGCCATCATCCGCACTCAGGCAGCCTAAGGTCGACCCCGTGAAACACGCCCTTTCCGTAACCCGTGAACAGGATTTCGCCGCCTGGTATCAGGCGGTCATATCCGAAGCCGACATGGCCGAGGAAAGCGGCGTGCGCGGCTGCATGGTCATCCGCCCGTGGGGTTATGGAATCTGGGAACGCATCCAGAAGCTGCTGGACGACCGGATCAAGGCGACGGGCCACGAAAACTGCTATTTCCCGCTGTTCATTCCGCTGTCCTATTTCGAGAAGGAAGCGGAACATGTGGACGGCTTCGCCAAGGAAATGGCTGTCGTCACCCATCACCGCCTGATCCAGAAGGACGGCAAGCTGGTGCCGGACCCCGAAGCGAAGCTGGAAGAGCCGCTGGTGGTGCGTCCGACGTCCGAAACCGTGATCGGCGCGGCCTTTTCCCGCTGGGTGCAGAGCTGGCGCGACCTGCCCGTGCTCATCAACCAATGGGCCAATGTCGTGCGTTGGGAAATGCGGACGCGCATGTTCCTGCGCACCAGCGAGTTCCTTTGGCAGGAAGGACATACCGCCCACGCCACCGTCGATGAAGCGATGGACGAGACGATGAAGATGCTGGAAGTCTACCGCAGCTTTGCCGAGGAATGTGTCGCGCTTCCGGTCATCGCGGGCGAAAAGCCGGAGAATGAGCGCTTTCCCGGCGCGGTCGCGACTTATTCCATCGAAGCGATGATGCAGGACGGGAAGGCGCTTCAGGCCGGCACGTCGCATTTCCTGGGCACGACCTTCAGCCAGGCGCAGAACATCAAGTTCCAGAACGCCGAAGGGCAGCAGGAACTGGCGCAGACGACAAGCTGGGGCATGTCTACGCGCATGATCGGCGGGCTCATCATGGTGCATGGCGACGACGATGGCCTGCGTGTCCCTCCGCGTGTCGCGCCTCACCAGATCGTCGTGGTGCCGATGCTGCGCGACACGGAGGAGGATGCCGCCATTCTCGATTATTGCTCGGCGCTGGTCGGCGCGCTGAACGGACAGGACGTGTTCCGCGAGCCGGTCCGCGCGCTGCTCGATAGGCGGCCTGCAAAGGCGGCCAACAAGCGCTGGGGCTGGATCAAGAAGGGCGCGCCGATCGTGATCGAGGTCGGCGGCCGCGATGTCGCCGGGGGGAATGTATCGGTATTGCGGCGCGACCGGCTCTATCGCGAGGATGGAAAGCTCGATAGTCGGATCATTGCCAAGGACGATTTCCTCGCGCAGGCCACGACAATGCTGGAGGGCGTCCAGCAGGCGCTTTTCGAGCAGGCACATGCCCGGCTGCACGACAATATCGACCGGACGATTGCGTCCCTGGATGATCTCAAGTCCCTTTTCGCAGCCAGTTCAAAGCCGGGCTGGGCGCTGGTGCAGTGGAGCAAGCCCACGGGCGCGGCGCTTGATAAGATCGTGGAATGGCTGAAGGGGGAAAAGCTGACCCTCCGCAACATTCCCCTGGATGTGGAAGCCGCGGACGGGGCGTGCATCTTTACCGGGCAAGCCGCGGTGGAACGGGTTCTGGTGGGGCGCTCTTATTAAGCGGCGCATCAGATTGAGTCCCCTGACGCGAAGATGCTTTATATCGCCGGCAGTTTCTGGGCGGCAAAGCCCCAGCCTTTGAGTTTCGACGCACGCTCGATCAGGCGGTCGGCATCCTCGATCGTGAAGGGATGGGCATTTTCCACGCTTTCCAGTTCTTCCCAATCGACAGGCGCCGCGACGGGCGCTTGCGCCCGCGCCCGGGCGGAATAGGGGAGGATGGCCGTGCTCCCCCGCTGATTGCGCAGCCAATCGATGAAAATTCGTCCCTTGCGCTTGGCCTTGCTCATCGTCGCGACGAAGCGCTCCGGTTCCGCCAGGCTTAGCGCTTGCGCGAAGCGGGACGCGAAATCCTTGTGCGTGTCCCAGTCATGGCCGGGCGTGAGCGGAACGACCACATGCACGCCCTTGCCCCCGGACAGCATCGCGAAGGACATCAGCCCTATATCGCTTAACCGGTCGCGGATATCGCGGGCCGCGCGCTTCACTTCCCCGAAATCCAGCCCCTCGTCGGGATCGAGGTCGAAGATCATCCGTTCGGGCTTTTCCACCGCATCGGCGCGGCTGGCCCAGCCATGGAACTCGATGGTCCCCATCTGCACGCAGGCGAGCAGGCCGTCGGCATCCTCGATGTAGATATAGTCTTCGCTGCTCCCGTCCTTTTCCCGGATCGGCACCTGCCGCACATGCTCGCCGAAGGCGCCGCTGTCATGCTTCTGGAAGAAGCATTTTTTCGCTCGTCCCTGAGGACAGCGGACGAGGCTGATGGGACGATTCGCCGCAAAGGGAAGCATGAGCGGGGCGATGCGCGCATAGTAATCCGCCAGTTCGCCCTTGGTCTGGCCGCTTTCGGGGAACAGGACGCGGTCGGGGTTGCTGATCCTGATGCTGCTTTTGCTGACGGGGGCGGGTTCGCTCTTCTCGGGCTTTACGGTCCCGGCCTTCTTGTCGGCGCGCAGGCCCAGGAAGCTGCCATGGCGGATGCGCCCGTCGGCGGTGAATTCGGAAAAGGCGACCTCGGCCACCAACCGGGGTTCGATCCAATGCGCGCCCCGCGCTTCCGCCCTGTTGATCTCGACCGGGGCCTTGTCCCTTGCAAGCGGAGACATCGCCCTGGCCAGATCATCCATCGCCGTTGCATCGAAACCGGTGCCGACCTTGCCTTTGAAGACCAGCTTGCGACCTTCATGCTGCGCCAGGAACAGGGAGCGGAAGGGGCGTCCCTTCGCGCTGCTCGCGCCCCAGCCGACAATGACGAACTCCTGTCGCCGCGTGCATTTGACCTTCACCCAGCTTTTCGTCCGCGTGCCGCGATAAGGGGCGTCGACCCGCTTGGAAATAATGCCTTCCTGCCCGGCATCGCACATCGAACGATAGAGCGTTTCGCCCGCGCCGATGACATGGTCGGCGACATGAACGGGTGGCCTTGCATCATGCAGCAGTGCTTCCAGCCGCTCCTTGCGCTCGATCGTCCCCAAGGGTTTCAGGTCCATGCCGTCCAGCGCCAACAGGTCGAAGGCGAAGAAGCTGAACGGCGTTTCTTCCCTCTGCGCGCCGTGACCGCGTTTCA
>Ga0180223_1002663_pt1 | contig 10309 bp, 21 predicted proteins | sample eDN5th30CKraftOP_FD_151337 | JGI IMG/M metagenome (GOLD analysis project Ga0180223, IMG submission 151337) | Enriched Organic Plus compost microbial communities from Emeryville, California, USA - eDNA 5th pass 30_C Kraft OP (version 2) (version 2) ...
CGCCTAGTATCAATCTCAACATCACAGCTTCCCTCCCAGCACGGCGCGGGCAGCTAAAAGATAATGCTGCGAGAAACAAACAGACCCCGTAACACTTTTGCTTTTCCGTCCATCAGCCGCATTGGCAAACGGCTCCAGCGCCTTTTCAGCAGCCTCGAGCTTGGCTTCGAGGGCTTCGGCGCGGTCGTTCGCGTCTTTCAAAGCCTGCAATGTTCCTTTGTCTGCAAACTTTGCTAGAAGTTCCTCCAACTCCTTAATCCGCGCATCCTTCGCCGCGTTGTCGGCTTTCAGGTCGGAGATAATCCCTTCTGCTATTTCAGCACGTTCTTGCCAGCTCAAAGGGGCTCCTGCATCATCAAGGCGATCTGATATTGCCGCCTCAAGAATTTTAGTCTCAAGGTCTCTAATGATGGCCTCAGCCTGCGAGCGGGTGACGAGTTCGCCTTCGGGCCAAACAGTTGCAACCGTCACCAGTCCCGTATCTGTAGCGGCAGGCGCGGGGCGGGTGTTCTTTGGCAGGAGTGGCGCGTTAATGACAGGCGTATTGTTCGTGCCAAGCCGTTCATCGCTTCCGCCAAGTTCGGCCATGCGGTTGAACGTGTTTTCCATGTCCTTATTCATTGGCTTCACCTGTTTGTTTCGTAGCTCATCGCCTGCATAGATCGTGAAAGGCATAGCCAATCGCGACGCCAGAAAGCCAAACTAGGAGGATGAAAGTCAGTTCACTCGCCATGACGGTCGCCTCCTGATGGGTGGGTGGAAAGCCTATCCTCGAGGATAAGGCCTATGCAGCGAAGGTCAGCGTCAATGTCGCCCATGCGAGCGTCAAGGATGACTTTCCGTGCCACTTCTCGGCATCGATCACGTTCGGCGGCAATGCTTTCTGCTATTGCCTGCGTGTCCGCGAATACCCCGCGTCCAAGCTTCCCATAGACGCGATCAGCAGTGTTCATTATGTCTTTTGGCGGCTTGCTCATTCCGCGCCCTCCGATGGTGCAGAGGGGATGGCGGCGTTATGGGCTTCAACTATCCGGACAAGCGTGTCGCGATGCACCTTAATGGGGTACAAAATCGGCTCATCATCGTTGCTCGCCTGTTCAAACTCAATGCCCCAGTAGCCTCGGGCGCATGCCGCTTCGAAAATGCGCCAACGGCTTCCATCCCCCTCGACCTTACCGGCGTCGGCATGGTCCGGGGAGGATAGGGCGCGGGCCAGCGACAGAATGTCTTTTCTGGCGTCCTCCAGTGCATAGGTGATCTGCGCGGCGCTGCCCTTCATGACTTCCGAGGGCTTCATACCGCGCCATCGTTCAATGCTGCGTTCTAGCGTTACTTCCTCCAACGCCAGCTCACGCGCTGACGGAGACGCTGCATTTGAACGCCCATCAATTCCGATTTCCTTGAATGGATCGGTCAGCGCGTAAAGTGGTACGGAGAAAAAGCCATTGGCGGCGTCCTCTTCGTTGACTGGGTCGTTCTCGAGGCTCCATTCATCCTCGCGTAGGTCGCGACGACCGACTATATAGCCAAACGGCCCATGAAGCTCTCGCGCTGCGGAAGGAGCCGAAAGGGCATGCTTGATCCGGTCGCGCAGAATGTCGTGAACTTCCTGCGGTGTGCGGTTCTCTATACCAACAATCGGACGGTCGATAATTGCTTGCCAGTCAGTCTCACGCGCTGTGGATGGCTCAAGCGCTGCCCGTTTGATCAGTTCCCGCGCCTCGGCCATGTAGCCTTCATAGGTGCCGTTCTGGTCTTCCATGGCTTTCGAAGCTTTGCATTCATCGAACAGACCGGACTTGCCATCTATCGACGCCCACGCCCTAGCGACACGCTCCACAAGATCATCACCCTTCACCCGCACCGCTGCTAGGTGAGGGGCGGCTGCGGTGAGGACTTCCTTGATATCATTAGGGCCGATTGGCTGCCATTCTCCATTGATCCGGCAAAGATGATCGTAGACGCCTTCAACGATGTGTTCTGGGATGGTCATGCTCGCGCACCTTCGCTAACAGGGCGACCGAATATGTCGCGCTTACGGGGAGGGAGGGGTTTTGTGAGGCGCTTCGGCTCTTTGATGGTTTTCGCCAGCTTGGAAGAAGGACGCTTCATGCCGAGGTGCTTTTCTTCACGGCGCTTGGCCTCGGAAATGACGGCAACGTCCTGTTTCGTCTTTTCCTTATGGCAGCAATCGACGCCGAGAAGTTGACCGTCTTTGGCCGTGAGCTTCGCGCTTTTATCGATCTCAAGTGCATCAGCTTTGATGTGATCGATATGATAAGGCTTTTTGCCAAGGATCAGGCCGCAACCTTCGCAGGCAATGTCTCCATTCGGCTGCATGGCCCGCTTGACGATTTCTGCATAGACCTTCTTGGTGAACTCACGCCTCGCCATGGTTCACCTCCGAGAAATCAGAGAGAGAAAGCACGATATCGAGATACAGAGCGCATTCACGGTCGAAGGGGCCGCGAACTTCCTGTTCAAGCTGCTTGGTCTTTTCAGCCTTCACAGCGTCATATGGGCGGCTGCGGTAATGTGCATGGATAAGAAGGGGCTTGCTCATGCTGCGTCCTCCAAGAAGGCGAGCGGGTCATAGCCGATGGCTTCGGAAAGCTTTGCCATTGCCAATTCCATGTACGTGCAAAACTGTTCATGGTTCATGGCTTCAAAGGACGTGCTGTCCGTTGCGATGTAGGATGATCCGTCGAGGTTGTAACGAATTTCGACATATCCGCAGGCACGCTTGAGAGCGTCGTGAAGCTTCTCGGCGTTCGGCCATTTGCCCGTTGCCTTGACGACTTCGCTTAGCGCTTTCCAATAGGTGCGATGCTGCGGAAGGGACCGCTTTGTCAGCGATGCCAGGTTGAATTCAGTTCCAAGCGGTGCAGCTAACAGCATTTCAGCATCGAAGCTGGAAACAGGCTGCAAACCACGCGGCGTCTTCCGAACGATGATGAGTGATTTTTCCTTCTTCGCCATCATCCCCTCCATTCGAAAGTGAAGGGTATGGAGTCATCGATATCATTCGAGAAGTTTGCCGGATTGCCGTTGTCCGAATACATCGACTGTTCCGGCTTGCGTTCTTCACGCTTCGGTGCGTCGAAATCGATGTGATCGACCCGGATCGTCGGATAGCTCTTGCCCTCATGCTCACGCATGCTGAACTCGCCGGAAGCTGAAACCTTGGTTCCCTTGCGCAGATATTGCTCAAGGCTCTCGCCGCGCTTGCCCCAGATTGAGGCATCGAACCAGATCGTGCGTTTGTTCTGGCCATATCCTTCATCGACGGCGACCGTGAAGCCGAGAACAGCATCACCATTCTGAGTGCGACGGAGAACAGCGTCTTTGCCAATGCGGCCTGTGATATTGATGATCTTCATGATTAAGCCGCCTTCTGTTCTTCGGGGAGAGTGTTGCCGTATTCGGTGAGCGCCTGCTTCAAGTTGGCTTGCCAGTCTGTCGGCAGCTTTCGGCGCAGGGCTTCGCATTCAGGATCGCGCCACCAACGGCCAAGATCGGCGCGGGTTGTGTTCTGGCGCATATCCTTTTCGAGAGCCGCGTAGGTTGCACGGGCTTCGTCATTCTTCGGCGCTGGCTTATTGGCTTGATCATCCTGACGAAATTCGTCGCGCAGTTCGGCCACGTATTTCTGATCGTCCCAACGACCAAGGAAGATATTTGCTGCGATACCAAGCTGCGAAGCGGCCTTGATGATCGCGTCTGTGAGGCTCTTTTTCGGAGCGTCTTCATCCGACATAAGGCCACTCTTCGTCTTCATAAGCGCCTTGGTCTGGCCGTATGCCTCGTAATAATGATCACGTTTGGTGTGCCAGAAACGAATGCGGCACCAATGCAGGATTTCATCGCCAAGAGGCGTGAACGCTTCGGACAACACTTCCCATCCGAAACCCTGACCGACAGGGCCAAACATTTCAGTCAGGCACTTGATGACGTATTGCGGGTTGGGTGACGTGCCTTTGTAGGCCTTGCCGGTGATTGCCTTGGTGAAAGCCGGATCGATATCCGCGTGGGCTTCCCACAGATCGAGATTGCTCATCACTTGCTCCTGATCATGAGAGAATGAACGCCAATCGTCAGATGCGCGCCGGGGAGTTCGTTCCCTGCTTCAAGCGCTTCCTTGATGGCTCTCATGTCCGGTTTCTTTTCGAGGCGGTAAAAGCCTTGGGGAATGGCTTCGAGGTCCGTCACTTCTGCTTTGACGCGAGGATTAAGAACGCTGTAGGTCGCAAATGGCGTGACAATCTTTTCAACGTCTGCCGCATTGAGAATGGCAAGGGAGAGGGCCTTGTAGCCGTCTGCCTGCTTCTCGAAACGCTTCTGGCGTTCGGCGGCGTCATCCTTCTCAGACTTGGCACCTTCTGCCAGAGCTTCGGCCTTGCGCATTCGGCGATAGACACGGCGCAGAAATTCAATCGCGCTCGTTTCTCCGTCGATCATGTCGACGCGGAGTTCTTCATCGTCTGCCAGCTCTGGATTGTCGGAAACCAGTTCGGATATCTGGGCTTCGATGGAGGCGAGATCGGCTTTGAGATAACGGTCGCTCATGACGCGCGCCTTTCCTGGCGGGCGATTTCAATGTTGCCCCAAGCTTTCGCTCGATATTCCCAGTAATAGTCCCACCATTTGCGGGCGAGAGCGGTGCACTTAGCTGCCTCATTCTCGATAGCTACGCGACGGCAATAGTTTGCTGTTCCACGGTGCTTCATGGCGGAGGATAGATATATTTCAGCGCGGGGTGTCATGCTGCTACCTCACGATATTCAATGGCCTCAAGCGGGCGGATTTCGTTGAAGATGATGCGAAGCTGGTCGCGGAGTTCTCGGGGAAGATCGCGCTTCAAAAGCTGTTCCAGCGCTTCCATCTTTTCATCGTTGGTGGTGTCGAGGCTGGTCGCGGTCTGGAACCACTTCACGCCTTGCATGGTGAGGTGATCACACATCGACTTCATTCCTTGCGATATCCGCCATTCTTTCGAGGTGGCAGAGCATGAGAAATGCTGCTGAAACACCAGCAACGGCGAGGGTGAAAAGGATTGCTATGAAGGTGTAGAGGGTCATTTCGCACCGCCTTCGCGAGCTGCGATCATGGCGTCAGCCATTGCGTAGCAAATGACTGCCCGGCCCTGTGGACTGTCATATGTCGCTATGACAGGTGCGCCCTTATTGGCGTAAATGCCCGCTAAAGCCTGCCCCGCAAAGTAATCGCGAAGCGTCATACCTTGGTGAAAGAAAGGGGCATCGCCGTTGTTGCTTCCACCTTCGAAAGTGACAGGGAATGCTGCGCCACCTGTTTTAATCTCTTCCATCGTCTTACCTCCACCGGCTGTCAGAGCCGATAAAACGGGACTGTTCGTCTGTGATGAAAACTGGGTTGATCTGCGCATTCACGAACACATGAGCGTGCTTCAAGTGGTGCGCGAACATGATGCGGCGATAACGGGCCGAAGCGTTCGGATGCTCTGCCAGCCATTCGCGATGATCAGCCCATGCGCGGGCCATTACACGGCTCTGGCGGGAGTAATCACGAACCGGCTTTTCTGCCTTTACGGTCAGGCCGATAAGCGTCTTTGCAACTTCGTTGTAGGTATTCTGGATTGAGGGGTGCATGTTGCGCTCCGATCTCGTTTGTTGAGAGCAGTATGCATAACGCAAACTATGGCGTCAATCAAAAAATATGCGTTATGAAAAATAAATGGCCGCAACGCATACTATGCATTGCATCCAGCCCGCGCCGTGGTAGAATCAGTGCTAAAGAATGAGAGGCACTTGGCTTCTCAAACCTCTCTCGATTTGCTTCATTGAGCTGAGCATTGGGGAGGGGGAATCATGGAACAAGATGACGCTATGCTAACCGTCGAGGTTAAGAACAGCAGCCCTATTGATCTGATTGATCTCACAAGCAGCTTGGCGGCGTTCGCAGAAGCATTCAAAGATTTTGCGAATGAGAAAACCGGCGACCCGTTGCCGGATAATATGCGTCTTTACGTGAAAGAAATTCGGTCTGGCAGCATCATTGCGGATCTGATCGCACTAAACGACCAAGCAGAATGGCTGCTAAAACACGCTGAAGTTTTTGGAGCTTTCGCGGCGAACCTCAACGACATTGCCAATTTTTTCCTAGGCAAGCCGAATGCGCTGCAGGAAGCGCCAACAGCCAAGCAGGCCAAGCAAATATCACACATTATTGATCCTATAGCAAAGGATCACGGGTCTCAGATGAACGTCATCGTTTCTAGCGGTGGGGTGGTGAACATCAACAATGTCACCATCAATTCGACGGAGGCGAACGCAATTCAGAACAAGGTCGCAAACTATATTGCGCCGAAGCTCCCGGCACAGATGGGCATGGCTGACCAGCTATTGGTTCTTGAGCAGGTCAAAAACAACCCATCTTCAAAGTCTGGTGACCGGGGGATCATTGAGACGATTAGCAATAAGGCAGTGAAGCTCCAGTTCGTATCCGAAGAAGTGAAGCGGAAAATATTGGAGATTAAAGAAAACCCATTGCAATGCGTATTCCTGGTCGATGTTGATGTGCGCTCAATTGAAGGCAAGCCGATGCTGTATCGGATATTAGAGGTCAAGGACATTATTGAGCGCGACTAATTTGTGAAGCCATTATGTGAACCGCAGCGCGTGGCGCGCAAACAAAAAGCCCCGGCGCAAACCGGGGCTTTGTAATGAAAAACCCCGCCGAAGCGGGGCTTGTAGTTAGGTGGGAAGGCCCAGCCTTATCCCCATTGCGATTTTTGACACCTGAAATAGGTCTGCAAGCGCGTCTACAGTTGTATACCCGTCTTCCATAGCTTTCTGTATCAGGTTTCGCGGCATGAGCAGGTCAGCGGCGAACTGATTAGCCTGCTGTTCCTGTCTGTTGCTGATCCCTTGCGATCTCAGGAGATAGTTATCTTCGTGTCGGTCGCCAATTAGGTCTCTATGAAGCACAAAATGCCCAATTTCGTGAGCCGCCGTAAATCTCTGGCGCACTGCTGGCTCACCTGAATCAACAAATATCGCAAAGCCAGAGGGTGTATTATAAGATTTATCCTTCACGATCACGCCAGACACATTCGCGGGCAGATCGGCGGAAAAAATCATTAACCCGAAGTCTTTTGCAATAGCAGCCACGTCAACAGGAGCTTTTGCTGAATGACGAGCGATCATGGATGCATGTTCTGCCGGGATCATTGCGCACCTCCTTTTTCTTCTGCCTGTGGAAACGGTGATGGGTCGTTTGCCTCTTTATCACTTCGGTCGAGAGTGGTCGAGACCAGCCTATTTTCCCATTCTTTCTCTAGTTGCCGCTCGATCTTATCCGAAACCAAGTTCCTGAATGCTTCACTGTTTATATAGGATTCGAGGTGATTTTTCGCCATGTTTCGGCATGCGGCGAGTGCCGCTCGATAAATTGTTATCCATCCTACTATCGCGATAACTGCTAGAAGGATCGCCAATATCCCAAGAACCCATTGGGACATGGATAAAAGGCTTCCAATTGCCTGTATGGAAGCATCTGAAACTTCTGCCAAACGCGACTGTTCCGTTTCCAGTGCGTCTTTCAATTGCTGCACGGATTGAACCAATTTCCCCCCTTAAATCCCGCTCATCCCGCCCCCTGTTAGCCCTACCATCTAGCCCGAGAGAATGTTAGCCAGCGCCGGTAACGGAATGATTAAGGGCAAACAAAAACCCCGCCGAAGCGGGGCTGGGGTCAATTCTTATTTGGCCTGTTTACCTTAACAAAGGCCCAGACGATTGAACCAATCATTCCAGAGCCGACAATGGCCGCGAACCATTCCGCTCCGACACTTATCGCGTATGCGCACAATGCCAAGACAGCGAGAACGAATATCATCGCAAGCGTCTTGCCGTATATCCCTTCAAAAATAGACCATCGAAGCTCTTTCTTTTCGAGTTCTCTTCGATGACGGGATTCATCTTCCCATGCCGAAAAAATACGTTCAGCGCCATTTGTGACGATCTGATCGTATTTAGCCATATCGGAGGGCGCTGGAAGCGGCCCAGACCACGATGATTGTTCAACGCTCACTTGCATTGCTACGCGTTGATGGCCTTGTGTTGGCTGTTGATGTTGTGGCGGATTCGTTCGCTTAGCGACTGGTTTCTTCACGGTTGCGCTCTTTGGCGATGGCCGCTCTCATATCAGCGCCAAGGCGGACAAAATCACTGCGCAGAGATTTGTTCGCCGAAACGCTCCGAGAGCCGGTCGAGGCGTTGCTCGGTCCAGCCAACGTCAAAAGAGCCGCAAGCCCGGTCACAAAGCTGCCAGCGACACCTTTACGGCGTCGTTTAGGCTGGAAGCGGGTATGATACCGTTCTTTAAGAGCTAGTTTGGACATGGCCTCATATATATCGTGTGATGAATGAAAATCAAATTAACGTTTTGTTACTCGCCCCCTCACAGCCTTCCTATAGGCGACCACTTTGCCACCATACCGCGAGTCGTCGCCCTGTCTATAGCTCCTTGCAAACCACCCTTCCACCACATCTAGCGGCGGCAAAATGCCATTTACCTTTCGGCAAGAATGTTCTTGTTCTGTTCCGCTTTCTGAGTCATCCTGTCGCACATAACAAGCGTACAGGGAGTAATGAGTATGAGCATGCAAACGCAGTACGTGGTGCAGGCATATAGCAAGGCACCCAAGGGCAAAATCAATGCCGACGCGCCATTTCTGGCGAAAGATGTAAGCCATGCGCGCCGGATCGCGGAAAAGCTGGCATCAATCAAACCTGCAGTCGTTGCTTTTGTGAGCAAGGGCGATGCCGATACCGGCGATTATGAAGAACCGAAGCTCATCTTCGCACATGGTGACCGGTTGCCGCCAGAAGTGGCGGAAATGGAGCATGTCTGATGTTGGACGGGGGGATTGTTGAAGAAGGCAAGCGCCTCGTTATTGAACTGGCAAGCGTCTATGTGGCTTGCGATGACTGCGGTCACTCACGCATTCTGTATCTCTCAAATCTCCGCCGAGCTGCAGAATTAGGCGTGCAGGACTACCGCGAGCTTTGCAGGAAAATTCGCTGTGGCGAATGTCCGCCCCGGCCTCCCCACGCCAGAAACCTTACAATTAGGCCTTTCTGGCGATGTGATGAGGTAAATCAGACGTTGGCGTGAAATACGATCTTGTGAACGGAAAACACCTTATCAGCGTCAAATTCCAGTTCCCGTTCTTCGCCTTCATCAGGATTGTACTGATAGAGGCGGAGAACCTTGGACGAGCGGGATTCAAATCGCTTGATATAGCTTTCCACCGGCTGATCGTCGCCGTTCTCAAGGATTTGCGCTATTACGTCATCCCCAGCGCGAACGGGCAGATGTGGATTAACCCAAACAGTCTCTCCCGCGAAATAGCGCGGCTCCATCGATGTGCCGTAAACCATGACGGCATAGGCACCCTCGACGCCTTCGAGCATAGGAGGGCAGAAGACGCGGCCAACCTCTGTCCCATTCAGAATGAAGCGGCCATTTGGCCCTCCCGCCGACTGCCCAAGCAGTGGGATTGAATGATCTTGCGGGAACTCCTGGTATCTCGGAGGGAAACTCGCATTCGGCTTGGGTTTTGTCTTTATGACCTCTGTTTCTGGCGCGATTTCCTCGCCGTCTGGCCCTTTGCCTTCTCCGGTTAAGAGCCACGCTTCGCTTACCCGAAACGCTTTTGCATACTGGCTGGCAGCGCGCACGATACCGCGTTGGCCACTCTCATGTTGAGTGTAGGTCACGTACGACCAGCCAAAATAATTAGTCGCGTCTTTTGCCTTCTTGAAGCCGCGAGCAATCCTAGCTTCTTCAAGTCGTTTGGCGGCGTCTGGTCGGGTGTCTTCTGTCATTCTTGCATATTGCACATTTTCAGTATGCGTTTCGACTTGACGAAAGAGTTTGCGTAACGCATACTATGCATATGAAAAACGCAAACATCGACCTCCCGGCTATCCGCCGCACATTGAAGTTGACGCAAACCCAGCTGGCAGAAATGGCCGGGGTTAACCTCTCGACGGTATGGCGTTGGGAGAATGAAGGTTTGCCAACTCGCGGCCCTGCCAAAGCTTTCATCGACAGGCTGGCGAATGACGCGGTTTCTGTCGCTTCTCCCAAGCGCTCCCGTTCTGTGAGGGCTTCCGTATGAGCAACTCGCGCCTGAAGTCCTTCATCGACCGTGTTCTGCGCCTCAAGGAAGAAGAGGACGCGATCAAGGCTGACATTCGCGAAGTCTACGCGGAAATGAAAGGCGAGGGCTTCGATAAGACCGTGGCCGGTCAGCTTGTCGCGC
>Ga0180223_1002664_pt1 | contig 10298 bp, 10 predicted proteins | sample eDN5th30CKraftOP_FD_151337 | JGI IMG/M metagenome (GOLD analysis project Ga0180223, IMG submission 151337) | Enriched Organic Plus compost microbial communities from Emeryville, California, USA - eDNA 5th pass 30_C Kraft OP (version 2) (version 2) ...
TCCAGGCGCAGGGGCTGACGGCGGAGCTGGTCGACTTCTTCTGCCTGATCGCCGGGCCGATGTGGCTCTTCGTCGGCATGCTCTTCGTCGCCAACGCCGCCTTCAACAATCTCGGCATGCCCTTCCTGTCGACGCTGTTCAGCTGGGGCCGCGCGACGCTCGGCACCATGCCCTTCGCCTTTGCCGGCGCGCAAATGGCCGGACCGAAGGGCGCGCTCGCCGGCTCCGCGCTGGGCGCGGTCGCCTTCGGCGTGCTGGCGCTGGTCTTCGCCTATCGCGGCATCGCCCGGCTGGAGCGCGAGGCCCTGCAGCGACGGGGCAGTCCCGATTTGCCAGACAAGGACACCCTGCTATCGTCGGCCGAGGCGCGGAGCTGAAGCCGGCCTGGAGGCGTCGACGATGAACCTGTTCGAGATCATGCAATCGGCCCAGAACGGCCAGGCGATGCAGAACATGGCGCGGCAATACGGCTTGAGCCTGCAGCAGACGCAGGCCGCGCTCGACGCCCTGCTGCCGGCCTTCTCCATGGGGCTCCAGCGCCAGACGCAGAACCCCTACGCCTTCGGCTCGCTCGCCCAGATGATGACCGCCTCGCCCTATGCCCGCTTCTTCGAGGCCGCCGGCGGCATTCCGCAGGATGCGCAGACGGCCGGCAACGACGTGCTCGGCCAGCTTTTCGGCTCGCGGGAGGTCAGCCAAGCCATCACGGCGCAGGCGGCGGCGACCAGCGGCGTCAGCCAGGCCATCCTCAAGCAGATGCTGCCGGTGATCGCCTCGATCCTGATGGGCGGCCTGTCCAAATCGGCCAGCGGCGGGGGGCTCGGCGGAATTCTCGGCCAGTTCGCCGAGATGATGCGCGGCCAGATGCCGGGCGCCCAGCCGGCGCCGCAACCGCAGCTCCAGCCGCAAATGCCCGACAATCCGATGGAGGCGATCCTGCGCGGCATGTTCGGGCAGGGCGCAGCCCCGGGCCAGCCGCAGGGCAATGCGGGCGGCCCCGCCACCGACCCGTTCGGCGGCATGCTGGGACAGATCCTCGGCGGCATGTTCGGCGGGGCAGCAGCCGGCACACCGGAGCCCGCCCCCCAGCCGCAGCCGCAGCCGCGCAGCGCCCCGCAACAGCGTCGCGCGCCGGCCCCGGAACCCGAGCTGGACGAGCCGCCTCCATCGTCTGCCGCCGGACCGGGCTCGATCGGCCTCGACGCGCTGAACCAGATGTTCGAGCACGGCCGCCAGATCCAGGACGATCACCAGAACGCGCTGAAGTCGATTCTCGACGCCATGCTCGGCGGCGGCCAGCGGCGCTGAAACGAAAGCCGGGCGCGGCGCCGGCTGGGGACCTTTCGCAGAACGACAGCCCCCATCCTGAGGAGCGGACGCAGCCCGCCTCTCGAAGGATGCTTCAGGATGCTCCCTGTCGCTCACCGGAACATCCCTCGAGACGCCGCTAATGCGGCTCCTCGGGTGAGGGCTGAGATAACCCGAGAGCCGGCTCAGCCCTGCCGCTGCTGCGACCAGCTCTGATCCGCCAGCGCCATCGCCGCGGCCATGGCATGCAGTTCCGCGGCGCCGTCACGGGTGCGGAAGCTGGCCACGAGTTCGTTCAGACGCTGGATCTGGCCGGCGAGCGCGGTCGCCGAGGCGGCGCTCTGCTCGGCAAGCGCCGCGTTCTGCTGGGTCATCTCGTCCATATGGGCGACGGCCTGGCTCATCTCGTCGATGCCGTTCGACTGCTCGGCCGCGGCGGAGGAAATGTCAGAGACGGTTGCGGACACCTTCTGCGAGGCCTCGACGATCCGCTCCAGGGCGGACCCCGCCGAGCGCACGAGGCCGACGCCCTGCGCGACCTCGGCTCCGGATTCGGTGATGAGCGCCGTGATGCTCTTGGCCGCCTCGCCCGAGCGCTGGGCGAGGGTGCGCACTTCCGAGGCCACCACCGCGAAGCCGCGGCCGGCATCGCCCGCCCGCGCCGCCTCCACGGCGGCGTTGAGGGCGAGCAGATTGGTCTGGAAGGCGATCTCGTCGATGACGGTGGTGATGTCCGAGATCTTGCGCGAGGCCGCCTCGATCCGCGCCATGGCGTCGACCGCGTCATGGACGATCGCACCGCCCTTGCGGGCGACCTCCATCGCCTCGTCGGCGAGCGCGACCGCCTGCTGGGAGGCCTGGGCCGAAGCCTTGACGGAAGCCGCGAGCTGCTCGGTGGTGGCGGCGGTCTCCTCCAGCGATGAGGCCTGCTCCTCGGTGCGCTTGGAGAGGTCGTCGGCGCCGGTGTTGATCTCCCGGGCGGCGTTGGCGACATCGCCGGAGGTCGCCTGGATGGTGCGGATCGTCTCGGAGAGATGCGCGACCGCGAGATTGAAATCGTCGCGCAGCTTCTCGTATTCGGCGGCCAGCTCCGCCTCGATGCGGCAGGTGAGGTCGCCCTGCGAGAGCCGGTCGAGCCCTTCGCCGAGCGCCTCCATCACCTTGAGCTGCTCGGCGGCCAGCGCCTCCTGCTCGCGGGCGCGGGCGATCCGCTCCTGCTCGGCGAGGCGGCGCTGCGCCTCGGTCGCCTCGCGGCCCTCGGCCGTCTCGGCCTCGAGGCGGCGGACGGCGAGGCCGTTCTCCTTGAACACCTGCACCGCGCGCGCCATGGCGCCGATCTCGTCGCGGCGGCCCTGGCCCTCGACCTCGACCGCGTAGTCGCCGGCCGCGAGGTCGTCCATGCGCGCCTTGAGCGTGTCGAGCGGCCGGGTGATCGAGCGCCGCGCCAGCAGCATCGCGCCGAACAGGCCGAGCAGGACGCCGGCGACGGAGAGGACCAGCAGGATCAGGTCGAGCCGCCTGGCCTCGGCATCGAGGGCGAGACCGTCGGCCTGCGTCTGGTTCTTGATCGCGCCGTTGAGCTTGACCGCATCGGCGATGATCGCGGCGAAGGCGCGATCGAGCTCCGACATCACCGACAGGGCCGGCAGGTCCTCGTCGCGCGAGGCCTGGCCGAGAACGTCGTCGATCTTCGGCTTCAGCTCGGCGATCGCGCGCGAGAGGGCATCGAATTCGGCATGGCGCTCGGGGAAGCTGATCTTGGCGTCGACGAGCCGCTGGAGCGCGAGGTCGTAGCCCTTGCGGGCATCCTCGATGCTCGTCGCGTTCTGCTTCATGTATTCGGGATAGGCGATCGCCTTGTAGAGGTCGCGCAGGACGTAGCTCGTCGCCAGCGTCGACTGCGCCGAATCCAGGATCGCCGTGGAGCGCTGATCGATCAGCTCCGCATAGGTCTTCTGGATGCGGGCGTTCTCACGCCCGGCATAGATCGCGGTGCCGATGCTGATCAGCCCGATCGCAACCAGCGGAAGCGCGATCTTGGTACGGATCCTCAGATCCGCGAGGCGCAGAGAGAACGTCATGCACGTGCCACCTGTCCGGCGGCCGGCGGGCCGCTCCCGCGGACACATTTCAGCCAAAACGATAAAAATGCGTTAGGCGCGCACCCGGAATGCGCCACACGCGCATTCCGCCGGCCGCAGGCATAAAAAAGGGCGGAAGCACGAAGCTTCCGCCCGCAGGGACGCAGCGCCAAGGGGTCAGGCGCAGCGTGCAACCATGAAATCGGCGTCCTTCGCCAGCGCCGGCTCGTGTTCGGCCGGCTGGGCGGCGACATGACGTGCCGCCTGCTCGCGCCGCGCCCGGGCGGTGTCGGCGCTGGCGCGCGAGCGCGAGGCCAGCACCGTGGAAGGGTCCTTCAGCCAGGACGTCGCCAGCGCTCCGGCGACATCCGAGCGCACCAGGCCGATATCCTTGAGGCCGCGCTCGTCGAGCTCGGCGAGGCGCATCACCTCGCGGCGATGGATCAGGGCGCGCAGAAGGGCGACGGGCATCCGGATTCCGGCGTCGGCGAGGCGCAGGGCGCCGGCCGGAACGGACGACAGCGACTTCGCGGCAATGGTCATGAGCAGCATGACGGCCTCCCAACGGAATGCGAGATGGATCGGCGCCCTCCCTCGGCCCGGACGCACCCACTGGCCGAAATCCCGGAGAACGATTGGACAGTATCGGCAGGCTGGTCATCAGCCAAACGAATGCTTATGATGCTTGACAACACGGATATTGATGATCGCTCGACGGAGATTGCCATGGCCCATGTGCTCGACGCCGACCAGCTCAAGACCTTCGTCGCCATCGCCGATACCGGCTCCTTCACCCGGGCCGCCGAGATCGTGTTCAAGACGCAATCGGCCGTCTCGATGCAGATGAAGCGGCTCGAGGAACGCATCGGGCGCCCGCTCTTCGGCCGCGACGGCCGCCACGCCAAGCTGACCGAGGACGGCGAGCGGCTGCTCGACTACGCCCGCCGGATCGTCCGGCTCAATCTCGAATGTGTCGCGACCTTCACCGATGCCGATCTGAAGGGGCGCATCCGGCTCGGCGTGCCCGACGACTATGCCGACCGCTACCTGCCGGAAATCCTCGCCCGCTTCGCGCACTCGAACCCGCGCGCGGAGGTCACGGTGGTCTGCGAGCCGACGCCGATGCTGGCCGAGCGGATCGCCACCGGCGACATCGACCTCGCCATCATCACCCATGTCGAGAACCGCGGCCAGGGCGAGATCATCCGCATCGAGCCGCTGCTCTGGGTCACCTCGGCGCGCCACACCGTGCATGAGGAGGACCCGCTGCCGCTGGCGCTGGGGCGGCCGACCTGCAACTGGCGCCAGGCCGCGGTCGATGCGCTGGAGGCCAAGAGCCGCCGCTTCCGCGTGCTCTATGCGAGCTGGAACTCGACGGCGGTCGGCGCGGCGGTGGTGGCGGGACTCGCGGTCTCGGTGCTGCCCGAGAGCGCGGTCAGGCCGGGAATGCGGATCCTCGGGCCGTCGGAAGGCTTCGCGACGCTGCCCTCCTGCAAGATCGGGCTGCTGCGCACGCGCTTCGACCCCTCCGTGCTCTCCAATGCGCTGGCCGAGCACATCATCCAGAGCCTCGACAATCTGGCGAGCTTCAAGACCGCGGCGGAGTAGAGACCATCAGAGCGCCAGGAAGGCGTTCTGCACCATCTCGAGGAAGCCGCGCACGGATTCGCCGGTCTGCATCGCCCCCGCGATGATGGCGAGGGAGACCAGGACGCCGACGAGCCCGTACTCGATGGCGGTCGTGCCGCGCTGATCGCGGCGGAACACGACAGAACTGGCGCGGATCCGATCCATGCCGCTAGGTTAGGCGCGAGCTGCGGCCAAATCGTTAATCCGACCGCTGCAATCCGGCGCTTCGCGCGTTTTTCCGCCGCGAGCGCGGCCTACAGCGCCAGCTCGGTCAGGACCGGCTCGACCTTGCCCGCCCATTCGCCGCGATACCGCGCCTCAAGGCATTGTGCGAGGGTCTCGCCGCGCGCCAGGATCGCCTGCAAGGGAGCGAGATGGATGCTCTCGTCGCGTCCGGAAGCGTCGCGGCGCGCCCGGCGGACGAGGCCGGCGCGCGACAGCTCCAGCGCCTCGGCCGCGACCTCGCCGAGCCTGCGCCCGGCGACGACGGCGTCGAGGCCGAGCCTGGGCGCGGCGTCGCGCAGGCCCTGGCGGTCCTCCGCGCTCCAGCCCTTGACCAGATCCCAGGCGGCGTCGAGCGCGCCGCGATCATAGAGCAGCCCGACCCAGAAGGCGGGCAGCGCCGTCAGCATGTCGGCCGGGCCGGCATCGGCGCCGCGCATTTCGAGGAAGCGCTTCAGCCGGACCTCGGGGAACAAAGTGGAGAGATGGTTCGCCCAGTCCGACATGGTGGCGCATTCGCCGGGAAGCTGCTGCAGCCGGCCCGCCAGCAGGTCGCGGAAGGAGGCGCCGGCGACGTCGTGATAGGTCTCGCCGCGCTTGACGAAATACATCGGCACGTCGAGCGCCCAGTCGACATAGGCCTCGTAGGACATGCCCTCGTCGAAGGCGAAGGCGAGCATGCCGGAACGGTCGTTGTCGGTGTGACGCCAGATCTCCGAGCGCAGCGACTGGAAGCCGTTCAGCTTGCGCTCCAGGAAGGGCGAGGAGGCGAAGAGCGCCGTCGCCAGCGGCTGCAGCGCCAGCGAGACGCGCAGCTTGCGCACCATGTCGGCCTCGCTGGCGAAGTCGAGATTGACCTGCACCGTGCAGGTCCGGAACATCATGTCGAGCCCCATCGCGCCGACCTTCGGCATGTAGTTCGCCATGATCCTGTAGCGGCCCTTCGGCATCACCGGCGTCTCGGCCCGCGTCCAGAGCGGGGAGGCGCCGAGTGCCGCGAAGCCGATGCCGTGCGGCTCCGCCACCGCCTTGACGTCGGCGAGATGGGCGGCGAGCTCGGCTTCGGTCTGATGGATGTCCTCCAGCGGCGCGCCTGAAAGCTCGAACTGGCCGCCGGGCTCCAGCGAGATCGCCCCGCCGCCGTCCGGGCCGGCGAGGCCGATGATCTGGCCGTCATCGACGATCGGCTCCCAGCCGAGCCGCTGCTGCATGCCTTCGAGCAAGGCGCGGATGCCGCCGGCGCCGTCCCGGCCCTCATAGGGCACCGGGGCGAGATCCTGGCGGTAGAACGGGAATTTCTCGTGCTCGGTGCCGATGCGGAAACGCGCTTCCGGTTTCTCGCCCTCGGCGATCCAGGAGATCAGCTCCTCCTTGGAGCCGATCGGGGTCGTATCGGTCACATCGCGAGCCATGGGCGCTCCGGCAGAACAGGCGACAGGGCCAAAGCTCCCGGCAGCCGGCTGGCCGCGGGTTCAAGGCGTAGGGCAGACAGACATAGGCGAGAGCCCGACGCGCGACAACGACCTGGAGCCGCCATTCTCGAAAAGCCGGCAAGCGCTGGCGGCAGGGCCGGAAGGAAGGCGCTCAGCGGCTCGCCCAGTCGCCCAGCGCCGCCTGCACCACGGCCAGCGCCGCGACGGCCGCGGTGTCGGCGCGCAGGATGCGCGGGCCGAGCGAAATCGCCAACGTGTTGGCGCGCGCGCCGATCAGCCGCCGCTCGCCCGCGTCGAAGCCGCCCTCCGGGCCGATCAGCACCGCGAGCGGCGCCGGCGCGCACGACCGCAGCGCCGCGAGGGGGCTGTCCCGCTCCGCCCCCTCGTCGCAGAAGATCAGGAGCCGCTCGGGATCGAGCGCCGCCAGCGCCGCCTCGAGCGGCTTCTCCGCCGCGATCTCCGGCAGGGCGAGGATGCCGCATTGCTCGGCCGCCTCGATCGCGTTGGCCCGCATCCGCTCGCGGTTCAGCCGGGCGACCTGCGTGCGACGGGTGATGACCGGCTGGAGGGCGCCGGCGCCCATCTCGACCGCCTTCTGCACCATGTAGTCGAGCCGGGCATGCTTCAGCGGCGCGAAGAGATAATGCAGATCGGCGGCCGGCGGCTGCGCCTTCACCTGCCTCTCCAAGGACAGCCGCGCCTGCTTGCGGCCCTCGGGGGCGACGCGCGCCAGCCATTCGCCGTCGCGCCCGTTGAAGACGTGGATCGCGTCGCCCGCCCGCAGGCGCAGCACGTTGAGAAGATAATTGGCCTGGTCGCGCTCCAGCGGCAGCTCCGCGCCGGCCGCGAAAGCCGCGTCGAGATGCAGGCGATGGCGGGCGAAATCGGGAATGGACATCGGCTCGGCCGCTCCTCCGGCAACGGATCTGTCGAAAGCGACGCAAAAACCGCCACAATCCTGGCCTAACGGCTTCCGCTTCCTCCACGATGGCAGATGGAGTTGCAAGAGGCGCTCGAGAGTCGCTTGCAAGAGTCGTTGGCGTCAACGGCGCCTGCTGTTAAGGAGATGTTCAGGGATCGGCCGGGGGCGGCCGGGAAGTGGAGAAGGGACATCATGCGGCTCAGGATGGCATCGGGATTGGCAGCGACGCTCAGCCTCGCCATGGCTTCGCTCTTGATCGCCTCCCCGGCCAGCGCGCAGGTCTCGGGCTGCGAGCCGCTCCAGAAGCTGCTGCAGACGCGGCAGGCGCTGGTGGGCAAGATCACCGCCGCCCAGAAGGCCAAGCGCAAGATGACCCCGCAGGAAGCCTGCAGCACCTTCGGCACGCTGGTGAACAACGGCAACGAAACCGTGAAGTTCGCCACCGCCAATCAGGACTGGTGCCAGATCCCAGGCTCGTTCATCGACGGCCTCAAGGCCGACAACCAGAAGGTCGCGACCTTCCGCGGCCAGGCCTGCAACGCCGTCAAGCAGCAGGCCGCGATGCAGCGCCGCGCGCAGCAGCAGGCGCAGAGCGCCAACCCGTTCGGCGGCGCCGATTCGATCACGAGCGGCGCCGGAGGCGGGCTGAAGGTCCCCCGGGGCGCCCTCTAGCCGGAGTCGCGCCGGCCATGCCCGACCCCGTCCATGCCGGCCCTGCTCCGGGGCGTGACGTTCCTCTCCCCGACGCACTGAAAGGCCATTGGGTCGACACCCGCGCGCCGCGGGCGAGCCGCCCCTTCCTGAAGCTCGCACGGATCGAGCGCCCGATCGGCTGGTGGCTCATCCTCCTGCCCTGCTGGTGGGGGGCCGGGCTCGCCGCGATCGCCTCCGGCCGGCCCTATCCCGATCCGTGGCATTGCCTGCTGTTCCTGTTCGGCGCCATCCTGATGCGCGGGGCTGGCTGCACCTTCAACGACATCATCGACCGCAAGCTCGACGCCGAGGTGGCGCGCACGCGCGGCCGGCCGCTGCCCTCGGGGCAGGTCAGCGTCACCGCGGCGCTGCTCTTCATGATCGCGCAGGCGCTGCTCGCCCTGCCGATCCTGCTGCAGTTCAACCGCTTCACCGTCGTGCTGGGGCTCGCCTCGCTGGTGATCGTGGCGATCTATCCGTTCATGAAGCGCATCACCAACCTGCCGCAATTCGTGCTGGGGCTCGCCTTCTCCTGGGGCGCGCTGCTCGGCTGGAGCGCCGTGTTCGGCCGGCTCGATCCGCCGGCCTATCTCGCCTATGCCGCCGCCATCGCCTGGACCGTCGGCTACGACACGATCTACGCGATGCAGGATATCGAGGACGACGCCATCGTCGGCATCAAGTCGAGCGCGCGCTATTTCGGCGAGCATACGCGCGAGGCGGTGGGGCTGTGCTTCGCCCTGACGATCCTGCTCAGCGGGACGGCGATCTGGCTGGTCGGCGGCGGCTTCCTCGCCTGGCTCGGCTTCGCCGCCTTCGCCGCCCATCTCGCCTGGCAGATCAGCCGGATCGAGGGAGCCAGCGCGGCGCTGGCGCTCAGGCTGTTCCGCTCCAACCAGTATGCCGGGCTGCTGCTCGCCGCCGGCTTCGCCCTCGACGCCGTCGCCCGGAACCTGCTCGCCTAATCGGCCTGCCGCTCGGGCGCGACGACGAGCGGCAGTTCGGCCAGCCGGCCGGGCTTGCGGCGCGTCAGGAAGCGCGGCCGGCGCCCGTTGAGGAAGGCATGGCGGCGACGGATCCGCACCGGGCCGAGCGCGACGCGGCCGATCTGCGGAAACGGCGCCGTGACCTTACCGTCGACCGATTCGAGCAGGAGCGGCAGGCCGCTCCGCCGGCCGCAATCGCGCCAGAGCGCGACCGCATCCTCCTGATCGACGCCGGCGACGACGATCGAGCGGCCGTCACCCGCGGTCAAGGCGAGCTCGAAGCGCTCGTCGTCTCCGGTCGGATTGGCGAGCCGCAGCGCGACGCCGCTCCAGCCGGCCGGGCCGCGCAGGATCCGCACGGAGCCGACGCGCTCGATGCCGGGCGCCGAGGCACGGCACGGCATCGGGTTGCGGGAAACGATCGCGGTGGAAGTCGGTCCACCGGAGAGATGCGGCGCAAAGCCGCCCTCCCCGGCAGCCGGCGTGACGCTGGCCATCGGTAATAACGCCTCTCTAAAATCCCTGCTGCAGCGGAGCCCTCTGTCGATGCCGGGGCTCTCGTGCTTGCCCTGCGAGGATGTGTCCCAGGCGTGTCCGAGCGCTTAATGGGTTGGGTTAAAGGAGCGTGTTTTGCGGCCGAACGCCCCGGAAAACGCCGCTTTCCGGCGTGATGCTTGACGGAATCTTTCGATCCATCGGCGCATTTTCGGCTTGAAACCGCGGCATTCGCGGTCGATAGGGAAGCCATGAGCGCATCCACGCTACCCCTCGCCGCCGACCTGCTGAAAGCGGCGGGCGAGAGCTGTCTCGAAGCCGGAGCCATCGCCCTCGACCTGTTCCGCCCGGGAGAGAAGACCGCCGCGCGGACCTGGTCCAAGAGCGGCGGCTCGCCGGTGACGGAGGCCGATATCGGCGTCGACACCTTCCTGCGCATACGCCTCTCCGAGCTGCTGCCCGAGGCCGCCTGGCTGTCCGAGGAAACCGTCGACGACGCCCAGCGCCTGGCGCGCCGCTTCGTCTGGGT
>Ga0180223_1002666_pt1 | contig 10288 bp, 8 predicted proteins | sample eDN5th30CKraftOP_FD_151337 | JGI IMG/M metagenome (GOLD analysis project Ga0180223, IMG submission 151337) | Enriched Organic Plus compost microbial communities from Emeryville, California, USA - eDNA 5th pass 30_C Kraft OP (version 2) (version 2) ...
CCGCTCCGCGGTGTCTGACGCCGCCGGCAACCTGCTGACCTTCATTCCGACGCTCGGCATCCGCGAAGTGTTTGCCTTCGGCGCCGGTGTCGCCGTGCCGACCCGGCTCAAATTCCGCGACCTGCCGGAGCATCTGCGGCCCAGCAGCGAGGCCGGCGTCAGCACCAACAGCGGCGCCTATGCCGACCGCCAGCTCATCAGCTCCGTCATCGAACGCTGGCGCAGCGCGACCACCAGCCAGAAGGCCGCGTTTGAGGACGACGCGACGGATTTTGGCACGGCCGTGCGGCCGGAACCGCCCACGCTGCCGCCGCAGCCGTCACGGCCAACCTTCGGCAGCCTCGACCCCGACCGGTTCCGCAGCCTCAAGCGGCCGGCCGCGAGCGGCCCGACGGACGTGTTCAACCTGCCGTCACAGCCATCGAAGTGGCGTTAGTTCGTTTTCGCCGTAGTTAACCGTAGCCCGTATGGAGCGGAGCGGAATACGGGGAAAGAACGTCAGCGTCCTGAGGCATCTACACCATTCGCGGAGAGGCCAGCCCCGGATTTCGCTGCGCTCCATCCGGGCTACAGATCGTTAAATGTGCGCTAGCCACGATGGCCGAAGATCGCGCTGCCGACGCGGACATGGGTCGCGCCGAAGGCGATGGCAATCTCAAAGTCTGCGCTCATGCCCATCGACAACAGCGCAAGCCCGTTGCGCGCGGCAATCTTCGCCGTGAGCGCAAAGTGCGGGGCTGGCGCTTCCTCCGCCGGGGGGATGCACATCAGCCCGCCGATCGTCAGCCCATAGGTCTCGCGGCAGGCGGTGAGAAACGCATCCGCGTCTTCCGGCAGGATGCCGGCCTTCTGCGGCTCCGCGCCGGTGTTGATCTCCACAAACAACAGCGGATGCCTGCCCTGCTTCTCGATCTCCTTCGCCAGCGCCGTACAAAGGCTTGGCCGATCCACCGAATGAATCGCATCGAACAGCGCAACCGCTTCCTTCGCCTTGTTCGACTGCAGCGGCCCGATCAGATGCAGTTCGACACCGCGATACTCATTCATCAACTCCGGCCATTTGGCCTTCGCCTCCTGCACGCGGTTCTCGCCGAACACCCGCTGATCCGCGTCCAGCACCGGCCGGATCGCGGACGCCTCGAACGTCTTCGACACGGCCACCAGCGTCACCGATGCCGGATCGCGGCGGGCGTCCCGGCAGGCCGCGGCAATCTCGTCGCGCACCGTGCGCAGGCCGGACGGAGCAATGTCGATCGTCTCTGTCATGTTCTCCTAATGACCTCGCTTGGCCACTCCGGTTTCTCTTGTGTTCCCGCCTCCGATCCGAACCTCGCGGTATAGAGCCGGGTCATCACCAGGCTGGCAATGGCGCCGATCCCAAGCGGAATCAACAACAGCAGGAAGACGGTCTGCAGCGGCAGCTTCATGGCGATCAGCAGGCCGCCGATGATCGGACCCGCCACCGACCCGGCGCGACCGACCGCGAAGGCCCAGCCGGAGCCGTTCGAACGGAACGCCGTCGGATAGATCAGGCCGGACATCGCATTGATCCCGAACTGCAGGCCGAGCAGGCAGAAGCCTGCCAGGAACGCCATCGTCATCAGCAGCGGCTCGGACCCTGTCGTGTAACCGAGCGAGCCGACAATCGGCAACGACAGCAGGAACAGCGCTGCCACCGGCGACATTCCAAGCGTATCCATCGGCCGGGCCAGCGCCAGCCCGCCCAGCGTGCCACCGACCTGGAACAGCGACGTCGCCAACGCGGCATGGCTGGTCGGGATGTTGGCGGAGGTGAGCACCGTCGGCAGCCAGCTGTTGGTGAAGTAGAACGCCATTTGATTGCAGATGAACAACAGCCACAGCAGCGGCGTCAAATATTTCAGGCCGTCGCCGAACAGCTGCTTCATCCTGAACTGGCCATAGGCTCTCTCGTCGCCGACCACGAAGCGGGTGTCATCGGTGATCGTCGCAGCGGGATTGAGCGCCCGCACCAGCTTGACGATCTGCGCGCGGGCCTTGTCCCTGAGGACGAGGAACTTGAGCGATTCCGGCAGCGCGGCCGCCAGCGTCAGCGCGGCAAGAATCGGCAGGATGCCACCGATATAGAACAGCACCTGCCAGCCATATTGCGGCGCGAGCCAGCTCGCGATCAGCCCCGGCACCGCACCGCCCAGCGTGATGCCGGTGAACATGATGATCACCAGCGTCGCGCGCATCCGCTTCGGCGCATATTCCGCATTGAGCGCGATCAGTGTCGGCGGCAGACCACCGATGCCGACGCCGGCGAGGAAGCGGACGACGACAAGCTGCTCGAGTGAGGTGGTGAGCGCGGCAGCCAGCGTGAAGACGCCGAACACCAGGCTCGCACCGATGACTGCGACCTTGCGGCCGTAGCGGTCGCTGATCCAGCCGAACAGCGGCGACCCGAACAGGATGCCGAACAGGCTCGCGCTGAACAGCGGGCCCAGCTCCGCCATGTTGGTGATGCCCCAGTCCTTGATCAGGTAGGGCGCGGCGAAGGCGGCGGCGCCGATGTCGTAGCCGTCGAACAGAATGATGAAGAACGAGAACAGGACCAGCCGCACATTGAAGCCATTGATCCGGCGGTCGTCGATCAGCCTGGAGATGTCGATGGCTGGGCCTTGGGGCATGACCGTCCTCCCTGTCGCGCCCCCCGGCGTTCCGGCAGATGACATGCAGCCACTGCCTGCGACAAGTTAGCACAGGCCGCCGGGTGGCAACCTTACGTTTTCGTTATGCGTGATGGTCGGTGGATGCAGGCCTGAGACGCCGCTCAGCATTCCAGCGCGACGGCATCGGGATCGACCGTGACCGGCACACCCGCCGCAACGAACCGGACGCCGACCTGTTGCGCATTGCGCCAGACGATGCGGCAACGGCGGTTGCGGCTGCCATCGCGGGTGAGCAGCAGCACGAATTCGTCCGGCAGATCCTCCGCCACCGGAAGCCGCAGATTGGCGCCGCCGTCGGAGACGTCATGCAGGATGCAATCCCGCGGCGCCGGACCGAGCGCAAGCCAGACCGGGTAGTCCACCACCCTGCGCGGACTGCGTCGTCGCTCCATCCTTGCGGCTTTCCTGGCCCGACCTGACTATGCCGATAAATAAAATCGATAACGTTGCTGGATTGTAAATGCCAGATCAGATTACCTCTCGTCTTGCCGCTGAAATAAAGGTTAGGCAATCTTTCTGCGGTCGGAGGTCTGACATCTGGCTGTGATCGACAGCGCCCGTGTCGTCATTCGGCCGATATGACTGGTTGGCCCAGAACAGGATGTCAGAGACGCCTCCACAAACCGCGCATCGGGCAAAGCCAGCATCCCATTCTGCCCGTGACCTGTGGTGGCTTGGAGCAATCGCGATCACTGGTGACATCGCGCTGACGGCGATCAAGGCGCTGCCCTGGATGCTTCCAATCGTGTTCGGTGTGCTCTGGCTAAATCACCCTTACTTTTATGGAATTGCCGTCGTTTCCGGCATTCTGATTATCTGGATGGTGCGACCGCGATTTCATATCGATACGGAACGTGAAATAGCGGCCTCCGACGCTCCGCTCCTTTTCGCCGAACTTGATTCCTTGCGACAGGCGATCCTCGTGAAAGGGAGAATGAAGGTCCGGCTGGACGCCTCATTCAATGCCAGTGCGCTCGAGACACGAGGATTGTTCGGTCTCATCGGCAGCGAGTGTATTCTGACCCTCGGTGTTCCGCTGCTGCTCGCCTTGTCGCGCGAACAGGTTCTGGCCGTCGTTGCCCATGAATTTGGCCACTTCTCCCGCCGGCACGGACGCCTCGGCCACTGGCTCTATCGCACACGCATCGGCTGGCTGACCTATGCCGAGCAGGTGAGAGGATCCGAGGTTGCGCTTGACCGGGCTGCGGCGGTCTATGCGGAGTGGTTTATTCCTTACTTCACACAGAAGAGCTTCGCGCATTCGCAACGTTGCGAATACGAAGCGGACGCCGACGCCGCGATGGCAGTGGGGAGCGCGCAATTCGCAGATGCCCTGACCCGGGTCGCGGTATTTGGACGTGTCTGGAGTGATGGATTTGTCCGGATCCAGGCCCGTCTCCAGGAAGAACTCATTGATCCACCGGCCGATTTTTACGATCGGTTTGTGGCGGCGTTGCGATCGTGGCCAGCCGACGAGCTCAACGATTGGCTCAGGCAGGATCAGCAACACCGCACGCAGTCCCACGATACCCATCCGGCGTTGCCGGACCGGCTTGCTGCGATCGGTGAGGAGGCGCGATTTACAGGGGCTGAATTTGAGTCGGGGTCGGCTCTCCTTGGAAGCGCCTGGCCGGCTCTCCTGACCGACTTCAATGAGCAGTGGCGCGTCCGCAACCAATGGGACTGGCAATTCGCGCATCTGCGTTTCATCCACGTGCTGAGACCACTTCTGAATGCGGATTCCGCCACCGTCCAAAGCTGGTCCGTGGCCCAGCGGCTTGCTCGGGCCAAAGCCGTCTACGAAACTTCACCGCAAGACGGAGTAGCCGAACTGGCGGCATTGCATGCTGACAATCTTGGCAATGCGGATGTGACACTTGCCTATGGACTGGCTCTGCTGGACAGCGAAGAGTTGCGTGGCGTGAGCTTGTTACAGGAGATCGCGACCGCTTATCCGACCATGCGTCTTCCCGTCTATGCTGCACTTGAGAAACATTTCCGATGTCTCGACGAGACCGAATACAAACGCTGGGCGTTGCAGACTGAAACTGCAGTGCAGCGCCGTTGGGACTCCGTCGAACTTCTGAACGACGACACGCTGACCCAGGCGGTGGCGACATCATTGCCCCGACCAGCGCTGCAAGTGATCGCAGAGATGGCGCAACGCGATCAGCGGGTCGCCAAGTGCTGGTTGCTGGAAAGCCATCAGCCGCTGGCAACCCGTGCATCAAAACACGCTGCCGATCTCACAATTCATGTTTTGGTTTTGACCGTTGATCCAGAAAAGCTTGAGCAAAACGGCAGTCATGCCGAAGCCGTCCAGACAGCGTATTGGCACGGACTGAAACGGCTTGTCGAAGCGGATGAAGAGGTCATTGTCAGGACCTACTATACGACGGAATCCCTGGCCAGTTGGCTGGCAGGTAGAGCAGAGCTATCGGCATCAAGATAATCGACAACTCTCGGTCTTGCGGGTTGGATCAGATTGTTTGGAAGAATTGATGATCAGCAACCTGAACAATCCTCGCGAGCTCAGCCGTGCCGTGGTCCGCGACCAGCTGCATGCGCTTGGTGTCCAGCCCGGCGGCGTTCTGCTGGTGCATACGTCCTTTCGCGCCGTGCGGCCGGTGGACGGCGGACCGCAAGGCCTGATCGATGCATTGCGCGATGCGTTGGGACCGGACGGCACGCTGGTGATGCCGTCCTGGACCGGCAGCGATGACGAGCCGTTCGATCCCGCGACGACGCCAGCGTCGCCGGATCTCGGTATCGTCGCGGAGACGTTCCGGGGTCAGCCCGATGTGACGCGCAGCAACCATGCCTTTGCCTGCGCGGCGATCGGGCCGCACGCGGCCGCGATCACAACAGGGCCGCTTCCACTTCCGCCCCACCGCCGGGAGAGTCCGGTCGGCCGCGTGCATGATCTTGACGGACAGGTGCTGCTGCTCGGCGTCGACCACGATGCCGATACGACGCTGCATCTGGCGGAGCTGCTCGCCGCCGTTCCCTATCGGGTGCCCAAATACATCACTGTGTTTGAAGATGGCCGCGCGGTCCGGATCGCCTATGGCGAGAACGACCATTGCTGCCAGCGTTTCAACCTCGCCAATGACTGGCTGCGCATGCGCGGCCTGCAAGCGGAAGGCATGGTCGGCCATGCAGCCGCCAAGCTGATCCGCGCCCGCGACATCGTCGCGATTGCCCGCGAGCATCTTGCACGCGACCCGCTGGTGTTTCTTCACCTGCCTGGCGCCGGATGTGATGAATGCGACCAAGCCCGGCGCAGCATCAGATAGACATGACGCTTCCACCGCTGACCATTCGCCCCGGTTGACCCCCCACCCCAGCTCTCCCCTTTCAGGGGGGAGGACTGTGGAGGGGATCGCCAGCGATCAGGCGGAGCGCGCCGCCTTCGGCGCACCCTCGTATTCGTCGTGGCGGCGCATCCAGCCCATCATGTCGCCGTTTTCATTGCGGCCGAGCGGCGCGCGGTCGAGGATCATATAGGTGCCGATCAGCTCCTCGCCGCCGCGGGCATAGCCGGAATAGGTGTGGAACACCTGACCCTTCTCATCCTTGATGAAGGCGCTGAGGCCGGGCAGCTCGTCATGGGCGTCGGCGGACTTGATGTTTTCGAAGTTGTAGAACACCTCGCCTTTCGCCAGCTCGTCCTTGGTGAACGACACATGGAAATCATAGTTGAAGTCGCTGCCGTTGGATGACACCCAGGGGAAACGCCAGCCCATGCGCTTTTTGTAGGCTTCGATCTTCGGCAGCGGCGCACGTGACACCGCGACCAGCGTGACGTCGTGATGATTGAGATGCGGCAAGGTGCCGTCGATATGATCGGCCAGGAACGAGCAGCCGGGACAGCCAGCCTCCCAGTCCGGTCCCAGCATGAAATGATAGATCATCAGCTGGCTGCGGCCATCGAACAGCTCGGCCAGCGACTTGCGACCGGACGGCGTGATGAACTCATAGGCTTTGTCGACCTTCACCCAGGGCAAAGCCAGCCGTTCGGCATTCACCTCATCGCGCAGACGGGTCGCCTCCTTCTCTCGGGCGAGCAAAGCCCTGCGCGCGGTGAGCCACTGCTCCTTCGATACGACGTGATGCTGCATGTGCGCCTCCTGTCTGTTGTTTTGAAGGTTGGGTCAGTTTGTTTCGTGGACCGCGGCGCCGGCGGCCGCCTTTTGAGCCGTGCGGCGTTTCCTTGGCGCAGCCGCCTTCGCCTCCGCGAGAGCGATGACTTCCTGCGCACGGAATCTGGCGATGCGTTCAATCAGCTTGATCGGAACCGGCTCCATCAAGGGAAAACGAACCGTTCCCTTGCTGACCTCACAAGCGGCAAGCTCATCCCTGAACGCCGCGACCAGATCGCTGGTGAGAGGATAGAGCGAGTAGTGCTGCTTCCATCCGGCAAAGAAGATCACGGTCCCCTGCGGCAGCTTGTAGGCCGGGATCTGATAGGAGATCACCTCGCGGGCATCGGGCAACGCCGCACGGATGGTGCCGCGCACGCTGGAGAGAATACCCCGCGATATATCCGGCTGGGTGGCGATGTAGTCGTCGACGGACTTGAAGTCGGTTTTCGCCATCGTCCTCTCCGTGATCGATGTCGGGCTGGTTCCGGGAACCAACCGCGTGGATGTCCACGTCGGACCTCCAGGCTTCTTGACTCATTACGTTGATATCAACATGATTATGGCATGTCAAAGACGGTCGGGGTTCCTTTTGAGACAACGCTTCTGGTGCGGGATCGTTGCCTGTGCCTGCATGTGCAGCGCGCCGCGCGGGTGCTGGCGCGCCGCTTCGACGAGGTGCTGCGCCCGCTTGACCTCACCAACGGACAGTTCTCACTGCTGATGTCGCTCAATCGCCCCGAACCGCCGGGCATGGGCGGTGTCGCGCAACTGCTGGCGATGGATCGCACGACGCTCACCGCCGCGCTCAAGCCGCTGGAGCGTCGCGGCCTGCTCACCGTCACGGCGGACAAGGACGACCGCCGCAATCGCCTGATCAAGCTGACAGCGGCGGGACGCCGCCTGCTGGCCAAGGCCGTGCCGATCTGGACGGAAACTCATGCGGCAATCGAAGCGACGCTGCCGGCGGCCGACCCGGACCGCCTGCGCGGCAATTTGCGCGCGCTGTCGTAAAATGCCGCGTCGTAGCCCGGATGAGCGCAGCGCAATCCAGGGTCCCCGCTTACATTGGAATTCGGTCGTATCCGGATCTCAGGTTGCTCGAAATACACGCGATGAGACAATCTTAGCAGTCGCGAGATTTAGGCTTTCCCCGGATTCGCTGCGCTCATCCGGGCTACAGACACGCCGCGTCTGGAACCAATGTCTCGGCCTCCGCAGCCGCATATAACCTCGGTTGACCCGGCTCGGCCTTTCGTGGCCTAGTCCGCCCCGTCCAAAATCCTGAAAAACCGCAAGAATCGTAAGACTGAATCGATGGCGAGCGACCGTTACAACGCCCATGAGGCCGAGCCGCACTGGCAGCAGGTCTGGGACCGGGAAGGCATTTTCGCCACCCGCAACGACCATGCGCGGCCGAAATACTACGTCCTCGAGATGTTCCCCTACCCGTCCGGGCGCATCCATATGGGCCATGTGCGCAACTACACCATGGGCGACGTGGTAGCGCGCTACAAGCGGGCGAAGGGCTTCAACGTGCTGCATCCGATGGGCTGGGACGCCTTCGGCATGCCGGCCGAGAACGCCGCCATGGAGCGCAAGGTCCACCCGCGCGCCTGGACCTACCAGAACATCGCCACCATGAAGGGCCAGCTCAAGTCGATGGGGCTGTCGCTGGACTGGAGCCGCGAAGTCGCCACCTGCGACCCGAGCTACTACAAGCACCAGCAGAAGATGTTCCTCGACTTCGTCAAGGCGGGGCTGGTCGAGCGCAAGCAGTCCAAGGTGAACTGGGACCCGGTCGACCAGACCGTGCTCGCCAACGAGCAGGTGATCGACGGGCTGGGCTGGCGCTCCGGCGCTCCGGTGGAGCAGCGCGAGCTGACCCAGTGGTTCCTCAAGATCACCGCCTTCTCGGAAGACCTGCTGACTGCCCTCGATACGCTCGACCGCTGGCCGGAGAAGGTGCGGCTGATGCAGCGCAACTGGATCGGCCGGTCCGAGGGCCTGCATGTACGCTTCGCTTTGGACCCGAAGACCACGCCCGGCGGCGAGACCGAGCTGGAGGTGTTCACCACCCGGCCGGACACGCTGTTCGGGGCGAAGTTCATGGCGCTGGCGCCGGACCATCCGCTGGCCCAGGCGGCCGCCGCGAAGAATCCGGAGCTCGCCGCTTTCATCACCGAGGCCAAGCATATCGGCACGGCCCAGGAGGCGATCGAGACCGCCGAGAAGATGGGCTTCGACACCGGCATCCGCGCGGTGCATCCGTTCGACCCGACCTGGACGCTGCCGGTCTATGTCGCGAACTTCATCCTGATGGATTACGGCACCGGCGCGATCTTCGGCTGTCCGGCCCACGACCAGCGCGACCTCGACTTCGCCAACAAATACGGCCTCGGCAACACGCCGGTGGTGTGTCCCGAGGGGCAGGACCCGGCCACGTTCGTGGTCACCGACACCGCCTATGACGGCGACGGCCGCATGATCAACTCCCGCTTCCTCGACGGCATGACCATCGCCGAGGCCAAGGAGGAGGTTGCGCGCAGGCTCGAAACCGAGACCCGCGGCAACCGGCCGGTCGGCCAGCGGCAGGTGAATTTCCGCCTGCGCGACTGGGGCATCTCGCGCCAGCGCTACTGGGGCTGCCCGATCCCGATCATCCATTGCGATGCCTGCGGCATCGTCCCGGTGCCGGAAAAGGACCTGCCGGTGGAACTGCCGGAGGATGTGGACTTCGACCGTCCCGGCAATCCGCTCGACCGCCATCCGACCTGGAAGCATGTCGCCTGCCCGCAATGCGGCGGCGCGGCCCGGCGCGAGACCGACACGATGGACACCTTCGTGGATTCGTCGTGGTATTTCGCGCGCTTCACCGACCCGTGGATCACCACCGCGCCGACCGACCGCACCCAGGTCGATACCTGGCTGCCGGTGGACCAGTATATCGGCGGCATCGAGCACGCGATCCTGCACCTGCTCTACTCGCGTTTCTTCACCCGGGCGATGAAGGCCACCGGCCATGCCGGCCTCGATGAGCCGTTCGCCGGCCTGTTCACCCAAGGGATGGTGGTGCACGAGACCTACCGCAATGCGGCGGGCGAATGGGTCTCCCCGGCCGAGATCAAGATCGAAGGCACCGAGGACACGCGGCGCGCGACACTGATCAGCACCGGCGAGCCGGTCGAGATCGGCGCGATCGAGAAGATGTCGAAGTCGCGGAAGAACACGGTCGACCCCGACGACATTATCGGCGGCTACGGCGCCGACACCGCGCGCTGGTTCATGCTCTCCGACTCGCCGCCCGAGCGGGACGTCAACTGGACCGAGAAGGGCGTGCAGGGCGCCTGGCGTTTCACCCAGCGGCTGTGGCGGCTGGTGAACGAGGCAGCCGAGATCGCCAAGTCCGCGCCGGCATCACGGCCCGCGCAGTTCGGCGAACCGGCGCTGGCG
>Ga0180223_1002676_pt1 | contig 10234 bp, 9 predicted proteins | sample eDN5th30CKraftOP_FD_151337 | JGI IMG/M metagenome (GOLD analysis project Ga0180223, IMG submission 151337) | Enriched Organic Plus compost microbial communities from Emeryville, California, USA - eDNA 5th pass 30_C Kraft OP (version 2) (version 2) ...
GACGGTGACGGATTTGGTGAAATTCCCGAAACCGTAGATGCCCGTGTTCAGCACCTCGATCCGGCCACCTGCAAGCGTCTTGGGCAGCACGCCGTTGAACGACACGCATGGCGCGGCCCGCGAGCAGTTGTTGCTGTCGCTGCCCGATGTGGAGAGGAATGTCACGTCTGTTTGGGCTGCTGCCGGCATCGTCATGCCAAAAGCCAGGGTCAACAGGCCGAGAATCAGAAGGCAGATCTTATGCATGGGAGCCCGTGTGGCGGAGGATGACATCTCTGACCCCAACTCAGTGCAGCGGAACCGGTGTCACGGTGACATTGCCGATCGCGTTCGTTTGATACGATTCGAGCTTTCCTCTGTTCACCCGCTTCACCTGAGGCGATGTCGCACGGATCGCGGTCTTGTGCAGGCGGACCGACGCCAGCGCGCCATCGACCCGGATCCCGGTCCCATTGCCGTCGATGACCACGCGGTCCAGCAGGACGCGGACGGGCGAGCCGTTGGAGCGGACGCGGATCGCCTCCCGGTTGCCGGTAAAGGTGCAGTCGGAGATTACCACCTCGGTCTCTTCGCTCGTCACGATGGCGACGCCGATGCCGGCGCCGTCGGCGAGCGACATGCCATCGATCAGGCATTGCCCAAGATGCACGGCGCGCGCCGCCCTGATTTCGATGCCGATATTGCCTTTCGGGCCAACCACCGAAAACCCTTGCAGCATGACGATCTGGCCAGGGGCATTGATCGACAGCGCATTGAAACCGCTTGCAGGTATCACCGTCTGCAGCCGGTCGCCGAAAATCGCCAGAGACTTATTGATCGTGCCGCCTTTGAAATTTCCAGCGTCGAGTACGCGGATTGTTCCGGCGGAATTGAAGGTCTTTGCGATGGCGCCGGTGGGTCCCCCCAGGTTGCGGCACGGCGCATCCGGCAGGCAGGTATTTGTGTCGGCGCCGCTGGAGGAAACAAAGGATATCAGATTGTTTTGCGCGGCGGCCGCAGGGTGCGCAGCAAAGAGCACCGCGGCAGCGGTCAACAGCATCGGCAATTTCATCTGGCGAACGCCCCCCGGCACGACTGGCCTCAGTCTGAGGCCATTCCTCTCAGTTGTCGAGCGAGACGCGTATCTGGTTCAGATTGGTGCGCCGTTCTGCGTGACGGCGGCCGGCGGATCAGCCAGAATGACGTCCGGCAGGGGGAAGACGATGGCGGACACCACACCGGCAAAGGTTCAAGGCACCGCAGGGCAGATCGGCCTGGCCGCCGCGGTTTCGATCGGTATCGGCGGCATGGTCGGGGCGGGGATCTTCTCGATCCTCGGCGTGGTGGCAGGCGCCGCCGGCTCGGCGATGTGGCTATCGTTCATGATCGGCGGCGTGGTGGCGCTGCTGTCCACCTATTCCTACGCCAAGCTCGGTGCGGTGTTTCCCTCGCGGGGCGGCGCGGTGCAGTTCCTGGTGCAATGCTTTGGGGATGGCGTCACCGCCGGCGGGATCAACCTGTTCATGTGGCTCGGCTACATCATCTCGCTGGCGCTCTATGCGACGGCCTTCGGCGGCTATGCCGCGACCTTCTTCACCGCGACGCCGTCGCCGCTGCTGGTCAAGGGGCTCGCGGTCGGGGCGGTCGTGGTGCTCACCGTGGTCAACGCCTTCGGCGCACAGATCATGGGCCGGTCGGAAACCGCGATCGTCGCCATCAAGATGGCGATCCTGGTGCTCTTCTCGGCGGTCGGCCTCTGGTTCATCCAGCCGTCCCACCTCGCCATCAGCAGCTGGCCGGCGGCGCCGTCGATCCTGTTCGGCGCGGCGGTGCTGTTCATCGGCTATGAAGGCTTCGGTCTGATCACCAATGCCGCCGGCGACATGCGCGACCCGCGCACGCTGCTGCCGCGCGCGCTTTATGTCAGCGTCATCGTCGTGATGATCGTCTATCTCGCGGTGGCGGTGACGGTCACCGGCAATCTCACCAATCCGCAGATCGCCGCGTCGAAAGACTATGCCCTGGCCGAGGCGGCGAAACCGTTTCTTGGCGAATTCGGCTTCCGGCTGATCGCCATCGCGGCGCTGTTCTCGACCGCGTCGGCCATCAACGCGACGCTCTTCGGCTCGGCCAATGTCTGCTACATGATCGCCCGCGACGGCGAGTTGCCGCGCACGCTCAGCCGTACGGTGTGGGACGATGCGACCGGCGGGCTGATGCTGACGTCGGGATTGGTCATCCTGGCGACGCTGCTGTTCGATCTCGCCGGCATCGCCATGATGGGGAGCGCCGCCTTCCTGCTGATCTATGCCGCGGTCAATGCGGGCCACCTGCGGGTGATCGGGAGAACCGGCGCAAGCCGCGTGATTGTCTGGCTCTCGATCCTGACCTGCCTCGGCATGTTCGTGGCGCTGGCGCAATATACCTATGCGCAGCAGCCCGCGGCCATCATCGCGCTGGTCGGGCTGCTGGTGCTGTCGTTCGTCGCCGAATGGGCCTACCGGTCATGGACCGGCCGGACGCTGAAGGTCGAGACCCTGACGTCCGCTTCCGCCAGCCGCGTGTGACCGTTCATAGAAGCGCTTCGCCATCAAAACGGAGGCGGCGGCAAGGGAGCAGGTATTCCGATGTCATTGCCGGGCTTGACCCGGCAATCCATCAATCCGTCATCTTCATCAGAAGAGTCCTCGCTTGATGGATCACCGGGTCTCGCCGCTTGCGGCGGCCCGGTGATGACGGCAAGAGAGAGGTTGGTTTGTAACCGTTGATGCGCAGCGCTTGCGCGCAGTCTCACCAATCAATCGCGATAGGAGGCGTGTTCCTTCTCGACCATGCGCAGCATCGCCGGCCAGCGATCGGCATATTTGTGCCGGCTGTAGAATTTCTCGAACTGCTGGGCGCCTTTCTCGGCCACCTCTGGCGGAATCTCCTGTGCCTGCGCGCCTGACGCCATGACATGCATCTGCACTTCCGCGGCGAACACCAGTTCGTTCATCTTGTACAGGGCATCGACCATCGTCTCGCCGCAGGTCAGCAGGCCGTGGTTGCGCAGGATCAGCGCCTTGTGGGTGGGGCCGAGGTCGCGGGCGATGCGCTCGCGCTCATTGGCATCATCGGCGACGCCTTCGCTGTCGTGATAGCCGACGCGATTGTAGAACATGGTCGATTCCTGCGTGTAGAAGCGCAGGCCGTCCTTCATCGCCGCCAGCGTTGCTCCCGCAATGGTGTGGATGTGGCATACCGCATTGGCGTCCGGACGCGCCGCCAGCACGGCGGTATGGATCGTGAAGCCCGCGGCGTTGACGTTCTCGTCGTTGCCGACCGGCTTGCCGTCAAGGTCGAGCTTCAGCAGGTTCGACGCGGTGACTTCCTCGAACAGCAGCTGATGCGGCTTGATCAGGAAATGGTTCGGCTCGCCGGGCACCCGCATGGTGAAGTGATTGAAGATCAACTGGCCCCAGCCCTTGATCACCGCGTAGCGGTGCGCGGCCGCGAGATCCAGGCGCGCCTGCCATTCGGCGGCGGACATGTTGGGACAGGCCGGCGTGGACGTGTCGCGGAGATAGCTGGGGGCTGTGGCCATGTGCGTTTCCGGATGTTGAGGCGCCCGCGGCGGGACGCTGTTTATTGCCTTTCCAGCATATCACGCCCGGCGGTTGACAAACAGGGCGGGAACGCGAGGCTTGGCTGATCGGAAGAAGGAGAGAGCCGGGATGCTGATTCACGTAGGCAAGGACCTGCAGCCACACCTGCAGGAGCCGGAGGATTTGCGCAGCTTCAAACTGGTGATCGAGGCCCAGCACTGGCAGCTCAACGCCATCCGGGCGGCGTTCGCGCCGGCGGGCAAGGTCGAAGACGAGAAGATCGCCTGGGTGAAGGAGAGCTGGCTGCGGTCGCAGGCGCCGACGCGGGATGATCCGGCCTGGCAGGAAGGTTTCCGCAAGATGGTCGACTACGCCAAGAGCAAAGGGTGGGTCGATCCGATGAGCGGCGCCATCCGCGCGCATATCGAGTGGAAGAAGGAATGACGGCTTTAGATAGGACTGGTCTATTTGATGGGTTGGATTCGGAGCGGTTGTCAAGACGGCGATCGGCTCTGTCTCCCGCCTGCAGCAGAAGGTTGGGAAGGGGCAGTCATGTTGAAGGGTGAAAAGTCAAAAAGCTGAATGCTGACAGTCCCTCCTGACTGCTTCGCAGTCGGCTCTCCCCCGCCGCAGGCGTGCACACGGAAGCAAGCCAGAAGTTCTACAAGAGTTCTTGAGTTGGTGACTCATCGCCCAGTTGAAGGCGGGGCCGGGTGTTGCTTCGACTATTCCTGAATTTGTGACAAAACCTCGGGGGAAACTGGTCCACCAAGCATGGCGCAAAGCCCATCAATCAGAGCTTCAACTTCAAGATGGACAGGTGTAACGCTGGATTGATCATTGCAGAATTTTGCTTCCATCGAAGCAAGTCCAGCGATTGCCTGTATCTGCACCATGCGTAACCGGAAATCCAGAACGACAGGAGGAAGGTACCGAAGCATCCGTCTCAAATGGCGTTCGCAGGTGCGCCAGCCCACCAACAACGCGGGATCAATTTTCAAGAGGTTGCCGCCAGGGTCGCTATTGTCGAGCAGCGTCCGCCATAGAAAGCGTATGTAGAAATTTCCGTCCGGCCGACGGTGCAATTCCTCAGCCAGTGGCCGCACGAGAGCCTCAACGACATCCTTCATGCCTATGATGCGACCATCGCGGGTTAATTCCGCCAATATCCTGATCCGACGGCGATTTATTGGCCCCATCCGATAGTCAAGAACAGCCGCCAGCAAACGCTCAACCGAGCCGAAATGATAGTGGATCGCTGATGAATTGCGAACGCCTGCAGCCTCGTTGATCCGGCGGATGGTTAAGCCTGCCACACCGTGCAAGGCTGTGAGGCGCTCAGCGGCATGGATTAATGCCAGCTGGGAGTCCCCCAGCGGGGCGGGAGACACATAATTCATTTGCATTAATTTGACCATCTCGATACGGTTGTCCAAACGATGGGCTAGAAGAAAAGCTTGGGCCCGCTTGAGGTTGCGCGAATAGCGCAATGACAAGGTAATTGATTTGAATTAAAGGGAGGAGATGACATGGCGGCGGCTGCCCAGATTCGCGTCGAACGATGTCAGGCTACGCTTGGTGCAGAGATTTTGGGCGTCAACCTGTCCGAGGATCTGTCCGACGAACTGATCGGGGAGATCAGTGACGCGCTGGTAGCTCATAAGGTGCTCTTCTTTCGCGATCAGAACCTCACTACAGAGCAGCAGTTGGCTTTCACTCGCCGGTTTGGTCCGCTGGAGATTCATCCGTTTCTAGGCAAAAAGATACTCTTTGCCGATCCGCGCTGGCCAGAGCTGGTGGTGGTTGAAAGTCGTCCGGAGGCTCCGGCGGTTTCAGAGAGCTGGCACAGCGATGTCAGTTGGCGAATGACGCCTTCGCTAGGTTCGGTATTGCGCATCACGCACTGCCCGGACAGCGGGGGCAACACGCGCTGGGCCGACATGACCGCCGCCTATGAAGGGCTGAGCGACGCGATGCAGTCGCACCTGTCCGGGCTTGTCGCCGTGCATGACTGGCATCTTTTCCGCAAGGCCCTGCTTGCCAATGGCGTGTCGGCAGATCGCATCGCAGCCCTGCAGGAGGAGTATCCTCCGGTGGAGCATCCGGTTGTCCGCACCCACCCCGTTTCAGGCCGTAAGCTCATCTATGTGAACGACAATTTCGCAGTCCGTATTAAAGGCATGTCCGAAGAGGAGAGTAACGAACTCTTGCAAAAACTATACAAGTTGGCGGACATTCCGGATTATCGTGTCGTCTTTAGCTGGAGGCCTGGATCGGTCGTCTTCTGGGATAATCGCAGCACACAACACAGCGTCACGGGTGATGTGCAGGGCTATCGCAGATTGGAGCGAACGACGGTTATCGGCGACCGGCCATTCTAGCCCGGCGCAAGGCTGCGCGGTTGCGCCGATCACGCACAGCCAGCCTCAATCGACTGCGGTGTAGCGCACTGGACCCCGCATACGGGTCGTATGGTTAGACGCCAGACCAAAAAAATTGGGAGGATAGAATTGCTTCGATGCTTTGCCGTCTTGCTGATTCTGCTTTTCGGGAACGCATTTGCCAGCGCGCAATCGTATCCCGAGAAGCTGATCAGAGTCGTATGCGCTTTTTGCGCCCGGATCGGGAGGAGATATTCTGGTTCGATACTATGCTCACAAGCTCGGGGAGGTTTCAAAGGCGTCCGTAATTGTGGAGAATCGGGCCGGCGCGCAGGGAAACATCGGAACCGAATTCGTCGTCCGTTCCAAGCCCGACGGTTACACCGTGCTTCTCACGCCAAACACGGTCCTCGCCGGAGCGCCGCATTTCTTCAAGGGCCTCAGCTTCGATCCGCTCAAAGATCTTGAGCCTGTCGGAACGATCGCCAGACTTAGTTTCGTGTTATCCGTCAACGCAGAAAGGCCATACAGAACACTATCGGAACTCACCGCAGCACTGAAGACCAAAGAAAAGAACGGTTTCTACGGAACGACTGTCAATACCGGGATTGCGGGAGGCGAACTTTACAAGGCAGCCGTGGGTCTGAAGACGGAGCGCATCCCATACAAGAACGTTTCCGACGCCTTGAATGGTCTTTCACAGAATGAAGTCGATTTCATCGTCTACGACTCCACCTGGTCACTTGGTCAGTTCAAAGCCGGAAAACTTAGGCCGCTCGCTGTCACATCGGGAAAGCGACTGGAGGCTTTTCCGGGTGTTCCGACCTTTTCAGAACTTGGGGTTGGAACAGTCGACATTACACCGTGGTGGGGCGTTCTGGTGCCAGCCCATACACCAGATCCAGTCAAGCAGAAGCTAAGCGAATGGTTTCGCGCAATCTCTGCGATGGATGAAACAAAGGAATTTCTGGCAAGATTCGCGACCGAACCTTACTTAAATTCTGCCAGCGATATGCAGCGGATGCTTGAGGTCGAGACGCGTCAATGGGGAGAGTTAGCTCGGCTTGCCGATATCAAACCTCAATAGTAGGGCACGAACAGCCCTCCCTCCTGGATCATGGTGACGACATGGCTCGTGTTGTCGTCGCCTCTGCGAATGGCTTGACAGCCAAATAAGAACGGCCAAGCTTCGCAGCTTGGCCGTTTGTTTGCTGCAGATGATCCGGCCTCAATGCGCGCCGAACATCTCCTCGATACGGGTCGTTGATGCGGCGACATCGAACGGACGCATCCAGGTCCGGTAGACCAGCCGGTCGTATTTCGTGTCGTCGTAGTGCGTCGCGCTGTGCATCGTGCACATGTCGTTCCAGATCAGCACATCGCCCGCCTGCCACTGGTGGCGATAGACATACTTGTCCTGGACGACGTGATTGATCCATTTTTTGACCAGCGCCACGCCGTCCTCATCCGACATGCCGACCACGCCCTTGGTCGACCCGTTGGTGAGGAAGAAGGCTTTGCGGCCATCCAGCGGGCTCGTCACCACGGCGGGATGAAGCACGTCCTTCATCTTCTCTAGGTCTTCGGCGGTGAGCACGGCGCGATTGTATTTCTGGATCAGGTGCGCGCGGTTGTGAACCACCTGGATCTGGTCGACTTCACTCTTCTGCGCGTCGGTGAGGTCGTCATAGGCCGTGGCGGCATCAGCGATCAGCGTATCGCCGCCTTCCGGCGGGCATTCGATGCCGTAGAGCATGGTGATCAGGCCGAGCTTGGCATAGGTCGTGCCGTCGGTGTGCCAGTTGCGGCCGGCCTCGTGCGCGCCGATCGGCTTTCCATCCACCTTCTTGTTCGAGAGGATGGTGATCGCGGGAAACTCCGGATGCGGGCCGACGCGATGCTGGGCGCTGATGCGGCCCATGCGCTCGGAGACTTTCACGACCTGGGCGGCCGTCAGGGTCTGGTTGCGGACCACCACGACGGGGTTGCTGTTGAACACGGCATCAAAACCCAGCAGGTCCTCTTCCGGAGCCGTGGCAAGGTCGAGATCAAGGATTTCCACGCCGAAGCCCGGCTTGAGGGGTCTCGTTTCCAACTCGCGGGCTGCGATTTTCAAGGCGGTCGCTACCATCAGGCTCTGCTCCTCAAGAGATCACCAATCGGACCTGTCAAATCGGGGCGGCCTGGGCCTTGTGCGATCTGTGACAGGGACGGGAGCTTGCGGTGCTCCGACCGCTGCCCCAACCATCTGCCAAAAATCAAGCAATCCATGTGCCATGCTGGTCTCTGCGCCCCGAATTGGGGCGGCCGGATCTGTTTGTCAAAAAAGAAAGATGGATCAACGGGATGCGGGCGCTGATCGGGCGCCGGGTCAATGCCGCATGCCATAAGAGACCAATGTTTCCATTCGCTTAGCTCATCAAATTAGCATGGCGCTAAACTAAGCATCAGCGGATTGCCCACCTGTGAAGCGGTGTGAGGGCAGCCCCGGGTGCGACGGCCCACTTTTTCTATTTGGAATCGGGCCGGGCGCCGGTGGTCCGGCAGCCGCGCTGCATTTGGCCCGCTTGGCACACTGCTTGCTGCCCTGATGCCGACAGCGATTGAGGACCAGGCAGGCCGTAACCACAGGAGTCGTCGAAAGGAGACCGGGTCTGTCGCTCAATCCGCCACAGGGAATTCCGCGATGTTGATGACGCAAGAGCCGATGCTGCGCCGTTTCTGGCACTGTCTGTTTCCATTGACCGACCTCACAGACAAGCCCAGGCCGTTCCGGCTGCTGGGTGAGGACATCGTCGTCTGGAAGGACAGCCAGGGCCTGCCCCACGCCGTGCAGGATCGCTGCCCGCACCGTACGGCCAAGCTCTCGCTCGGCACCGTGAAGGGCGATGACGTGGTGTGCCCCTATCATGGCTGGGCCTTCGACGGCGCCGGCAAGTGCACGCTGATCCCGCAGGAGGTGACGCCGCGCGAGCGCACGGTCCACATGCGCGCCTATCACTGCGAGGAGCGCTACGGCCAGGTCTGGGTCTGCCTCGATGAGCCGGCGTCGGACATCCCCCGTGTCGAGCCGTTCTATCAGGAGGGCTTTCGCCAGGTGTTCGAGTTCTCGGAGGACTGGGCCTGCTCGCCGCTGCGCATCATGGAGAACGAGTTCGACGCCGCGCATCTCTCCTTTGTGCACGCGACCAGCTTTGGCAACACAGATCCGATCCCCGCGCTTCTCAGCATCGAGGAAGTGGATGACGGCTTCATCAGCCGCAGCCAGCCGCATGTGCGCAATCCGGAGGGCATGCGCGCGGCGCTGCATATGACCGAGGACAAGACCGTCCGCACCACCACCGGCCGCTACTATGTGCCCTTCTTCCGCGTGACCGAGATCGCCTATCCCAATGGCCTCAAGAACATCCTCGTCACCGCCATGACTCCGATCGATGACCGCAACACGCGCTTCAATCAGTTCGTGCTGCGCAATGACACGGAAGAGGAGGTGTCGTCCGAGCAGGTGATCGCCTTCGACCGGCGCGTGACGCTTGAAGACAAGGTCGTGCTGGAGAGCACCGAGCCGGAAGTGCCGTTCGACAATCGCGAAGGCTTCGAGGTGCATATGGCCAGTGATCGCCCGGGCCTGCTGATGCGCAAGAAAGTCCGCCAGGCGTGCGACCGGCTGCGCGCGGAAGCGCTGCGGGCGGCGTCGCGGCCCGAGCTGATGGCAGGGGAATAGAGCCGGCGCTGCCGGCGGCATCAACAAAAAAGACGTGGGGCTTGTTGCAAACACGGCCGTTGCGGAACGGAAGCATGCCTCCGCGAGCGGCCAACGAGTGGGAGTTTGGGATGACGATGCGGTTTTCACGCAGAAGCGTGGTATTGGGAGCGGGCGCAGGCCTTCTGGCGGCGCCGTATGTGGCGCGCAGCCAGGCGGCGCTGCCGCAGGTGCGGTTCACCGCCGGGTGGTCGTTCCAGGGCGGCCAGTCCTACATGCTTTACGCCCAGCAGAAGGGCTATTGCCGCGAAGCCGGGGCTGATCTCGTTGTCTCGCGCGGCTTCGGCTCCGGCCGCGTGCCGGTCGATATTGCCGGAGGCGTGTTCGATCTCGGCTCCGGCGAGATGAGCGCCACGCTCAAGTTCATGGCGGAAAATCCGGACTCGGACCTGGTGATCGTTGCGATCCTCGAGGACACCAATCAGGTCTCCATGACGGTCCGCGCGGACGGGCCGATCATGAAGCCGAAGGATATCGAGGGCAAGACACTGGCCGCGCCGGATTTCGACGTCGGCCGCCAGCTGTTC
>Ga0180223_1002679_pt1 | contig 10216 bp, 7 predicted proteins | sample eDN5th30CKraftOP_FD_151337 | JGI IMG/M metagenome (GOLD analysis project Ga0180223, IMG submission 151337) | Enriched Organic Plus compost microbial communities from Emeryville, California, USA - eDNA 5th pass 30_C Kraft OP (version 2) (version 2) ...
ATGGGCTGTCGACGCTCGGCCGCTATTATCTCGGCGGCCTGCTGACGCATGCGCGCGCCGCGGCGGCCTTCACCACGCCGACGGTCAACGGCTACAAGCGCTACCGGCCTTATTCGCTGGCGCCGGACCGCGCCATCTGGGCGCGGGACAATCGCGGCGTGATGATGCGGCTGCTTGGCGAGGCCGGCGCTGCCTCGACGCATCTGGAGAACCGCATCGGCGAGCCGGCGGCCAACCCTTATCTCTACATGGCATCGCAAATCTATGCGGGCCTCGACGGCATCGCCAACCGGACCGATCCCGGCGCCTCGGCCGATACGCCTTACGAGACCGCCGCGGCGCTGCTGCCGAAATCGCTGGGCGAGGCCGTGACGGCGCTGCGGGCCGATGAAGTCTTCCGCCAGTCGTTCGGCGCCGGCTTCGTTGATTACTACGCCCACATCAAGGATGCCGAGCGCGCCCGCTTCGAGAAGGAAGAGCCGTCGTACGCTGCCGACCCGCTGCAGGTCACGCCGTGGGAGCAGCGCGAGTACCTCGATCTGTTCTGAGTTCACCTGCGCCGTTTCGCGGCGTATTGTGGTGCGATGGAACTCGAAGGGCTCGCCGCCGTTTTATCGGCAGCCGTTTATCGCGAGGGTCGCCATGCTCAAGTGGGCTTTCATTTTTCTGGTCATCGCCATCGTTGCCGGCCTGTTCGGCTTTAGCGGTGTGGAGGAAGCCGCCGCGACCATCGCCAAATGGCTCGCCGGAATCTTTCTCGTCCTGTTCCTCGGCGCCATCGCCATCGGGCTGGCCATCGGCGCCAAGCTGACCTCCTAGAGGTCAGTCCGGAGCGGCAGAACTTTACCATTTTCTATTAAAATCAATATGTTATGGCGGTCGAAAAGAGGGTCGCCATCATGGTTAACATTGTTTAAAATTTTAACAACCGGCGATCTCCGGCCGGCTTCTTTGTAAGGAGTTGGGTCATGCATCGAATGGCCACGAAGGTTCTCGGTCTTGCCGCACTTCTGTTCGCCGCCGCTTTCGCGTCGAACGCGGCGCAAGCCGGGGAATATTATTACGGTGGTTACGGCTATCGCGCTGGCAATGTCTCGTATTCGTCGAACTGCTGCTACCGCAAGGTCGTGCGCTACGTGCGCAAGGTGAGTTACGTGCGCGTCGATGACGGCTATCGCGACGGCTATTACGCGCCGCGCTATCGCAGTTCGTATTACTACGGCTCGCCCTATCGCACAGTGCAGTATCGCGACCCCTATTATCGTCCGGCGGTATACAGCGAACCCTATCGCCGGCCCTATTACGACGGTCGTCCGTATCGCTATGACGGCGCGTATTACGATGGTTACCGGCCGTATCGCGTCAGCTATGGCGATAGCTGTACCGCACGCCGCGTCCGCGTCTCCGATGGTTACGGTGGCTGGTTCTGGACGAGTTCGCGCGTCTGCTACTGAGGCGTCGGCCGCCTGAGAACGAAAAAGCCCGGAGCAGCAATCTCGCTCCGGGCCTGTTTCGTTGAATTCGAAAGATTAGACGTCGACGCTGGCCGATAGCGCGTTGTCCTGGATGAACTGGCGCCGCGGTTCGACGACGTCGCCCATCAATTGGTCGAACAGCACATTGGCCTCGTCGACTTCCTTGATGCGGACCTGCAGCAGCGAACGGGCGTTGACGTCGAGCGTGGTTTCCCAGAGCTGCTCCGGGTTCATCTCGCCGAGACCTTTGTAGCGCTGCATCGACACGCCCTTGCGGCCGGCGCCAGTAATGGCCTCGAACAGCCCGACCGGCCCATAGATCGGCCAGCTTTCGTCCTTGCGGCGCAAGGTGCCGGGCTTCTCGTAGACCTTCTGCAGTGACACCGCATGCTCATCGAGCTTGCGGGCTTCGGCCGAGCCCAGCAGCGCATGGTCGATGATGGCGACGCTTTTGACGCCGCGCACGGTGCGGCTGAACACGAAGCCGTCCTGCTCGTTGAACTCGCCTTCCCAGCCGCGCTCGGTCTCTTCCGCCAGCACGTTCATGCGCTTGGCGATGAAGGGCGCGGCGGCTTTGGCCATCTCGGCATTGCCGAAGATGTCCGGGTTCAGCACGCCGAGAATGGCGGCCTGCTCGACCACCTGGCGGTTATAGCGCGAGTGCAGGCCATTGAGCAGGTTGCGCACGGTGCGCGCTTCCTCGACCAGCTTGCGCAGGTCCTCGCCGGCACGCTCCTCGCCGCTGGCGAGTTTCAGCACCGCTTCCTCCGCGCCGGTCGCGATCAGGTAATCCTCGAGCGCGCGTTCGTCCTTGAGATATTGTTCGGACTTGCCGCGGTTGACCTTATAGAGCGGCGGCTGCGCGATGTAGATGTGGCCGCGCTCGATCAGGTCCGGCATCTGGCGGAAGAAGAACGTCAGCAGCAGCGTGCGGATATGCGCGCCGTCGACGTCGGCGTCCGTCATGATGACAATCTTGTGGTAGCGCAGCTTGTCGGCGTTGAATTCGTCGCGGCCGATGCCGGTGCCGAGCGCGGTGATCAGCGTGCCGATTTCCTGGCTCGACAGCATCTTGTCGAAGCGCGCGCGTTCGACGTTGAGGATCTTGCCGCGCAGCGGCAGCACGGCCTGGAATTCGCGGTTGCGGCCCTGCTTGGCGGAGCCGCCGGCCGAGTCGCCCTCGACGATGAAGAGTTCGGACTTCGCTGGATCGCGCTCCTGGCAGTCGGCAAGCTTGCCGGGCAGCGACGAGATATCGAGCGCGCCCTTGCGGCGGGTGAGGTCGCGGGCCTTGCGCGCCGCTTCCCGCGCGGCGGCGGCTTCCACCACCTTGCCGACGATGACCCTGGCTTCGGAGGGGTGAATCTCGAACCAGTCCTGCAGCGCCTGATTGACGACGTTTTCGACGACGGGGCGGACTTCCGACGAAACCAGCTTGTCCTTGGTCTGCGACGAGAATTTCGGGTCCGGCACCTTGACCGACAGAACGGCGGTCAGGCCTTCGCGGCAGTCGTCGCCGGTCAGCGCCACCTTTTCCTTCTTCGAGGTGCCGAGCGTCTCGGCATATTGCGTCACCTGGCGCGTCAGCGCGCCGCGGAAACCGGCCAGATGCGTGCCGCCGTCGCGCTGCGGGATGTTGTTGGTGAAGCACAGCACGTTCTCGTGGTAGGCATCGTTCCACCACAGCGCGCACTCGACCGTGATGCCGTCCTTCTCGGCGCGAATCATCACCGGCTTCGGGATCAGCGGCGACTTGTTGCGGTCGAGGAACTGCACGAAGGCTTCGACACCGCCTTCGTATTTCATCTCTTCGCGCTTTTCGACGGCGTGACGCGCGTCGGTCAGCACCACCGAGACGCCGGAATTGAGAAAGGCGAGTTCGCGCAGCCGATGTTCCAGCGTGGCAAAGTCGAACTCCACCATCGTGAACGTTTCCGGCGAGGGCAGGAAGGTCACTTCCGTGCCCTTCTGGCCGTTGGCGTCACCGACGACCGCAAGCGGCGCGACGGTCTCGCCGTCGCGGAACTCAATGAAGTGCTCCTTGCCGTCGCGCCAGATGCGCAGCTTCAGCCAGGTCGACAGCGCATTGACGACGGAGATGCCGACGCCATGCAGTCCGCCAGACACCTTGTAGGAGTTCTGGTCGAATTTGCCGCCGGCATGAAGCTGCGTCATCACGACTTCGGCGGTCGAGACGCCTTCGGCATGCATCGCTGTCGGAATGCCGCGGCCGTTGTCGCGGACGGTGCAGGAGCCGTCGGGATTGAGTGTGACCGACACTTCGGTGGCGTGGCCGGCGAGTGCCTCGTCGATGCCGTTGTCGACCGCCTCGTAGACCATGTGGTGCAGGCCGGAGCCGTCATCGGTGTCGCCGATATACATGCCGGGGCGCTTGCGCACGGCATCGAGGCCCTTGAGGACCTTGATCGAGTCGGCGCCGTAGTCGGACGAATCGGGACGAATATCGCGGGCTGGTTCAGCCATGGATGAGCCTTGGGACAAGCCTTGGGGGCGAGCGTTCTCGCCACGCTGAAAATGAATCAGCAAGAGCATTTTGTGTGACACGAAATGCGACCCGCGTACAGAGCAAAGTCGCAAGGTCTAATATGTTGATCTAAAACGGCTTTTTAAAGGTGCGCGACGGCTCGAATCGCGACTTTTTTGCCCCGCAAAACGGCGGGTTTTGGGCCGCCGCCAAGGGCCGTCACCGGCGTGCTCGCGGTGTTTATTCCGGACCTTCCGGTAGGCACGAAATCGCACGGACGCGGACCTGATTTTCGACTTTGGGCGTTGCCTTGGACTGCGACCTGGCTTCTAAGCGAGGTCTTTCGACGCGAATGCCGGTCGTCCGCAATGAGCGCCTTCAGCGGCTTTGAAGTTCCCCATCGTCTTCGCGCCTTTATACGCGCCCGCGAGTCCAGCATCATCCTGCTGGCCGCGCTGGCCGGAGGGCTGGCGGGGTTGGTGGTCGCCGGCATGGGCGCGGTCGTAAGCCTCATGCATGTTCAGTTCTTCGGCTTGGAGGCGGGCGAGCGGCTGTCGGCGCGCGGCTCGATCGATCCGGTCTATGCCTTCCTGGTGCCGTGCTTGGGCGGCCTGGTGCTTGGCCTGGCGACGCGCACGATCTCGCGCTGGCGCGGCACCGAGGTCGATCCCATCGAGGCCAATGCCCTGCATGGCGGCCGCATGTCGATGCGCGGCAGCCTGATCGTGGCGGCGCAGACCATCTGGTCGAGCGGCGTCGGAGCCTCCGTCGGCCTCGAGGCCGGCTACACGCAGCTGTCCAGCGGTCTTGCTTCGAAAATGGGCGAGGCTTTCCGCCTCCGCCGCAGCGAGATGCGCCTGCTGGTCGGCTGTGGGGCCGCTGGCGCCATTGCTGGCGCCTTCGGCGCGCCGCTGGCGGGCGCCTTCTACGCATTCGAGCTGATCATCGGCAGCTACGCCGTCGGCAGCCTCGCGCCGGTCGGGGTCGCGGCGCTGTTTGGCTACTTCACCGCCGCGGCCTTCACCCCGGACCACCTTGGCATTGAGGCCGGGCAGACGGCCGCGATGGGGTTCCAGGATCTTGCCATCGCCGGCGGTTTCGGGCTGCTCGTGGCGTTTTTCGGCATCGGCGTGATGCGCGGCGTCGCCGTGTGCGAGTTGCTGCTCGGCCGCGTCGGTGTTCGGCCCTGGCTCCGGCCGATGCTCGGCGGCGCGATTGTCGGTCTGCTGGCGATGATCACGCCGCGCATCATGTCGTCCGGCCATGGCGCGCTGCATCTGACCACCTTGTTCAAGCTGCCGGTCGAGACGCTGTTGCTGCTGTTATTGCTCAAGGCCGTCGCCGCCATCGTGTCTCTTGGCAGTGGATTCCGTGGCGGCCTGTTCTTTGCGTCGCTGCTGATGGGTGCGTTGGGTGGCCAGCTCTTTGCCACGGCGATGAACTTGTTGTGGCCGTCACTCGCGCTCAATCCCGACGCCTATGCCATCATCGGCATGAGCGCGCTCGCGGCCTCCGTGATCGGCGGGCCGCTGACCATGTGCTTCATCGCGCTGGAGACTACGGGCGATCTCTGGCTTACCGGCACGGTGCTGATCGCCGTCATCGTTTCGATGCAGGTGACGCGCGAACTGTTCGGGTACTCCTTCGCCACCTGGCGGTTCCATTTGCGCGGCGAAACCATTCGCGGCGGCGCCGACGTCGGCTGGATTCGCGATTTGACGGTGGCGCAGATGATGCGCGCCGACGTACGCACCACCTCGACGGAGACGCCTTTGCCGGTGTTCCGCGAGAAATTTCCGCTCGGTTCCACCAACCAGGTGCTCGCCGTCGATGAGGACGGCCGCTATGTCGGCATGGTGATGGTGGCCGAGGCTCACTCATCCGAAATTCCGGCCGTGACACCGCTCAAGGATTTGTTGCGTCACAAGGGCGAAATGCTGCTGCAGCAGATGACGGCGCAGGAAGCGATCAAGGCCTTCGAGAGGTTCGAGGCGGAAGCCTTGCCTGTGGTGGACAGCCTGGAGCGCGCTCAGGTGGTCGGCATGCTGTCCGAGGCCCATGCGCTACGTCGGTTCTCGGATGCCTCCGAACGGCAGCGCCGCGCGCTCACCGGCGAACTTTGAAAACTAGCGCGCGTTGCGCAGCACGGTGGCACTGGCGGTCAAATGCCGCTGGTGCTGAAAGCCTGCATCGTAATCCGGGATCGGCCGGCTGAACGCGGCCATTGCCGCCGTCAGGATTTCCAGCCGCGCTAGTTGTGTATCGATGGCGTCGAGCGCGCGATGCATCTCACGCTTCAGTCGCTCGACGGGTTGCGCTTGCTCCGTCATTGGTTGTTCCAGTCTTTCGGGTTTCCGTGGGTTATCTGGCGTGGATATCGCAAGGTAAAAGCCAAGGAACTGTAATTGTTCCTGTTTTTCGAGACTTCAAAATGTCACGATTAATCGAGCGTTAGTGGGGACTTAGGGAACTCTCAGCCGCGCTTCGACACGCCGCCTGGCGTTACGTCGAACCATTGCGCGCGGTCGGCGATATCGCCGAAAGCCGCGGGATCTGCGCCGGTCATCCACACTTGAGTGCCGAGCGCCGCGAGCGCGTCGTAGAGCGCAGCGCGACGTACCGGATCGAGATGCGCCACGACTTCATCGAGCAGCATCACCGGCGCGTAACCGGTCATGTCCTTGATCAGGTGCGCATGTGCGAGCATGAGGCGAATGAGCATCGCCTTCTGCTCGCCGGTCGAGGCATCGGCCGCAGCAATGCCCTTGCCGGCATGCACGACCTTGAGATCGACGCGATGCGGGCCTTCCAGCGTGCGCCCGGCAGCTGCGTCCTGGCTCCGGCTCTCGCGCAAGAGATCGCGGTATCGATCCTCGATCTCGCGGGCGCTGCTGACTGGCCACTGGTTCTCCATCCAGCCTTCGAGCGCGATGCGCGGCAGGGCGAAGGCGGGCGCTTCCTCGCGCGCGGCTTCAAGCGCGCCGGCCAGGCGGCTCACGGTCTCGTAGCGCGCCGCCGAGACGGCGACCGCAACCTCGGCCGTCTCGTGCTCGATCGCGTCCAACCAGTGTGGGTCGCTGCGCGCATCCTCCAGCAGCCGGTTGCGCGAACGCAGCGAGCGCTCAAGCGCCGAGACGCGGCTCGAATGCTGCGCGTCGACCGCCAGCACCAGTCGATCGAGGAAGCGCCGGCGGTCGGCGGCGGGGCCGACGAACAGCGGATCCATCGCCGGCGTCAGCCAGATGATGCGCAGGTGATCGGCGAAGGCGGCCGCCGACGACACCGGCTCGCGGTCGATGCGGCATTTGCGCGAATTGGTGGTCTCCTCACCCGCCGGCGGCTCAATGCCGGTGCCGAGGGTGGCGAGGCCCAGCATGCCCTCGATCTCGGCGGACACCGCCCAGGAGCCGTCGCCTTCGGCAAAGGCGAGTTCGTCGAGCGTGGCGCGGCGCAGGCCGCGGCCCGGTGTCAGCATCGACACCGCCTCGATCAGGTTTGTCTTGCCGGCGCCGTTCTGTCCTGTGAGCACCACGGGACCGGCGCGGTCGAGCGCCAACTGCGCAGTGTGATAGCTGCGGAAGTTGGTGAGAGACAGGCGGCGGAGAAAGGCGGCGGTCATTATCTTCCGTCATTCCGGCCGAATGAGCGGCAGCGAGTGAGAGCCGGAATCCAGTAACCACTGCCCTCTATGGAGGTTCTATGCAACGCCGCTTGCGCCGGGTGTACTGGATTCCGGGTCCGGCGCAGCGCGCCGGCCCGGAATGACCAAGAAAAACTACACCCGCATCGGCATCAGGACGTAAAGCGCGCCCTTGGCGTCCTTGTCCTGGATCAGCGTCGGCGAGCCGGGATCGGCGAGTTTCAGCACCGCGACCTCGCCCTCGATCTGCGCGGCGATGTCGAGCAGGTAGCGCGAATTGAAGCCGATATCGAGCGGATCGGATTCGTAATCGACCTCAAGCTCTTCCGTGGCACTGCCGGAATCGGGGTTTGTTACCGACAGCACCAGACGTCCGCCGGTGATCGACAGCTTCACGGCGCGGCCGCGCTCGCTCGATACGGTCGAGACGCGATCGACCGCGGCTTCGAAATCCTTCTTGTCGACGACAAGACTCTTGTCGTTGTTGGCCGGGATGACGCGGCCATAGTCGGGGAAGGTGCCGTCGATCAGCTTGGAGATCAGCACAACATTGCCGATTGAGAAGCGGATCTTGCCGGACGACAATTCGATGGCGATGTCGCCTTCGCCGGTCTCGATCAGGCGCTGCACCTCGGCGACGGTCTTGCGCGGGATGATGATGCCCGGCATGCCGGCGGCGCCTTCCGGCAGCGGCAGTTCGACCTGCGCCAGCCGGTGGCCGTCGGTCGCCACCGCGCGCAAGGTCGCAGTCTTGGCCGCGCCGGCGGCGTGCAGGTAGATGCCGTTGAGATAATAGCGCGTCTCTTCGGTCGAGATCGCGAACTGCGTCTTGTCGATGAGGCGCTTGAAGTCGGCGGCCGGCACCTTGAACGAGTGGCTCATCTCGCCGGCGGCGAGATCGGGGAAGTCGCTCTCCGGCAGGGTCTGCAGCGTGAAGCGCGAGCGGCCGGCGCGGATGGTCAATACGGCGCGTTCGCCGGAACCCTCGATGACGATCTGCGAGCCGTCCGGCAGCTTGCGCACGATGTCATAGAACATGTGCGCCGGCACGGTGGTGGCGCCGCCCGGCGCGACCTCGGCGGCGATCGAGTCGGTGACTTCGAGATCGAGGTCGGTCGCTTTCATGCTGAGCTGGCCGTTGTCGGCGCGGATCAGCACGTTGGACAGGATCGGAATGGTATTGCGCCGTTCGACCACGCGATAGACGTGGCTCAGCGATTTGAGGAGTTCAGCGCGTTCGACAGTTATTTTCATGGAAAATCCCGCTTCGGCGCCAAAACCCAACCCCTGGCGCCAGCCGGCGGAAGCCGGGGGGCAAAGGTGGCAAGAGTGGGGAGAATCCGCAAGAGCGCGCTTGGGGTGGGGGCGAAGTCCCCGTTCCTATCCCCAGGGCGTCCACAGGCTGCCTGCGGCGCACGGCCCCCACCCCCGCTCGCCCCGGCGAAGGCGGGGTCCAGTCTCCTCCGGAGATCGTTGCTTAGCCTGGATTCCCGCTTCCGCGGGAACGAGCGGAGTTTGCAACTACTCCTGCAACTGCCGCTTCAGGATCTCGATCTCCTCCGACAAAGCGAGGTCGTTGCTGACGAGGCCCTCGATCTTGCGCACGGCGTGCAGAACCGTGGTGTGGTCGCGGCCGCCGAACCGGCGTCCGATCTCGGGCAGCGAGCGCAGCGTCAGGGTCTTGGCAAGATACATCGCCACCTGGCGCGGGCGCACGACATTGGCGGTGCGGCGCGACGACAGCAGGTCGGAGCGGCTGACATTGTACTGCCGCGCGACGATGCGCTGGATGTCCTCGATCTTGACGCGCTTGGGTTCCTGCGGCCGGATCAGATCCTTCACCTCGCGCTCGGCCATTTCCATGGTCACCGACTGGCCGGTGAGCTTGGAATGGGCGAGCAGGCGGTTCAGTGCGCCCTCGAGATCGCGGCCGTTATGGGTGACGGTCTTGGCGATATAGCCGAGCACCGGCAGCGGCACGTCGAAGGTCGGATGGTGGGCGCGCGCGGCCTGGACGCGGGCTTTCAGGATTTCCAGACGCAGTTCCTCGCCGAGGCCGCCCATCTCGACAACCAGCCCGCCGGCGAGCCGCGAGCGCACGCGCTCGTCGAGGCTTTCCAGATCCGACGGCGGTCGGTCGGAAGCGATGACAACCTGGCGGCCGGCGTCGATCAGGGCGTTGAGCGTGTGACAGAACTCGGCCTGGGTGGACTTGCCCTGCAGGAACTGCAGGTCGTCAATCACCAGTACACCGATGCCGCGCAGCGCCTCCTTGAACGCGAGCGCATTCTGCGCGCGCAACGCCGCGACAAAGCCGTACATGAACTTCTCGGCGGTGAGGTACAGCACCTTGCGCTCGCCGGAGGCGTTGCCGGCCCAGGTGATGGCCTGCAGCAGGTGCGTCTTGCCGAGACCGACGCCCGAGTGAATGTAGAGCGGGTTGAACATCACCGGGTCATTGCGGCGCGCGGCGGCAACCTGCCGGGCCGCGGCCTGCGCCAGCGTATTGGAACGGCCGACGACGAAGGTGTCGAAGGTCAGCCGGGCATCGAGCGGCGAGCCACCGAGCGCCTCGTGCACCGCCGCATCGCCGGCGGGGATCGGGCGACCCGCGCC
>Ga0180223_1002682_pt1 | contig 10197 bp, 10 predicted proteins | sample eDN5th30CKraftOP_FD_151337 | JGI IMG/M metagenome (GOLD analysis project Ga0180223, IMG submission 151337) | Enriched Organic Plus compost microbial communities from Emeryville, California, USA - eDNA 5th pass 30_C Kraft OP (version 2) (version 2) ...
GCTCGAAGCGGGCCATCAGCCGCATGCCCAGCTCGGCGTGCGTGTTCATCCGCCCGCGCATTTGCACGGTCAGGCGGACCAGGTCGCCTTTGGCCAGGAACTTGCGCACATGCGCGAGCTTGGTCTGGTAGTCATGCTCGGCGATCTGCGGCCGCAGCTTGATGTGATGCAGCGGCTTGGCCCGCTGCTTGCGCTGCGCGCGGTCCTTGCGTTCCTGGTCGTAGCGGAACTTGCCGTAGTCGACGATCCGGCAGACCGGCGGGTCCGCGTTTGCGGCGACTTCCATCAGGTCCAGGCCGGCGTCCTCCGCCGCCCGCAGCGCATCCTGGCGGGACAGCACTCCCAGCTGCACGCCGTCGGCGCCGATCACCCGCAGCTTCGACCCTCGGATCCGCTCGTTCAGCGGCGGGCCTTGCGGTTTGCGCGGGCGACGCGGCGGAAGGCGGTGCGGCGCCACTAAGCGCACACCTCGCTGGTCGCTTGCACGGAGACGGTGATGTTCTGCTCGTCGTCGGTGCCGACGATGATGCACGCGCCGGCGTGCAGGCCGCCGAGCAGCAGGTCGGCGAGGTTGTCCTCGACGCGCCGCTGGATGACCCGGCGCAGCGGCCGGGCGCCCATCGCCGGGTCGTAGCCCTCAGCAACGATCGCGTCCTTGGCGGCGTCGGTGACCGTCAAGGTGATCTCACGTTCGGCGAGCTGCTCGTGCAGCCGCGCGAGCATCAGATCGACGACTTCGCGCAGCTCCTCCTGCGTGAGACGCTGGAAGACGAGGATGTCATCGATGCGGTTCAGCAGCTCCGGCCGCAGCTGACGTTTCAGCTCCGTCATCACCTGGCTCTTGATGTCCTCGACGCTGCGGTCGTCGGACGTCTCAGCGAACCCGAACCGTTTGGTGGATGCGATTTCGCGGGCGCCGAGATTGGAGGTCATGATGATGATCGTCTGGCGGAAGTCGACCGTGCGACCGCCGCTATCTGTCAGCCTGCCATCCTCGAAGACCTGAAGCAGAAGGTTGAGCACATCCGGGTGAGCTTTCTCGATTTCATCCAGCAGCAGCACCGAGTAAGGGCGCCGGCGGACCGGCTCGGTCAGCTGCCCGGCCTCCCCATGGCCGACGTAGCCGGGAGGGGCGCCGATCAGCCGCGACACGGAGTGCTTCTCCATGTACTCCGACATGTCCAGGCGGATCATCGAGTCCTCCGACCCGAACAGGTGCGCGGCGAGCGTCTTGGCCAGCTCGGTCTTGCCGACGCCGGTGGGGCCCACGAACAGGAAGCTGGCGGTAGGCCGCCGCGGGTCAGACAGGCCTGCGCGTGCGCGGCGGACCGCGCGGGCGACCACGCTGACCGCGTCGGTCTGGCCGATCACCCGTTCAGACAGCCGGTTGCGCAGCGTTGACAGGCGGCGGGTCTCATCGTCGGTGAGATGCCCGAGGGGGACGCCGGTCCAGCGGGAGATGATTTCCGCGACCGCCTGCTCGTCGACGGTCTGCTGGGGGCCGGCGGCGACCGCCAGGCGCGCGGCGGCCTGATCGAGCGCGTCGATCGCCTTATCGGGCAGCCGCCGAGCCGACACGTACCGGTCGCTGAGCGCGGCCGCGGCGCTGACCGCCTGCTCGGTGATCTGCACTCGGTGATGGGCGGCGAGGCGGGCGGCGGCGCCGGCGGCGATCTCGCACGCTTCGGCGACGGTCGGCTCGTCAACCCTGACGGGTTGGAGACGACGCTCGAACGCGGCGTCGCGATGCATGTGCTTCTCGTACTCGGCGGCGGTCGTCGCTCCGATCAGCTTGATCTGCCCGCGCGCGAGCGCCGGCTTGAAGATGGTCGCCGCATCCAGCGCGCCGTCCGCTGAACCGGTGCCCAGCAGCGAATGCATCTCGTCGATGAACAGCACCCTGCGCTGATCGGCTTGCAGATGCTCCAGCACCGTGTTCATCCGGTCCTCGAACTCGCCGCGGTATCGGGTGCCGGCCATCAGCGCGGTCAGGTCCAGCGCGAGAACCTCCCAGCCGCGCAGCTGATCGGGGACCTCGTCTGAGATCAGTCGCTGCGCGAACCCTTCGACGATCGCAGTCTTCCCGACGCCCGGTGGGCCGACGAGCACCGGCGTGTTCTTCTGCCAGCGACACAGCGCCTCCATCATCTCCGTCAGCTCCCGCTGACGGCCGACCATCCGCGGCAGCTCGCCCGCGCGCGCCTGCTCGTTGAGATCGATCAGGTACCGAGCCGGGTCAGCGTCCTGATCGCCGGCCGCCGGCTTCTGCTTGGCGACCACGGTCGGCGACGGTGACGTCTCGCCGGTCGCGGCCGCCGCCATCAGATCATCGGCGTCGCAGTGAGCGGCATGGATGATCTCCTGCACCTCCTCGGTGGCGTTCTCCAGCAGCGCCTGCCAGAGATCACGCAGTCCGGCTTGACGGGCGCCGCAGCTGCGTTTGGCGGCGCGCATGATCCGCATCGCCGCGTCGCTGAACGTCTCTGACTGCTGATGGTCGCCACTGTCAGATCTGCGCCGGGCCAGCATCGCGCGGACATGCGACGGATCCATCGGCGGCGCGCCCAGCGGCCGGCCTTCGGCTTGCTCGTCGGCGAGCAGCGCTCCGAGCAGCAGATGACCGGCATCCACGCACGGAGCGTTCATCGCGCTCGCCTCGTTGCTGGCCAGGTTGATGGCTTGACGGGTATCCGGGGCGAACTGCGAGAACAGCATGACCTACCGTACTGTCAGCCGGGGCGGCCCAGCCGCTTTTCCCGCCCGTCTGTTCACGGTCGCCGAAGCGTGCCACCACGGCCCTTACGGTGCTGCGCGAATGGGACTGAGCGCAGCATTGAACACCGTCACCTTCGAGGCGCATCTGCGCTGTCAGGGATGTCAGGAGGAGATCGTCGACGCGGTGGAGCTGCCGCTCGCGCAGCGCAGCCTGCCGGCGGCGCGCGACGCGCTGAGCGCGGCCCGCTGGCCTCGCTGCCCGCATTGCCACAGCGCCAACGTCCGCTTCGAGGAGGCCTACTACCGCTGGGATGAGCAGGACCTCGCTGCGCTGCGTCTGGACGCCGAGGGAGTGTGGCGGTGCGCGGGCCGGGTCATCGAGGATGAGACGGCGCTGCGGGCGGTGATCGGCCGCCCGTTCGCGCCGCTTCTGTACCGCCAGCTGATGGCCGTCGAAGGCCGCGAGGATCTCGCTGATGTCATCCCCGGGCTGGCGTTCGACGATCCGTGCAACCATCGCTTCAAGCGTTTGCGCTGCGGCGTGTGGGCGGACATGTCCCGGTTCGGGCGGGCCTTGGACCGCCAAGCGCGCCGGTTCGATCTTGACGCGGTCGTGGCCGAGCAGATCAGCGTGTCGTTGCGCGGGCTGGCGCTGACGATGCCCGATGGCTGGCTCAGCGACGCCGTCGGCGTCCACGGCCTGACGCTGGAGGAAGCGGCAAGCGCTTTCGCGATCGCCGCGGCCCGCCGGTTGTGGATGATCGACGGGGCTCGCCCCGCGCTGAACCCCAGCAGGCAGATCAGCGCAACGCTCAACCTCGGCGCTGACGGGCGTAGCTGGCCGCTGCTGGACCTGCTGTCCGCCACATCAGAGAACGAATCGGAGCTTGAACGGATCGTCTCCGGCGCCGGGACTGGCGGCGCCTGGCCGTGCGGCTGCCAGCCGACGGTCACCTGGCGTCTTGAATGGCGGGATGGGCAGCTGCACCGGCGGGCGGTCAGCCGCTGCCGGCATTGGCATCAGCCGTCTGCTGAGACGTGCGTGCCCGAGCTGGTGAGCTGGCCGCATCACGTTCGCTGCCGCACCGCCGCTCCCGGCGATGAAGGCGTCGTGCTGGCCTGGGGCACGGACGCCGCTTCGGTGATCTGCTGGCCGGCGCTGCTGCGCGGCCTGGATGGCGTCGATCAGCTCACCCCGGGCCGCGGAGGCAAGCTGCTGGCCTACCCGTACCGGCGGGATCTGGTCGCGGTCGCCTCCCCGCAGACCCCGCACGGCCTGGTGGCGTTGGCCTGCGCGGCGCTTCGCCGCGAAGCGGGCGCAGATCACGGATGGATGGGCGAGCAGATGGGCGGAGCGGTGCCGCTGTCAGCGCACGAGCCGGCCAGCTACGCCCTGACGATGATCCGGATCTAGCCGGCGTCGGCGATCGCGCTGTCCAACGCGCGCTTGAACGCGGAGGCGGTCAGATCGTTTACCTGCAGCGGGACGGGAGCGCCCCCGCGGACGCTGACCATGAACGCCGGCGTGCCCGACACCTTCGCCTTGTCGGCGTTGCGGGTCGCCTCGTTGAGCATCCGCTCCGCCTGAGGGTTGCTCTGATCAGCGCCGAACTTCGCCTGGTCCAGGCCGGGGATGTCCGTGGCGATCGCGTTGATGAATCCGGGGGTGACGTACCCGCTGTTCTCCTTCTGCTGCTTGGCGAAGAACGCCCCGGTGAAATCGAACATCTTGTTCTGCTGGGCGGCCGAGTAGGCGGCCAGCGCGCCTTCGCGGGAGTCATCGCCGATGAACGTCAGCAGCTGCTGGCGCAGCTTGATCTTCCCGGGTCGCACGTAGTCGCGGATGATCGACGGGAGCACCTCGTTGGAGTAGCGGGCGCAGAACGGGCATTGCAGATCAGCGAACTCGGTGACGGTCACCGGGGCGTCCTCTCGGCCCAGCACCTCGCCGTTCTGCGGGACGCCGGCCAGCAATGACGTCTGCTGCGCCGGAGTCAGCTTCTTCTCGCCGCCGGAGGTGGTGACGATGACGACCGCGACGACCGCGGCGAGCGCGATCACCGCCGCTCCCAGCAGCTTGATCAGACGGGTGCGGCGCAGCCGCTGATCGACTTGCGCCTCCAGGCGCGCGTTCTCCTCTGCGCGTCGCTGACGCGCTCGCTTGGCATTCATCTCGTCTCGAACGTACCTCGCAACCATTACCTGCCAGAACGCCCCGAGCCCCAGACAGCAAGACTTAACCTGCACTTAGCTGCCGCCGGGCCCCCCTGCCGGCGTCGCGCGGAGCCGGTAGGCTCTCACGTCGATGCCTGAGTCCCCCTCCACCGTCATCCTGCAATCCGGGTTGGAGCTGTCGGTCACCGAGGAGCAGAGCTGGTCGCTGATCCAGTCGGGGTCGGCGACCTGGGACGGGGAGACCGGACATGCCGCCCGGTCCATCGACGATGACCGAGTCGTCACGAACCTGATGCAGACCCGAAGCGGGATCGTCTGTGACTTCTGCAACTGGCAGCTCAACGAGGAAGAGGAAGTCTGGTCCTACCCGGCCAAGGACTTCGACGCTGACCGGATCGGCAACATCCGCCATCAGTCGCTGGGCGCCTGGAGCGCCTGCGGGCTGTGCCATCGCCTGATCGCTCGCCACGACCGCAAAGGCGTGACGCGCCGGTCCATGCAGTCGTTCGTGGCCCGCCATCCCGAGGAGCGTCTCAACCGGGAGGATCGCCGGCAGCTGCAAGCGAAGATCGCCAGGATGCACGAGCGGTTCTATCGCAACCGCACCGGCCCGCCGACCCAGCTGCGTTAGGCGCCCTGACTGGCGTCCATGTCGACGATAAACTCGCCGGCATGCCGTCCCGAGACAGATTGCCGTCGCTGACCGATCTCGTCGCCACGCAGCCAAAGCTGTCTCCGCTGCGCGGCGCAGAGGACGCGCTGCGAAAGACGGCGATCCTGCTGGCCTACTACCGGTGGATCTGCCTGACCGGCCTGCCGCCCGCCCCCAAGGACTGGGACGCCGACCCCGAATGGCATTCCTCCGCGGAGGTCGACCGGGCGTTCGGCTCCTGGGAGAACATGATGGACGCGGCGGACCTGGACGACAGCCCGCTGATGGAATCCATCGCCCAGCTGCAACGCGCCGATCGTGAGAACGCCGGCGTCATCGCCGACCGCCGCCGCGAGCTGGCCCGCCAGCAACGGGAGCTGGAATCCCGGGAGAAGAACGCCGAACGCAAGATCGCCCGCGCGGAAACCGCCCGCGATGACGCGCTGCGCTCCGCGCAGACCGCCCGCGAAGAGCTGACCCAAGCCCGCCAGGAACTGCGCGCCGCTCAAGGCCGCGAGCAACGGCTCACCGAAGCCGCCCAGAAAGCCGAACGCCAGATCCAGGAGTTACGCGACCAGCTCGCCGCCGCGGCCGAAGCTCCCGCACAGCCGGCGGTGTCCGCCGACGAGCAACTCGCCGCTCAGCTGGTCGCGCTGGAAGGTCAGCTGGCCTCCGCGCACGAGGCGCTGTCTGACGCTCAACGCCGAGAAGGGGAGCTGACCGCCGCCCTTCAAGCGGAACGCTTTGAGACCGACCGGCTGCGCGCGCAGCTTCACGCGGCGCCGGCCGCCGCCGAGGAGCCGCTTCCGACGCCGAAGACGGCGCTAGAAGCGGTACAGATCGCCCAGCGCCATTGCCGGTGGCTGCGGTTCGCGCCGTCAGCGGAGGAATCCGCGAAGGAGAGCCCGTTCACCCGCCCGGCGGTGATCCTCGACGCGCTCATCAAACTCGACGATGTCGCCCGCGAGTACGAGGAAGGCAACAGCGGCCGCCCGATCCGCGACAGCGCCGAGCAGCAAGGGCTGCGCTGGGCGCCGGACGTCAGCGAAACCACGAAATCCAGCAAACGCCTCGACCGGTTCTACACCTACGCATACCGCGGGGAGAAGCTGCGCTTGGGGCCGCATGTGGCGCTCGGATCCGGCGCCGGGGCGGGGAACATCGCGCGGATCTACATGACCGCGCACGCCGGCTCAGAGCAGGTGCCGCGCGGCCTGATCGTCGGGCATGTCGGCGTGCATCTGCCCGACAGCACCACCTGACCTCGGGCTCAGCGCTGATAGCGACGGCAGGCGCACAGCACGCCGGCGGCAGCGAGCACTCCTTCTTCCTGCATGGCGAAGACGGCGCTCATCACGTCCGGGATGGACTTGGTTCTTGACGGCAGGCAGGCGGCGACGATCAGCTGCTCATCGCCGACCCGGATGATCTTGAACCGGTTGGTCGGGCTGGTCTGCCCTTCCGCGGCGCCGCGGATCGCTTTCAGCGCCTTGCGCCAGGAAGGCATACGCCAACGCGCTCGGTCCTCCAAGTCCTTGATCGCCGCTTCGATGATCGCCCAGTCGGGGTCGCCGTCGAACCGCAGCACGGTCGCGTGAGGGCGCAGCGGGGATTTGGCCGGCGACCATCCGGTCAGCTCGAACGCCTCCCAGACACGGCCGACGCCGAGGCTCAGCAGCACATCATCGGGCATGTCGGTCGGCCAGGCGGAACCCATGCTGAAACCTACCACCAGCGCGCCGGCCAGCCATCCCGCGCCAGTGTGCGCGCTATCACGTATGTTGCTGTCATGATCGACAAGCTGACCGCAGCCGAATGCGAGCTGATCGCTCATTACGGCTTTCAGGGCCGCGTCGGTGATGTCGTGAGCAAGACCATCGGATACCAATGGGCGCGCAAGCAGCTCGCCGAAGCCCAGGAGGAGGTCGAGGTTGCCACGGCGGCGTTGCAGGCGGCGATCATGCTCGCCGACCAGCTGCCGGACCGGCTGAACCTCAAAGCGACCGCTGAGCACGAGCTGGGGATCGCGCAGGCGAACTTGGATCGCGCTCGCGGCAAACTGCCCTACCCGACCGAAGCGTTCTTCGAGGTCGCAGGGCCTGCCGCCCCTTTGCTCGTCGAGATGATGGAGGGCGCCGACTGGGCGCTGACCGGGCCCGCGTTGACGGCCGCGCTTGAAGCAGAGCGCGCCGCTTGAGGCAGCGGATCAGCGAACCGCCAGCCATCTGCGAGGATCGCGTTGATCGCCTCGACGGCCCGCTCGAACCGCCGCCGGCGGCTGCCGGTGACCTTGACCCACGGGGCAGGCTGCGCGTTCAGTTCCTGCTCGAAGCGGCCGGTCATCCAGGCGCGCAGATGCTCCCCGTCGCGGATGCCGTCCTGCTCGAAGGCCACCCCGACATGATCGGTGAGGATGTACAGCGCCGGCGGCGGACGCAACGCGACCAGATGACACCCCTCCTCTGATACCTGACCGCGGTAGCGCTCCTCCCAGATCAACGTCGCAAACGGGTCGGTGTCGGCGATCATCACCGGACCCGCCTGGAGCGTCCTCCTCCCGGCGGCTCTGGCCGAGGTAGATGCGCAGGAAGTCGCCCTGCGTCCAAGTGTCCAGCGTTCCGGCGGCCTGCTTCTCATAGGAGACCTCCCGTCCATACTCGCCGACCCAGCTGGTGCGGTAATGGTCGGCCAGCTGCCGGCTGAGCGTGGTGGTGCCGGTGGATTCCGCGCCGAGCACCACCACGCGCTTGGTCAGAGCGGCGCGGGTCTTCGCGGTCAGCAGATCCCAGTGGGCGGCGGGGTCATCGCGTACCGCGGTCCCGGAGACCGGGTAGCCGTCGCGCGCCGGGTCGACGAGGACATGCTGCGCGCCGAGACGGCGGGCCAGCTCGTCCCCGTAGGCTTCTGAGCTGAAGACCGCGTCGACGGGCCGGCCGATCGCCTTCTCGAAGATCTCCATGTGCTGATCCCACACGTCGAGGTCGTCGTAGTCGCAGGGCACGTCATCCACGCACCAGATCACCCGCGCGTCCGGATGTTCGGCCTGGATCCAACGGGCGCGCTGCCATCCGGGGACGCTCTCCACGGTCGCCGCCGCCACGAGGACGGTCAGCTGCTGGCAGCCGGCGGCGGCAACGTCGATCAGGTGGTGATGGCCGGCGTGCGGCGGATAGAACTTGCCCAGCACCAGCCCATGTTGGGGGAGAGCGGTCATGCCGCCTCCCTGAGAGGGAACCGAGCCGGCTCCTCGGTCAGATGAGGTTTGGGCGGTTTGTCCTCGCCGCGCATGATCCGCCGCCAGGTGATCAGGCCGCTGATGCACAGCGTCAGGAACAGGATGTACAGGGCGGAGGTGAAGTACAGGCCTTTGATCGCGTACATCGGGATGTAGATCAGATCCGCGACGATCCACAGGTACCAGTGCTGGATGAGCCGGAACGACATCAGTGTCTGCGCCGCGACCGACAAGGCGGTGGTGGACGCGTCGGGGATCGGGTAGGCGCCGTGAGCTTCGTGGAGCACCGGAACCAGCAGGTATGCGCCGACGATCAGCAGGACCACGACGACGCCGAGCACCGCGGCGGGCGCCTTGGAGACCTTCAGCTCGGTGCGCTGCGGGCCCGCTTTTAGCCAGGCGACCCAGCCGACGATCTGGATGACCAGGAAGAAGACCTGCAGCCAGGCGTCGGAGTAGAAGTGCTGATCGATGAACAGCACGAAGAAGAAGCCGGCGTTGAGGATGCCGACGGGGAAGGTGAGGATGTTGTTGCGCGCGACCAGCCAGACGCACAGCAGTCCGGTGGCGAACCCGAACAGCTCCGCGTAGGAGGTCGAAGCGCCCAGGAGGGTGAAGGCGGAGTGGTTCAGCGCGTCAATGATGGTCTGCATGGCAGGACTCCAAAATCTTATGGTCGTTACGACCATAACACAGAGGCTATGACGGGGACATCATCTTCTGGGCGTTGCGCCCATCCTGGCGGCTTCGCGTTCGCCCACGCACGGGGTCACGCCGCCGCGCGCTGATACGTTGAAGGCATGGAAGCGCCCTACGACCAGCCGCGCCCCGGCGTCGGCGTTCTCGTCCGAGACGGCAGCCGTGTGCTGCTGATGCTGCGCCAGGGCTCCCACGGCGCCGGCGAATGGTCGCTTCCCGGCGGACGCGTCGACCCGGGGGAGACGCAGGAGCAGACAGCAGCGCGTGAGCTGGCCGAAGAGACCGGCCTGGTCGCCCTCGACATCCGGTTCCTTCCGATCGCTCCGACGACCGATCTGTTCCCCGATGAGGGCCAGCATTGGGTGACCAGCTACTTCATCTGCGACTGGGACGGCAGCGAGCCTCAGATCGTCGAGCCGCACAAGTGCGCGCAGCTGGCCTGGTTTGAGTGGGACGCGCTCCCGCAGCCGCTGTTCGCTGGGATCGACCGCATCCAGGCGAAGTTCCCGGATCTGCGCGGGATCTGAGCCGCGTCAGAGGATCCCGGCGCGGATCGCCTGCCGAACGCGGGATTCGACGATCCGGGCCCTCTCGGCGTCGTCGATCGCCGCCAGCAGACGCTGGGCGACCTCGCTGACGCTGCCGCGCGCGTCCGCGCTGATCAGCCGCCCCGAGGCGGCGTAATAGTCCAGCAGCGGCGCCGTCTGGCGCTGGTAGGCGT
>Ga0180223_1002684_pt1 | contig 10194 bp, 14 predicted proteins | sample eDN5th30CKraftOP_FD_151337 | JGI IMG/M metagenome (GOLD analysis project Ga0180223, IMG submission 151337) | Enriched Organic Plus compost microbial communities from Emeryville, California, USA - eDNA 5th pass 30_C Kraft OP (version 2) (version 2) ...
TTGTTGACATGGCCGAGTTCGTCGATGTCGGCGTCCCGGGCGCGGAAGCGGATATGGAAGCGCCGATGCTCATCCACCTCGCCGACGAGTGGGTGTCCGTGCTCATCGCAGCCGATGCGTCGACGATCTGACACGATCCCGCTCACGAATACGCCTGCTCCTCATGCGACGAACCCAGTCCTGCCATGGCGCGGAAGAAGCCGACGAGCATCTCGTCGCGCGGCATGGCGCCTTCGACATCGCCCTGCACCGCCAGTCCCATCCAGAGCGCGTAAAGACCGATACCGGTCTGCATCGGCGGCAAGGCCGGACGAAGTGCGAAGCGTTGCGTCAGATCGGCGACGAGCTCACCGAACATCCGATAGCAGGCCGCCTTGCCCTCCCGGTGCCGCTCGGCGAAAGCCGGATCGCGCCGGGCATGGAGCTGCAATTCGATCGAGAGCAGTGACCATTGTGCCTCGTCGGCCAACTTCGCGAGCCGCGCGGCCAGCACCTGCAGCGTCGCCTCGATATCGTCGCCGGAGCAGTGCGCGACCAGGTCGCGAAGCAGTGTGACCTCGTCCTGGATATGGCTTTGCAGGATCTCGACCAGCAGATCATCCTTGCTGGCGAAGTTCGAGTAGAAGGCGCCCTGCGAATGCCCTGCGGCGCTGCAGATGTTGCGAATCGACATGGCAGCGACCCCCTCCTCGATAATCGAGGAATGCGCGGCCGCGATCAGCCGGTCCCGCGTCTGGCGCTGCGTGTCCTTGCGCGTAAGCGGCATGGGTTCGTTCTCCAACCAACGGGCGAGACGTGCGAAACCTTTTCGGAGGTTCCGCGTTCTCAGTGAAACCAGATATCAACTGATATCCGCAATCAACGGCGATTTCGACCCGAAATCGTTCCTGGGCAACGAAATCTCAGTGTGAAGGAGCGCTCTTGGCTCAAACCTACATTGGCTATTCCCCGGACGTGGAGGTTCTCGGCGAGGACGAGGAGCGGCTGACCGCCGAGATCCTCGAGATCATGGCCACCACCAACCGGCGGGCCTTCGAGCGTCATCGCCACGCCGTGCGCGACGCCCATGCCAAAAGCCATGGGTTCCTGAAGGGCGAACTGATCGTTCACGAACTGCCCTCGCATCTGCGCCAGGGCTTGTTCGCCCGACCCGCCAACTATCCGGTGGTGATCCGCCTCTCTTCGGCGCCGGGCGACATCCACTCCGATACCATTCCCGCGCCGCGTGGCATGGCGATCAAGGTGATCGGTGTCGATGGCGAGCGGCTTCTCCCCGAAGACCAGGGCCACAACCAGGATTTCCTGCTCGTCAACATCCCGACCTTGAGCTTCGGCACGATCGGTAAATATCGCCAGCTCATCAGCCTTCTGGAGAAGAATGCCCAGAACCCGGCCTTTCTCCAGCGAGCGATGGCTGGGGTCGCGCGCGGCGTGGAGGCGGCAGTCGAAGCGGTCGGCGTCGAGCCCGGCGCCACGCTGCGCGGGCTCGCTCGCGACAATAACCATTTGCTGGGCGAAACCTATCATTCGATGGCGGCGATCCGCTTCGGCGACCATATCGCCAAGATCAGTGCCGCGCCGTTCTCCGACAACGTCCGTGCACTGACCGGCAAGGATGTCGGCGCGGTTGAGGATTCCACCATGCGCGATCTGGTGGTTGAACATTTCCGCGAGCAAGGCGCAGAGTATCAGCTCCGTGCTCAGCTCTGTGCCGATCTCGACAGGATGCCGGTCGAGGACGCCGCCGTGCTCTGGCCGGAAGACCTTTCGCCGCACCAGCCGATCGCGACCCTGCGCATCCCGCCACAGGAGGCCTATTCGCCGGCGCGGCGCGTCTACGGCGATGATGTGCTGTCGTTCAATCCCTGGCACGGTATCCGCGATCATCAGCCACTCGGCTCGATCATGCGCGTGCGCATCGCCGCCTATGAACGATCCACCCGCTACCGCCACGAAATGAACGCGCAACCGCGCGTCGAGCCGGCTAGCATCGACGTCATTCCGGACTGACGATCCGATCGTCACACGCAATCACGAAAGGAGGCCAGCCATGGCCGAGACCGAAGAAACCCCGCAGATCGATGAAACCCGCTTGCAGGCCATCCGCCGCCGCATCGAGGAAGTGGTTGGCGATGCGCCACAGCTCGCCAAGCTCGCCCTCGAGCAGATGGTGACGAAGCATAATCCCGACCTCAAGGGCACAGCCGGCTCGGCCGGTCGCGTCGGCGCGCAGTCCGGCAATGTCTCCGAGCTCACCGCCATCGCCAACCTCAAGCCCGGCGGCGCGGATCGGCTGAAACGCATATTCGGGCTGGTGAACGGCAATTTCGACGGGGCGCAGAAGGTCGGCACGCTGCACAACATGCGGTTCGTGTTCTTCGACAACGACACCCGCATCCTGTTCGCCACCGCCTATGACGGCGACTGGGACACCTATATCAACGACTTCGCCACCAAGATCCCCGATCTGATGGACCTGATCTTCGCCTCGGTCGAGGGCTGGCCGGGCATCGCCAGCCCCGAGGTCAAGGACTTCATCGCCGAGCATCAGATCACCGCCGCCGGCTGGTTCGTCGCCAATCCGCAGGTCACCGTCGTCGATGTGCGCCGGCTCCAACGGCTCGAACATGCCGTCAACGAATTCCTGGACAAGGTGGGCTGAGCCATGGCGATCCTTCAGAAACTAAAAGAGCACTTCTCGCGGGATAGCGTCACGCTCGACCTGCAGGACATCCAGGCGCTGATCCTCAGAAGCCGGCCGGAACCCTATGTCGGCGTTCACGCCATGCTCCATTTCGACGAGGCAGCGGGAGCCCGCAATCTTCTCGGCCGGCTGGCACCGCATGTCGCTTCGGCCGACAATTGGAGCGAGGATCTCGATTTCTGGATCGGCGCTGCGCTCAGCTTCGAGGGTCTGAAGGCGCTCGGCGTTCCCGACGCCCAGCTCAAGACCTTTCCGCTCCCGTTCCAGCAGGGCATGGCCGCACGCGCGGAGCAGCTTCGCGACTTCGGACCCAACGCGCCGGAAAACTGGGAAGACGTGTTCAAGCCGGGCAACTGCCATCTCGCGCTGACCATCTACGCGGTCGACGATGATGCGCTCGACAAGGCGCTGGCGACGGCGCGCACCGAACTCGACCGGAGCAGCGGCGTCACCTTGCTCGGCGAGCATCGCTTCGGCGCGCCGGACGGCGCGAAAAACCCGTTCGGTTTCCGGGATTCGATCTCCCAGCCCGCAGTGGAGGGCAGCGGCGTTGATCCGCTGCCAGGCGAGGAGCGGCCGATCAAGGCCGGCGAATTCATCCTCGGCTATGAGAGCGAGAACGGCCAGCCGCTCGGCATGCCCGAGCCTGCGGTTCTCGGAAGGAACGGCACCTTCGTCGTAATGCGCAAGTATAACAGCCGGGTCGGTTGCTTCAACGCCTTCCTCAAGGCACATGGCGACACGCCGGAGGAACGCGAGCGCCTTGCCGCCAAGATGTTCGGGCGCTGGCGCTCCGGCGCACCCTTGACGCTGGCGCACGATCACGACGATCCCGACCTCGGCGCCGATCCGCAGCGCAACAACGACTTCACCTTCAAGGACGATCCCAAAGGCCGCGTCGTGCCGCTCGGCTGCCATATGCGACGGCTCAATCCCCGCGATTCCGAGTTGACGCTGCTCACCGACGTCAACATCCACCGCATCATTCGCCGTTCCTCGACCTTCGGGCCGGTTTATTCCGAGGATGTGGGGCCTGAGGACGATGCCAACGGCGATCGCGGCCTGTTCTTCATCTTCATCAGCGCGCGTGCCTACGACACGATCGAGTTCATGCAGCAGGAGTGGATCAACCGAGGCAATTTCGTCGACCTTGGCGAAGAGCGCGATCCGATCGTTGGCCTGCATGAGGATGATGGCCGGTTCACGATCCCGCAGGCGCCGGCGCGCAAGCGCATCGACGGTGTGCAGACTTTCAATGTCATGAAGGGCGGCGAATATCTGTTCATGCCAAGCCTGTCCGCGCTCAAATGGCTGGCGGCCGGGAGCTGGGGTTAGGAACCCGCCGGTCAGTCGTTGGCCTTTGTGAAGATGAACGTGCAATTCATCAGGATCGCTGCGCTCGGCCTCACCATGATCTTTGCCAGTCGCGTCTGGCCCGATCGGTAATCCTGACGTCTGCAAAAACTGCCTCTAACGCATGATCGGCGAGGACGCTTCGGTCATCCGGACCGCTTGAGCGCAGGCGTTTCGGATCCCGGGTGGCTTTTGCTCTTCATAAGAGCTTGTCCTTCAGCAGCGTCTCAAGCCAATCGGCAAATACCTGCAGCCGGTGTGAAAGGTGCTGGCGGTGGGGATAGAGTAACGTCATAGGCATCAGCTCGGCTCGATGGCCGGGCATCACCTCGACCAATTCTCCCGCCTCAAGATGCTGTTTCACGTCATAGGCTGGGATCTGGATTGTGCAGCGGCGTGGAAGAAGGGGTCTGACTCAAATTCCGTGCAAATTTGACATTTCCGCGCTGTGTCCGGCCCACTCCACCGGGGTTCAGCAAGGAGTGAACGTCGATGGCCTCGAAAGCATGGGACAGTAGCCTGCGGCTACCAGGTCTGATCTTGGAAAGCCGAACTGTGATCGACGGGACTGTCGAGATGTCGGGCCGATTGGCGGCGGAGGGGGCGAACTGCCCGGACTGCGCGATGCCCTCGAAGTCGCTCCACAGCCGATACGACCGCAAGCTGTCGGATTTGCCGGTCAGCGGCAGCACCGTCAGGCTGCGGCTGTCGGTTCGACGGTTTCGTTGTCTGCACACGCCTTGCCCACGGCGCACATTCAGCGAGCCGCTGGCTCCGCCTGTTGGCCGCCGATATCCGCATCCCTTCAAACCCGCAGAAATCCTCGCTGCACACGTGCGTGGGGTGTGTATGAAAATTACGGGTCCGATACGCAGTATCGTGGCCCTTCCTCTCTCCAGTCTTTTTCCGGTCAACTGGCATGGGCGTCTTGCTCCATGCTTGCCGTTGGAGGCGTCGCAGACAGGATCAGGTTGCGGGCGACATCGTCGTCAAAGTAGCGCTCGCGGGACTGGCGTGAAGGCAACTGGCGTTCCGCCATATCAGAGCGTGTGAACCAACGAAGCAGGGTCAGGTCGATTGCGGACCGAACCTCATCTGCGAGCTGGTTGGTCTCTTCTGGCGTGAGGTCCAGCCACCCAAACTCGGTGCGAAGCTGGCTGCCAAGTGGATATCCGGTTCCGTCTCTGCTGCGATAGATCGGACCCTCAACGGTGAGGCAACAATCTTGCCCCTCAAACCGCTCGCGGACAGGGCGCTCGTACCAGAGCCAGGGCCTGAGAGTGTACCGACGGGGGCGCCCATCGGCAGTGTCTTCAACGAGCAATTTGACGAGCTGGGCCGCGCGCTCATCTTCGTCGCTCGGAAGGCGAGCGATCAGCCAGCCATGCTTATGCAGGGCCGCGTTGATCAGGGAAAGGATAGTCATAGTGGAGAAGCTTTCTGCGGGTCATTGCCCGCATTGGAGGGGTCAATAGCTGCGCAGGGGGAGGGCCTCGATCCACTCCTCGATGTCGGTGGAGCGCCAGCGGATACGTCCGCCGCCAATGTCTATGGGTTGAGGAAAGGCACCCCGACGGATGCGTCGCCAGATCGTTGTCCGGCTGCGAATGCCTGTGAGGCGCATGACCTCATGGCAGGTGAGTAGTTCGGTAATCGACATGACAGACTCCTTTGCTTCAGGGTTCTGTCACCGTTGCCGCACTCCCCTGCGACGATGGGTTGCTTTCAGTTTGCCGTTACGGATCGTGCAATCAGATATTCAACTCAGCGCCACCTTTGGCTTAGGTGACGCTGGCCAAGCTATGCGAATCGCAAGGCTGTAGGAAAGAACAAAAAGAGAACTAATGCCGTTCCGAAATGGCGGATGGACGCTGTTGGATCGCTATGGACAGTCCGGGACTGAAAGAAATTTTCCCGCTGGTGTCCGCTCCGGGCCAATGCTGGTCCGAATCTACGGTTCTGGTGCAGCGAAAGACCGGTTTCCGCGCGAATCGCATCCTGAGCCGATATGACAAGCAAACGCGCTTTCGCTTTGCACGTTGCTGCGGACATGCAAAGAAAACGCGATAATCTTTACACGTTAGCAGGATTGCGGATGCAGCAACTTGGACCGGACAATGCCATCTGGGATGATGGCGAATGGATCAGCTGGGACGAAATCAACGAGCAAATCCAGTACAAGGAATGGCGGGCAAAATATCCCAATGCCGATCTGTCGCTGGTCTCGATATTCGAGGACCTGATCTGCACTGCAGAGCAGTATCACATGCACACGGGCAAGCACCTGCAGGTGTATGGCGATATCGGAGAACTCTACGGGGCGATCACACACGGCATCAAGCTGCACCGCAACTACGCTCAAGGATCGGACGGACGGCTCGGAAATGACCTGGTCGAGGTCAAGACAATCACGCCATTCAAAAGCAATGACCGGGTCACGCTGAACCTTAAACGGAACTTCAGCATGGTCTTTCTGGTCAAGATCACATCTGACTTTGAAGTGCGCGGGAAGCTCATTCCACGCAAGTCCTTGCCCCGTATAAAAGGTGACAAGCTGGTTCTTGAATGGGCTGATATTGGGACTGAACGAGGGGAGCCCTAGGCGCCTAGGGTTGCACGCAACAGCTGCACTGTAATCGCCTGCGCTTCCTCGACCAGATGGCCGTTATGGTCGCGGTACATGAGTTGCTTGATGATTGAGCTAGCGAACTCGGGCTTCATATTCTCCGCAGCTCGAAGAGCATTCGTACATCGATCGACCCCGCATTCGCGGAGGGCATTGATCACGTAGTCCTGACCCAGCTTTTCGTTGGTGGCCGCGATATCGAACATATCGCGTGGCTGCATCGATGCACCGCGATAGTAGACCTTCTTTGCGACTATCTCTGCCGGAGTTTCCTGCCGGATTGTTCGCCCCCTTAGCTCACTAACCTGTGATGGCTCTGGCGTAATGTCGGCACAGCAAATGAAGTCGATTTCGCCAATGTTCTCGAAGATCAGTTTGAGGGAACCTGCGCCGTCTGTTTCGTAGGTGTCCGGCATTCGTTCGAGTTCAAACCCCTGCGTCTCGGGATTGAGGTAGGGGAGGAATTGGGGATCGGAAATGAAGAGGTCGATGTCATGGCTCTCGCGATGATCGATCTGGAGCATCAATGCCGTCCCACCTCCGAACGACCAATCTGGCTCGCGGCCAACGGCTTCGGTGGTTCGCGCGATGATGTCGGATGCCAAATCAAATAAAAGCGGCCATTGGCTCGGCTGCTGTCGAGGCGAGATCACTCTCTCAGGCTGCCAGAGGCAGCGAGTACCCGGCCATCTTGGAAAACTGGCTAGCGACAGCTTTTGCTATATCCTCATTAACCTTCATTTCAACCATGAAGGCTTTCTGAGCCGCTGGTGCCACTTCCGAGAAGAAAGCGAAGACGCTGGCGTCACACGTTGCCACGCTCGATGGGTCAGCGATGAGCGCAGCGAGTTGATGAGCGGAATGGTTCGCCCCATAGGGGGCGTTCACCGTTGCCAGAACCTTTGCAGTTAGGTTGCTCATCTTAAACCTACGGAATCAATCTCAGGGTGAGAATATACGCTTCATGCGTTAGCAAAACAAGAATGTTCGAACATAGGAAGAACGCAGGGGCCGATCCGCGATTTATCCCGCATTTTTCAAAAATCGCGTTTTGCGGGATAAAAGCCCCTCGATTGCAGACGCGCTCGGACATCGCTGCGATCCCTTAGAGCTCACTCCAGTCATCCATTCAAATTGCGCGAGTGACGGCACCTCGGAAAATTCGAGCATCCAAGGAAACTCCCGAAACGTCCGCTCTTCTCAACCAACTGACCATCGCAACCTTCCATCGGACACGAGATTGCTGCCTCAGGGGCGTCGAAGAGAGGCGTTTGGGGAGGAGGATTCGGTTTCGCCCGACGAGTCCTGTAGCGCTGCTTTTTGAATTCCCACGGATGAACGTTGTCGTCATTTGCCCAGATGCCGCGTCGATTTCGCTGAGCATCGTCAAGCGCCTCGAAGTAGCCCTCATCGGGTCCATAGCGATCGAGCACCCATGCCCATCCATTGAGGATCATTTCCAATTCGATGTTGCGGTGAGATGGAGCAGTCAGTCCCCGAAAGAACTGCCCGAGCCGGGAAGCCGGGTCGTTAGCCTTATTGATCTGATCCATCTGCAAGTAGGGCACGGCTACGATCCGCTTGTGTCGATCGACAATGCCGCCAGTGTCCATCTTCATCAGAATGGCCAGATCGACATGCTTTCCGCCAATGAGCGATTGAAGGAAGTCACGCGCTTCGATGCCGCCAGGCTGCTCCATCTCCGGAGCATCGATGAACCCCAGCCTGATTGTCACTTCAAGGCTTGCTCCTCGTCGGGGGTTGTCGATACGGGTTAGGAAGCCATCGCCGTCAAATACCTTGAGGACAGGCACCCGAATGGTATCGGAACCGGGATCTTCAGGTGCGATAAGCAAACGCCAACCCGCAAGTGGGCGAGCGAGACAATCGGCCAGTGCGAGATCGAATTGCGCGTTGCCACTGACACACTGTCGATTGGCAGCGAAGTGCCGCGCACTACCATCGCGACCCAGCGGCAATTTCGTCCCGCCGTGCTCGAAAGCGAACTACGGCTAAGCCCGCATCAGGGCTATCTGCTGCTTCCCGATGGCCTGCCAGTCGCGCGTATCGGTCTCACCGCAGATCACATTACCCGGCGTGGCGAGCCGCGTCAGCCCGGCTACGTGCCAGGCGATCCGGCGGGCACGCTGTGGAGCCGGGTCAGCGAAATTGCGAAGGGTGCCGAGCCCGACGCAAAGCCGGGACCCGTCTGATGGTAGCCTCGGTCTCGGCACTGTCGAGTGCCGGTCAGGCAGCCAGCTATTACGAGGCCGACGACTATTATGCCGAAGGCGGCATGGCTCCGTCCGAATGGTTTGGCGAGGCAGCGGAGAAGCTGGGCCTCTCGGGCGAGGTCGATCGCGAGCAATTTGCCGATTTGCTCGAAGGGCGCGTTGCCGGGCAGCAGCTTGGCACCACCCGTGATGGCAAGGTCGAACACCGGCCAGGTTGGGATATCACCCTGTCCGCACCCAAGTCGGTCTCGATCATGGCCGAGGTTGCGGGAGACACCCCCGCGACCGACACCATCACCATGCCGGACCGCGAGCGGTTCTTCGCAACGGCCAGCGGCAGCGCGGCGCAGAACTGGTACGCCACCTTGCTGCACGAGCTCGTCCATTGGTCTGGCGCTGACCACCGCCTGGCGCGGACCTTTGGCAAGCGGTTCGGCGACGATGCCTATGCCATGGAAGAACTGGTGGCCGAGCTTGGTTCAGCATTCCTTTGCGGTGACCTTGGTCTTTCCGCCAGCCCGCGCCCGGATCACGCCAGCTACCTCGCCAGCTGGCTGAAGGTGCTCAAGGCCGACAACCGGGCGATCTTCACTGCCGCCAGCGCGGCGACGAAGGCGGTGGAGTGGTTGGAGGAGACAAAAGAATGAGCCGGGCGAACGAAAATTTCGCTGTTCTTCTAAATGGTTTAGCTCGGGCTTGTGCTTGACCCGCTCCGTCCGGTCGGCAATGTTGCCGCCCGACAGGTGGCAAGGGGACTGGGGCAGCCGTGAAACCATTTACTCGTTCAATCATCGACCTGTTCGACGGCGAAAAGCGCTACCTGATTCCACTCTACCAGCGCCAATATGCCTGGAACGTAGAACCGCAGCTCCGACTCCTATGGGGTGACATTGGACGGGCATATGATCGGGTGGTTGCTGATCGTGCATCGTTGGTGCCCCACTTTATGGGGGCGATGGTCATTTCCCAGATGAAAACGTTCGGGAAAGAGGTCCAAGCTTACGAAGTGATCGATGGCCAGCAACGTCTGACCACGTTCCAGCTTTTGCTCGCCTCGCTTCGAGACGTCGCCGCAGCGAACGGATCCCGTTACGCTGCCCATCTTCAGAGGTATCTCCTCAACGACGGAATCATGGAGAAACCGCAGATTTGTCCGCCGTCAGCGCCAATGGCACAGATTTGAGGTTGTGATTTAAGGAGGATTTGGGCTTCGTCGTAGTGACGAGGGAACGAAGATGAAGCCCAAATCCTCCTTGAAAAAATCGGCGCCGAAGGCC
>Ga0180223_1002689_pt1 | contig 10182 bp, 11 predicted proteins | sample eDN5th30CKraftOP_FD_151337 | JGI IMG/M metagenome (GOLD analysis project Ga0180223, IMG submission 151337) | Enriched Organic Plus compost microbial communities from Emeryville, California, USA - eDNA 5th pass 30_C Kraft OP (version 2) (version 2) ...
GCGCGAAGCGATATCGCGAAAACACAGTTTGAAGCTGCGCGGCACAAGGCCATCGAGGCGACCTTCCGCACGGCGGCGGACACGCGACGTGCCTACTATCGCTCCGTCGCATCACGGCAAACGGTCGGCTTTCTGGACCAGGCCCGGGTATCCGCCGATGCTGCCGCCGACCTGACCCGTAGCCTTGGCGAAACCGGAGCTGCCAAGAAACTCGACCAGGCCCGGGCCGGCGCCTTCTACGCTGAGGTATCGAATGAGCTGGCCCAGGCGCGCTTGAAAGCAACCTCCGACCGTGAGGCTCTCACGCGGATGATGGGTCTCTGGGGCGGCGATATTGACTACAAGCTGCCCGGCCAACTCCCGCCGATACCCCGCGTCCGGACAGCCCAGCAGGTCGAGGTCGACGCCGTGCGCAAGCGCGTCGACCTTATCGCCGCCCGCCTTGAGCTTGATGCCCTCGCGAAATCCCTCGGGCTGACGGAAGCGACCCGATTCGTCTCGATGATCGATGCCGGATGGCGGGGCAACTACGAGCGCACGACGACCGATGGAGTCCGTGAAAGTTCATCGCCGCAGGGCTTCGAACTGGAGGTGCAAATTCCGATCTTTGACCTCGGTGAAGTGAATGTCCGCCGCAGTCGCGAGCTCTACATGCAGGCGGTCAACCGCCTGTTGGAGAAAGCAGTGAACGTGCGGTCCGAAGCGCGGGCAGCGTACCTTGTCTATCGCGGGAGCCACGATATCGCCCAGCAGTACCAAAACAGAATCCTGCCACTGCGCCGGACCATCAACGAGCAGGCGCTGCTCGAATACAACGGCATGCTGATCGACGTCTTCGAGCTGCTCACGACAGCACGCGAGAGCATCAACAGCAACGTCGCCGCTATCGCGGCCAAGCGCGACTTCTTCCTCGCGACCGTGGACTTCGAGACCGCAATCATCGGCGGCGGTGGTTCTGCCAGTACCGGTGGAGATTCGCCTGTCGTGACAGCCGCCGCCGAAGGCGGCGGGCACTGACCTGAGAAAGGAACATGTCATGACGATTTCACGTCGCAATTTCCTGGGCGCCTCCGGCGCGGTGGCTTTGGTCAGCGCAGAGGCCATCTCCGGCCGCGTGCAGGCTGCTTCAATCCCCGAGGCAGCAACGATGAATGAGCCGACCATGCAGCCGCCGCTCGTTCCGACAAGCGGACCTGACTACCAGCCAGTCGTCACGCTGAATGGCTGGACGCTGCCTTGGCGCACAAATGGCGATTGGAAGGAATTCCACCTGGTTGCCGAGCCGGTCGTACGCGAGATGGCACCCGGCATGGTCGCGCATCTCTGGGGGTATAACGGCCAGTCGCCAGGACCGACGATTGAAGCGGTCGAAGGAGACAAGGTCCGGCTCTTTGTCACCAACAAGCTGCCGGAACACACCACCATTCATTGGCACGGACAACTCGTGCCGAACGGCATGGATGGCGTCGGCGGGTTGACCCAGCCGCACATCAAGCCCGGCCAGACCTTCGTCTATGAGTTCCAGCTGCAGAAGAGCGGGACCTTCATGTACCACCCGCATGCCGATGAAATGGTCCAGATGGCCATGGGCATGATGGGCTTCTTCGTGGTGCATCCCAAGGACCCGGCATTCCGCCGCGTCGATCGCGACTTTGTCTTCCTGATGGCGGCCTACGATATCGATCCCGGCTCGTATGTGCCGAAGGTCGCGGAGATGACCGACTTCAACATGTGGACCTGGAACAGCCGGGTATTCCCCGGCATCGACCATTTGGCGGTCGGCAAGGGCGACAAGGTCCGCATCCGCTTTGGCAATCTCACCATGACGAATCATCCCATCCACATGCATGGCTATGACTTCAAGGTCTCATGCACCGACGGAGGGTGGGTGCCGGAAGCGGCAGCGTGGCCGGAAGTGACCGTGGACTGTGCCGTCGGCCAGATGCGCGCCTTCGATTTCGTCGCGGACAAGCCCGGCGACTGGGCGATCCATTGCCACAAGTCGCATCACACTATGAACGCCATGGGCCATGACGTCCGTAACTTTATCGGCGTCGACAAGAAAGAAGTCGCCAGGAAGATCCGCAAGCTCGTTCCCGACTACATGCCGATGGGGTCCGCGGGCATGGCTGACATGGGCGAGATGGAAATGCCGCTGCCGGACAATACGCTGCCGATGATGACGGGTTTCGCTCAGTTTGGGCCCGTCGAGATGGGCGGCATGTTCTCCGTCGTAAAGGTCCGCGAGGGGCTGGCTGCCAACGACTACAAAGACCCGGGCTGGTTCAGGCACCCGGAAGGAACCGTCGCCTTTGAATGGAAAGGCGAACCAAAGAAAGCCGAGCGCATGCCGCCGCCGGCGTCCGGCAGGGCCAAGGCTGTCGAGTTCAACGTCATGAAGCCTGGCGCCAAATCCTCCCATGGCAATCATTGAACTGGAGACTGACGTGAAGACGAAAATGCTACTTGCCGCCCTCGCGGCGTTCAGCATGCCCACCCTTGCTTTCGCCGATCCTGGCCATAGCCATGGGGACAGCCGCACCTATGGCGAACCCGGCGACGCAAAGAAGCCAGCTCGCATTGTCCAGATCACCATGCGCGACGCGGACGGAAAAATGGAGTTCATCCCAAACCGGATTGAAGTGAAGCGGGGTGAGCAGATCAGGTTTGCCCTCCGCAACAACGGCGCACTCGACCATGAAATCGTCCTCGCGACCTTGGCCGAGAACCTCAAGCACGCCGAAGAGATGAGGAAGAATCCCGACATGGAACATGACGACCCGAACGCCAAGCGCCTCGCGCCAAAGAAAACTGGAGAGATCGTCTGGAGGTTTACCAAGGCCGGGGAGTTTGACTTTTCCTGCCTGATTCCGGGCCACCGGGAAGCGGGCATGTCCGGCACCATCATCGTCAAGTAAACTTGGCAAGGAACACTCAAGTGAGAAAAATCATTCTAGCTACAGCGCTTTCAATGTTCTCGACAATTGCGTTGGCCCAGCTTGCTGACGTGGACGGTCAAGTGACGAAGGTCGATACAGCCCAAAACAAAGTCACGCTCAAGCACGGTCCGATCAAGAACCTTGATATGGATGGCATGACGATGGTGTTTTCCGTCGCCGAGCCAGCGATGCTCAAGGGGATCAAGATCGGCGACAAGGTCAAATTCGAGGCTGACCGAGTCAATGGCCGCCTTACGGTCACGAAAATGCGGAAGGCAAAGTGAAGACGCCATGTCTTGGGGTGCTCTTGCATTAAATGGCGCACCCTAGGAACCGCACCTGGACAAGGTCGATGACGATCCAGGCCATATCCGGGTGCCGGCAAACTCCGCTACCGTTTAACCGGTGCGGATTCGGTGGTTTCACCGGCGTCCGGCGGACCGTTGAGCTTGGCTTCTGCTGACCAGGCTCGGATCGTTGCGCCGATAACAGCGAGTGTGGCCATCGCACCGTCGGCATCACCTTTTTCGAAATCACCCTCGGTCTGCGCCATCGCATTGGTGACGTGTGCAAAGCAGACCACGGAACGTTGCTTTGCAGTCGCGAAGGCATAAAGCGCGGCCGCTTCCATCTCAACCGCAAGAATGTCTCGCGCCCGCGCTGCTTCAATAGCGTCCGCAGTCTCGCGATAAGGTGCGTCTGTCGTCCATGTCGCGCCGCGGTGAAGGACGATGCTCTCAAGTTGAGAGGCCGTCTCTTCCACGAGCGAGACAAGCATGCAGTCTGGCGCTTCAGAAAACTCGGAGGGTGGGAGATAATGATAGCTGGTGCCTTCGTCGCGCAGGGCACGGTCAATCAGGACAAAGTAGGGCGTTGGGCCACGGTCGGAAATTCGTCCGGCAGAGGTAACGCTCACGAGCAACTTACAGCCCGAGGCGAAGAGTTGCTCCGTCACAAGCACAGCGAACGAGGCGCCGACGGCGCAGCCAACGATTCCCACCTCGCCAAAACTCGCGAGATCAAATGTGAGAAGCTCGGTGTGATAGCAGGCCCATCCCGCATGTTGTTCCGCTCTGCCGGTGCTTTTGAGATGGCGGACCAGATCGCCGTCAGGATCAAGCACGCATACCGCAGGTACGGCGAGCAGGGGCAATTTTCGCTGCCGGCGGGCCTCGCGCAGCAGCGCCTCCGGCTGGAACACAGATTGCTCGTCATAGTGCTTGTCTGAAACGATCGGCCACGCGCCCTGACCGGCAGTATCGTGTGACCGCTCTTCAACAAGGTTGCTGCGCGCATCACTCATCAAACGGACGCCTCGATAGCAAGGCCTGCCGCCTGCCATTCCGGAAAGCCATCCTCAAGTCGGCGCGCGCTATAGCCCTTGGTCCGCAGTGCGGCGACAGCTTCAAAGGAGAGAACGCAGTAGGGCCCGCGGCAATAGGCCACGATCTCGCGATCCTGCGGCAACTCCGCAAGTCGACGCCCCAGATCGGCGAGAGGCACGTTGAGCGCGCCCGGCAGATGGCCCAGCGCGAACTCATCCTCCGGACGTACATCCAGCACGGTCACGCTGCCGTCAGTCAGTCGGCCCACCAGTTCATCGCGAGACACGGGCTCCAGCGCGTCGAGCCTCAGGAAATAGTCTGTGACGATACCGCGGACTTCGGCACTCCTGACTTCGGCATAGGATCGCAATGCAGCCAGCAGTTCCGGGATCGGGCCGTCCCCCAGCCGGTAGAGAATGTGCTTGCCGTCCCGGCGGGATTGGACGAACCCCGCGCGGCGTAGTCCCTGCAGATGCTGGGAGGTATTCGCAAGCGACAGACTGCAGAGTTGCGCCAGCCGTTCCACGGAGCGTTCACCCTGCGCGACGTGCTCCAGCAACTCGAGCCGATGCGCATGGCCAAGTGCGCGTGCGAGCACTGCCAGTTGCTCAAAAATCTGGACCTTAGGACTGGTCACCGCGGGACTGGCCTTCGTCAATCAATCAAGTATTATATTGAATGATTGAGTATAGTTGTCAAGCCTGAGCCGAGGCCGCGATGAGCGCCCAATCCGACCAGTTCGCACCTGACATCGCCTCCGCCCCCGGTACTGCGACAGCAGGGATGTTCCCCTCGACGTCGATGCCGGACCGGGACTGGTGGGCCGCATTGTGGCCTGACCCAATGGCGGTCCTCAAACAGCTCGGCGTGGAGCCGACGATGACTGTGCTCGATCTCTGTTGTGGCGATGGCTATTTCACTGCGCCGCTTGCCAGGCTGGTCGGTGGACGTGTCTACGCCCTCGACCTTGATCCTGCGATGATCCATTTGGCGAAGGCGGAGGTTGCACGGCAAGGCGCTTCGGTACAGCAATGGATCTGTGCCGACGCAGGAGAGATCACACGTCATCTGTCCGACCATGTCGACTATGTGCTGATGGCCAACACGTTTCATGGTGTGCCGGATCAGCGTAAACTCACGCGCGCCGTCAGGAGGGTACTCGGCCCGAAAGGCAAGTTCGGTATCGTGAACTGGCATCTGCTGCCGCGGGAGCAAACAATTGTGTTTGGTCAACCACGTGGACCGCGGACGGATATGCGCATGCCCCCCGAAGCGGTCAGCGCCATGGTCGAGCCGGAGGGCTTTCGTCGCATCAAACGCTTTGAGCTGCCGCCTTACCACTACGGAATTGTCTTCGAGAAAGCAGGCTGAGACGGCAAAACGGCCGCCTTAGTCGCGGCACCGCGAGCCGCTTGACTGAAGTAGCCGCAACGCGTTCGCGGGAGCGCCATTGATGCCATCGCCAACCATGGCGATCGGCCCCTCTTTCTTGTAGGCGCCAATCGCGTCGAGCTTGGCATCTGGCAGCAAGTCCGCCTTCGCTTCGAGGCGCAGGACGCCCGCGACGACAGCCGCGGTTCCCACATTGTCACCGGTCAACCTGCTGGAGCCACAGCGCTCAGGAGACGGCCGTCCAGCCGGTGACGACAATAAGAATCAGAGTGACCAGTGCCCCTGAGACGTAGAGGACGGTCCTGAGGCTGCCACCTTTGGCCGCGTTGCCTCCGCGCAAATAGATCATCAAATGAACCAGCCGAATCCCGACATGGAGCCATATCAGCACCGCCAGCGTGGCTGGCGCAACGCCCACCATCATCGCCAGCACGGCCGGCACCACGAAGGGCGCCAGCGCCTCCACGGAGTTCAGGTGCACACGGTCGATGCGGTAGAGCAAATTGTGATCATCAGCCGGGAGCACCGGACCGGAGAGTGCCCCGGCAAGTCCTTTGGACAATCCCGAATAGACTGCCAAAAGGATGGACAGGAGACAGAGCGTGAGCACACCGACGATACTGAGGGCGTAGGCTTCCATCCTCATCTCCACGGCTTGATGATAACGGGAGCAAACCCGGGGAGCGATGTTCTGGCTCCCCGGACGCGCAACGTGCTGCCGTCAGGCCTGGCGGGCAAACAGGTCGGCGAAGCGCCGCAGATACAGCGGCCAACCCCGGTCGCCGGCAACACCATCGCGTTCGCTTTCCCAGCCCTCGCCGTGGCGTTCCAGATTCCGGTGCTCGAGTTCGACGCGGGTCCGGTTTGCTGTCTCGGCGATGAACCGCACTTCCCACTCGCTGGTCTTTTCCGGGGCGGTCTCGATCTGCCAGCGCGGGCTGATATCCCAGCTCAGGAGCACCCGTTTGGGCGGTTCATAAGCCAGCACACGTGCCCAGCGACACTCGCTGCCGTCGACGCCGCGGTCGTAGATGTGGCCGCCGACCCGAGGCTCGAACACCGTCTCGGCGATCTGGACGCTCAGCAGGTTGTGCTCGGGAGGTTTGAAGCTGCCGAACTCCTCTGTGAAGACCTTGAAGGCACGTTCAATCGGTGCCTCGACCACGACGGACTGCTTCACGGACGTGATTGGTACGCGGGTGTTCATTGCGTCTCCTCTGGCGGTTGTTCGACGGCGACCTTGTAGGCCGCCAAGGTCTTGCTCCAGAACCGGTCGAGCCAGGCGCGCATCTGGCCAAGCCCGTGTGGGTCGATGTGGTAGACGTTGCTGGCGCCCTTCGGCTCAGCGCGGACCAACCGGGACTCGCGCAGCACCTTGAGGTGCTGTGAGACGGCCGACTGGGAGACCGCAACCTCCCGCGTGATCTCGGCCACCGAGCGGGGACGCTCCGCGACAAGCTCGAAGATCGCCCGACGGGTCGGATCGCCAAGTGCTGCAAGCTGGGCAATTTCAGCAGTCATGACTTATGATTAGTGTGAACTAATATATATGTCAATACTCCGGCGTCGCGTGGATTGACGAGGCGATCCGGGGCTATGACCAGGCGATTGCGATCAACCCAAGGACTTCAACAAAGCCTACGTCGTGAAGGGCCCACGCGATCATGGGTTTCGCGCTGGTGATCCGGTTCAGCCCGTCTTATGTCGAGGCCTACAACAACCGGGGCCTTACCGATGATGCGCTGGACCGCCGCGCCGAGGCGGTCGCCGATTTCCGCAAGGCGCAATCAATCGACCCGGCCGACCAAGTCAGCAAACAACATCTCCGCATGCTCGATTTCTGACCGCGTGCCGTTTAAATTCGATGGCGTGTGAGGCTTCTGCTCAAAAGGCGCAACTGCGATCCGCCCGTGCTGCGTCACTTTTGCGATACGGATCGCCGCGCGGCCGTCTCGATGTCTGCTCCTGAGCAGAAGCGCCGGCTGATGCGGGTTATTCGCCGTTTAAGGTGCCGGCGGGAGCAGGATGCAGGCCTTCATACGCGTCGCTGAGAAAAGTGTATGCCCCAGCAGGAGACGCGTCATGGAGGGACAAACTCCGCGATCAACTATGGACGAGGCGCCGCAAGGTTAGCCACCGGTGGAACGGCAGATATGAGTTTTACCTTGCGAGAATGAGATCGCTTGCCCGTTCTGCTATCGCAATTGTGGCTGCGTTGACGACAGCCTGCGGTATTCCAGGCATCACTGAAGCATCGACCACGCGCAAGCCGGCGATACTTCTTACATGAAGGTTCTCATCGACAACCTTGCCGATCTGGCATGTCCCGACCGGATGATGAAAGGAATTTGCCGCCCGGGAGATGAAAGCATGAAGGTCGTCGAGACTGACCGATTGCGGTCCGGGATAGATCTCCTCGGCCCGCCAGTCGGCGAACGCCGTTGTGGCCCCCAACTTGCGCGCAAGCCTGATACCTTCAACGAGGACATCGCGGTCATGCGGGTCGTCCAGATAGTTCGGATCGATCAATGCGGGCAGGGACGGATCGGCCGAAGCGAGCCTTACCGTGCCGCGGCTGCGCGGCTTCACCAAACACGGCACCAGGACATAGGCAGGGGGTGCGATTGGGCCGACGCTCGGCAGAACAAAGGGCAGGGACAGACACATGATGAGCAGGTCCGGGCTGTCGCCCGGATCGCTGTTCGGCACATAGAGCATCGCATCGGCATGATTGTAGTGAGACCGCGGCACGTCCTGGCGCGCTGAATAGGCAATGCCTGCCAACAGCAGGTGGTCTTCAAGATGACTGCCGACATCCGGCAAATCCGCCACGACCGGGATCCCGAACGAGGTGAGGTGATCGGCGGGGCCAATGCCGGACAGCATCAACAGGTGCGGTGAGTCGACGGCGCCTGCACACAACAGCGTCTCGATTTCGGGTTGAACCAGGCGACCGGAGAGCTGCACACCCTTGCAGACCTGGTTTTCAATCTGCAGCTTTTGCACGTTCGTTCCGAGCAGCAGATCGACGCCACCGCCGGCAAGACTCCCCAGATAGGCCGTTGCAGCATCGTCGCGAACGTGGCCCTTGATGCTCAGCTGATTCCAGCCCACACCGGTGGTGTGCTCACCGCCGATGTCGTTCGTCAGCGGAAATCCAAGGCTTTGCGCCGCCGAGATGAATGCCGATGCAAGTGGGTTACGATCGTCGACATCCGCGAGCGACAGCACATGCAGGGGTCCGTCGCCGCCATGCCACGGATCAGCGCCACCTGAAAACGTCTCCGCACGTTTGAAATAGGGCAGCAGATCCGCAAACCGCCAACCCTCGGGCCAGCGGTCAAATGCAGCGCGATGGCCGCGCTGATAGGCGAGGGCGTTAATCGTGCTGGACCCTCCCACGACCTTTCCGCGCGGATAGGGGATGATACGGCCGCCGAGATGCCGTTGAGGGATCGTCACATAGCGCCAATCGACCGGACTGTCCTGGAGCTGGGGCCAGTCCGGCGGAACAGAAATCGCGGGAAGGGTTGCCGGACCTCCGGCCTCGATGACGAGGACGCTGCGGCCTGCCTGCCCCAAGCGATGCGCCAGCACACATCCCGCAGAGCCAGCGCCAACAATGACGTAATCGTAGGTCCGGCGAAGATCTTCAGGGGAGTGAATGACGCGAATACTTGATTGCGCCAGAGCCTGCCAAATCACTCCGGAAAAAGTCAGCCCTCCAGCGATGGAACCCATGGCTCGCCGCCTATTGACCCTGGACCAGTTGGAGTCGGAGAAGCTGGAGTCTGAGTTCATTTGCTCTGCCTGTAAAGAAGGGCGGAGGGTAGGAGCCAAGCTGTCGGGGCATTATGTGATGCGATCAGTCATCATTTTATGAACGCTCATATCTACTGAACCACCGACCACCGGCCGCATCAGGCATGATGTGGGATGCCGTGTCGAAGACACAGAAGTAAACCCGAAGGGATCCACAGGCTTGAAGGAGCATTGGAACTGATGCCTTTGCAATCCTTGTCGCTATCGTCGGTATTGCCTCCTGGGAGTATACCTCACGCCGTAACGATGCCGTAGGCGAGACCGCTGGCGGCTCAGGCTGCTACACGGTCAAATTGTCCAGCTTGTGAGCTCTTCCCTATAGATGGCTTCCTTGCTAGTGATGGATCGTTCAGGGTTGTGGCCATGCGCGGAGCGGGCAATGTAAGACGTGCTGCGGTCGCTGTCGCGACAGCGTACGTGCTCGCCCTGCAAATTATACTGACGTCATTCCTTGCGACCGGCATGGCCCTTGCCGGCCCGGCCGACAGCGGCCCGCAGTTCTGCTTTGGCCAGTCCACGCCGGATAATTCCAGTGACGGCGGCAAGCCCGGTGTGCCGATTGCGCATCTTGCCTGTGCGGTCTGTCATTTTGCATCGTCAGCGCCGCCGCTTCCGGAATGTGCGGGCATACATGTCGCCGCCGTGGTTGAGCTGACCGTCTACGCGGCCGTCGCCCCGCTTCCGGCGGTGCTTCACGAGCGTCA
>Ga0180223_1002690_pt1 | contig 10182 bp, 9 predicted proteins | sample eDN5th30CKraftOP_FD_151337 | JGI IMG/M metagenome (GOLD analysis project Ga0180223, IMG submission 151337) | Enriched Organic Plus compost microbial communities from Emeryville, California, USA - eDNA 5th pass 30_C Kraft OP (version 2) (version 2) ...
CGGGCCGCCGCGTGGTGGAAGCGATCCGCACAAATCAGCTCTACGTCATCACCCATGGGGAGTATCGCGGCTGGGCCGAAACCCGGTTCGCGGACATCCTCGCCGCCTTCCCGGAAGCAGACCCCGAACTTCTGAAGGCGACCGGCACGCGCCGGCCGGCGAAGGTCTATTCGTGAGGTGCCGACATGCTTGAGGTCTATCACGCCGGGCCGGCGTCCAACTCGCTGAAGGTGCTGCTGTGCCTGTACGAGAAGGAGCTCGATTTCGTCAGCCACCCGATCAACATCCAGGTCTTCGAGCAGCACGAGGCTTGGTTCCTGAAGATCAACCCGGATGGTCAGGTGCCCGTGCTGGTGCACGACGGGACAGTGATCACCGAGTCCACCGTGATCAACGAATACCTGGACCAGGTCTTCCCCGAGATCCCGCTGCGGCCCGCCGCGCCGTTCGCCGCGGCGCGGATGCGCCAGTTCACCAAATACGTGGATGAATATTTTCGGCCGGCGCTCAGTTACATCGGCTGGCAGCGGATGATCCACACCGTCACCGACAAGCTCGGCCCAGAGGAATTCGCAGCCAGGCTTGCCCGCATTCCCCGCGAGGAGAAGCGCGAGAAATGGCGGATCTCTGCGAAGCAGGGCTTTACCGAGGAGCAGATGGCCGCGTGGCGGCGGACACTCCAGGAGGGCGTCGGGAAGATGGAGGCCGCACTGCAGCGCGGGCCGTGGCTGGCGGGAGACGATTACTCGCTCGCCGATATCGGTCTGTTCTCCATGGCCGCCAACATGCCCCATCGCTACAGCGATTTCATGAACGGGGCGGATACGCCCCGGGTGATGGACTGGCACGCGCGGGTGATGGCGCGCCCGGCGGTCAAAGCCGCCCTGGCGACCCGGTCGCCCGTGAAGATGCCGGCCTGATGGACAGCCCGGCTTCGCCACAGCGGGGCGCGGCAGAACCGAAAACGGCCAGACAACGCAAAGAAAAAAGCTTCAATTTCAGGAGGAACGCATGAAGACCTCGAAACGATTGCCAGCGGCTGTAGCGTTTGCGCTGTGCGCGATCATCGCGTCTCCGGCGCTGGCCCAGAAGTCGGCTGATACGATCCGCATCCCGCATCTTTCGCCCGTTCCCGTCGGTCGACAATTATCTCGATCCTCGTCCGCCGATGCAGTTCCTCACCGACGCGATCTTCGATCCCCTGATCTTGTTTGACTACGATAGCGGCGAGTTCAAACCCGTGCTCGCGACTGCGTGGCGGACAATCGACGATCAGACGCTTGAACTCGACCTCCGTCAGGATGTCACCTGGCACGATGGAACGAAATTCACCGCCGAGGATGTCGCATACACCATCAACTATCTGATCGATCCCAAGGTGGTGCTGCGCAACAAGTTCAATTTCGACTGGATGGCCAGTGTCGAGGTGCTCGATCCCTACAAAATCCGCATCAAGACGAAACAGCCGACGCCCGCGGCATGGGGCCTCCTGGCACAGATATATGTGCTGCCCAGGCACGCGCATGGGCCTCTGCCACTCGACCAGAAGATCGAATTCGGCCGTCGTCCGGTCGGCACCGGTCCCTACCGTGCCGTCGAAGTTGATCGCAACAAGGGCGTCCTGATCGCCAAGCGAGAGAACTACGTCCATGCGAGTTCCTTTCGGCCGGAAGGCAAGGTGGGAAAAATCAAGTTCGTGACGGTTCCAGATGCAGGAGCGCGAACCGCCGAACTTCTTGCCGGCAATATCGAGCTGACGCGGGATATCTCAGCAACGCAGGCGGCGCATCTCGAGCGCACCGGCAAGTTCGAGGTCACGCTCGGCAACACCTGGGGCGTCTACTATGTGATGATGGACGCGGCAGGCCGCAGCGGAAACAAGGCGCTCACGGACGAGCGCGTCCGCCGCGCCATCCTCATGGCGCTGAAGCACGACGACCTCACGCGCATCATCGTTGGCAAGTGGGCGAAGGGGCTGACGCCGCCGGAAGGCATCTGTCATCCCATGCAGACCGGCTGCAAGCTGACCGAGCCGCCGCCGGCGCACAATCTCCAGGCTGCGAAGGCTCTCCTGAAGGAAGCTGGATACGAGAACGGCTTCGACACACAGATCACGGCTTTCTCGTACCAGAACGGCGCGCTGGCCGAGGTGGTGTCCGGCGCGCTGCAGAAGATCGGCATTCGCGCCTCCGTCAACGTCGTGCTGTACGCCGCCTACAAGGATCTGGAGCGCGACGGAAAAATCCAGATGCACGTCACCGGGTGGGGCGGCGGCGGCATCCCTGACGTCGCAATCACGCTCGAATCCTTGTTCGCCGAAGGCAATTCAGCGTTTCACGGCAATCAGCGCATCTACGATCTCATCAAGGCTTCCAGCCACGAGATGGATTCAGAGAAGCGGCAGGCACTGACCGGCGAGGTCTTCGAGATCAATCGGAAGATAAACTACATCACGCCGATGACGCGCTATCCCAACATCTGGGTTCATCCGACCGACGTCAAAGTGTCCGGCTTCGAGAAAGGGGAAAAGGGCGTCGTTCCATGGGGCATCAGCTACCACATGCTGTCCTGGAAGTGATGGCGCACGCTCAAGCATGAGCCGCGCTGAATATAAAAAGCCAAACGAGGAGGCCAATCCATGACCGAGATCTATCGCGACCGCATCGTCGGACCTGGCGCCTGGATGAGCGCGGAAATCGGCGGCAAGGAGGGTCTCACCCGGCGCTTCACGGCCGACGAGATCGACGCCATCGACGAACTCCTGGCGCGGACGGCGGGCATTCCAGTCGTCAACGTGACGCGGCAGGACTTCAGTCATCCGGTCGTTGACAAGATGATGGGTGAGGTGCGCACAACGCTGCTTGAGGGCCGTGGCGCAATCATTCTCAGCGGTCTTGACCTGAACCGATATGAGCCGGACGGGATCGAGCGCCTCTACTGGGGGCTTGGCACGCATATCGGTGTCGCAGCCGCGCAGAGTGCGGCCGGCGACAGGATCGGCTACGTCAAGGAAGCCGACAAGTCGGTCAACCGCGGCTATCAGAGCTCACTGGAGCTCAGTCCCCATACGGACTTCCATGAGGTGCTCGGCTTGATGGGCATCGAGCGCGCCGAGTCCGGCGGACTGAGCGGGCTCGCAAGCAGCCTGGCGATCCACAATGCCATTTTCGAGAGCCGGCCCGAGCTGCTTGAGCCACTCTATCAAGGCTACCACTACGGTCTGCTTGAAAGCGTGGATGCGCCGAAGCCGGTGTCCGACCGCAAGGTGCCGGTCTTCTCGCAAGTGAACGGCCACGTGAGCTGCATGTGCAACGGCTTCTTCATCAGGACCGCGGCGCGCAGGCTCGGCGGCTCGCTGCCCGAGGATCTCGCCAGCGCGCTCGAATACTTTTACGCGCAGGCCACACGTCCCGACCTCATGGCGAACTTCATGCTGGAACGCGGCGACATCCTGTTCTGGCACAATTTCACCAACCTTCATTCGCGCACGCAGTTCTTCAACTCCCATACGCATACGCGGCTGCTGCTGCGCCTCTGGCTGTCGATGCCTGATGGCCGTCCCATGGTGCCGGAATATTACGACCGCGGCGGCCTGACGCTCAGCCACGATCGGCCGGCGCAACGGGTCGCTTGATCAGAACCGGGAATGGACGGAGAGCGGTTCGATGTTTCAGCTTTTCATGCGCCGGGCAATCGTTGCGGTCCTGATGCTGGCCACGGTCTCCGTGCTCGCATTCAGCCTTCTGCGCCTCTCCGGCAATCTCGCAGCCGAGCTTGCAGGGAACAACGCAACGCAGGAGCAGATTGAGGAAGTGGCGCGCTCCTATGGCCTCGATCGCCCCTTCGTCGTCCAATATTTCGACTGGCTCGGCGCAGCGGTGCGTGGCGACCTGGGGCGGTCCCTGTTCTCTGGCGAACCGGTCGCCGAGATCATCGCGAGCGGGCTTCCCGTGACCGCTCGCCTCGCCGTCTTCTCGGTTCTCCTCATCATGCTGATCGCGATCCCGCTGGGCGTGATCGCGGCGACCCGGCCCAATTCCTGGGCCGACCGGCTCACACTCACGATCGCGGCGTTCGGACAGGCGATTCCGAACTTCTGGCTGGGGCTCATGCTCATTCTCGTCTTTGGCCTGTATCTGGGCTGGACGCCCATCTCCGGCCAGAGCACGTGGCAGCATTACATTCTTCCGGTCATCACCGTGTCGCTGTCCAGTCTGCCGGCAACCATGCGCCTCACGCGCGCCGGCATGATCGACGTGCTCGGTTCGGACTATATCCGCATGGCGCGCGCGAAAGGCCTGCCCCAGCGCGTCGTGCTCTACAAGCATGCGCTCCGCAATGCGATCCTGCCGGTGGTCTCCGTGCTGATGGTGACGTTCGGCCATATCCTCAGCGGCACTGTGGTCGTGGAGACGGTGTTTTCGTTGAACGGCCTCGGCTACGAAGTCTTCAACGCCATTCTGCGTGCCGATTTTCCGGTCGTGCAGACAGTGGTGGCCTTCCTGTCCTGCGTCTACATGCTGCTCACGCTGTTCAGCGATCTCATCAACGCCAAGCTCGATCCGCGGATTGCGCTCAACTAGGTACGCCATGACGATCCAGACAACACATGCCGACGTTCCAAGCTCGACATTCTCCGAGGGCCGTACCCTCTCCCCGGCGCAGCTGGCCTGGCATCGGGCCTGCCGGCATCCGGGGCTGATCGCGGGCACGTCTTTCATTGTCCTGATCGCGCTGCTCGCGATCTTTGCTCCCGTGCTCGCCCCGCATAATCCCTATGCCCAGGAGGTGTCGCAGCAATTCCTTGATCCGATCTGGGGCGAAGGCGGTTCGTGGACGCATGTCTTCGGCACCGATGCACTCGGCCGCGACGTCCTGAGCCGGCTCATCTACGGCGCGCGCATCTCGCTCACCGTCGCCTTTCTGGCGGCAAGCGCCGCCGCCGTCATTGGCACCGCGATCGGCATGCTCGGCGGTTACTATGGCGGACGGGTCGATGCTGTCGTGATGTATATGATCACCTGCAAGCTCGCCCTGCCCGGCCTGGTCGTGACGCTGTCGCTGATCTCGATCTTCGGCAGTTCGATGATCGTCCTCGTGCTCGCGCTGGCATTCCTGTTCTGGGATCGTTACGCCGTCATCACCCGCACCGTCACCATGCAGTTGCGGGCACGCGAATTCGTCGTCGCGGCGCAAGCATTGGGATACTCCAAGGCCCGCATCATCATCTCGGAGATATTGCCCAACCTCTACAGCCATATCATCGTCATCCTCACGCTTGAGATGGCCATCGCCATCCTGGTCGAGGCGGCCCTGTCCTTCCTCGGCCTCGGCGTGCAACCGCCCACGCCGTCATGGGGAAACATGGTCGCGGAAGGCCGCGCCGAAATGCTGTTTCTGCCGCATCTCGTGGCGATACCGGGTCTTGCGATCTTCCTTCTCGTCATTGCGATCAATCTCATGGGTGACGGCCTGCGTGACGTCACCTCGCCCGACGGACGCTGAGGAGAGGCGATGAAACACCAACTCCATGTTGTCGAAAGCCCGCCTGACCTGCGCCCGGAAACGGACGAGGCCGTGCTCGATGTGCGCGGGCTCGGCGTGGAGATCGAGACTCCAGGCGGAACGCTGCGCGCGCTCACCGATGTCGACTTTTCGATCCGGCGCGGAGAGACGCTCTGCTTTGTCGGCGAGTCGGGCTGCGGAAAGACCATGACCTCGCTCGCCGTGATGGGTCTCCTGCCCCGGACCACACAGCGGCACGCCAGGCATATCCGGCTTGAAGGCCGCGACCTGCAGATGCTGTCGGAGCGGGAGTTGGTCCAGATTCGCGGCGAGCGCATCGGCGCGATCTTTCAGGACCCGATGACATCACTCAACCCGGTCTACACGGTCGGCAATCAGCTGGAAGAGATCTATCTCTACCATGGCAAGGGCAGCCGCCGCGCGGCGCGCGAACGCGCCGAGTATCTGCTGGAGCGGGTCGGCATCACAGCGCCGCAGGATCGCATGCGGCAGTTTCCCCATGAGCTTTCAGGAGGTCTGCGTCAGCGGGTGATGATCGCGATGGCGCTGATGTGCGAGCCGACGCTCATCATTGCCGACGAGCCGACGACCGCGCTCGACGTGACGATCCAGGCCCAAATCCTGGGCTTGCTCAAGCAGCTTCAGGCCGAGTTCAACACGGCGCTGATGCTGATCACCCACGACATGGGAGTCGTGGCGCACATGGCCGGTCGTGTCGCGGTCATGTATGCCGGCCGCATCGTCGAACATGGCGCCACCGCGGACATCTTCGCAGCGCCATCCCATCCTTACACCGAAGCCCTGCTCGCCTGCATTCCGGATCCCGGGCGTCCGAAACACCTCGAGTCCGTTCCAGGCCGTGTTCCGTCTCTCATCGGCAAGCTTACCGGCTGCGCATTTCGGAACCGCTGCAGATACGCGGTCCATGCCTGCAGCACGGGCGACATCGTGCCGAGAGCAATCGCACGCGGACATGAGGCGCGCTGCATTCGCCCCATCGCGGAACGCCGCAACGATCGCCGATCGGACGATCACGGCAGCCGGATCGTCCCGATTCCGCCGCCGGGCCCGGGCCTCAATACCGTTGTCGAAGCCAGCAGCCTCACGCGCAGCTTCGCCTTGCGGCAAGGCTTGTTCGCGAAGCGGCGCGACCTGAGAGCCGTCGACGGGATCGATCTTGCCGTCCATCGCGGCGAGACACTTGCGATCGTTGGCGAGTCCGGCTCGGGCAAGACGACGCTCGCACGGGTCATACTCGGGCTGCTCACCCCCTCGTCCGGCACGATCAAGCTGAACGGCCGGCCGATCTCGGACCTCACGCCGAACGAGCGGGCGCGGCAGATCCAGCCTGTCTTCCAGGATCCCTATGCATCCCTCAATCCGCGCAAGACCGTCAGTCAGATCGTGACGGGGCCGCTCGACGTGCACGGCATCGGCGCACGCGCCGAGCGGCGCCGCCACGTTGCGGACATGCTGGATCTCGTCGGACTGTCACGCCAGCAGGCGCATGCTTATCCGAACCAGTTGTCAGGCGGGCAGAGACAGCGTGTGGCGATCGCCCGTGCGCTCATCATGCGGCCCGACATCGTGGTGTGCGACGAGCCGACCTCCGCGCTCGACGTCTCGGTGCAGGCGCAGATTCTGAACTTGCTGGCCGACCTGAAGCGGGAATTCGGCGTCACTTATATCTTCATCAGCCACAACCTCTCGGTCGTTCGGCACATCACCGACCGGGCTGCGGTGATGTATCTCGGCCGGACGGTCGAGCAAGGCCCGACCGAGGAGATATTTGCCGACCCGCAGCATCCCTATACGCGCGCGCTGCTCGCATCAGCCTTGCCGCCACGGCCGGGCCGGTTGCTGCTGCCGCAGCAGCAGCCGCGACAGAGCAAGGCTTCGGTCCCGACGGATTGGAGCGCCAGTTGCGCCTATCATCCGCACTGCGCCCTGGCGACCGGCGTCTGCCGCAGCCGCACGCCGGAGCCGACACCCGTGGGCGGACGTCTCGTAGCCTGTCACGTCGTCGCGGCCGGGCAGCGGACGGCTGTGCCGCAATGATAGCCGCAAATGACCTAGCCCTGCGGCTCGATCCTGGCGGCCTTCACGAAATCCCCCCAGGCCTCCTGGTCCTTGACGAGCTGGGCCTGGCCCTCGGCCGGTGTGGTGATCCACGGATCGCCACCGAAGCGGCCGAGGAACTCCCTCGTCTCCGGCGTCGCCTCGATCTCGTTGAACCATGTGTTGAGCTGATCCACGATCGGCCGCGGCGTGCCCGCCGGCACCATCGCCGCGAACCAGCCGAAGAACTCGACGCCCGGCACGCCCAGCTCGGCCATGGTCGGCAGGTTCGGCATCGCCTGGATGCGCCGCGTGCCTGAGATCGCGAGGCTGCGCAGCCGCCCCTCGCGCTCCTGCGCCAGGGCGAAGACGGGATCCTTCATGCCGTAATCGACGGAGCCGCTGGCAAAGTCGTTCAGGCTGTCGGCGGCGGTGCGGTAGGCAACCTCCACCGCCTTCACGCCGGTCGCGGTCTTGTAGAGCTCGCCCATCACCTTGCCGAAGGTGGCGGACTGGGCGTAGGTCGCCTTGTCGCCCTTCTTGAGCATCGCGTCGGTGAGGTCCTTGAGCGTCTTGTAAGGGCTGTTCGCAGCCACCACGACCATGAACGGCTGCTGGTTCAGCGTGGCGACGACCTGAATATCCTTCGCCGGATTGATCGGCGGCTTTTTGAACAGATGGAAATTGGCCGCGATCGCGGAACCGCCGTGGATGTAGACGGTGTAACCGTCGGGCTTCGAGCGCGCGACATATTCGGCCGAGATGTTGCCGCTCGCCCCCGGCCTGTTCTCGACGACGACGGTGCGGCCGGCCTTCTTGCGCAGTTCCTCGGCGAAGTAGCGCACCAGCACATCGGCGCCGCTCCCGGCCGGGAAGGCGCAGATCACGTGGATGTCCTGGGCCGGGTAAGCCTGCGCCCGGACCTGCAGCGGGGCGGACACCACCGCCGCGACGACGGCTCCTGCGCCCGTCAGCAACAATCGTCTCGATGTCATTGTCACGCGTTTCCTCCAACGTTGATTTTTTGGTTTCCAGCCAGCCGTCGTTGCGGTCCTGGTTGTCCCAAGACGCACGACGCCCTTTGCAGCAGCCGTCCGCCGCAATTCTCAGGCGTCCTCCGCCCGAATGCAACGGCGGTCACGGCTTGAGCAACGCGCCCAACAGAAGGCCTGAACGCTCGTTACGCTGGCCGTTCACCATACGTGGCAGGCGACCGGGTGCTACGATGTCTCCTACCGCCGCACCTGCGAGGGATGGCGCATCCTCCGGCGCGTCAACACCTTCTATGATCGGCAGGTGCAGATTGCCTTCGGCTTCGAGCCTTCCATCCCGGATCTCGACGTTCCGCCGCGCCCTGAGTCGGGCGAGAACCAGGCGCCCTGGCTCGCTCGTGCCAACGATCCTCCGGATGCTGCCGATACCGCTTTGGCCTTGACGATCGACTCGCGAACGATCTGCGGCCATTCCAGCGCGGTCAGTGCGATGAACCCTGACGGCGCCCGCTTGGAGTGCCCGTTCTCTAGGTGAGTGACGTAGGACGCGGTGTAGCCGACATAGATCGTCTCTCCGATCTCGGCGGAGTTGATCGCCAGCACGATGGAAACATCGTTGTAGGGATAGACTGAACCCCGTTCCTCATCCTTCCCGCGCGGCTGGTCGGGAAAGGCAGATGGCTGATCTTCGGCATCTCCGCTTTGGAGACCTGGATGCTGGCCCGCGCAAAGCCGGTGTCGACCGGAATGCGGGAGTGCGTCCGGCTGATCGCCTCCTGTGCGCTCTCCCGAAACACGGCCGTCATCCGCTGCATGGTTTGAGCGGTCCAGTCATCGATCTGCGCCATGAATGCAAGGTTGCTCGTTGCCGTCAGGCTGCCACTCTCGCGCTGCCGATCTTTTTGTTGGCGAAGTCGATTGCTTTAAAAGCATCTTTCGCTTTCGGAGACCCGATCGGCCGCAAGAAGTCAGCGTAATGCTTGAAGTACACATCGCGCAGACCGTCGTCCGCGATATCGCGGGCGTGCTGCAGCACGAGGGATTCAATCTCCGGCTTCATGCGCTTGTAGAAGGCTTCCCGGATCGCTCCGACGATCTCCATGTCCGCACCGGAGAGATAGGCCGGTGCGGTGAGCACGGCCCGGAGAGCAGTCTTGTCGCCGGTCTGGGTGAGCGACTGGATTTTGATCGCCCGCTGTTCGTCTGGAAGCCCAAGACGAGTATCGCCCTGCCGATTTGCCCTCGGCGAGGCGTCGTCTTTTGGGCAGGTCTCCCGTTTCCCTCTCAGACCCCTTCGCCTCGCCTTCCTCCCTGATCTCTTCAAGGGAGGAGGCCAAGCGGACATTCTGAGAACGGACCGCCCACGGATTGCCCAAACCCTCGGGGATTTTGGGCAATGTTCGCGGCTCATTCACCCCGCTCAAGGCAGCATGATCAAGTCCGGATATTGCGAGAAACGCCCGTTTTTCGGGGGTTGCGATGGTGGGCGCGACAGGGATCGAACCTGTGACCCCTACCATGTCAAGGTAGTGCTCTCCCGCTGAGCTACGCGCCCATCGCCTTGGAACGGCACTATCTATCGGGTGACCGGCGGCGAGGCAAGCCT
>Ga0180223_1002691_pt1 | contig 10174 bp, 14 predicted proteins | sample eDN5th30CKraftOP_FD_151337 | JGI IMG/M metagenome (GOLD analysis project Ga0180223, IMG submission 151337) | Enriched Organic Plus compost microbial communities from Emeryville, California, USA - eDNA 5th pass 30_C Kraft OP (version 2) (version 2) ...
CGCGGTGATCGGCGCTCTCGACGCGGACGGCCAGGAGGTGCCGAAGGCCTTCATCGTGCCGCAGCCGGGGGCCGAGCTCGCTGCGGAGGACGTCATGGCGCATGTTGCGAGCCGGGTTGCGCCGCACGAGAAGGTGCGTGCCGTCGAGTTCGTCGACAGCATCCCGAAGTCCAGCGCGGGGAAGATCCTGCGCAAGGAGCTGCGCCGCCGCGAACGCGAGCGCTGACCGCCGGCGGGCTCACCAGCGGCGGTGCGGGACGCGTTCCAGTCGCGGGGCGTGCCGTTCATAGCCGATGCCGGCCGCCTCGACGAGCCGCACCACGCGCTGGCGGTGCCCCCGCCACGGCTCGAGCAGTGCGAGCATGCCGGCGTCGTCCAGCCGGCGTCCGGCGAGGGCGGTGCCGACACGTTTGCACAGGTGCAGATCGCCGACGCTCACCGCGTCAGGGTGCCCGTGGCTGCGCTGCACGACCTCTGCGGCCGTCCACGGGCCCACACCCGGGATTCCGCGCAACAGCTGCATCGTCTCTGCTGCGGGGCGCGGGACCTCGAGAGCCTCGGCGACGCGCACCGCGCGCATGATCGTGGCCGAGCGGGCCGGGGTGACTCCCGCCCGGTGCCATTCCCAGGACGGGACGGCGCGCCACACCGCCGCCGGCGGCGGCACCCGCATGCCCTCCGGTGCGGGCCCCGGAGCGGGTTCGCCGTGGCGGCTGAGCAGCGTGCGCCAGGACGCGCGCGCCTCCTGGCCGGTGACCTTCTGTTCCAGGACGGCGGGGACCAGCGCGTCGAGCACCCGCCCCGTGCGCGCCAGCCGGAGCCCGCCGTGACGCCTCGCGAGCTCGCGCACCACGGGATGGCGGCCCGGGTCGAAGCCCTCGTGCTCGTCGAAGGCGCCCAGGAGGCCGGGCACCGCCGCGAGCGCGTCGGAGCGCCCCGCGCCCCAGGCGGAGGCTTCCACCGCGTGGGCGTGCCCCCGCTCGTCCAGCTGCCGAGGCCGCAGGCGGAGCGTGGCGGTGCCGCCGGGGGTGCGGAAGACAAGCCACCAGCACAGCCCCTCCTGGCGCACGGAAGGGTCGGCGCGGCCGTGGCGCAGCGGAGCGAGCGTGAGGGCCACGTCCAGAGGCTGGGCGGGGGCGAAGGTCACGCTGGCGCCGCTCACATCTCGACCGTACCCCGCGCGGCCGACAGCGCCGTCGCGATCCGGCGCCCGGGAGTGCACAAGGCCCGCGCGGGCGCGACGCCTCCCGCTAGTGTTCTCGCATGAACACGGTGACGCTCCTGCGCATCCTCTCCGTCGTGGCTCTCGCCGCCGGCGTCGTCATGATCGTCGCGGGGATCGTCGACTTCGTCGGCGCTACGAGCGGGTGGAGCCCCTGGGTGTGCCTGGTGACGGGCATCCTCCTCGTCTTCTTCGGCATCTGGCAGATCATCCGGCCGCCGGCCGGCGCGCGCGAATAGCGCCGACGGCCGCTGCCGCGGAACGGCCCGGGCCGCAGACCGCGGTTTTCGCAGACCGTTCCGCCGCCCGAGACGCGGCAGCTGCACGCGGGCCGTTCCGCGGCCGGCGAGGGCGGCCAGGGGCCGCCCGTCTTCACAGATCCATCGAGCGCGGAAGGCTGGCCCCCGTTAGGGTGACTCTATGCTGCAGCACGTCAACGGGCAGATCAGCCCCTCAACAACAGCCAGCACGCCGTTCTCCTCAAAGGGGAGGACCGTCCAGATCCGGCCGATCTCGACGGGTTGGGCGATCCACGACGGCAGGCACACCATCGGCGTCCTCGCGCAGTTCGAGGACTGGTACGGACTGGCGCTCTACAGTCCGCCCACGATCGACTCGGGCGAGGACTGGACGGAGCTGCTGCACCGCAACCTCTGAGCCGGGCTCAGCCCTCCCCGTCCGAGATCGAGATCGCCACCCCGGGCGTCCAATACAGCCACACGTCCCCCAATGCGTTCCCCACCTTGAACCCGAAGCCGGTGTGCTGACGCATCGCCTCGGCTACTCCGGCCATGATGGCATCGGCCTCCTCCGATGTGATGTCGAACGTGGCCCCTCCGAACACAAGCTCCCGCAATGTGGTCCCTTTCCTTTTCCCAGCGGTTCGCGAAGCGAACACGAGCACGGACAGTAGCCCCGGCGACACCGGCGAGAGAATCCCTTCCCCCGCGAGTCGTGCGTGGTGTAGTCTTCCGAGCTCGGGCACCGCCCTCCGAGCGAGGTGCGCCCCCCTCGTCGATGGCACTGTCGTCGAACTACTGCTGAGAGTCCTTGTGCGGTGGATCGCCTTTCTGCGGCTCGCCGTCCGGCGGCTCCGAGGTCTCGATGGGGCCGGTCCTGAAGTTCTCCGCGACGAGCATGATCCCGCCCGTGGAGTGCGCCGAGCTGGCCAGCTCCTCCAGCCACTGGCGGCTGAGCACCGCCGGCTCGGGGTCGTCGAAGACGAAGCGCAGCGGGATCGAGGGGTGCAGCCAGATGGTGCTGCGCCCGCGCGGCTGGTCGTCCGGATGGCGCCAGGAAAGGGTGAAGCTCTCCCCGCGCCGCAGCTTGCCGGCGATCACCACCTTGAGATGGGCGAGGGCGCGGTCCTCGACCTGGATCGGCATGGCGGTGCCGCCGTAATAGATGACACCCATGCGCACACTCTAAGCCTGAACTCCGAATGCCGAAATGCCCCCCTGGAGGGAACCCCCGAACTTCGCCGGGATATCAACACGCATTCTGTTGCCATTCTGTTGCCACGCAGAAGGACCTCTCCTACGCGTCACCAGGCCAATAGTCGTAGTGATTGGGAAGCGCAGCGAGCGATCATCGAAGCTCCTCTTCGCGGGAACCCAAGTGGCATGAGAGGGAACAATCTCGCCGCCTGCGAGTCCTTGACGCGGTACGTCGACGTTGCTACGGGCGGGCAACGGCCGCGTGCCGATAGGTGTAGGCGAGATGCCACATGGCAACGGCGCTGCAGACGCTCTCATGTATGGGGCGCAGCACATCCGCCCTCGCCACGTGCAGGTACTCCTCGGCACGTGCTTGCCGTCTGGTAGGGGTGGCCCGTCTTGCGGAACCCGAGTCCCGTTGCTAAGTTCCGGAATACAAGATCCTTGGGGGATTCTATGAAGGCAAGGGCGCAAACGGCGCTGCTGGGAGTGTTTATCGCCGTCGGCGTAGGGGTTTCTGGGTGCTCCGGTTCGACCGTTACAAGAGTCGTCCCGGCCACGTCAGCGCAACAAACCCAGACGCCCGAACCGCTGCAGGCGCCCACAGCACAGAACCCGTCGGTCGAGGCGCCTCCCGCGCAGGAAGTCCCGGCGGCGCCCGCCGCTCCTCAAGCACCCGCTCTCACACCTGCACAGAAGTCGGCTGTTCGAGCCGCCGAGAACTACCTGGATTTCCAAGGGTTTTCGCGTCAAGGCCTGATCGACCAGCTCTCCTCAGAGTACGGAAACCAGTTCGATGTCAATGATGCGACCGTCGCGGTCGACAGCATGAACGTTGACTGGAACGCGCAGGCTGTCCGGGCAGCCAAGAGCTACCTCGATTTGGGGGGTTTCTCTTGTCAAGGTCTCATCGACCAACTGTCTTCGCAGTACGGAAGCCAGTTCACAGTCGACGAGGCCACGTACGGAGCGCAGCAGTCGGGCCTGTGCTAACTCGACCGAATCCTGCGAACGCGGCCCGAGCCCAGCGGTCTTCGAGACGGTGAGTGCGGCGGGGTCGTGCCCTTCTGCCGGTCCGTTGAGCCCTAAGGCCTCGACCATGCATCCACGAATTCTCTTGAGAGACCTTTCCCCGGACCCTTGTTCGAGGTCGTTCCGCTGAGGTCAGTTCGCGCGACGGCTGTCCCGTAGATGGATGAGGCGCGTCCGGACTTCTCGGGCCGCTTCTTTCAGCGACTCTCGTACTGCAGATCCGACAGCAGTGCGGTCCTGGCGCAACCGTTCGATCGCTTTATCTGTCCGGGCACAGAGGACGAGCACGGCGTCTTCGAGGGCCTCTTGGTCCTCCGCATAGCTGATGGCTTTCTCGCCCAGCCGTAGCTCGAAGGTGGCCCTTTCTCCGGCTCCACCGTCGGACCAGTTTTCGCTGATCCACTGCTCGCCCTCCTCGAAGGTGGCGAATGGGAAGGGCATGTTCTCTTCGATCAGCTCGCGCGCAGCCTAGACACGAGCCTGGTCAGCACGCACGCGTGCAGCGCCAACAGTCGAACTGGACCAGAGATCCCCGCATGCGTGTGCACTTGAGGACTTTGCAATACCCCCGGAACTGGCCGACGAACTCATCAAAGGAAAAGGGTGTCGACGTCGAGATGGCTATCGAGATCGTTCGCTCAGCCATAACCGGCGCGGCGGACGTGCTCATCGTGGCTACACGTGACACAGATCTTGTTCGGGCTCTTGACCTGGTCACAGCGACGACACAGGCGTGTGTGGAGCTCGCGACATGGCAAGGGCAGTCGGAGCTGAAGATTGCGAGTCAGCCCAAGGTCGTGCGACTGGGCAAGACGGAGTACAACCGCAGCCGGGACACTAACAACTACGCCTAGGGGTTCATTCGAACACATGTTCGATTGGAGGCATGATGGGTGGCGGAACAGGCCGACGTACAAGGAGATGCTCGAGTCTCCGCGCGATCTGCTGCCCTCCGATCCGCAGTCGTTGCCCAGGTCCGCCACCTTTCGCGCGTGGGCTAAGTCCCAAAGTGGCGGCTCGGCACTCTCCTCGTCGAAGCGAGATTCAGAGCACTGATTTCGCGAGCTGTTGCCACTGTGTTGCCAGGCGAGTGCCCCGAGAAAGAGAAAACCCCCGAACTTCCTTGATTTCTCAACGAAGTCCGGGGGTCATCCGTGGCGGTGACGGTGGGATTTGAACCCACGGTGGGCGTGAACCCACACATGTTTTCGAGACATGCTCCTTAGGCCGCTCGGACACGTCACCGCGGAAGATCATACGCGACCGCGCACGAGGGCGGCGAATCTGTGCGCGCCGGCTCGGCGACGGCACGGTACGACTCTCCCCCAGTGCCTGCGGCCGCCGCGGAGCCGCGTCGGAGGCTGCGGCTAGGCTCGCCGCATGGCGAAGGGCGCGATCGGCTACCGGTGCAGCGAGTGCGGCTGGCAGACGCCGCGGTGGGCGGGTCGGTGCGGCGAGTGCCAGGCCTGGGGCACGCTGGCGGAGAGCTCCGCGCGCGGCTCGTCGCTCGGTTCGGGGCTGCGGCCCGTCCCCGCCCTGGCGCCGCTCGGGGAGCGCGCCGCGGTGCCGATCACTCAGATCGGCGCCGAGGCCATGCGCCACCGGCCCACGGGCATCGCGGAGTTCGACCGGGTGCTCGGCGGCGGCCTCGTGCCGGGCGCGGCGATCCTCCTGTCCGGCGAGCCGGGCGTGGGCAAGTCGACCCTGCTGCTCGATGTCGCCGCGCGGGCAGCCCGGGAAGGCCTGAGCGTCCTCTACCTCAGCGCGGAGGAGTCCGCGGGTCAGGTGCGCATCCGCGCGGAGCGCACCGGCGCGCTGCATGAGCGCCTGCTGCTCGCCTCCGAGACCGACCTCGGCGCCGTCCTCGGGCACATCGACGCCTCCCGGCCCGAGCTGCTCATCGTCGACTCGGTGCAGACCGTCGCGAGCAGTGCCGTCGAAGGCTTCGCCGGCGGGCCGAGCCAGGTGCGGGAGGTCGCTGCGACGCTCATCCGCGTGGCCAAGGAGCGCGCGCTGCCGACCATCCTCGTCGGGCACGTCACGAAGGACGGCCAGATCGCCGGTCCGCGCCTGCTCGAGCACCTCGTCGACGTCGTCTGCCAGTTCGAAGGCGACCCGCACACCGCCCTCCGCTTCGTGCGCGCGCTGAAGAACCGGTACGGCCCGACGGACGAGGTGGGCTGTTTCGAGATGACCGGCGACGGCATCGCCGAGGTCAGCGACCCGAGCGGCCTGTTCCTCTCCGCGCGCGGCGATCCGGTCAGCGGCACCTGCGTGACGATCGCGATGGAAGGCCGGCGCGCACTGCCCGTGGAGGTGCAGGCGCTCATCGTCTCCAGCACGGCGCCCAACCCGCGGCGCGTCACCAACGGGCTGGACGCCTCACGAGTGGCGATGCTCACCGCCGTCCTGGAGCGGCGGGCGGGGCTGCGCATCGCCGAGCGGGACATCTACGTCTCCACAGTCGGCGGGGTCCGCCTGACCGAGCCCGCGGCGGACCTGGCGATCGCCCTCGCCATCGCCTCGGCCGCCCGCGATCAGCCTCTGCCCCGTGCGATCGCCGCAGTCGGGGAGATCAGCCTGGCGGGGGAGATCCGCCCGGTCCTGGGCGGCGCGCATCGCGGGACCGAGGCCGCGCGGCTCGGCTATGCGACCGTGCTCGACTCCCGCGCGGGAAGCCTTCGCGACGCACTGGCGCGTGCCTTCTCCGCAAGCGGCACGCCTTCCCCCCGAGAGGCCGGCTGACCCGACGCGGAGGCTATCCCCAGCAGGCTCCGTCCTCGTTGAGCAGGCAAACGCCGCCGGATACCGTGTCAGCCATGCCCGAGGTGCCTGGCGCCGCCCCCGCGGCGGCGCACGGCCGGAAGCCGCGATCAGCGCTCGGCCTGGCATCCCTGATCGTGAGCGCCATCGGCCTGTTCTTCCTCCTCGCGCCGATCGGCGTCATCCTGCCGGCCACGCGTAATGCTCCGTCGGAGTATTCCGCGGGGCTGTTCTTGTGGGCGTTCGCGTATTTCTATGCGGTCGCCGCGTGGGTCCCGCCGCTGGGGCTCGCCCTGGGAACCATGGCACTCGTGAACGCGGTGCGGCGCCGTCACTCGCTCGTGCTGCCGATCGTCGGCGCCTCACTCGGCACACTGTATGCGGCGTTCTACTTCTGGCTGTCGTATGTGTGGTTTACGGCCGCCCGCGTCGATTGGGCGTGATCTGCACGCTGTCCGGCCGCTCGTGGCGGGCTACGTCACTTTCGACAAGGGGAAATCCGAGGCGGAGGAGGATATCCCCAGCAGGCTCCGTCCTCGTTGAGCAGGCAAACGCCGCCGGATACAGTGTCAGCCATGCCCGAGGTGCCTGGCGCCGCCCCCGCGGCGGCGCACGGCCGGAAGCCGCGATCAGCGCTCGGCCTGGCATCCCTGATCGTGAGCGCCATCGGCCTGTTCTTCATCCTCGCGCCGATCGGCATCGTCCTGTCGACTCCGTCGCTGGGGATCTTGCTGTGGGCGTTCGCAGTTTTCTATGTGTTCGCCGCGTGGATCCCGCCGCTGGGGCTCGCCCTGGGAATCATGGCACTCGTGAGCGCGGTGCGGCGCCGTCACTCGCTCGTGCTGCCGATCGTCGGCACCTCACTGGGCCTGCTCGGCACGCTGTACGCGGCGTTCCACTTCTGGCTGTCGTATATGTGGGCTACGCCCGCCGGCGGCGCAGTGTGCGTGATCTGCATGATGTTCGGGCTGCTCGTGGCGGGCTACGTCATTTTCGACAAGAAGAACGCGAAGTATATCCCCGAGGATATCCCCGACAGGCTCCGTCCTCGTTGAGCAGGCAAACGCCGCCGGACACTGTGCCAGCCATGCCGGAGGAGCCGGGCGCCGCCCCCGCGGCGGCGCACGACCCGAAGCCGCGATCAGCGCTCGGCCTGGCGTCCGTGATCGGGCGTTCTCCTGCGAAGGGTGGCACTCGTGAGCGCGGTGCACTGCGACTCCCGCTAGCCCGGATGGTCGCCGAAGATGTGGCCGCTGGAGATCGTGTTGATGGCCAGCACGATGATGAGCGCGTTGAAGAAGAAGCTGAAGACGACGTGCCACACCACCGTCCACCGCATGCGCGTGGTCGCCACCGCCACGTCGGACACGGCGAAGGAGGTGCCGTTGCTGAAGGCGAAGTACACGAAGTCGGCCAGGCGAGGTCGCTCCGTACGAGGGAAGATCAGCGGAGGCGGCTCGCCCCGCCGAATGGCGACCGCGAATGCGCGCGCGTAGCTCCGCGCGTATCCCCAATGGAACAGGGCCCAGGACAGCAGCATCGCCCACACGGCGACCAGCTCGATGGCGCCCTGCGCCTCCGGGTCGTCTCGCACGGCGATGAGCACGAACGCGGAGATCAGACCCACCGCGCTGGCCAGGTACGTCCCCGCCGAGCTGATGAAGCGGGTCAGCGGATTCAGCTCCACCCAGCGGAAGACGGGGTTGTCGGCGCTGACCCTCGCGCGGAGCGAGAGGGCGACCGCGACGACGGCCAGTATCCAATAGCCCGTGCCCACCGCACACCAGGACAGCAGCGCGTCGAGCGTCTCGTCGATGTCGATGAACACGACCGTGATGCCGAGCACGACGAGGTACGCCTGCACGAGGATGTCGATCGCCAGGATCGCGACGCTGAGCCCCACCTCCAGTCGCCGCCGTCCCCGGGACTCCGCCATGCCCTCATCGTATGAGGCCGGAGGGCGAGCCCCCGCGCCGCCGAGCCGCTCCTCCCGCAGTGTCCTCCGGGGGCGCCGGGTCTCCCGGCGCCGCACGGCGACTAGTCGAGGATGAACTGGCGCGTGTTCGCCCCGGCGACCGCGCCCAGCGAGACGGAAAGATGGTAGGACGCCCCGCCGGCCGGCGCCGCGTCACGAGGCTGGTCGCAGGTGTCCGGGGCGCTGCGCGTGCGATCCCAGGGGATCGGGGCGGTGGTGACCGGCTGCGCAGGCTCCAGCAGGATGAGCTGGTCGCTCGGGTTGGTCTGACAGTCCGTGGAGGTCCAGTACTGCTCGTCGCCGCTGGTGATGGTGAAGACCATCTGCGAGGTGCCCGCGTTGATCGTGCAGGGCTGCGTGCCCGTGTTGGAGATCGACATGGACAGCTGCGGCACGGCGTCCGGTCCGTAGTCCTGCGCGTCGGTGATCGGCAGGACGAGGATGTTCGCGGGATCGCAGGCCGCCGGCTGCGCGGCCGCTGAGGGCGACGGCGACGGCGAGGGCTGCGCCGGCGGGCTGACGCTCGCGGGGATGTCGCCGGGGACCGGCGGAAGGCTGCTCGGGGCAGGGGCGCCGTTCGAGCTGGAGCCCGGCCGGACGATGATCAGCACGACGATGGCGATGATCGCAAGGAGGATGAGCAGGACCACGATCCGGCGCCGCCAGTACACCGAGGGGGGATGCCGACGAACGGGACGAGCGGGTTCGGTGCCGGACATGCGGTTCAGGGTATCCGAGGCCTCGACTCAGTCGAGGTACTTCAGCATCCGCGAGTTGCCGAGGGTGTTCTGCTTCACGCGGGCGAGGTCGAGGAACTCCGCGATGCCCTCGTCCGGGGAGCGCACGAGCTCGAAATAGGCGTCGCTGCCGACGATCTTCTCGGCCGTCGCGTCCGCCACGACCTCGAAGCCGTTGCGCTCGAAGAACTCCACCTCGAAGGTGAGGCAGAACAGCCGCCGCAGGCCCAGCTCCCGCGCCTCGGACTCCAGCGACTGCAGCACCGCGCGGCCCACCCCGCGGCCCAGCCATGGCGGGGCGACCACGAGCGTGCGGATCTCGCCGAGATCCTCCCAGAAGACGTGCAGTGCGCCGATGCCGACGATCTGGCCGTCCTCGGCCTCGGCCACGCGGAACTCCTGCACGGTCTCGTACAGCGTCACCAGCTCCTTGCCCAGCAGGATCCCCTCCTCGGCGAGCGGGGCGATGAGACGCTGCATGGCGACGACGTCGGTGGTGCGCGCTCGGCGGACGGTGAAGCTGCCCATCCTCCTATCTTCCCCGATGCGCGCAGCTCCGCCCGAACGACGGAAGCGCGCGCCCCCGGGAGGGGACGCGCGCTTCCGACTCGGGCCGCTTGCGGGTTCCGGCCACGAGGGCCGGTGGCCGGGCTCAGGCCGAGAGATCGTCCGTGGGCGCCGTGGAGGCCACCGCTTCCGCCGTCGAGGCGCCCGAGGTGATCGCGGCAGCCCCGACAGGCTCGCGCCTGACCGTCTCGAAGGTGAACTCGCCGTCCACGAAGTCGATCCGCACGTGGTCGCCCGAGTTGAGCTCCCCCTGCAGGATCTTCTCCGAGAGCCGGTCCTCGACCTCGTGCTGCACCGCGCGGCGCAGCGGCCGGGCGCCCAGCGCCGGGTCGAAGCCGACCTGGATCAGGCGCTCCTTCGCCGCGAGCGAGAGCTCGACGGTCATCGCCCGGTCCATCAGCCGCTCGCTGAGCCGCTTGATGAACAGGTCCACGATCTGCAG
>Ga0180223_1002695_pt1 | contig 10158 bp, 10 predicted proteins | sample eDN5th30CKraftOP_FD_151337 | JGI IMG/M metagenome (GOLD analysis project Ga0180223, IMG submission 151337) | Enriched Organic Plus compost microbial communities from Emeryville, California, USA - eDNA 5th pass 30_C Kraft OP (version 2) (version 2) ...
GCGATGTTCGCGCAATTCGCTGCGGCTGAGCTCAAACGGATTCTCGCCGGCATGCAGCATGCGCCCGCCGCTCGCCGGCACCAGGCAGACGATGCAGCGGCCGAGCGTGGATTTGCCCGATCCTGATTCACCGATGACGCCGAAGGTCTCGCCTGGCATCACCTCGAAACTGACGCGATCGACCGCGCGCACCACCTGCCCGCGGCGGCGCCCCGGAAACGAGACTTCCAGATTCTCGACCGTCAGGATCGGCCCGGTTGGCGATGGCGCCTTCACACGTCCGCTCCCGCCAGAACAAGTTCATTATACCGGCGGCAGCGGACATGCCGCTCCCCAGCGACAACCAGATGCTGCGGCTCCTCGCACGGCGGCTCCGCATAGCTGCAGCGCGGCCCGAAACGGCAGCCCGCCGGCATTTCGGTCGGTGACGGCACGCGGCCGGGAATCGATGGGAGCTTGGATTTCGGCGACGCCTGCTTCGGCAGCGAGCCGAGCAGCCCCGCGGTATAGGGATGCAGCGGTCGGTTCAGGATCGGCTCGACGGGGCCATCCTCCACCACCTGCCCCGCATACATGGTCAGCATGCGCGCGCAGCTTTCCGCGACCAGACCAAGGTTATGGGTGATGAACAGGATCGCCGTGCCGGTGCGATGACCAAGTTCGAGCAACAGGTCCATGATCTGCGCCTGGATGGTGACATCGAGCGCCGTCGTCGGCTCGTCGGCGACCAGAAGCTTCGGCTCACACACCAGCGCCATCGCGATCATCACGCGCTGCCGCATGCCGCCCGACAGGCTCATCGGATACATCGCGGCGCAGTTGCGCGCGGAAGGAATGCCGACCGAGGCCAGCGCCGCAACCGCGCGCTCGTCGGCTTCGCGCTTGGAGACCGGGAAGTGCATCCGCACCGTCTCGCTGATCTGGGTGCCGACGGTGAACACGGGATCGAGAGCGCTCATCGGCTCCTGAAAGATCATGCCGATATGGCGGCCGCGCACGCGGCGCATCTCGGATTCGCTCAGAGCGACGAGATCGCGGCCTTCAAACAGAATCTGTCCGGTACGCTGGCAGGTCCGCTTCGGCGGCAGCAGACCGAGGATCGACAAAGCGGTAAGCGACTTGCCGCAACCGCTCTCGCCGACGACACCGACGGTTTCGCCGGGCCGGACCGTCAGCGACACATTCTTGAGGACCTGGGTCCAGCCCTCGTCATCGCGAAAAGAAACGCACAGATCGCGGATATCCAGCAGCGGTCCGGCACGACCCGCCGCCACACGGCCATCGGTCGCCGCCGTCAATGCTGCGCTGCGCATACGCTCGCGCGCGTCGGCCTCAACCGAACCTCCTCCTCCCATACTGAAACGTCCTTCATCACCGTCCGGACATCTGCAACATATTGTTGCAATCGCCCGCAGTTCTGTCCTGGCAGTTTCGTCTTATTGGGTGAGTCCTCCCGCACCTTGCGACCGGACGCAAGCACAATCTCAAAGCCTGCAAGGTCCTACGCGAATAGAGATTGCCGCCTTGGGCAGCATCCCAAAAGAGCGCTGCTTTGATGGGCAACCCACCCAAACATCCTCATCGACCGTCTTTGGGCTGCGGCCGGATTCAGGATCGCCCAGCAGACGGAAGCGCCGTTTTGAACCAGCGCGTGACAGCGAGACCCGGACTGGCTGGCAGAGACCAAACAGGCCAGCCCCTGTCATCTCGGGACGCGAAGCCAGTGGCCTGTTCGATCCCGTTTCCGGCCCGAACGCGCTCTTCCGCGTCAACAGCGGCTTCAACGACATCGCTGACAACATGACGAAGCTACAGAGTGGCCAGACTAGCGCCCATGTCCGCATCGGATTGTTCTCGACGGCGGTCGGCTCCAGCGCCACAGCGTTCGGCGCTGATGAGCCCGGTACCGGCTATGCCGGCCGCAGGCGCCCTCAAGCGAAAGGCGTTGCAGGAGATTTTGCGGGAGGAAGACGGCAATGCCTGCGAAACTGACGCGAGCCTTACGGGCCGTGTGGAGCTGGACGTTCGCATCTCACGAAAACTCCCGAAAGCGAGACAGCCTTCACCCCGAGACCGCCAAACGGCCCCTGCAGCGCATGGCCGCGCTACGCCGCTTGGCGCTCTCCTTCGACATGGACGCCCTCGACATCGGTGGCGCGCGCTTGTTGTAATCGTCGATGAGTAGGATCTAACCTAAGTATCTTCCAACCTTTGGTAGAGGGGCGACATGATCAGAAAATGTTCCGCGGTTTTAGCTCTTGCCGCTATGCTCTCGACAACGGCAGCCGACGCCTGCAGCCGCGTCGTCTACCTCGGCCCCGAAGGGCGCGTCCTGACCGGCCGATCGATGGACTGGAGTCTGCCCATGGTATCCAATCTCTGGGCGTTCCCACGAGGTATGAAGCGCAATGGGGCTGCCGGCCTCCGCTCGCTGGAATGGACCTCGAAATATGGCAGCATCGTCGTTTCGGGCTACGACATCTCGACAACGGACGGGATGAACGAGAAAGGGCTCGTGGCCAACCTGCTTTGGCTACTGAACTCTCAATATCCCAAGGATGACGGCAAGACGCCACGCATGTCGCTGGCCATCTGGGCCCAGTATTTCCTCGATAACTTCGCGACCGTGGACGAGGCGGTGGCTCATCTCCGCAATCATCCCTTCCATACAGCGACCAAGGACGTTCCGGGCCAGCCCGGCAGGCTGACGACGGTCCATCTGTCGCTGTCGGATGCGACAGGCGACAGCGCGATCCTCGAATGGATCGACGGCAAGCTGCAAATCCACCACGGGCGCGAGTATCGGGTGATGACCAATGATCCCGTCTACGATCAGCAACTCGCGATCGCCGCCTATTGGCGGGAGGTCAATCCGCGCGAGTCTCTTCCCGGTACCACCCGCGCCGTAGATCGGTTCGTACGCGCCGGGACCTATGTCGACATGGTCGCCCAGAGCGACGATCCACGCATCGCCGCGGCCTCCGTATTCAGCGTGATCCGCAATGTTTCCGTGCCCTACGGCGTCAGTATTCCCAACGCCCCGAACTTATCGACCACACGTTGGCGAACCGTGGCCGATCAGAAGAGCCGGGTCTATTATGTGGAGTCGGCGGTTTCGCCTAACACCTTCTGGGTCGATTTCGGCAAGCTCGACTTTTCTGAAGGCTCGGGCGTTCGCAAGCTCGATCTCGGAACGGACATGACCGCGATCCAATCGGGCGAGGTGTCCGGGCAGTTCGTCAAAGCCGATCCGTTCGTGTTCGAACCAGTGCAATGAATGACGTTTCAGATTCGGTCGATCATACCTAGCATGGAGGGGCTTTCGACTTCTTCTGGAGTTGACGCATGCGTTGCGGGCGTTTTTTAGGTGTATTCCAACTGCTTTTCTGTTTGTTTGTGAAACCCCCGCTCGCTATCTGACTGATACTGGAAGTAGCCATTGCTACTTCCAGCGGGATCGGGCTGATAGGCTCGCTCACCGGAGCGTGGCGCTACAGTCGATCTGGTCAACTCGGCAAGACCGTGGTGCAATCCACCCAGCGCCGCCAGATGGGCACACCGAATAACAGGTTCGCTTTGATGCCGCTTGGAGTCCATAACGATGACTGCAAAACGCAACCAACGTCGAGAATGGCAGGGTGGAGCGATCGCACGGGTGCTGGCTGGAATCACTTTGGCCGCTCTCCTCTATCCAACCATATCGGCAGACAACGCCATGGCGCAGCGGCTATTGAAGCCGAAGCAGGTCAGGGGTATCTACGTGCCGCCGACGGATCCCGCACACATACCCCTGCATGACATGCTACGCGAACGACGAGTTCTCGAGCGACTAGTGGAATTCTTGAGCCCGCTTCGCTTGCCTCGCAGATTGATTATAAAATTTGAAGGATGCGACGGAGAGGTGAACGCCTTCTACTCCGAAAATCAGATCAGTCTGTGCTACGAAATGCTCGCGTACCTTCAAGAACGAGCTCCGAAGGAGACGACTCCGTCAGGCATACAGCCAAGCGATGCAATCATTGGCCCCGGAGTCCACATCATACTTCATGAGCTTGGGCATGCCGTGTTCGACATGCTGAAGGTCCCGGTCCTTGGACGCGAAGAGGATGCTGCCGATCTCTTCGCCGCGTATATAATGCTGAATCTTGCTAAGGACGACGCCCGACGTTTGATCTTCGGCGTTGCGTACCAGGTTCGCAACGCGGCGCTTGACTCCCTGAGAGAGACGCCACAGCTCGAACACTTCGCCGATGCGCACGGCACTCTGGCGCAGCGATATTTCAATCTGATTTGTATGGCATATGGCTCGGACCCAGTCCACTATAAGGACGCAACAACACTCGGAGGCCTACCGGCAAATCGCGCGGAGATTTGCCAACCAGATTTTGTGCAGCTTGCATATGCCTTCAAACGACTTATTGGGCCCTATCTCAGTCAGCCCTTGGCAAAGAGGGTTAAAGCGAAGCGATGGTTTCGCTTTGAACCGTCGCCCAAGATAGCGGACCATACCCAATAATTTCCTTGCGGATGAACTATAGCATCGGGTCAGAAACGTCTAAGACTCTGGTCCGTCAACCGGGACCTCTACCTCACGTCTCCACCTCTTCGCCAAGCCCTCGTCGAGTACCACAGACTCAACCGCCCCTGGGACATGCGATCGGCTCTGATCGGTAGTCAGAAGGTGGCCCCATGAGACCGGGTTCAATGGCCCGGTTCCTGAAGGCCCTCTATCTGGAAGCCGGCATGAGCGGGGCGAGTTCTCACTCCGGGCGCAGTACGATGATTACGACGCTGGCGGAGAAGGGGTCGATATCAAAGGGATCGCCGTTTTAGCTGGTCACGCCAATATCCGCACCACGCCCGGATATATCGAGGCCAGCCCTACCAGGTTGGCTGGCATCCTAAAGGAACTCTCGTGAGGCAGAATTAATAGGCCTCAATATCAGGCAGTCTGGTCAACCAGAGAATCTGATCAACCTTCGTTGAACCGGACCCGCTTGTTGTATTGCGCAGGCATGATCTTTTCCGAAAGCCGGCATCCGCCTTTCGGGATCGTGCTAGCTTTGCCCGGCTTCCATCTTGTGGACGAGGTCGAGGAATTTCCGGCTCGCGCTGATCGCCGACGGCCATGAGGCATAAAACGCGAGATGAGCCAGCGCTTCGCCGATCTCCTCCTTGGTCAGCCCGTTCTTGAGCCCGAGCGCGAGATGCGACTCGATCTGTTCAGGCCGATACATCGCCACCAGCGCAGCGATGGTGACCAGCGAACGATCACGTTTGGAGAGGCCGGGGCGCTCCCACACCTCGTCGTAGAGGATACGGTCGGTGAGATCATGGAGAGCGGGTACCACGGCCGCAAGTTCATCCCCCTTCTTGGCGCTCGGTCGTCGCATGCAAATCCTCCTCTGTTCGTTGCCGCGGTTCAGGACCGCGCGCGATAGGGCGCGAAGCCTTCGACCGCAGTCCGCAGCACATTCTTGTACATCACCAGGTCCGACTGCCAGGCGATATACCGCACGCCGCGCTGGACATAGGCCGCGAGGTCATCGGCATTGCTAGCGACGGCGCCGATCTGCTTGCCGTGGCGCGTGGCAGCCTCGATGACGGTGTCGACGGCCTTGAGCACGTCGGGATGCTTGGGGTTACCGGGATGGCCGAGCGACTGGCTGAGGTCGCCGGTGCCGAGGAACAGCACATCGAGATGCTCGACCGCGCACAGCGCCTCGACATCGGCCACCATGCGCGCATTCTCAACATGGACAACCACCAGCGTCGCGCGATTGGCCTGCTCGATGTAGCTCTTGGCGGGCGTGAAGGCATAGTCGCCCGCGCGGCACCCGGGCGCCCAGCCGCGTTCCCCGATCGGATGATATTTGCAATGGCGGACGATCCGCGCGGCATCCGCCGCGCTGCCCAGCGAGGGCACCTGCACGCCGCTCGCGCCGCTGTCCAGCGCATGGAGCACATTCGCCTCACTCGCATCCGCCACGCGCACGACCGCGCTCATGCCGACAAGCTGGGCGGCACGGATCATCTCCTCGGTCTCGCCATGGGTGAAGTTGGCATGCTCGGAATCGATGATCACAAAGTCGAAGCCGGCCAGGCCGATCAGCTCAACCAGATTGGCCGACGCGAACTTGAAGAAGGTCCCGAAGACCACCTCGCCTCGCTCCAGCTTCTCTCTCATGCGGGTGTTGATCACGCGGAGGCCTCCCTGGTCGCAACGCCCGCCTTGGCGATGCTGGATGCTGTTCCCGGCTCGGGGGCCGGAATTCGGGGGCGAAGGATGCAGCAATCGGCGACGCGATCAAATGCTGATTGCGGAGCTGATCGATGCCGGCCGGGCATCGATACCGTCATTATAAAGAATTAGACCACCGCATGCCGAAGCGACAGATTGCCCGTAACATCACGCAGGGAGAGCGCGGGCCGCGCCTCGAGAATGACGGCCCGCCAGAACGCCGATGCGCGGCAAGAACGATCTTTGTGCTGCGCTGCGGCCAGCGCAGGCGCTTGCCCCGGCGATACCTCTCAAGGGCCTATCCCGCCGCCGCTTCCATGAAGAGCCGCCCTCCGGGGAAAGCTGTCCTCACCCGAGCTGGTACGAGCGCGGCCAGAACCTCATCGCCGCCGACAGCAAGGTGCGTCCCGGCGCCTTGCACCGGCACATCTTTTTTGGAGCTGAGAGATGAGACAAGGCCGATTGTTGCTGCTGGTCCTGATGATGCTGGTGGCGCTGCCAGCCGCCGCCCTCGCGCAACTCAACAAGGACTATATCGAGCTCGACGGCGTCATCGACATCCACGCCCATGTCGGCCCCGCGACCCAGCTGTCGATTTCGCGCTCGTTCGATGCGATCGAGGCGGCGCAGCTCGCGCAGCGGCACGGCATGCGCGCGATCGTCTTCAAGCAGCACTATCTGGAGACCGCGTCCTGGGCCTATCTCGTGTCGCGCGTGGTGCCCGGCATCAAGCTCTTTGGCGGCATCGCGCTCAACCGGTCGGTCGGCGGCCTCAACCCCAACGCCGTCGAGCAGGTCGCCACGTTCGCCGGCGGGTTCGGCCGCGTGGTCTACATGCCGACCTTCGAATCCGAACACTACAACCCGAACTCGCCGATTGCGGTGCCGGTGGCGAAGAACGGCGAGCTGCTGCCGGCCGTGCACGACGTGCTGAAGGTCGTGGCGAAGTACGACATGATCCTCTCGACCGGCCACTCGAGCCCGGCGGAATCGCTGATGATCATCAAGGCGGCCAAGGCAGCTGGCGTCAACAGGATCTACGTCCAGCACCCGTTCATGCCGCGCATCAGCATGTCGGTCGAGATGCAGAAGGAAGCGGCGAAGATGGGCGCCGTGCTCGAATATGTGCTCGGCGAGGCACTGCCATCGCCGCTTCTGGGGGACCGGTTCGCGCACTGGGCCGAGGGCATCAAGGCCGTCGGACCGGAGAACGTGGTGATCAGCAGCGACCTCGGCCAATGGGGCCGCTCGCTTCCGACCGACGGCTACAAGCTCACAATTCCGCGGCTCCTGAAAAACGGCTTCACGAAGGCGGAAATCGACACGATGACCAAGACGAACCCCGCGCGGCTGATCGGCCTCGATAAATAGCAAAGCTCCTGGCGCTCCGCTCCACTGCCAAGGACCATTGCCGCAATGATCGATGCCGCACCGGCATCGATGCAGCCCTCATAAAGAATTAGACCGCCGCACGCCGAAGCGACAAGTTGTCCGCAACAAAACTCAAGGGAGAGAGCGGGCGCGCCTCAACACGACAAGCCCGCCGAAGCGCACATGTATGGCAAGAATGATCTTCGCGCCACTTTGCAGCCCCGGCCGGCGCCTGCCCCGGAAACTCCCTTCAAGGGCGCATCCTATTGCCGCTTCTATGACGAGCCGCCGTCCGAGGAAGGCCCTCTCCACCAGAGCTGGTACGGACGCGGCCAGAACCTCATCATCGCCTACAGCAAGGTGCGCTCCGGCGCCGTGCTCGAGCGCCAAGACCAGCCCGACGAATATGCGCTGCTGATCCCCACGGCGGGCCTGCGCGTGACCGTCTCGGCCGGCAATGAGAGCGAAACGGTGGAAGGACCATCGATCGTGTTTGTTCCGCCGGGGGCGAGCCGCATCGAGGCGCTGGAGGATGGCGAGCTCTTCCGGCTGATCACCACCCGCTCGGCCGATCTCGCGGCGAAATGCATCAATGCTGCCGCTTATGCGGAACCCGATCCCAACGTGCCGCCATTCGAGCCGTGGCCCGAGCCGGTCGGCGGCTACCGCATCCGTGCCTATCGCGGGGACGTGCCGCCCGAGCCCGGCCGCTTCGGCCGGCTCTATCGCGGCTCGACGGTGATGGTGAATTTCTCAAGCGGCATGAAGGGGCCACGCGCGCCGTCGAACCTGTCGCCGCACCACCATGACGATTTCGAGCAGTATTCGGTCGCGACCTCCGGCGACTATATCCACCATCTGCGCTGGCCCTGGGTGTCGGACTCGAGCTTCTGGCGCGAGGACGAGCATGTCCGCTGCGCGGCGCCTTCGGTCGCCGTGATCCCGCCGCCGGCGACGCACACCTCACAGGGGATGAGCGAAGGGCTCAACCGGCTCGCCGACGCCTTCTGTCCGCCGCGCCGCGACTTTTCCGCTCGGGCTGGCTGGGTGCTCAACGCGGCGGACTATCCAATGCCGGACAACATATGAGGAGTGGACGCGATGGCTGACCCCCGGATCGAAGCCCTGCTGGTCGGAGCGATGGACCTGCACTGCCACAGCGGCCCATCGGCGATGCCCCGCATGCTCAATCATGTGGAAGCGATCCGCCAGGCCGAGGAGGCGGGGCTCCGCGCGATCCTGTTCAAGGACCATTTTTATTCGGTGACGCCGGTCGTCGCGCTGCTCAACGAAACGATGAAGCTCAAGATCGAGCTGCTCTCAGGCGTGCCGCTCAACAATGCAAGCGGCGGGCTCAATCCCTATGCGGTCGAGCATGGCTTCAAGCTTGGCGCGCGGATCGTGTGGATGCCGACCATCTCGGCCGCCAACCACATCCGCCATTCCCATCGCGCACAGGTTCTCCCGACCAAAGAGAAGATGATGACGCCACGGGCGCTGACCGTGGTCGACGACTACGGCCGGCTGCTCGACGAGGTGAAACTCATCCTCGACCAGATCGCCGAATATGACGGAATCCTCTCCGCGGGACATCTCCACATCAGCGAGATCTGGCCGCTATTCGCCGAGGCGAAACAGCGCGGCGTCACGCGGCTGCTCGTCAATCATCCGAACTTCCTGATCGGCGCGAGCTACACGGACATGCGCGATCTCGTGAACATGGGCGCCTATCTGGAGCACAGCTCCTGCATGTGGGCGGGTGTCCAGGGCAAGAATTACACAGCCGAGGGACTGGATCAGCTGATCAAGGCCGGCGGCATCGACCGCACGATCATCGGATCGGATCTCGGCAAGGTCGGCAATCCGGCGCCGGTCGACGGCTTCCGGCATGTGATCGGCATGCTGATCGCACTCGGCTATTCCGATGCCGACATCCGCAAGATGGTCGGCGAGAACGCCGCACGGCTGATCGAACGCCGCCGCGTGAGTCCACAGGTGTCGAACGCTGCTGAATGAGCCCAAGGCTCTCGTAAGCCGCCCTTAGGGCGGCGAATGACACCCAAGCACATGGGAGGGAGACATGGCCGGCAACCCGCTGGACACGATCGCTGCTGCGCCGATGCGGCTGCATCAATATGTGGTGGTGGCGCTCTGCTGTCTGATCAACGCGATCGATGGCTTCGACGTGGTCTCGATGTCGTACGCCGCGCCCGTGCTCACCAGGGAATGGACGACCTCGTACGCGACGCTCGGCGTGGTCTTCAGCGCGGCCTCGATCGGGCTTGCGTGCGGCGCGTTCCTGCTTGCGCCGCTGGCCGACCGCTGGGGACGCTGGCCGGTGATGCTGGTCGCGCTGGTGGCCATCACCATCTCGCACGCGCTGTCGGCGGTCAGCGACACCATCGAGCACCTGATGATGCTGCGCTTCATCATGGGGCTCGGCCTCGGCGTGCTCGTCGTCAGCCTCAACGTCATGGCGTCGGAATATTCCAACGACCGCCAGCGCAGCATGATGCTCGCCCTCCTCCATTCGGGCTTCACGGTGG
>Ga0180223_1002697_pt1 | contig 10156 bp, 8 predicted proteins | sample eDN5th30CKraftOP_FD_151337 | JGI IMG/M metagenome (GOLD analysis project Ga0180223, IMG submission 151337) | Enriched Organic Plus compost microbial communities from Emeryville, California, USA - eDNA 5th pass 30_C Kraft OP (version 2) (version 2) ...
GCGGTCCAGGGGGTGACACGGGCCACCGGCGCAAGGTCAGACCAGACCGCCGGTTGATGCCGCCTCAACTCACGAGCAAGCGGGAGTGCTGAAAAAAGAAAATGGGTCAGTTCGACGAACTGACCCACCACAGCATGCCCCTGTCCTGAAAGAAGCGGATCACATTCGATATCCGTACATGCGATCGCGCTTTCCGCAGCGAACCAGTTTTTTCACATCGCCGGAAAACGCTCCACCCATGCAGAGGCCCTGATAGGCCGGTGGATCACTTCGTGATCCAGGAATCCCACATCTTGGTGTTGGCGTCGTAGTAACTGACGCCCTCGGGATTCTTGTCGAGCCAGGCTTCGGTTTTCTGCATGAAGGCCTGGGCAAGATTCTGCGGCGCAGTCGGCAGAGTGGCCACCACCTCCGGCTTCAGCTTGGCGAACGCGCCCTTGGTGACGGGTCCGTACGGCATGAGCCGGGCGAGCGCCGCCTGCTGGTCCGACCGCGAGGCAAACTCCAGGAACTTCAGCGCATTCGCATAATTCTTGGCGCCCTTTGGCACGCTCCAAAGCCCCAGGCTCGTGACGCCCTGGTTCCAGGTGAAGTCGATGGCCGCGCCCTGGGCCTTCAACTCGGAGACACGCGCGGAATTGGCCAGCGTCATGACCACCTCGCCGTCCACCAGCGCCTGCGGACCCGCCGACGAGGACTTCACCCAGCGGATCACGTTCGGCCTGATCTTGGTGAACATCTCATAGGCGAGCGGCAGGTTCAGCGGATAGACCTTGTCCGGCGCAACCCCGGCGGCAAGAAGGGCCGGCTCGACCGGCTGGATCACGAAGGTTGCGGCCGGTAGCAGGCGCGGCCCCGGAAACTTCGCGACATCCCAGAAATCCGCCCAGGACTTCGGCGGATTGCTGCCGAAGGCCTTGGTGCTGTAGGCTAGGACCTGCGAACTGTAGACGGTGCCGACACCATAGTCGCGCTGGGCGTCCGGCATGATGTCGTCTTTGAAAGACTGCGGGAACTTGCTGTAGTCGATCTTCTCCAGGAGTCCGGTGGCGGCAAGATAGGGATAGTCCGCCGAGGAGGCCGTGAAGACATCCCATTCCACGTTCTTGGTCATCACCATCGAGCGGACCTTGGCCGTCGAAACGCCGCTGACCTCCACGATTTTGATGCCGGTCTCCTTGGTGAAAGGCTCGAAGAACGCCTTGCGCTGGGCGTCCTGATACTGGCCACCGAAGGAGGCGATCACCAGCTGCTCGGCCGCCCCGGCACGGCGGGTGCCAAAAGGAAAAGTGGCGGCGACGGCGGCAGCCGCCGCGAACTTGCCGACCTGACGACGGGTGGGCCGATCTGAGAGCATGCTTTGCGCTTCCTGTTCATCGGGCCGATCATCGGCGATCGGCGGAGCCGGTCTTAAGCAATTGCCGGACCAGGATCGGCCTTATCGAGGATGACCGGATCCTATGCCCACCCATGAAGCCTAAGCCGCCGGGCGGCAAGCCGCCAAATTATATTCGATGATACATAGTGATCGCGCTTGATGATTAGCCCTGCGGGGCGAAACGTCTAAGTTACCGACCTGCAAAGGCTCTTTCATGCCCCTGCCAGGGATCGGTTTCACTTGGATACGGCGGATTTTTCAGATTGCGCGTTGTCGGACCTGCCCCGAAGCCGCACCTGGACAGAGCGTGCAATCGCCCTGATCGAGGCCGATCAGCACCGCTCGGCCGACACCCACCTCATCAAGCTCGACGTCACCGGGCTCCCCGGCATTGATCTCTATTTCAAGGACGAGTCCACCCACCCGACCGGCAGCCTGAAGCACCGGCTGGCGCGCTCGCTCTTCCTTTACGCGCTCTGCAATGGCCACATCCGCGAGGGGATGCCGGTGATCGAGGCCTCCTCGGGCTCGACCGCTGTCTCGGAAGCCTATTTCGCGCGCATGATCGGCGTGCCTTTCACAGCGGTGATGCCGCGCAGCACCTCGCCCGACAAGATCGCTGCGATCCAGCATTATGGCGGCGGCTGCCACTTCGTGGATGATGGCCGCCTGATCTATTCGGAAGCGGCCGCCCTCGCCAAGCGGACCGGCGGCACCTACCTCGACCAGTTCACTTACGCCGAGCGGGCCACCGACTGGCGCGGCAACAACAATATCGCCGAGTCGATCTTCGAACAGATGCGCTCCGAGCCGCATCCGGTCCCGGCCTGGATCGTGATGTCAGCCGGCACTGGCGGCACGACCGCGACCATCGGCCGCTATATCCGCTATCGCCGATACCCGACGCTGCTCTCGGTCGCGGACGCCGAACACTCGGCCTTCTTTGCAAGCTATCGCAACGGCGATCCCGCAGCGCGATGCGAGCAGCCCTCACGGATCGAAGGCATCGGCCGGCCACGGGTGGAACCTTCCTTCGAGCCGAGTGTGATCGACCACATGCTGCAGGTGCCGGATGTCGCTTCACTCGCGGCAATGGCGGTGTTGTCGCGGCGGCTCGGACGCCGCGTCGGCGGCTCCACCGGCACCAACTTCTTCGGCCTCTGCTGGCATGCCGCCAGAATGCGCAAGCAGGGACGAAAAGGCTCTCTTGCAACTCTCATCTGCGATTCCGGCGAGCGCTACCGCGAGACCTACTACTCTCCGGCCTGGCTCGCGGCATCGGGGCTCAACCCGGCACCGCTCGAGCAGGCCCTCGAAGCATTCCTCGAAGGTGACGCATTCCCCGAATGCGCGGCGACATGCGGCCCCTCCGGAGAGAACAACCTCAGTTGGGGAGACGGCGGGAGGCGTCTGTCCAGCCGCGGATGACACGCCGGTAGATGGCGGCCGCTTCATTGATCCTGGCGACGGAACACCATTCATCGGTCTGATGCGCCTGCGAGGGCTCGCCCGGCCCCAGGATCAACGTCGGCATGCCCTTCAGCGCCGGTGTCAGCACCGCCGCGTCGGTGAAATAGGTCGCGGTTGCCACCTGCGCCGTCTGGCCGGTCTCTTCAGCCACCTGGCGCGCCACCTCCTTCACCCAAGGCAGGTCCATCTCGGTCCAGATACCGGGCAGGTCGATCAGCACTTCGAGGTCGAGGTCCGGCCCGGCCGTCCGCGCCACATCCTGCCTCAGCCACGCGTGGTCGAGCCCCGGAACGGTGCGGATGTCGATGCCGATCTCGCAACGGTCCGGCACCGAATTGATGTTCAGCCCGCCCGCGATGGTGCCGATGTTCAATGTCGGGCGGCCGAGCGCTGGATGCGGCTCGGTCCCGAAGCGGTAGGCCGTCAGCGCCTGCACCGCGCGGGCAGCCTTGAGGATGGCATTGTCGCCGAGTTCGGGCATCGACCCATGAGCGGTGATGCCGCGCGCCACGCCGCGCAACCACAGCGCCCCCTTGTGACCGACGAAGACCGCGTTGCCGGTCGGCTCCCCCACGATCAGCGCGCCAGCCGGCTCGATACGTCCGCCCGCGACCAGCGCGATGGCCCCCACACAACCGGTTTCCTCGCCGGCGGTGAGGATCAGCGTCGTGCCCGGCCCGGCCTCGATCGCCTCCGGCTCGGCCAATGCGGCACAGACGAAGGCCGCGACGCCCGCTTTCATGTCCGAGGCGCCGCGCCCGAACAGCTTCCCGGCAATGACATCTCCGGCGAACGGCGAATGAGTCCAGGCCGCAGCCCCGAGCGGCACGACATCGAGGTGACCGGTGAAGGCAAGCGGCAGTCCCTCACCCCGGCCGCGCCGCGTTGCGATCAGGCTGCAGCGGTCCTCCGCCAGATCGATGAGCGCGCAGGAGAAGCCGGCTCCCTCCAGGATGTCGGCAAGAAAGGCAGCACAGGCGCGCTCGCGCCCCGGCGGATTGACAGTCTCGAAGCCGATCAACTGGCGTGTCAGCGCGACCGGATCGAGGTGCCGAGGCGTGGTCATGAACCCCTCCGTCAGCCGGGCACGGTGAAGCCCGCCACAAAGAATGCCACCATCTGGCGCACCGCTTCATCGATCTCCGCCGTTGACTGGCTTCCGCCGGTCAGTTCGGCAAGCCGGTTCGCGTCCGAGATCGTATAGAGATAGCCACCGACCATGAAGACGTAACGCCAGTAGACCGTCTTTGGCTCGACATCCGGCAGCGCGCGCTGCAGCGCCGCGACAAAGCGCAGGCTCATCGCATCATAGGCATCCTGCCGGATCTGCTGGACAAGCTCTTCCGTCTCCTGCTGCATGCGGGCCTGCAGCCGCATGAAGGCGGCGCCGACCGCGCCCTTGCGGCGCACCTCGATCGCGGGCGCAAGGAAAACGCGGACCAGGTCCTCGACGGTCGGCGGTTCCGGGCGCGCTTCAAGCGCGTCCAGGAGCTTCAGCCGCGCTTCGGCGATGTGGTTCGCCCCGCGCGCATAGATGACGTGGAACAGGCCTTCCTTCGAGCCGAAATAGTAACGGATCAGCGCCTGGTTCACGCCGGCGCGCTCGGCGATGGCGCGCAGCGAGGTCAGCGCAAAGCCGCTTGCCGCGAACTCCTCTTCCGCGGCATCCAGGATGGCATCCCGCGTCGCATTTTCACCTGGGCGGCGACCGAGCGGGATCGGCACCGCGGCAGCCCGCGCATTCATGCAGCAATCATCTCCGAGCCGCGCCGCTTATTCCGCGGCGGCAGCCGCGGCCATGCGGCGCGCATTGAGCTTGTCGTAGACGAGACCCCAGGTGAAGACCTCCGGGATCACTGGCCGGCTGCCCGGAACGTTCAACCACAGCCGCAGCAGGTGACGGACGTGAGCCTCGCTGTCCTGGAAGGCGGTACGGGCGTGCAGCATGGCGAAGTTATTCCACACCATCATCTCGCCGGGCTGCAACTGGAATTCGAGCCGGAGATCAGGCCGCTGGGCCAGCATCTCGAAATAGTCGAGCGCCTCCGCGAAATCCGGAGGGTAGTCGATGCCGAGCTGGTCGGCGGCTTCCTTCACGTAGCGGCGGCTGTAGAGCGCGCTGATCTTGCCATCGATGCAGGACAGGAGCGGGACGTCACCGTCCGAGATCGCATCTTCGGTGCCGCGCGCCTCGTAGATCGCAGTCGGGAAGCCGCGATAGAGCGGCGCCAGCAGCTCAGGCCGCGTGCGCAGGATCTCATTGTGGATCGCCGGGATGCTGACCATGTGGCTTAGGCCGCCCGCTTCAGCCCGCTGCACGCAGAGCAGCCCGACCAGGGCATAGGCATCGGTGTGCGGCACGAGCTCGACATCGTCCATATAGCCGCGATTGTGGAGATTGACCTTCTCCTTCCGCACATGGCCGATACGATCGCCATTCACGCTCTGCACCGCGGCGTCACCCCAATGGGTGCCGAAGCCCCAGTAGATGCGCTCGAAATCCTCTTCCGAGTAGCGCTCGCGGGTCAGGCCGCGCACGAGCACGACACCCTTGCCTTGGAAAATCTCCTGCTTCAGCTCCGCAAGAGTCTTGTTCAGCAACGGATGATCGAACTCCTCCCGCGTCACTTTCTGCGGCGCCTTGTGGCGGGTCGCAGCAAGCAGCGTGTCGATCGCATCAAGCTCCGCTGGCGTGAGTTGACGCACAAGCTTCTCGACCGACCCGAGCGACTGCGCGGTCCAGGCTTCGGGAGTTTCGACAATCTTATCGTAAACGGGAGTGCTTCGACCCATGGCGATCTCCTGATGGGGCTAGAGGTCAGCGGGCGGCGGCAACCCGCCCGGGCGTTGCCTGATCGACGCGCAGGAAGTCGCGCATCAGATCGTTGTAGCGCGCGGCATGTTCGTACATCGGCTTGTGGCCGCATTGCTCAAAGGTCTCGAGACGACCGCGCGGCATCCGCCGCACGCCTTCGACAGCGCTTTCATAGCGGGCGCCGGGGTCCTGGCGGCCCCAGACCACCAGCGTGTCGACATCGAGCTGCTCCAGCCGATCGCGCACCTGCTGGTCGCGGAACGCCCCGACATCGAGGAGACCGCGCAGACCGGTTTCCCAGGACTGTTTGGACCAGGGCTGAGCATAGGCCGTCGCCATGACCGGCATCATCTCCTCCGGTACGGAGGCGGGATCATAGACTTGTTTGATCGCGGCTTCCCGGCACGCTTCGGTGGTGGGATTATCCATCACCGGCGCGAAATTCTCGAGGACCTTGGTGAGAGCAACGACAAGCTGCTCATCGGAGTTGAAGCAGGTGGCGCTGCCGTTGAGCACAAGCTTGTTCACTTGCTGCGGCCGCGCGAAATAAGTCAGCGCGGCGATGAGCGAGCCGTAAGAGGAACCCATGGCGCAGAACTGGCCAAAGCCGAGGACGTCCGCGAGCCGGCAGAGATGGGCAACGGTCGCGGCCTGCGGCGGGCCGCTGAAAGGGCCAGGCGGTCGAGTGAAGCCTGAGCCCAGCATGTCGACCGCAACCACGTAGAATTCGTCGCCCAGCACATCGATATTACGGAGCCACACATCAGCGGTGCCACCGTAGCCGTGCAGCATCACGATCGGATAAGCGCTCGGACTGCCGGCGACCAGACAGCGCGTATGCACCCCTTCCACATCAACGAACTTGACCTGCATGCGGAGCCTCCTGGGGCTGATGAGCGCCGGCTTAGGCGTGGAGCACTTCAAGCTCGGCCGCAAGCCGCACGAGTTCGCCTGGTCCGACGATCTCACCCGCACGCACGATCGGTACGCCGCCGATAGTCATCGACTGCTCCATCGTGACACCGTCCGGATGGTTTTCGCCGCCGCCCTCTTCCCACCAGGGAATGCCGAAACCGATAGCGTTCGCGCCGCAGGTGCGGATGTCTTCCATGAAGCTTTTGCCGGTGAAGCGCGCGGCCGGATGGAAGCCCTGTGTCAGGTGGATGATGGAGCCATACTTGCCACCGGCAGCGCGCTTCAATGCCCGCTCCAGCACGGCCCGCTCCGAACCTCCGCCAGTGACTTCGCGGATCTGGCCATCCACCGTCAGACGGATCGGCTCGTCGAGCTTGGTATGGTACTCATGGAAAGTGCCGCGGATCACCACCTCGCCGCGCACCGTCTTTGGATCGGGATAGATCGCCGCCGAGCCGGGCGGCGTATAGGTGCCGGGCCGGTTGGTGTGCCGCAGCTTCTGCGTCGCCGGCTTGCCGATGGTGAAGGTGAAGTCCGAGCCTGCCGGGCAGGACACGTGGCATTCTTCTCCAACCGAGTCGGCGATCAGCTTGTCGAAGGCGCTTTGCACGGCAAACAGCTTGTCGAAGCTGACCTTGCCGAACAGCCGCGCGATGCCATCCCCGCCGAGATCGGCAATGAGAAGCGAGCGCACGCGGCCCGTATCCATCGCCGCCTGATGCGCGGCACTGCCGCCCATATAGGGAAACGTGAGATCAAACCACACATCGCAGTTCGAGACCGCTGCCGCGGCCGGCTCCGGCACATAGGGGTCAGCAAGGCTGCCCTGATAGGGCAGTTGAGGGATCTGGATGACGGAAAGCTTGGCCCCCTGAACCCGCGCGGCGTGTCCGATGGCCGAGATGGCGGCTGGATCAGTTGCGAGGTCGGCAGTGATGACCACCTGTTCGCCGGGCTTCACGACCATGAAGTCCCGCACCATCACGTCCGCAGCAATGGCGAGCACCGAAGGATCGTACAGAGAAGGCATCGCAAATCTCCATGAGATGGTGGCCGGCCCGGCACCACGCGACCCTACCAACCCGCGCTCCACGCGGCGGGATGGAATTATCTATACGCTGAATTAAATAACAGCTCCGCTGACCCGTCAATAGCAATCGCCAGGCGTGCCCCCGGAAATCACGCGGGGTGACAGGGCTCAAAGACAAGGCGGCGACCTATCGGTCGCTCCACTCTTTGGAAGAGATTATCGGGGGCTCAGGCCATGGATGCGGACCCAAACTCAGTTGGCGTCAGGTGATGCCTTGCAAATTCGCACGAAACCGTTGTTGAATAAACCGGGCTGGACGCCACGCCAGGGGGCACGATCATGCGTGTTGAGCAGATCGGAGGAATGGCACGCGCCGCAGTCATCCTCACAACAGCCTTCATCATACCGCCATCCGCGCTGGCCGAATTCGGTCCGCCGAAGACGATCTCACCGGCAGGACAAGACGCCGTACGGGCACAGATTGCGATGGCCGCAGATCGCAAGGCGCTGGTGGTCTGGCGCGCAAGCAGCAGCGGCGGCAATGCGACCATTCGCGTCCGCGGCATTCGTCCCGACGGAACGCTTGGCGCAATCCAGACTATCTCCGCTCCCGGGGAAAAGGTCGACTTCCCGCAGATCGCGATGAACGGTGACGGTGCTGCCGTGATCGTTTGGGAGCGCACCAACGATGATGGGACGCATGTCGTCGTTCAGGCGCGCTCCCGGAGCGCAAACGGCACGCTGGGACCGATTGTAAACCTCACTGCCGGGCACAAGTCATTCTCTCCACGGGCGGCTATCGCTGCGGATGGCAGTGCGATCGTCGTCTGGCAGCGTCGCGAAGGGGCGCATGATTTTGTTCAGGCCGCCAGCCGCACGGGCTTTGGGACATTCGGTCCTTCCGAGGATATCTCGACGGCCGGTCATTCCGGCTTCTCTCCGCGGGTCGCCATGAATAGGCGCGGCGACACCATCGTGGTGTGGCAAGCCAACACTGGCGCAGCCACGCTCATCCAGGCGCGGGCGCGTTCCGCGGGAGCAGCATTTGGCGCCACGCAGGACCTCTCCACGCCCGGCTCCAACGGTGGCGACCAGCCGGCGGTCGCAATCGCCAGCGATGGCAGCGCAACGGCGGCCTGGGTCCGCTACAGCGGAACGGTCTTTATGATCCAGGCGGCATCCCGAACCGGCCTGACCCCATTCGGATCCGCAACAACACTAACGTCGCATGGAGAAAGCGCCTCGGGTCCACAGGTCGCCGTCAACGCCGGCGGCAAAGCTGTTGTGGCCTGGTTCCGCCTGAGCGGCGGGCAACAGATACGAGCCAGCATCCGCCCCACCAACGGCGCGGTCTTTGCTCTACCCCAGACCCTGGCAGAAACCACCAGTTCCCTGCCCCAGGTCGCCATCAATGGCGATGGTATTGTGCTGGTGGCCTGGCAACGCACGGAAAAGACGACCTCGCGCATCGAACAGCGCACCACCAATGCCAAGGGCGGCCTCAACGCCGTCCGCGTTCTCTCGCGTGGCGGGCAAAGCGCGCATAATCCGCAGATGGCCATGCGTGGCGACACCGCCATCATCGTCTGGCAGCGGCCCGATGCCGATGGCGTGACGCGCCTTCAGATCTCCGAAGGACTTTGATCGTCAACCACGGCCGTCAGCAGACGACATTCCACCAGGCTTCTTTTATGAAGCAATGATCTGTTGCACCCGCTCGCTCGGCCGGATCAACGCCCGCTCATCGATATCGACTTCGGTAAAGGCACACCGCAGGAAGCGATCCCGCTCCGCGAATGGAACCGTGGCATCGATGCCGAGCTTGGTGCGGATGCCGTTCTGTCCAATCCGGACGTATTCGTGACCACGCGCACCGGGAATCAGGATGAGGTCCCGCGATGCTTCCATCCGGGTCGCCAGTGCATATTCGACATCCGCAGGACTGCGGATATCGATGTCATCATCGACGACAATGACCTGATCGAGATCCTTCAGCGCACCGAATGCGGCGGCTATGACGTTGCGCTGAAGCCCTTCATGCTGCGTGGATGCCTTGCGCACCTGCACCACGGCATGAAAACGGTGCAGCCCGCCGGCGGTCATTTCCGCGTCGGTCACGATGGGAACCGCCGCCTTGAGGACCTTCAGCAGGCTGGCTTCCAGCACATACTTTCGCAGCATGATGGTCTCACGGCCATAGCCGTTGATCGCGTGATAGATCGGACGGTGGCGATGGGTCACCGCCGTGATATCAAGAATGGGCGCATCACCTTCCGGCGAAAGAAAGCCGACGAACTCACCGAACGGCCCTTCGCGCACCGTGTTGGTGGGATGGATGCAGCCTTCCAGTACGATTTCCGTCTCGGCGGGAACCACCAGATCCTGAGAGATGGCCTTCACCACCGGAATCGCCCGCCCCGCGAGGCCGCCGGCCACCGCGAGTTCATCAGCGGTTTCCGGCATCTGCGACCCCATCGTTGCGGCGGTATATTGAAGCGCAACATCGGTGCCGATGCAGACCGCGACAGGCAACGGCTCACCGCGGCGC
>Ga0180223_1002699_pt1 | contig 10149 bp, 14 predicted proteins | sample eDN5th30CKraftOP_FD_151337 | JGI IMG/M metagenome (GOLD analysis project Ga0180223, IMG submission 151337) | Enriched Organic Plus compost microbial communities from Emeryville, California, USA - eDNA 5th pass 30_C Kraft OP (version 2) (version 2) ...
TCTGCCGATTGAGCTACCAGCCGCGCACGCCCAGCTCGTCGATCAGCCGTGAAGGTTCGGCTGCGAGCTGCGTTGACTGCCCTGTCCGAGCCTTCACTCGCGGGCGGTCTTACGCCGCGCTGGACGCATCGCTCACCCCAAAGGCGGCGTCGCGGCGGCGCGGCAGCGTGGCTCCATGACGTTCCTGCGATGCCCGGTCACGGCCGCTACCGGGCGCGGGAACGCCATCAGGATGTTGAAGAGGATGGCCCGGGAGTTGCTCCGGGCCGGGCGGCGAGAATCGTGCCTTCCAGCTTGGAAGGTGACCCTCGAAGAGCGGCTAGCGGGACTCGAACCCGCGCCTCCGACATGGCAAGCCGGTGCTCTGCCAACTGAGCTATAGCCGCAAGAGTTGGTGGATGCCCGCCCGGCGTTGGAAGCGCCAGGCGGGCACCAGGAGGAAAGACTGGGTCCTGCGAGAGTGGGCCAGGAAGGATTTGAACCTTCGTGTAACCGGACTAGCCTTTCAACTCCTTATCAGAGAGAGGGCATACTGGCCCGAGATTGAATGCGCTTGGCGACGCCATGCAGTGAACGTGCATGCTGGATCAACCCTAGGTTGGATCTTCCATTCCCCTTCACGCGGCCTCGAACCCAGACGCGCTGCGCAGGCGCGTCTTCCTACCTGGCCGGTGATGCTCATCCCCACCCGCGGGCGATCGATGAGCGGTTCCCTGGTTGCTGCTTGGAAGGTGGCCGGGCGGGCTGAGCGCCTGAGGCGCACACCCGTCCGACCTAGTGGAGCTAAGCGGGATCGAACCGCTGACCTCTGCCGTGCCACGGCAGCGCTCTCCCAGCTGAGCTATAGCCCCAAGTTCTGTTTGGCTGTTCCGTCTTGATGCCCGGGCGGGCTTCGCGGTGAACCTAACCGCTTGCCGAAAGGCCGGAGCCCGCACTGTTGGCGGGCCCCGGCGCACATCAGATGCCCGGCTTCGCGAGCCGGGCGGTAGTAGCGGAGGTAGGATTCGAACCGTTTGCGACCCGAGGGCCATTTACGACCTTCCGGATATGAGCCGGACGAGATAGACCATGCTTCTCCACTCCGCGTCGTGGTTTCAACCTAACACGGTTCTGCTGCGAGCCGCTAGGGGTCGCGCGAATCGTCGTGGTAGGCCGGAAGTTATGTGACGTGCTTGTCTTTCCGGTCGGTCGTTGGCTTTGACCTTGTGAAGTTGTTTGAGCCGCTACGTTCGCGCCTTTGACCCTGGATGATCTGCTTCGCACTAGCCGATGATCAGTCGTCTGCCTTCTGGCGTCTCCTGCGTGGAGGGCGTTTGGAGCCATACCCTTGGTTCGGTCCCCGGTGCCACCCGGATCTTCCCGTACCGCGAGCACTTCTCTCTGAACGCGGGCCTCGATGTTGGTTGGTGTCTATGTCGTGGTGTTGGTCCTTTCGATGGTGGTTGTGGTGTTGATCCTGAGGAGAAGCTTGGTGCTGCGGGTTCCGGCGGGCTGGTTTCCTCGGTTCCTGCCCTGGAACGCAAAAAGGGCGGCCGTTGCGGGCCGCCCTCTCCGGACTTCGTGGTTCTGTCGGCGTTTGCCTTACAGAGCCACCTCCGAAGAGGGCTGATCGGTCCCGCGACCGTTGATGGCCTTGGCCACCAGGCACGCAGGGACCATCGCCGGCTTGCGGAGCCGGGCGGCGATCAGCGTCTGGTTGTTGACCAAGGAAGTCATTGCAAGTCCAACATATCAGCCTTCGCGGCGAACGTGCAACGGATTGCGAAAGAAGTTCGCCGGACGTCCCGGCAAGAGGGTCAGCCGGACAGTGTCATCGCCCGCACGCGCTCGCCTGTGTATACGTGCGAGGCTGATCTTCGGTTGCCGCCGGTGCTCTCATCCTGGCGGATTCGCGCTCACTTTCCTTTTGGCGGGGTGCCTGTCAGCGGGTGTGCCAGGACGTGGCGCTGCCTCGGCGGAGCTTCGCGTTCGCCTCGGCGATGTGCTGGCGACCTCATGCAGCGTGTTCGCTCGCGCGTACGTGTTGGCGGTGGTGATCTCTCAGCGGTGCGCCGAGCCTTGGGTCAGGCTTCGTCTTCGACGGTTTCGACGGTGACGAGGGCGGGGTTCTCGACCTGGGGGCGAAGCATGGCCGCTTCGTCCTGGGCGTCCTCTTCGGTGTCGTGGTGGAACTGGGTCTCACGCTCGCCGTTGTAGGCGACAAAGAACTTCGGCATGTCCTCACGGTACGTACGGGCGCCCGCTACAGCAACCAACGTCGGCTAGGTGCCGCAGGTCAGGGATCCGCCGATCAGCCAGCTCCACACCAGCCAGTTCGCGACCGTGCCGGCGGTCAGCATCAGCAGGGTGGCCTGCCAGCGCCGCCGCCATTTCCAGACGCCGGCGAGTTCTGCGACGATGAGGATGCCGGTCCAGATGAGCGGATGCCCGGAGCGGTCGCAGTCTTGGAAGTAGGCGACCGGGTAGAGGCGGGTCAGGTCGATCAGGGCGTGGAGGGCGACGACGAGGATCGTGGCGACGCCCCACAGCGTGGCATAGGTGAAGGTGTCGTTGCGGGTCGCGTGCTCCTTGCCCAGCGACAGGCCTTGTTGGCCGGGGAGGTCGATGCCGCTGGTGGTGCGCAGAGACCCCCAGCTTCGCGAGTACGGCCCGATCGTCAGGTTCAGCGACCAGGACCGCTTGTTCAACGTGAGTTTGAGCAGCCCGGGGATCAACGTCAGCGACTTGCGAAAACGCAGCCGAAACGGGGAGCGTCGCTTCGCCATACGTCGACTGTGCCAACGACCCAGCGGGCCGCCAGTTTTGTGCGGCGGTTCTCGCCTAGCACCTGCCTGACGGCGCGATGTCGGCTGCCGTTGATCGAGGCGGCAGCTACACTGCCCACTCGTGCTGGCCGCCTACGTCTGCCCTCGCTCTCACGGGGCGCACCGGTTTGCTCCCGATGCGCATGGCGTGCCGATATGCGCGTGCGGTGAGATCGAGTTGAGCGTCGACGATCAGCTCACCCTCATCGAAGTCCAGGCGGGCGCGCTAAGCGGCGCCGATCCGCGCCGCCGCCGGCAGTTCTATGAGCGCATGGCCGAGATCATGCGCGACCACCACCCTGACCGGCCGGACGCGTTCGGGTCTGAGTGGGTGGACCAGATGCTCACCGAGGAGCACTGACCCGGCGGTTTGCTGTCAGCTGCGTTTGCGGCTGATGATCTTGTCGGCGAGCTGGTCCAGCTGACGTCGCTCGTCGGGGCCGGCGAGCCGGTAGGCCTGATGGAGGCGGGCGATCGCCGCGGTCACGTCGCCGTCGCGGTCCGTCCCCTCCCATTCGCCGCCTTCGCCGACTGCGGAGGCGGAGGCGGGCGTGACCACCCGTCTGGTCCTCTGCCGCCAGGGCTGGGCGGCCAGCAGCTGCTCCCATTCCAGTTCGTCGGAGCCGAGGACCGCCAGCAGCTGGGTCAGACGCTGTGGGCTGGGTCGGCGGGTCGTTTTGACCGTCGCTGGGTTGGCCTCGCACTGCGCGATGAACACGGCGGAGATCGACTGCGCCTGCTGCGAGGCGATCTCGGCGACCTGCTTTCGGGTGAGGCCAGCCCGCTGGCGCAGGTAGCGCAGAGCCTCGTGGGTGCGTGGGTGATCGGTCGTCGGCGGCATTCGTTCGCGAAGGGTTGACGTACAGTCTATGCATAATCTACGGTTATGCAACGGCGGGATGCAAATTCTCGTCTTCCCCGACCGAAAGGACCCTGATGCCCGCCACCACGAAGCTCGAAGTCACCGCCCGCAACAACGCTGTTCAGATCGGCCCTCACCTCACGATCACGTTCAAACGCACGCTGCGGATCCCCGACGACGGCAAGCTGTACCCGCTGCCGCCGAGCCTGGGGAACTTCCCGGTGCATCGCATCGACGACTACCGCTCCAACGTCCCCGAAGCCTGGCGCGATCACGGCGGAGTGTTCCTGCCGATGTGGCAGCGCGAGGCGATGTGGCTGGCGTTCAACGGAGCGCAGTTTCGCCCGTACGCGCTGAAGGTCGCCGTCGGCAAGGTCAACGCCCTGTCCGGGGAGCCCTACGACCAGCAGCTGCACGGCGCCGGCGGCCGCGACGAAACCCAGGACTACATGGTCGTGCCCGGCCAGCCGTGGCTTGACGGGATCAACGTCGGCGACGGGATCATTCGTCAGTTCGTGGCGATGCCGCTGGGCGGCGGGCACACGGTCGAAGGGCAGGTCACGGGTGAGGAGCTGTTCGGCGGCGTCCAACTGGTCGCGTTTGACACCAAGGAAGGTCGCTTCCCGACGCGCGCCCCGCAGTCGCCTCTTCGCAGGGCCCGCTTGCGCTCCGCCGGCCAGCACACCAACAGCAGCGGCAGCGGCGCGTTCTCAGGCCCCTCGTTCAAGACGCTGGCAGCGTCGCATTCCGACTTCCCGGAGATGCTCGCCGCGACCGACCTTCTCGCCACGCGCGGTATGTCGCCGACTGCGCCGATTGCCGCCGAGATGGGTCTGGGCGCCGGCGGGCAGATGGAGCAGAAGATCTACCCGGACCCGCACGGCCTGGACGTCTGGGACACCGACCGGTTCGGACGGGTCTACGTGCATCTGGTCAACTCGCAGATGTACCGGGAGATCACCGGCCGCCCGGCGCCGCCGTCCCCGGTCGATCCGCAGGTCTACGCCCGCCACGGCTACCCGTGGTTTGAGATGTACGACGAAGGCTGCGGCGACATCCCCGCCTCCACGGTCCTCGGCGGCGTCAAGAGCGTCAAGGAGGTCGACGAGGACAAGGGCATGTACGACGGCCAGGACGACACGACCGTCTGGATCCCCGGCTCGCAGGTGCATCCGGTCTTCAAGCAGCCGCCGGTGGCCGGCTGGCCGAAGGACCCGCACGCCGTGTCAGATCACGGCTGGTAGGACGATCAGCGGCGGGTGCCGCGGCCTTCGTGGCGGGCGCCCTCCCAGGCGGCGACGCCGGCAGCCGCGCTGAGAGCGGTGAGGGCCGCGCAGAAGCCGGTGGGGATGGCGTCCGCGAACGCGAACATGATCGGGGTGCTGGCGAGCATCCCTCCGACCGCGATCCCGTTGACCACCGGGTTGTCCTGCCAGCGCGAGAAGCGGCTCAGCCAGAGCAGTCCGGCCCAGAGTCCGAGGAGGATCGCGTAGCTCCACCACGCCATGCGCTGAACGTACGCTCCTCGCGTCGGGTAAGGCGAGGAGTTCTGCTCCCCCGCCTCGGGGACGTTCGTTCCTACATAGGCCAGGTGCAGCGACAGGCGTCGGTGAAGCCCATCATCCGCCACAGCTGGTCGATGCGCGTCAGCTCCCGGAGGACGTCCATCGCGCGGCTGTTGAACTTGTGGATGTCGCAGGTGTAGTAGGCGGCTCCGTCCTTGAACTCGCGGATCATGAGCCGGTCCAGCTTCCCGTTCATGACGCCGCTCTCCAACGACCGCGCCGCCTTCGCGACGTTCGGCAGGAAGTGAGTGCGGTAGATGCGCATGGACACCTCGCTGTCGTCGAGCGGCGCCCATCCGTCCGCGGTCAGACGGTCGTACAGGTCTCGATCGCTGGAGAGGCCGAGCAGCTCCTTCACGTAGGCCTGCGGGGCCTTGTAGTCGATCTCCGCGCCGTCGGGCAGCCAGAGCGCGACCGCGCGGGGCGGGTCGGCGCGCTTGGGGCTGTACCAGGTGATCCGGTACATCTGCCAGAGGTCGATGATCAGCTCCGCTAGGGGCCCGTCCTCCGGAATGTCGCTGGTGCTCTTCATACCTACCAGCACATTATCTGCAGCGCGCCGTCTCAGCGCTCGCTGAGAGGCACCAGCGGGGCGGGAGCGGGGGACGTCTTGACGGTCCGCCCGGTCTCCTCATACCAGCGCCGCGCGCCGCGCAGATGCGCGGCGTGCCTGGACGCGACGAGCTGGTTGATCTCCTCGATCAGCTCGCGGTCGTCGAGGACCGCGGCGAGCGCGCTGACGGCGTCGTCGAGACGAGGGAACACGCGAGTGCCGATGCCGTTACGATGCAGAAGGTCTGCGGCGGGCCTACCCGGAACCGGCTTGATGATCCAATGCTGCTTTCGTCCGTACCAGCGGGAGGTCAGACCGGGACGGCTGATGATCGCGCAGCCGTCCGCGACCTTCCAGCCGCCATCGATCCGTTCCAACGGGCGCAGCTTGTCGGCGACGTCCGGCGGGGCGTGCGGCAGATCCGGGGCGGTTGCAACGGCGGCGCTGAGCGTGCGCAGCGCCGCGGTCCGCGTCGGGAAGCGAGCTTTGACGAGGCCCGCGGAGCGAAGCCAGGCGGCGTCCAAGGCCGTCGTGGCGTTGATCTGCCAGCGCGTGGACGCCGGGTACTCCAAGAACACCTTCCAGCGGCCGTCACGGGTCACGTAATGACCGGCGTTGTGACGACGCAGCTGCGGCAGGCTGTTCGCGGAGGATGCCACTGAACGCAACATATCCGACGCTGGGTCGCTTAGCGATCAGGGCGGAGGTGGGACGTTGCCGCTGCGGAAGGCGGCCAGCACCTCGAACATCATCCCCGGGTTCGCGCGCGCGCACCGGCGTATCTGCTTCACGTCCAACGGCTCGCCGCCGCGGGGGTCGCCGCCGACATTGAACGCTTCCGCTAACAGGGCGATCGTCTCCTCCTCATCCAGCCAGACCGCCGGCTCGCAGCCGTGCTCGCAGGGCATCAGGACGCTCGCTCCGAACATCCGGCACAGCATCGGCCGGTCGCGGTACACGCTGCAACGGCCGTCGGCGTTCAGCATGTTGCAGGCTCGCTCCCCGTCGCCGGGGACGATCGGCTCGCCGGCCAGCTCGTGGATCCGTTCGGCTTCCATCTCGCTGACGTCCAGCGGGGAGCGGCAGGAGTCCGCGCAGAGGCCCTTGCAGTCGAGCATGACCGGAACCAGCGCGTAAAGGCGGCGGAGTTGCCTGCGACGCTGCTCGCTGTCAGCGGTCATCTCGCCGACAGGCTACCGCGGACGGTTCGATCAGGCCAGGGAGCCGATCGCGTCAGCCCAGTCGCGCATCGCGTTGTCCAGTTGCTTCTGGGCGGCGATCACGCTCTGCTCGGCGACGGCGAGGCGGCCTTTGTCGGTGAGGTGCCACCTCGCGCGGCCAGCGATCGACCAGGGGGAGGCGGAGCGCCGGCCGGCGCCCGTCGCGTACACCAGATCCCGCTTCTCCAGCGAGTCGAGGATTTCGACGGTCCGCGCGATGCTGTAGCTGTTGATGTCGGCCGCGCTGAGACCGCGCGGGCCCTCCTTGACGACACGGAGGATCATGTCGGCCTGGTTGGCACCCAGACGGACCGAAGGCTTGAACTGACTGGTCATACCAGCACGTTATCCGCACTGGCGCAGCCTGGGGACGGGCTGATGAGGCTCAGGGGCGGTTGCGCCGGCGCAGGCGACGCAGCAGTCCGCGCAACCGGCCCGCGTGGCGGACGGAACGGCTCCGGGAAGGGCGCTGCTCCTGGTCGCTGGCGGCCGGGGCGGGTTGCGGGGTGAGCGGCAGCTGCTGGACGCGTGTGCCATTCCGCGCTGACGTGCCGTGGTGATGCTCGGGGGTTTCGACAATGTCCTGCGGGTCCAGGTCCAGCATCCGCAGCTCCAAGCTGTCGGCCTCCTCGATCTGCTGCTCATGCACCCACACACGACGGCAAACCCGGCCGTGGCGGTCGCAGCGGAAAGAGTCCTCGTGCTCCTGGCCAGCTGGGACAGCGATATGACGCCAATGAGCTTTGCGCGGACGAGCCACACCTGAACGTAACGCGATCGCGGACGACAGCTGCGTTGCCGCGCGGGAGCTGCGTGCGCAGCCGAGCTATGCGCGTCGAGCTACCAGATGTCCCGGGCGCTCCACCTGCGGATCCCATCGTCGCTGACGTCGTACCGACGGCCGACGCGGATTAGCCGCAACGCTCAACGTTGGCGAGCACCTCGTCCTCCGGGGAAGGAGCTACGACCTTGCGCCCGACCCTGGTTGGCCGCCGCGTTTCCCCTTCTTGGCGCTTCGGCCTTCCGAGTTGCTTTCCACAATGCGTGTCGAGCGTCGCGTTGGGGTTCGCACGAATGGCGGGCCGCAACTAGTGCGAACCCGCCATTCGTCTCGTATCTCAGAGGCTGCCGGACAAGGACTCGAACCATGACCTCGGCATCCAAAGTGCCGCGTGCTCGCCCATTACACCATCCGGCAATGCGGGCCTTCCTGCGCCCTACTGACACTATATCGCGCCCCTCGCGCCTCCGTTCATCCGTTGTCGCCGCCGGCCGCTTGCTGGGCGAGGAGGAGCCGGTCTACGCCGATGGCGAACCCGACTCCTTCGGCGTACGCGCCGCCTCCTACGACCTGCTTCTGCGCTCCGAGGTCCGGGCAGAGGATCTCGAAGCCGTCAGCGGTGTAGTAGGCCAGCCCGCGTTTGACGCCGCGGCGCAGTTCGTAGCGGGCTCCGGTCTGAGCGACCATCCGTTCGGCGAGCGCGATCAGCTCTTCGGTGGGGTCGCGCCGCGGGTCGAGGATCTCCACCCCGAACTGGGTGAACTCCCGGTAGCGGCCCGCCTGGGGTGTCTCGTAGCGCCAGCAGCGCGTCTCGTAAAACACCCGGACGTCTTTGCGGCGGCCTTTCCAGGAGCGCGCCAGCTCTTGAAGGGTGGCGGTGCCTTCGGGGCGGAGGCTGAGGGTGCCGCCTTTGCGGTCGGTCAGCGTGTACATCTGGCTGAGGATCTCCGGGCCGGCCTTGTCGGTGTAGATGTCAGCGGGTTCCAGGCTGGGGAGGAGAACCTCCTCGTAGCCGGCGGCGCGGGCGGTGGTGATCAGGTGGTTGATCAGGTCACGGCGTTGGGTTGCTTCGCTGCCGAGTAGCAGTCGTGTGCCGCGTGCTTGGCGCATGATGGTCGTACTCCTTGGTCATTGGTCTGGCTCCTTGATGTTGTGGTGGATGTGGAAGTGATGGCAATGAAAGAGCCGCCCTGTCCGCGGGCGGCTCTCAGGCACTGCGTTGCAAAGATGGAGCGTGTTAGGTGGTCAGCGCGGCGGAGAGTCGGTCCACGGAGATTGCCGACAGCCGGTCACGTTCCGTGTCGCTCATCGGGCTGAACGCGGCGTAGGTGGCGATCAGTTCCATGCCACGTCCGACGCGGACCAGGCTCACGTCCATGACAGCGTCCACGTCGGTGTCGTCCACGTTCAGCTCGATCGCGGCGCGCAGGCCGGCGCTCTGGTCTCCCTGGTCGGCGACGCGGAGCATCGAAGCTTTCACGTCGTTGACCTTCACGCCTTTTCCAGCTTGCTCATAGGCCTCTTTCAGCGAGTCTGCGAGAGCGGCCGCGTAGCAGTTGATGAACTCCTGGTCGTCGAACAGGTCCATGATCTGCTGCGGCGCCCGCCCGTCGGGGTACAGCCAGACGTTCTGGATGACTTCGGCGTTCTCGCTCGCGTTGCTGAAGACAAGCCCGTGACCTCGCGCGGTTGCTTGATTGCGCAGCTTGTCGTACCCCGAGCAGGTCATCGTCTCCGATTCGCTGTCGTCTGGGCTCGCCGTCCAGCCTGACGGCAGATCACTGAGTTTCAGCGCTGCTGCGTCCGCGATCCGCTGATCGGCTTCCTTGTCAACGGCGGGCGTGTTCGCGACCGTCGAGGGGGTCGCGGGCGGCGAGGATCCGGCTGTCGCCGTCGGCGGCGTCTGTGTCTGGCCGGCGGCGGTCTGTGTGGCGTCTTCGGATGAGTCGCCGCATCCGGCGACGGCGATCAGCGCGCCGCATGCGGCGGCGACCAGCAATTTGCGCATCTGTTTCCTTGTGGTGGAGCGTCCCTGCGCGGTGAGCATATCGGCTGTATCGGCGACGGCCATCCCGCGCTTGAACTCCGGGCGGCGGGTTCCGGGCTGGTTACTCGGCTGCGGCGCGCAGCGCCCGCGAAAGCCTGCGGGTGACTGCGATGTTGGAGCGGGCCAGAAGCCGCTGAGGCGCGTTGATCTGCGCGCTGGTGAGGATCCGCTGGCGTTCGCCGCTGTCGAGCAGCTCGATCGCGTCCAGGAGCCCTTCGATGGTGAGGTTCTCGGAGGTGGTGGCGGCGCCGATGAGACGCTTGTCGATCGCGGCGGCGGCCGCGCTGAGGGCGGTGTTGCGGTCAGCGCAGGTGCGA
>Ga0180223_1002700_pt1 | contig 10147 bp, 7 predicted proteins | sample eDN5th30CKraftOP_FD_151337 | JGI IMG/M metagenome (GOLD analysis project Ga0180223, IMG submission 151337) | Enriched Organic Plus compost microbial communities from Emeryville, California, USA - eDNA 5th pass 30_C Kraft OP (version 2) (version 2) ...
TGATCCGCGCGAGCACCACGTTCGATCCGTAGAGCGAGACGCCTTTGGCGGCGAACACGACGATGACCACGACAGCCAGCAGCGCGATGCCCGTGAAGTTGCGCTCGACATAGGCCTGGTTGACGACGGTCCCGACCAGATAGGCGGTGCCGGCGGTTGCGGCGGCGGCCACGGCTCCAAGGCCGAGCGCGATCGCATAGTTCGTGAACTCGCGCGCGCCGAACTCCGTCAGCAGCCTGCGGATCGTCCCGCCGTCGCTTTCCGGATCCGAGAGCCAGGATTTCAAGCGAGAAAAAATCATTATGCTTCAAAACCTTGATGCGAATTTCCCGGCCGCCTAGCCCTTGCCCTGCTCGATGCCGTGGCGGCTCGCTTACGCATCATCGCATATTTTAGCGACCTTCAAAGTACGCAATCAGTCTTCGCGTTCGATTCATCTCGGTCGAAATAAGCTGCAGATCCGGCTTCCGGCCGAACCACCGCTCCACCTTTTCTTCATCCACCGGGTCATGAACATGTCCCTTAACGGTACCCGCCGCCCAAAGATAAGGAACTGAGACGATCACCCGCGATGCGATTTCCGTGAGCTTTTTGGCAAAGCGCTCGGCTTCGGGAACATGCTCCATCGTTTGCAAGCACAGGGCACAATCGAATTTTTCAGTTACGGAAAGGGCAAGAAAATCCGACTTTATCCCCTCGACATGAGCGGAGCGGTAGGGCCGCTTGAGGTCGATCGACACCTTCCGTGGAATCCAGTCGAACCATTCAAGATACGGATAGCCTGCAGTTCCGATATCGACAATGCTTTCGGCGTCTCGGGCGACAAATCGGACGATTGCCGCAACGTGGTGCATATAGACAAGGTTTTGCCGACGTTCCCAGGCCGACGGGACGTTCCCACCTTGAGCCGGCTGCGGGCGAACGGGCGAGACGGCGGCGATGGGCGGATGGGACGACCGCTTCTTTAGCCCCAGAAATGTTCGAAGGCCCATCGCTATCTCCCGAAAGCTTATCTCGTTCAGCCAGCTGTTTCACAAGTTCGAACGGTTCAACGACGGTTCATACGGCGCTTACGCCGAACTCCTCATCGCCCGATCGGCGTCTGCACCGCTTAGCATCGACAGATATTCCGCCGCGCTGCCAGCCGTCGAAGACCATGTACGGGATTCCTGCACCCATTGTCTGCCGGCCATTCCAAGCCGTTTTCGCAAAAGCCCGTCTTTAATAAGGCGCTCCAGAACATCGGCGAGATCCTTCACGTCGCCCTTTCGGAATACGAGTCCGGTCTCTCCATCCCGGATCATTTCCGAAAGCGCCCGAACACTGGAGACTACGACCGCTTTCTCCATCGCCAGCGCCTCGAGCGGCTTCATCGGCGATACAAGCTCGCAGACTTGCAGCGGCTTGCGCGGGAAAGGACAGATATCCATCAATGAGTAATATCTGCCCACATCATCGTGAGGCACGCGGCCCGGCATGATAAGCCAATCGGAAAAACCGCTCTTCCTGGCAATGACGTCGATACGTTTTGCTATCGATCCGCTGCTTTCTCCCGAAGGACTTTCGTTTCCGACCAGCAGCAGCCGGAACTCCACGCCCCTCTCCTTCAGAAGGCCGCACGCCTTCGCAAGATCTTCCAGGCCTTCGTAATCAACGAATGTTCCTGCATATCCGATCACCGGCACGTGCTCGGGAATGCGGAGAAGCTGCGCGAGCTCCGGATCGCGCGGCCGCGGCGCGAATTTCTCCGGGTCACACGAATTCGGGAAAAGCGCGATCTTTGCCTCGGGAACGCCTCGCTGCACCAGTTCGTCACGCATCCCCTCCGTGAGCGTGAACACCTGAACGGCATGATTGGCGACCGCAGTTTCCAGGATCCGCTCGGTTTCGAACTGCGGATTCTTCAGCATATCGTTACTTCTGGAAACTCGCGTGATTTCCCAGAATCCGCGCACCTCATAGGCAAACGGCACGCCAAGCCGGCGCGCCGCGATAAGCGTAGGCAAACCGCTGAGATAAGCCGACGCGGCCACGACGATTTCCGGGCGGAATTCGCGGATTTGCGTCTCGATCGCATCGGCCGCGTACAGAATATAATCCCGGCTTGATAGCTTGTTGCGCAGCGGATCCAGCGTCCGCACGTACGTCACACCCCCGACTGCCTCAAACGGCGGAACGTTCTCCGCACGAAGGGTCGGCACGGTGTCGACCGGAAAGCCGGGGCGCGTGAGCGCAACGACTTCGTAACCCGCATTCCGCAATCCCTCTGCTACTCCCTGCGAGCGTATTGCGTAGCCGCCGGAGGAATAAGGGAGGCTGTTGTGCAGCACATAACAAATGCGTCGCGAAGCCGGCTGATAGGCGAGCGGCTGCTGCGGACCAATGGATTTCAGCACGGTCAGAAGATAGATCGGCGATGCTCGCAACTTCTCAAGAAGCTTCGCCTGTTCATTCGTCGGCGCGGGACCGAACAGACGCTCCAGTTCGAGAATGATGTCGCTCGCCTCTTCAAACCGCTTGTTCCGCTGCGCCGCCTCAAAAAAAGCCGCCAGCACGGGTTCGGAACGATCAAGACTGAGCGCCTTCCGCGCCAGCGGTAGTTCTGCTTCCGGATGCCCGGCGTTCAGCAACGCCTTGATGATCCGAACCAGCTTCCGCGCCTGTCTTTCCGGTTCTGTTCTGTCCGCGGCGGCCACCGCTGCCACCACCGCATCAATGCCGTTCCGCCGGTAAATCTTGACAAATTGATGCACGGAACGCTCTTGCCAGGCTTTCCATCCCAGCACGGCGTACTTCCTTGGCTGCCGCACGACTGCACGGATGGTTTGGAAGCCGGACACCAGTGCCGTACGAAGCTTGAACAATCGCGTCTGCCTCGCCGCCGAGAGTTCGGCAGCGAGCGAGGCAATCTGACTGTGGGCTTCCGAGAGTTGCTGCTCCAGCGACGCGATTCTTGCCTCAGCTTGATTCTCAAGATCGGCTCGTCGGATCATTGTCTCCTGACGTGTCCCATGGTTGCGCCCCCCCGGAACCAACGCCGATGTTAGCGCGTCAAGAGAAGTGAATGCATCTACGATCGATCGGCTATCAACCGATTTCATCGCAATTCCGGCCAACCATGCGACCGTCTGCTGTCGCAGTTTCTCGATCTCCTGCTGCGTATTCGATTGCTGTCCGCGAAGACCGGGCAATACATCCGACACGGCCGCCGCCGCCTTCTCCGGCTCGGCGACCGACAAATTGATGCAGTTCTGCTGCAGCCCGAGCAGATCGAAAAGTCCGGGCATCTTGTGGCCGTGCGCGTCGAAATAGACGCCAAATACCGGCCGGTCGACCGCCAGGGCAAGAATGATCGCATGAAAGCGCGACGCGACCACATGGTCGACCCGCGCAAGCTGCGCGACGTAATCGTCCACGGATGTTGGACGATAAAGTTCAATTCTTTTCTCGTATCCTAGTTCAGCAAGGGCGTGTCTGACGCGCGTCGCAAGTGCTCTGTCCGCCTCGGTTTGCACGAAGAGACGAACCCGAGTTCCTTGCCGAGAAAGATATGCTTGGCACAGCGCCGTCGAGAACCGATAAGCCCTGCTGCTTCGGTAACCGTCTTCCTGGAACGAGGCGGTCTGCTCCTTCCGCTCATGCGCGCTGAGCCGTATTCCCCATCCTTCTGAGCGCATAATCAACCCAAGAACGTCTGCTGCAGGGCTCTCGGCCACGCCGGAACGAGAGACCGGCGGCAAAGGGCTTATGAAGAGCGCAGGATCGAGCAACTCGGGAAGCGACGGACATCCGATTTCCGTCTTCAGCAATTTTGCGGATAAACGGTCACGCACCGCAAGAGTGTCGGCAAGCGACACCAGTGACGAAACAGCATTGGATGAATCGTCCTCCTCGAAAGGACCGAACGTGGAGGGCAGGACGACGCAAGCCTTGTCGCTTGCCTTGGCGGAGAACAACGGCAGCATTCGCCAGAAGAGATTTCGAGTATTCTCCTCCTTTGCATAGCGGAAGAAATGTTCGCCGGACGCAAGCGCAATGAGATCCGCGTCTCCGGCTCCGCAATCTTTCAGAAATAGGTACGGATAGTTCTGGTAGTCGACTGCTTTTCGATCCTCTGCAACAAAATGCGAAAATGAAACATTCACATGCTCGCTGAAGGACGCCCTCGCGGCGAATGCGAGATCATGTTTCGCCGGTCCAAAAACAACCACATGAAGGGCAGCTTCCGGAAACACCTGCTTTAGCAGCGCTGCTTCGCCCTGGTTGATTGCCAGATCGCCTATATTGCTGGCCATATGGCCGTAAAAGAGCGCAATCTTCTTGAAGGGCATGGGCACGCTGCATTCCATCTGGATCAGGCGTCAGCGCCAAAACCCGATCGTATCGACGATCGTCTTCCCGGTCGGTTTTGGCATCGCCTTGAAGTCGCTGTGCCCCACCAGCATGACAACGATATCCGCGTCGGCAAGGGCGATGTCGGCCGGAACCAAGGTCAGCCGTTCGGCGCGTGGTTCCCGGGCTCGCAGTGAATCTGCATAAGGCTCCACCGCAACGACGCGCCCTGGGAATTCCGAGGATAGTTCCAGCACGATTTCCAAAGCAGGGCTCTCGCGAAAGTCGTTGATATCTGCCTTGTACGAGAGCCCGAAGCACGCAATCCGGCCGCCGTTCTCGGCCGCGGCGGCGCGGACAAGCCCGACAACATGGCGCTGCTTCTCTTCGTTCACTTCGCGCGCAACGCGGATCAGCCTTGCATCCTCCGGCGCCTGCGCAATGACAAACCATGGATCGACGGGAATACAGTGCCCGCCGACGCCGGGCCCCGGCGAAAGAATATCGACACGCGGATGATGATTGGCGAGATCGATGATCTTCCGGACGTCGAGGCCAAGCCCGTTGCAGATCATCGATAGTTCATTGGCAAACGCGATATTGACGTCGCGGTAGATGTTTTCCGCGAGCTTCACCATTTCGGCGCTGCGGTCGTCCGTGATCAAGCAACCGCCTCGGACATATGTGCTGAACAATGCCGCCGCTCGCTCCGCCGCCCGCGGAGTCACCCCGCCGACGACGCGGCGGTTGTTCACCAGTTCAGCCATGGCGTTACCCGGCAAGACCCGCTCCGGCGAATAAGCCATGTCGATATCGCCGTCCGTGTCTTCACCCGGCATCCTGAGATCGGGCCGCAGCCTGCCGATCAGTTCCAGGCATTGCCTCGTTGTACCCACCGGCGAGGTGGATTCAAGGATCAGCAGATTGCCGGGTCTCAGCACCGGCACGCCCTAACTACGGAGACAACTCACTAAAAATTTCGTGAGAAGAAAAGCACATGCTCTCTAATTTCGCCTGTACACGTCATGGAGATAATCTGATCATCCGCAACAGGCGCTAGTTCCTCCCCCACGATATATGCTCTGTAACTGCTAAGTGCAGACAGAACACGGCTAGTACCCTCCTTCAAATCCATCCTTGGCACTTTCTGCGGGTGGAACGAGATCAGAATCGGTACATAAGAATCGCCCAAGAACCTCGCTAAACGCGGAATAATTTCATACTCGGCACCTTCAACATCTATCTTAATAAGATTCGCGCATCGAAAGCGATACGTTTCAGATGCTAGCAAGACGTCAAGCGTTTTGCAGATTGCAAGCGAATTCAGATAAAAAATTTCTCCATTCTGCAAAATGGCAGGAGAAAGCGTCGTTCCACTCCTGCCAAGTCCTTTACCGTACAATTCCGCAATGGATGTTGTCGCCGCGAGAGCATATGGCTCAATCTGGATGAGATGCCTGAGGCTTGGATTTAGATCAACGTTTGCACGAATTTCTGCCAATGAGCGAAGATCAGGTTCAAATGCGGTGACACGCGACCCCCGGGCTGCGGCATAGAGCGTTATCGGACCAATCCATGCACCGATATCGATCAAATAGCCATTTGGACGCACGTGTTGATCCAACACTTCAAACGTCCCCGGCTCCCAGAGTCCTTGTGCGCAATTTCGCCAAAAACGCGCATAGCGCGGCGTAGGCAGCACATTAAAATCATGTCCGCGCACTGCTATTGTCAATGAAGTCATCAAACACTTGCTTTTTTGGGCATGCTCTACTTAGAGCCCTTTCTCTTGTATTCTAGCCTAAAGCAATTTCAGAATTACGGGCTCAGCCACCTCGGCCCATAGTTGGCAAATACAAAGATAGGATATTTTTGAGCACCTTGCGAGGATGGCGAATTAGCGGGTGACGCCCAAAAGGGTTGCGAATAAGAGAATGATTCAAAACATTCCACAACGGAGAGCTTTTGCGCTCCTTCGCCAACAAAGCTCGGTACTCTCTTTTTCGCTTCAAAGCGTTAGCTGTCACGCACCAATCGGGATGTGCTTGACCACGAGTTATCGCATCGAGGAAGCGCTCGTCGAGGCCAAGCGAAACCCATCTTTCGCGGTCAAGTGATCCGTGTGTCTTGACAAACCAGTCACGAATAATTCTGCCGTAGCGATCAAACGTCCACGGACCGTTCTGATGCATGATTTCAGTATGATGCGTGATACGCGAAGTAAACTGTTTCCATAAGCCTCCGTCCGGTCTAAGTGGTTTAAGCCACTCCGCCTCTCGGTCGATACAAATTATTGGAATACCATGATTTCGAGCGAGCAGTGACAATTTAAGGTCCACTGCAACTTGGCCCGCAAATTGTTCATATCGAGCATTGAGTGCTGATTGGTCAAATGCTGCCGTGCCCGAACCGGCAAGCATTGCAAAGCTACAAGCCCCTAAGGACTTCCGAGAGGTATATACGGTAGAACGCTCATAATACCACTGCGCACCCGGCGCAAAAATTGAGCCATGCACGCAGACAAGAGCCCGTCCTTGATGACGCTGCAGAATACTAAGAAGTCTGCTTACATAATCTGCAGGATAGACAAAATCATCATCTACAGTGAGAACTATGCTGTTAGATATGTAGTCGAACGCTACCGTCTTCCCTATGGCAGATAGGTCTGGTCCACCGACAATCGATACGATGCGATCATCCTGAGCAAATGCTGGAACCGTATCGTATCCATTGAAGTAAATATAGAGTCGGTCGACTTGAGGAAGGAGCGAAGCCACTGCAAGCGCTGCACTTTCAGCCCGAGCGGGAAATGTCGCCATAGTGGCGACAACCATTCCATCTGATCTAGGAATTGAAGCCCCGCTCATCAGCCCTCTCAAGACCATCTGACCCTTGGAAGAATTTTTTGCAGATCAATCTGATCTTTATAGGCAGCCACTTCGTCAATCATGTTGGCAAGAGTAGCACGATCAAGAAAATGAGGCTTGAGACCAAGCTCAAGAAGCCCACTATGCGATGCATTATAGTAATGCTCTTCTTTCTCCTTCCGCGGATTCCCGACTGATTGGATTTCTACGCATAGTCCGAGATCGTTACCGGCTTCTTGGACGCGGCTCGCCAAATCCGCGACGGAAAACTGCTCTACAAACTGATTCAGTATTCGGAGTTCACCCTTCTTCGCAGGTTGAGTAACCGCTAGCTCAATACACTGCATGGTATCCAGAATATTGAGAAAACCTCGAGTCTGCCCCCCTTTCCCATATACAGTTAGCGGCACACCTGCCACCGCCTGAACCAAGAAGCGATTTATGACCGTACCGAAGATATCATCGTAATAAAAATGGGATCGAAGTCTTTTATCTAGAGAGGTTTGCTCTGTATCGATGCCATACACCGGCCCCTGCATGAGGTCTGTTACAGCGAGTCCAAACGTGCGGACATAGAACCACAGTAGGTCGGTGTCTGCTATTTTTGTTGTATGATAAAGGCTTCCCCCTTGGCGTGGATAAAGAAACAAATCCTTTCTGCCCTTATGTTCGATTTCGATCCAACCCTCCTCAATGTCGATATTCGGCGTGCCGTATTCCCCCATCGTTCCAAGCTTGACGATGTGACAGTCTGGGGCATGTTTTAAGACTGCCCAGATAAGATTGAAGGTAGTAACTAAATTGTTCTTGAGCGTAATCCGAGCCTCATCAAAACCCCTCATTGAATAGGGTGCTGATGGCTGTTCAGCATAATGAACTACAGCATCCGGGGAGAATTCGCATATCAGAGCTTCCGTAAACTCAAAATCTGTCAGATCGCCGATACGAACTTTAACGTCGTGATTTGTCTGCGCTCGAAAGATTGCCGCGCGCTGATGCAGATCTGGAACATCGAACAAGGGCTCGGAACGCGTTTGTTTTACAAGAGAACGCTTGAGATAATTATCAACGGCAACCACCTCGTGGCCACTCGAAGCAAGATACATGGCTGTGGGCCAACCAAGATATCCGTCGCCGCCCAAAATGAGTATCCGCATCTCCAGCCACCCCCTAGTAGTGCGGTCCTTAATTTACCTCCGAGGCTTCAGTTTGAATTTCGACATCGACCTACAGATAGCCAGTGCCGTCCTGATCCCCCGTCTCGCGTTTCGACTTAGCGATTACTGGATGTTGCCTTTCAATTCAATCTTGTGGCCCGAATTCTATATTGGCTATCATTATAAGCAGGCTTGCACATTTGTCAGACGGATTCAGCATCGTGCATCGCCATAAGTCTCGGAAATCTAATAGCAAGCGACCCGGCACATGAGCCGATTGGTTCGGCGCGGGATTCGCCTCCCCTACGAATTCCGCGCCCGCCTGCGCGACCGGCGCCTCTCCACACGCAGACACCACTACCTCAGCATCTGCGCGATCTTCCGCAACGAAGCCGTCATGTTGCGCGAATGGCTGCCATTTCATCTCGCCGTGGGCGTCGATCACTTCTATCTCTACGACAACGGCAGCGACGACAATTCGCGTGAGATCATTGAGCCTTACCGACGGCGCGGCGTCGTCACGCTCACCGACTGGCCAGCAAACCCCGGCCAGATCGCCGCTTACCGTCATTGCGTGCACACTTTCGCCGATGATGCCCGCTGGATCGCCTTCATCGATCTCGACGAGTTTCTGTTCTCGCCGGAGCGGGGCGATCTGCATCAATCCCTCGCCGAATACGAACGCTTCGCCGGTATCGGCGTCTGCTCCTTCTATTTCGGCTCCGCCGGCCACCGGCAGCCAGTGGATTCCGTTTTGCGCTCGTTCATCCGGCGCGCCGACGACCGGATCAACTACAAATCCATTGCCAACCCGCGCTGGATCCGGCGTTTCGACAGCGCTCACTTCTTTTCGTACTGGGGACCGCAGCACCAAGCGGTGCGGTACCATAATTGGCGCCGCGATCTCCTCTATTCCCCGAAAAGCACGAGGATTTCCGATCCCGCCAGGCTACGAATCAATCATTATTGGTCGCGCTCGCTTGAGGAGCTCGCCCGTCGCAAGCCGTTCCGTTCCGCCGTTTACGGCACGCCACGCGGCCATCTGCTCACCGAATGGCTGGAGGCGGAGAAACACATGAATGCGGTGGAAGACCGGACAATTCTGAAGTTCGCACCAATAGATCAGGCGCCGGCCGATGCGTAACTTGCCGAGGGTCCGTAAGCCGATAGTTGAAGCTCACCCGCCGAGCTTTTCGTTGACGCACCTGATCGCCCGCTGCAAAATTGCATACACGCACTGATTGCAGCATATGCATTTTAAGTTGATAACTCACCGAGCTGCACGCATCAGATGCATATCTGGCTTGTCGTAACAAATCTCCACCAGGGAGGCGCGGAACGAACCACGCTGAATCTGTCGATCTGGCTGAAGGAGCGCGGCCACGACGTCCGGCTGATCCTGCTCGAACGAATGGTCGATTACGACCTGCCATCGTCCCTTTCGCTCCATTTCCTTGAGGCCCGAAAAAAAGGGGCGACGAAAGGCTGGCTTGGAAAGCAACTCCTCACATGGCGCTTGCGCCGCTGGGCGCAACGCGAATCCGCGGACCGAGAACCGGACCTCGTCATCTCCACGCTTCCGTTCACCGATGAGATCGTCCATCGCGCGGGGCTGAAGAACGTCTGGTACCGCATCCCCAATCCGCTCACGCCCCAAATATCCGCCTTGAAGATACTGGAGCCGCGCAAGGCACAACGACGGCTCGCGCGCTTCCGGAAGCTCTATGGCGGCGCAAATCTCATCACCATCTCCGAAGGGATTATTGGCGACCTCAACGCGCTCGGCATTCA
>Ga0180223_1002701_pt1 | contig 10145 bp, 9 predicted proteins | sample eDN5th30CKraftOP_FD_151337 | JGI IMG/M metagenome (GOLD analysis project Ga0180223, IMG submission 151337) | Enriched Organic Plus compost microbial communities from Emeryville, California, USA - eDNA 5th pass 30_C Kraft OP (version 2) (version 2) ...
GACGTCAGCGGGCTGCGTGACTAGGAGCCGCAGCACCCAATGCACATGGCTCCACCAACGGGAAAATCCCTGGAATGGCGTTACCTCGTGCGGGTTCTCGGCGCCCAGCACCACGCAATAGTGGATTTTGAGCGGGTCGTACCCGATGTTGGGCAACGTCGAACGGTGGGCCATCGCGGCAAGTTCATGACTGGAAGCTAGATATAAAACCGATAGGAGGGCTTGGGAGTCGCATTGTCCGACAATTCACACATCAACTCCCCGACCCGCCGCGCGAACAGAAGGGTGATCGGCAAGCGGGAAATCCCGTCGCTTGAGTTCCAGTTCATTTTCGTCAGCGTAAGAATTTCCTTCGAGCGTTCTTTCATGTCGGTTGGAAAAGCGCTGCCGATTTCAATCGGCGCCGGGATGTGCATGCCCGGATATTCGTTCCACCAGGGCACATAGCCGCCCGTGAAGAGATAGGACTGTTCCTTCAGGCGGCACAGGGTGCCGCGCCAGGGCTCTTCCATGCCTTTCCTGACCATGCGGAACGCCGTGGGACGCATCCAGACATAGTCAATCGTTGCGACGCGATCCTTGGCGGCCCCGCGAAAGCCAGCAAGTTCTTCCGGTTGGTAGCCGGTCGTCTTGTGGATCACGATGCGATCCGGAGACACGCCGGCTTGAACAACATATTGGTCAAGGACGTCTTCAAGCAGAGCCTTGGCTTGCGTCTCGTTGAGATAGGGTTGCCGGTCGCGGCGCTGCTCATGATCGATGTTGGCACCCTTAAGCGCAAAAGGCTGGACATCGGTCGAATAGGCCTGGGCGACGCTGGCGTAAACGAGATGTCCGCTACGCTTCTTCATGTGGTGAAAGGAAATACCGACGAAGCAAACATTTTTTGGCAGGTCGGTCGGCCGCCATGGGACGCCTTTGGCCTTGTAGTAGGTAGAGGTGGTCATGTTCCAGAAGCGCGTGGCATAGCTGTGCCCCTTGTCGTCGGGCCGCTCCATAGTGTCCCTGCGCAAGACCTGAATGGGCACCGCTTCGTCATGCATCATCGTGCGGGCCTTCAACGCGCGATAGAAGGTGCGGAACAGCAAGTCATCCGCCATCGTGTAGAGCGCCTCGGCCTGCTTCAGCTCTTCCGGCGAAGGTTGGAAGAGCGCGAGCTGGTCGCTTTCTTCCTCGGCGCGAAGCACCTCCAGCGCTTTGCGCTCTTCAGGTGAGAGGCCCGGGTTCGCGACCTTGAGGTCGCCAAGTTCGGGCTTGATGCATACCAGGATGCAGTCGGGCGCGTCGTCTCCGTACAGGCTGCTGATGCGGCCGTCGAACAGCTCGACAAGCTCATTGAAGGTTCTTCCCGTCAGCGCGTCCTTGAAGAGCGTATTGTAAAGGCCCGCATCGAGAACACGCACCCACGCCTTGTCGGTGACGAACCGGCAATGCAGTGCCTTCTCAAGGCCGGGCCAATCGCGGAAGCGGTTGGAATTGCCTTCAAACGCAGGCGTGAACTGTGTAAGGCGCTGGAGCCAAGCGCGCGCCGCCTCGATGTCGTCTGCCAACCCCACGAGGCCAAGCCGTATCGTCCGCAGCCCGCGGTCGTCGATCGGGCCGTACTTGGCCAGGGCGCGCCTAGGATCAACATCGCGCGACGCGTTGGCGAACTCCAGTTCGGGCTCAGGCAGTACGTCGATCTTCAGTGGCAGAGCCATCGATCAGACCTCCTTCCTGGACATCGACCGACACAAAGCTGCCGTCGAGAAGCAAATCACCGACATGTTTATTCCCGATATTGATGGTGGGACCGCCCTCCGAGAGGAAGCGCGCCCAGAAGGACAGGTCGCTCTCGACGTTGGCGTTGCGGTCGAACTTGATCCGCCGCGTCGCCTTGCTCGTGCGCATATATCCTGGCAACGGCGATATGCCGTCGCGCTTGGCAAACATGTAGAACGGCTTGATTCGGATTCCCCAGAGGTCAGCCTGCCGCACGACCTCGTACCCGATGCCCTCGCATTCAAACCAGGTCTTCTGGTCTTCGCCGCGCCGTTTTACGACGTCGCGGCGGATGTTCTTGCGCAAAGGCGTGTCGTAAATAATCGGCCGATTATTCCCCTTCAGCGCCGTGAAGTAAGCACGTCTGGCGGGGTAGCCTTTCTTGTCCTTTTCGATGATGAGGCCGCGCGGCTCAAACCGCTTTAGGTGGTCCTCGAAATGCAGCCGCATGAGCCAGGAAAATTTGGCTTGCAGGACGGCACTCTGTTCAATCTCCGCCATTGGGATGGCGCGGGCGCGCCCTTTGGCCACAGGTCCGAACAAGGTGTTTACCAGCACGTCCGGCGTAAAGGTCCAGAGGTCTCCGGTGCGCCACTCAAAAACAAACGTTCCGGCTTCATCTAAGGGCACGGCAGCCTTTAGGGCGTCCCACCGGTTCACGCTCAAGGAAACATGCGTCATGGACTGAGGCACGGAAGCGAAGGGCAGGAGATTCAGGACATAGGTGCCGACGGGACGCGTGTCGCGCGCGACCGTGGCGGAGCCGGCCGAAGCCCTTATCCGGAAAAGTTCTGCGGCAAAGCAGTCCTGCCCCGGCGGATAAGCGAAGGTGGCGGTGCCGCCGAGTGCATCGGCCAGTTCCCTTGTATCCGTCAGTCCAGTGCCCGCGCGCTCCATGGCGCTGATGCCGAAAAACACATCGCACAAGGCGCGGTTACGAAGATCGCTGAACTGCGGCACCGGTTCGAAAGCGCCGTCGGGTCCTAGCACCAGCCGGCGCGCCGCGGCCTGGGAATGCCGGCCGGGATTAACGAAGCGTACCGAGTGATTGGGAACGACGTCGATGCGTGAAGGGAGCGGTATCGTGTAATCGCGATGCACGATCATGTTCACCAGCAGCTCGACCAGCGCCCGGGCCGGATAAACGGAGCGACGCTCGTGCTGGCGGCGCCCTTTGACCTTGATCTGCGGGTTGATTTCTTCTTCATCGAACCAGTCCAGCACCGCCTTGTGCTGGGAAATGAGATTGCCGCCAAAGACCTTGCGGTTTTTCCCGGTGATCGTGGCCGTGATCACGCTATGCGGGAAAAACCGGGCAGTATCCCTGCCGAAGAGCAGCACGCACCCGACGCTGGGCCGTTCCACCCCTTGGTCATTTACGAGCAGGCCCAACTCCCTCATCAGGGGCCTGAGTTGCTGGGAACCGATCGCGCCCCGCTCCAGCTTGGCGCTGTAGTACTTCAAGGTAATCAGCGCGAGGTCGCCGTCGATATCGGCCCATGTCGCGTCGGCGACGGGCCGATCGTCAAACTGCTTTCCGACGGTCTCCTCAACCGCAGTTGAGAACCGCTGCACCCCGAACAGTTCGCGATTGAGATCGCGGAAGAGCGCATCGAAGTCGTCAATTTCGAGGTACTGGAAGTTGCCGCCGAGACGCTGGGCCAACGCGTCCACGCTCGCGTGCGGTTTGTCGCCGGGCCGAAGGCACCAGTAGATGCCGTGGCGGAACCGAATGCCCGTCTGTTCGCCGAGCAACGCCTCCATGATAGAAGGCTCGGCGCCGCGGTAACCAACTACAATCAACGGTGTTGAACTCAGGAGGGGGATCAAGCGCTGAACGAGGTCAGGATCAAGGGATCGGGTTTCGCTGATCAGATTGCGGTCGGTGTATTGTTCCGCTTTGCCATGTAGCCAGACGATCTGGGCACGCGAATAGAGATTGAACTCATCAAAGTCACCGGGCTTCCGGTTAACTTCGGCAACGTGCCGGATGTGAGGATGTTTGTCGGTGAGGGCCTTTGGAAGGCAAATATCAAAGTTCGTCGTCAGGATGGTTCCAGCCAGTCCCCTCAACACGAGCTCGGCAGTAGCCCGATAGCCGTCCCCTAGGTCCTGCCGAAGGGCCATGAGGTCGAGGAGAGACCGTCGGCGGTAAGCTTCGGGTTTCAGTAGATGCTCGACAACGAGGGGAAAGTTCTCCGCGAGCCTGTCTTCGCCATGAACGAACCAGCCTTGACCCTGAAGCCAGGTTGTCCACTCCGACGGTTTGATCTGGTCGGGAAGCATTTTGCCCCCCAACTTGAAATCTGCATAAGCTTGTCGGGCGAGTCGCCTCACACACTCAGCAGCGAGTGGAATGCCCGACGAGAACGACGCGCCCGCGCCGAACAGAAATGTGGGGCGGGCATCGTTGTTGGGCTGGAGGAGCGAACAGAGTAGGCTGACGCTGGCGGCATGGGTCATGCCGCCAACGCTGATTGATTCGCGAGAACAGAACAAGTACAAAACTATGTCGTCTTGCGCTTGTCCACCGGAGTCTGGGGCGGCACTCCCCCGTCAGGACAACTCCTCTTCCACCTGCTTAGCGTCACGGAGGAGGTCTAGATCATCAGCGATTTCCCGACAGAATTTCGTCAACTCTTCGATTTGCTCGACGTTGAACACGTTTTCGCTGTGCTCACCCCGATCGAACTTGTCTAGATAGTCTAAGTCTCTTCGCGTGATTCCAACCCTATAGGGTTGCTTGGTGTGGCCCGCGATTTGACCCTCCCAGGTTTCGCCGTGAACGAGCCAATTCCTCAAAGGCAACAGCTCATCCAGTTTTGCGTACACCCGATCGAGAATGGGTCTCTTCGCATCAGATACGCCCGAGAAATCGCACCACTCTTTGAATTTCGCGATTTTGTTGCCCAGCGGCCCCGACAAGTCATGAAAAATCTGCTCGATTCCACACTCGCTGATGAGGTCTGCAAACAAGATCATTTTGAATTCGACTTCACCGCCCGCAGTCAAAAATTCCCCGAGTGCTCGGTGAAGCTTGTCACGTGATGATAAGCGGTTGACACGTCGCTGCCGCTTTCTGCGAAGCCGTGCTTTTCTAGACTTCCTGGACATCCTAGCCCCAACATGAACTGAACTAGTTTATCAAGGAAATGGACCGCGCCGGCGCCTCACGCCATTGCCCAACACGAAAGAGGCCCCAGCTTGCACCAGGGCCTCTAAATTGGTGGGGCGGCTACTTCCAGCTATGCGATCCTGTACTTCAACACCGATAGAAGTTGACGTGGCTAGTTCTCATCCCTTGCGGGCCCCCAGAGCCGTGAGCTTTGTCATGCCTTTTCCGATGCTTCCGCGCATCGAGAGTTTGATGGTTGTTTGCATCTTTATGACGAGCCTGTTCATTACTTGATCCTCCATTTGGGCTTAGGCGTTGTTTTAAGACGACTTCTGCTTGCGTGGAGACCCGTAGATGAGCGTGCCACGTCACTCCTGCACTGAATTGAAGTACGAGTATCGCTACGGCTGAACTCGAAACCTCGACCTACAATTTAGGGCCTGATGCGCCCGAAACAAGCGGCTTATCGCAGGCAGCCACGCCAGTCTGCGCCCCAGCTAAGCTAACGAACCTCGTTCCGACATTAGCTGTCCCAGTCAATAGCGTTGAAGAGGCGATATTGCTTGGCGGCGTAACTGCGGTCGACCTGATGCGCAAATGCAAGCAAGCCGGTCACATGGCGTTGCATACCAATACGTGATGCAAAGCCTCGCTTCTGCATGTGAGCACGGGCACCGACCTTTTCGCTCGTCAACGCGTACAGGTGAGTCTCCAGATTATTCCGGAATGACCGAGTCAGTCGTGGCCGCTCGCGATCTATCAGCACGCCGAGCATAAGCTTCCTTGCCCGGGGAGGTGCAATTTTGGTCTTGGGATGGCGAACGGCAAGGCCGAATGCGCTCAGCGCATGTTCGACGAGCTTGACCAAGTGCATTGCGGAGGACCGCCGCACATCATCAATTCGCGAGAACGCCAAATCGTCCGCATATCTGGTGTAGGTCCAACCCTGTTCCTTGCATATTTGGCTGAGATGCAAGTCGAGTGAATATACCGCTAGGTTCGCGAGCATCGGACTGGAGGGAGCACCCTGCGGCAGATATCCCTGTGGCCAAGGCCGATAAGGCAGATCGCTTGTCTCTGTTAGCGGACGAGAATATTTCTGAAGGGGGAGTCGTGTGCAGATGCGCGCCAGCTGAAAGCAAAGTAGTGCCGGATAGCCAAGCCGGCGAAAAACGAAATAGACTTGCCGTTCTGAAATTGACTCAAAAAAATTCCTCACATCCATCTTCACCAACCATTTTGCCCCAGCATGCTTTGTGGCCGACTGGACCAGGTCGCGATCCTTTGCAAAGGCGTAGCTCGCGTCATGAGGCGTCACGGCATTGAGGATGTTTTGGGCGATCCAACGCTGAGTCCGCATGAGAAGCGGGTCCGGAACGCAGATCGTACGAAACCGCCTTGCGGGCTTTGGCAACGCGTTGGGTTTTCCTCGCTTCTGCACTCGAAACGTCCGGTAAGCATCAACCTTACGGAAGGTGACGTTTTGCAGAAACTCCGCGGATACATCGCAAAGATGGCTAAGATGATGGAGGCTCAGTACTACCGGCAGGTCAGGATTGATTTGCTTAATATCGCGCGCAATTAGGATCGCGGCTTCGACAGTCGTTTCTGATCGACCGGCTGCTGTGGCACCGGTGCGAAATTGCTGAGAATCCCACGGATGCTGCATCTACTTTAGTCCGGCCCCGTGGGGCATGCATCGGTCCACGGTGAGCCTCCGAACGAACCCGCTTGGGCGAGGAGCGATGCATGTCGCGGTATTCGGAAGCTCATTCTGCAGCGTCCGGAAACCCGGATGCCCACGATGCGAGTTACGACCCGCATCTAGGCCAACCACGTGGGTTGGCGTGTGCTAGATACGCCGCCGCGGGATTCTCAAGACCTGAGGATAATAGGGTTCGGCATTGGTGGCAATTATTGACCTGCGTCGGTCCCCACGTCGATTGGCTTTCAGCATTTCCTGGCCCGCCTCGGTAAGTCGCCCCTGCGAAGTCAGCAACCCAGTCTCCACGGCGCGCTTGACCATTCGTTCGATCTCGCTGCGCGTCATCGTCGTAGTCGCAGCAATGGCGACGATGTCCTGGCGGCGCAGCAGCTTCGGTGGCACACTAAGCAAAACCACTAACTTGGCGTCACTGGCGTTGAGGTCGTCCGCGAGGTCGACTCCGATCGCTTCGGCGGCCGATTTCGCCTGCTCCGTATCCTCAAGAATCCGAAAATATGGCCTGAGATCGGCAGGAGCCGCGCCGTCGTAGAGAGCTCTCCACTTGCTTCCATCTGACTGATGCAGAATGGCCGGCGTGTTGTTGGGTATGCGAGAGCTGAGCGCCACAAGCGCGGCGTCGCCGTAGCCGGCTCGCGCGACACCGCCGCGCCCGCTATCGGGACCGTACTGAGCGATCAAGCGGCGCCACGCGTTGGCAAGTTTTTGGTCTTTCCAGAACCCAATTGTTGGAACGACATGCTCGGCGATCACACTCGGCCGGAGACGATGAGATTGCACGGTGGCGATGCCTTCCTGGGTCCCGGCGGCGGCGACCACGATGAACTCGATCCGCTTTCCCGAAACCCAAGATTTCACACTGGGGACCCGCCAGAACTTGTCCAGCATCTTGTTGACTCGGGTCCCACTGCCAATCAGATCAGTCACAACGACGATCGCACCGACTGGAGATGACTTGGCACGGATACCCTTCGGCCCGGGGTGGTTTTTGAGGAGCCTCGGCCATTTTTCGACAAGCTGCGAAATGAGATGGGCAACGGTCCCTTCGCTCCCGACCCTCATTTTGCCCCGCGTCGGCTTGACTGGCCCGCTATAGCTGACAGCGCGTCGCCGAATGCGTCCATTAGCGTCAGCAATATCCTGACTTTCGAAGGCCATGCTGGAGTCGAATTCGCGCTCAGCATAAAGCGCGAGATAGCGGTCGCCTCCCTGCCGCTCCTCGGCAAGCGCGTCTATCCCGTCCCGGATCGCATCCGCCACTTCAGTGTCATTGAGCAGTAGCATCGCATCGAGAAGTTCGGAGGCCACCTTCACATCATCAACCGATGAAAACTGGGCCAGCCAAGCTTTGCCTGTTTTACTCCTCGACAGCGGAGCTCTTGCAATCGTCGTTCGTTCCCGTACCGCATTTAACTCACTTTGGTCTTTTTGGTGGACCATTACGTCAACGTTCCCTTGGGTTCAGTACTGAAACGCCAGAATACCAATTTTGGAGGCCAGCGTGCCGTCTGCACCAATCCAGCAAAACCCCCGCCCATCGGTCGTTCAGTGTTGAAGACTGGGGGTCGCTAGTTCTGATCGCGCCGCCGTGACCAGCAACTCACTGAAAACTGATGCATTTATTTGACTGCCGGTTCGGCTGCTTTCGTGTACCCGCGTCGCGGAAGTAATGTGGAAGCAGCGAGGGGCGATTTCCGTCCAACCAGAGCCGCCCGGGCCGATACGGGCACACCCCTTGCCCGGTTCTTTGTCACGCCCCCCCGCGCCGCCGCGTGCGCGGCCTTGGCCCGCTCCGGGTCGGCGCAACACGATAGTGGTTCAAGATGGGCGGTAGAAGACGCGGACGCAGGACGTCGGCTATGGGTCGATACCGTTGAAAAAGGGCTCGCGATCATCGGCGAACAGTGTTTCCATCGGCTGGAGGCTGCCAGCGACGGAGGTTGCCACGATGGGTCGGCAGACGGGCTATCAATCGCCACGGATGCCTCCGGCATAGTGACATCTTCCGTCATGTGTTCGAGGCGGTGATTCGAGCCTGCATGGATTCTGGCTTGGTCAAGTCCCCCATTTTTCCGCTGATCCGAAGATGATCGGCCGGCGCCCAAAAGAGCCATAACATTGCTCCCTATCTGCTCGACTTCCCGGCGCAACAGAGCGTGTGTGGTGGCGAAAGGAGCGCCACCATGGATGCTCGAATGGTCGAAGCAACACTCAAACTGCACCTCAGCGAGATGCGCGAGCGGCTGGAGCGGGATGCCGGTATCGCCAAGGCGGCCGAGGCCTGCGCCGAGGCCGGCAATATCGAAAAGGCCATCGAAATCGCGCTGGATGTGGAGCAACTGACCTACGAGATCAATACGTTCCTCAATACCGCGAGCATGATCAACAGGATCAGCAAGACCTGACAACTTCCAGCATTGCTCCTCCCCTCCCCGCCAGCACCGTTAGGCCTCCGCGGGGTTGCGGTGGTGGCGGCATGTGCCGTCGACCAGCAAGAGGAGTTCACATGACCAAGAGCAAGCCTGCCCACAAGCTGAAGCCGGTAGCGGCCACCAAGGTCCCGCGGAAAGCTGCCAAGCACCGAAAGGTCGTCCAATCCAAGCAGCGCGCAAATTCCAAGCAAGCCGACGTCATTGACATGCTGCGACAGCCGCAGGGCTCGAAGATTTCCGCGATCATGAAGGTCACGGGCTGGCAACCACATTCCATCCGTGGGTTCTTCGCCGGGGTTGTGCGCAAAAAGCTCGGCCTCACCTTGGAATCGGGAAAGCCGGACGATGGCGAGCGAATCTATCGGATCGTGGCCACAAAGCCGAGCAACCCGAGGGTTAAGGCCATGAAATCGAATCCGCGGGCGGCCTGATCATGGCCCGGCGGTCCGTCGATCCGGCGACGCGGCCCTCGCAAACACTGCAGTTCGTTCAGGCCGGCACGAGCCTGGACGAGCTGCGTCGCGAATGGCACCGTCTGTACAACAGTGATCCGCCCCGGATCAGCCGCGACCTGCTGATCCTCGGCATTGGCTACCGACGCCAGGAGATCGAGCATGGTGGGCTCGGCAAGGCAACGCTTCGCAAGCTGCAGACGCTGGCCAAGACCTTGCGTACCACAGGCCGGGTCGGCCCAACGCCAAGTCTCACGCTGAAACCCGGCTCGCGCCTTGTCCGCGAATGGCACGGCCGAACCCACACCGTTACCGTGACCGAGGGCGGGTTTGAATACGGCGGCGCGAGTTATCCGTCCCTGACCAAGATCGCCAACAAGATCACAGGCGCGCACTGGTCGGGGCCGCGTTTCTTCGGGCTGCTGGCCAAGGGCAAGCAACAGCCGAATGGAGGCGACCATGGCTGAAGCCGAAAAGCCTCCACGTCGCCCCACCAAAAGGTCTCGCTGCGCGATCTACACACGCAAATCCACCGAGGAAGGCCTGGAGCAGGGCTTCAACTCGCTGGACGCCCAACGCGAGGCCTGCGCCGCCTTCATCCAGTCGCAGAAGCACGAGGGCTGGACCGTCCTGCCGACGGCCTACGACGACGGTGGATATTC
>Ga0180223_1002703_pt1 | contig 10138 bp, 8 predicted proteins | sample eDN5th30CKraftOP_FD_151337 | JGI IMG/M metagenome (GOLD analysis project Ga0180223, IMG submission 151337) | Enriched Organic Plus compost microbial communities from Emeryville, California, USA - eDNA 5th pass 30_C Kraft OP (version 2) (version 2) ...
TCGGCATGTATTACTACAAGGCCCGCATCTACTCGCCCACCCTCGGCCGGTTCCTCCAGACCGATCCCATCGGCTATGGCGATGGCATGAACTTGTACGCCTATGTGGGGAATGATCCCATCAATGGGACCGATCCGACGGGTATGACGAGCATGGAACTTTGTGGAGGCGTGGGGCACTGCCGGGTTAGTCTTATTGGCCCTTATGGAGGCTTCCAGGCCGGTGACAGGGTCACCGTGACCGGAAAGAGGATTCGTCATTCCCCTCCTCCGGGTGAGGAACAAATGCGCGAGCAGCAGAATCTCAGAGAGAGACAGGCCAGACAGCAGCAGGAGCAGCCGAGAGAACCTGCCACAGGCGATCGGAGGGATACGGGCGAAGACGACGATGATGATCAGGACTGGTGCGGTAGCACCGGTTCAGAAGGAGTGCCGGATGGAAACTGGGGCGAAGCATGTGCTGCTCATGATGAATGCTACGGCACTCCTGGCGCGAATAAGGAAGCCTGCGACGCAAAGCTTGCGTTGGATATAACGGCAGCGTGCTCCGGGAAAATCTTTATCCCCGCCCTCTGCGTCATACCTGGAGTGTTATACGGGGGGGGCTTGATGATCCTTGGGTGGACGCCATTCTGGCACCCCTCCCGAGACGCCTATAATGCCGCACAAGGCCAGTAGGAGGAAATTGCCATGCCAATTTCAATGACGGAACTGGTTATCGGCATAACTATCTTAGTGGGCGTTCCCACTGTTACGATCTTCCTAAACAGGCGTCGACGCGGGTGGGGATGGCTATTTCTAGCGGGCGTTATCGCTGTCTTTGTGATCGGAAATATAATTGAAAGAATGATCATATAGTTATGCAACGCAAGATACCAAGCAACAGCTATTCTGCAAGTTCCGGTGCAAGTTCCGTGCAAGTTCCGGGGACACAACGTGCAAGTTCCGGGGACACAATACAGAATAGCCTGATGTTGCCGGCCAGATCGTGCGCTCGAGCGATGTCTATGCCTGGACCGACCATGCCAACGCCACCCGCGGTTACACCCGCAACGGCCTCAACCAGTATCTGACCGCGGGGAGCGCGAGCTTCACCTATGATGTGCGCGGCAACCTCACCAGCGACGGGACGAACAGCTACACCTACTCCAGCGAGAACCGTCTGCTGACCGGGCCGGGTTCTTCCACGTTCAGCTATGATCCGATGGGCCGGCTCTACCAGAGCGTGGGTGGCGGGGTGACGGTGCGGCGGGCCTATGACGGGCAGGCCCTCATCGCGGAGTACAACGCCTCGAACGCCTTGCAGCGCCGCTATGTCTATGGCCCCGGCGTCGACACGCCGATCGTCTGGTACGAGGGCACGGGCACCGCCGACCGGCGCTGGCTGCAGGCCGACGAGCGCGGCAGCATCGTGGCGCTCAGCAACGATGCCGGCACCAGCATCGGCGTCAACCGCTATGACGAACATGGCATTCCGGCCTCGACCAACATGGGCCGGTTCCAGTATACCGGGCAGGCATGGCTGCCGGAGATCGGCATGTATTACTACAAGGCCCGCATCTACTCGCCCACCCTCGGCCGGTTCCTCCAGACCGACCCCATCGGCTATGGCGATGGCATGAACTTGTATGCCTATGTCGGGAACGATCCCATCAATGGGACGGACCCGAGCGGGATGTCGAACCTGACCCCCTGCATCGGCACAAGGATTTGCCGGAAGAAAAGCGAAGGGGGCGCAGGTGGGAGCGGCAGCGGCGGTTCCGGCGGAGGCTCAGGTGGAGGTGGTTCCGGCGGAGGCGGCTCGGGAGGATCGGTAAACGCTTGCACGCAAGTTTCGGCTGACGGTAATGATTATGCAGAGTATTGCGCAAACCGCAGCTTCAACGAACCTTCTACTGTGATATTGGGCTTTGGAGGATCAAGTTACGGATTTGCCCTACCTGCGAACTTCGGATCGCGAGATAGGCAGCCCCAAAAAGAACAGCCGAAATCAAGGCTTAGCTGCCTTGGTTCCGCGATATGGGAAAATAAAGCTGGTTTAGCGTTGGATACCGCCGGTTGGATTGTAAACGCGTTCGTCCCTGAAGCTTCGGTTGCATCTGCCGTCATCGGTTCATCACTGGGCATAGCGGGCATCGCCGGGGCTACTATAGATAACAATGGACCTAGTGACGCTATGGTGTCGGGCACAATTGCTTACACCGGCAAGCAAGCTGCCGTAGCCAATGGAGTTTTGCGAGGGACGGGTTCCGCAATCGCTGGTCGGATTGGATTTGGTGCGCTTGCTTTGTCTACGGGGTATGATCTGGCGAAGACCGCCGCGAAATATCAATCGTGTGTGAACGGCAGCCAATAATGCCTAGAAGAACTCGAAGCCGGATCGACTGGATCATCGTAGCAATTAGCTTAATTGCATTTTTCTTTTCTGCATTCGCTACGAATTTGGAAAAAGGCCTCTTTGTTGGAGCTGCAGTGTTCGTATTTGGAACAATCATCCAAACCAAATCAGAAACTCGGATGGAAAGTCTAAGGGAAAGGCGCTTTTGGCTGCTGATCACTGCGCTAGCTATAGTTCATATTATAGTTCTATCGCTCGTCCGCATACCTGAGCTTCAATTCGGATTGGTAGTGTTGCCCTTCGCTCTCGTCGATGGGTTTGCAATGTGGTGGCTGATAAATTGGGTAGAGCGAAACTTTCCAGCCACGAATGACCCAGATTTTAAAGGTCGCTGAATTCGTGTATAAAGCGGGATATCTTCTTCGTTGCCGCAAAGTGGGAATCGCCAGTGCGCCCATGGAAATTCGACCGCAGCGACAATAGCCAAGTGGGCTGATGGGATTAGCGCTGGCACTGGTGCAATCGCAGCGACATCCGCGGGCTTAGGCTTGTTAGCCGCCCCGACAGGAGCTGGTTTCGTTGCCTTCGAAGGAGTTGCAGCTGCAGCAGGGCTGGTTTCGACGGTGGCTGGCGGCGTTGGCATCATTGCGAACGCCGTTGATGGAAACTGGGAAAATGTAGGTTGGGGAGTTACCGGGATTATAGGTGGTTCACTTGCTGGGCGGGCTGCTTCCAATGCATATAAATCAACACGTGCATTTGGTGATTTGTCAGCCGATCAGGCGCGCAGCGTGAAGTTCATTGGGCAAGGCAACGGCAATGCAGTAGGCGCGACCGGTGCATTGCTGGGGTGTCAGTGAGATGAGCAATTTTGCATGGTATGCCTTGTGCCTTCTTATAGGCCTTGCTTTGGATTGGGCCTTTTCTGACCGCATTATTACCTCGGCGGAGGTATTTCTAAAAAAGAATGCAGCTCTAGGCTATAAAGATACATTGTTCCCCAGGGTTGCCATGACAGTAGTGTCCTTGATTGCAGTCGCAAATGGTACTGCCTATGAATCACCTCCGAGCGTCGTATTCTATGTTGGAATTGCAGGATTTCTGGTATCTTTAACCTACGGCATAACTCGACAACTTTCAAAAAACGCGTAGTTTGGAGTTCCGGGGGCACAATACCGAATAACCTGATGTGGTCGGCCAGATCGCTCGAATTACGGTGACAGTTTACTAAATGCACCGTTCCGCCGATTCAGCGCCAGGCGGCAAGCGATGGCAACGGGACGAGCCGCAGCTATGGCCATGACGGCGTCGGACGGCCCACCTCACTGGGGATCAACCTGTCCGGCATCACCAACGATCTCTGTCGCCCTCGGCGACCGACCGAAATGGCCCCGGCCATGGAAGGACAGGTTGCAATCATCGGCGGCTCGACCTTGCTCATGATCCTGGCTAGCCTGTCGCCATGATGGCTCCGGATGCAGCATCGCCCTTGCTGGCCGCGCTTGGCTGGGTGCAGGCCCTGCTGCTCGGCTCGCTGGCGACGATGATCGCGGGCATCGCGGTTGCCTTTGCGGGCGCGGGGATGCTGACCGGCCGGCTCGACTGGCGCGAGGGCGCGCGCGTGATCCTGGGGTGCGCGATCATCTTCGGCGCGGGCCGGATCGCCGGGGCGCTGATGAATGGCGACGCGGACCCGGCGGGCGCACCGATGATCGGGGGCGTTGCGCCGGCGCCGCTCGATGCGCCGGCCGCCGATACCGGTTTCGACCCCTATGCCGGCGCCGCCCCTCTCCGCCGGACGATCGGCAAGGCCGAACTCGCCGAACTGCTTCGCGGCGACGCGATGGGCGAAACCGACCGGCAAACCGTCCTGCGCGCCTATGCGCGCCTCCTGCCGCAATTGCGCGAGCGCTTTCCCGAGGCCGAAGGTCTTGTCCGCATCGAGGTCCGCAGCGATGCGGGCGGCAGGATCGTGGACGTGCAGGCGCGCAGCGCCATGCTCAACCCGGTGGTGACACAGGCCGTGGGCGCGCTGATCGAGTCGCAGGGCATTCGCCTGGCGGCGCGCAACCGGGCGCTGACGCTCCCTGCCCTGCTGATCGGCGTGCCGGCGCAAATTTACTAGTCATTCCGGAGCAAATAGTTCGGCCCGGCCGCGCCCTTCGCGCGCGGAATCCATTGTGCCCGCCCTCCATGGCTTGTTACGCTTTCGATCGGAGGGCTCATGCGGAAAACATTGTTCAAACTGGCGGGGGCCGTGCCGGCTCTGGGCGCCGCGGCCGCGGCTTCTGCGCAATCCTATGCGGACCCCGCCGGTTCGGGCGCGATCGTGGGGGCGGTGAGCTGGCTGCAGGGCACGCTGCTGGGCACGGTCGCGACCGTGGTGGCGGTGATCGCGGTCGCCTCGGTCGGCTTCATGATGCTGACCGGGCGCATGAACTGGCGCTATGGCGCCACGGTCATCCTGGGCTGCTTCATCCTGTTCGGCGCGGCCAGCATCGTGGGCGGCATCCAGTCGACCGCGGCCGCCGGCTACTGAGATGAACCGGCTCAGCCGCGATCCGCTGTTCGTCGCCCTGACCCGCCCGCAGATGTTCGCCGGCGTCACCTACAGCTATTTCGTGATCAACGCGATCGTGGCGACGGAGCTGTTCCTCATCTTCAGGTCGCCCTGGATATTCGCGCTGGCGCTGGTCGGCCACGGCGTCGGCGTCGTCGCCTGCCTGCGCGAGCCGCGCATCTTCGACCTCTGGCTGGTCAAGGTCTCCCGCTGCCCGCGCGTGCGCAACTATCGTTTCTGGCGATGCAACTCCTACCGGGCGTGAGGGACGCGCAGGGGCGTTTCGCAAGCGAGGTGAGCGCCGGCAGCCGCCTCCCCTATGCCCGGCATGTCGACGATCATATGATCGAGCTGCGCGATGGGCTGCTGATGCAGGTGGTGCGGCTCGACGGCCTGCTGTTCGAGACGGCGGATACGGACGACCTCAACTATCGAAAGAGCCTGCGCGACGCGATGCTGCAGGCGATCGGCTCCTCGCGCTTCGCCCTCTACAGCCATGTGCTGCGGCGGCGGATCGATCCGGGCGGCGGGGGAGATTTTCCCGACCCGTTCAGCGCGCGGCTCGACGCCATGTGGCAGGCGCGCCTCGCCGGCAAGACGCTCTATGTCAACGAGCTGTTCCTGACGGTCTTGCGCCGTCCGCCGCAAGGGCGCGGCGGCCTCATCGATCGCGCCGCGTCCTTTTTCGGCAGGCGTGCCGGGCGGGCGGAGCGCGCCGCCTGGTTCGCGGGCGAGACCCGCGCGCTTCAGGCCGCGACCGACCAGCTGATCGCCGCGCTCGGCGCCTATCGCCCCCGGCTGCTCGGTGTCTATGAGACCGGGGCGGGACCGCATTCCGAACCGATCGAATTTCTGGGCGCGCTCTATAATGGCCAGCCGAACCCCGTTGGCCTGCCGCTCGGCGATGTCGGCGACTATATCCCCTGGCGGCGCATCAGCTTCGGCCTCGACACACTGGAGCTCGCGCCCGCGGGCACGAGCCCGCGCAGCTTCGCGGCCATGGTCTCGATCAAGGATTATCCGGCCCAGACCTTCCCCGGCATGCTGGACGACCTGCTGCGCATCCCGATCGAGATGGTCGTGAGCCAGAGCTTCGGCTTCGTCGACCGGCAGGCCGGCCTGTCGCGCATGAACCTCGTGCTGCGGCGCATGCGCGCCTCGGACGACGAAGCGGTGAGCCTGCGCGGCGAGCTTGGTCGCGCCAAGGATGAACTGGCCGCCGGGCGCGCCGCGTTCGGCGAGCATCACCTGACCATCATGGTGCGCGGCCGGACCCAGGCGCAGGTGGATGACGGCGTGTCCGAGGTCCAGTCCGCCCTGACCGATCTCGGCATCATCGCCGTGCGCGAGGACCTGGGGCTGGAGCCGGCCTATTGGGCGCAGTTCCCCGGGAACTTCCGGTTCATCGCGCGGCGCGCGCTCATCGGCAGCGCCAATTTCGCCAGCCTCTCGAGCGGCCATAATTTCCCGGTCGGGCGGGAAAGCGGCAATCATTGGGGCGATGCCGTGACCGTTCTCGAGACCACGGCGGCCGGCCCCTATCATTTCAATTTCCATCATGGCGATCTCGGCAATTTCACGGTGATCGGCCCCTCCGGCTCGGGCAAGACCGTCATTCTCAACTTCCTGCTCGCGCAGGCACGGCGCTTCCGTCCGCGCATCATCTTCTTCGACAAGGATCGCGGGGCGGAACTGTTCATCCGGGCGATCGGCGGGCGCTATGACGTGCTGCGCCCGAGTACGCATAGCGGCCTCAATCCCCTGCAACTGGCGGACACGCCGGCCAATCGCCATTTTCTGGGCGAATGGATCCGGCGTCTTGTCGAGAGCAACGGTCCGGCCCTGACCCCGCAGGAACGCGCCCAGGTCCATGACGCGGTGGATGCCAATTTCAATGCTCCGCCAGCCTATCGCCGCCTCCGGACCTTCGCCCAGCTGTTCCGCGGCGGGCATCGCCCGCACGGACAGGATCTCCATGCCCGGCTCCAGCCATGGTGGGGCGATGGCGACCGGGCCTGGCTGTTCGACAATGGCGACGACCGGGTCGATCTCACGATGGATTCGATCGGCTTCGACATGACGCGCATCCTCGACGATCCCATCCTGCGCACGCCGACGATGATGTACCTGTTCCACCGCGTCGAGGAACGGCTCGACGGCCAGCCCACGATCATCGTCGTGGACGAGGGCTGGAAAGCGCTCGACGACGAGGTCTTCGCCGTCCAGATCAAGGATTGGGAAAAGACCATCCGCAAGCGCAACGGCATTGTCGGCTTCGCGACGCAAAGCGCGGAGGACGCGCTGGACAGCCGCATCGCCAGCGCGATCGTCGAGCAGGCCGCCACGCAGATCTTCACGGCCAATCCCAAGGCGCAGTCGCGCGATTATGTCGAAGGGTTCGGCCTCACGCCCTATGAATATGATCTCGTGCGCACCCTGCCGGACAATGCGCACTGTTTCCTCATCAAGCACGGCCATGACAGTGTCGTCGCGCGGCTCAATCTTGCCGGCGAGAGCGAGATCCTCACCATCCTGTCGGGCCGCGAGCGCACCGTCCGCCTGCTCGACGAGATCCGCGCGCGCACGGGCGACGATCCGGACGCCTGGCTGCCCGAACTGCTCAGGGTCGCCTGATGACGCTCTGTCCTGCCTTCGATCCGCTCGGCCCCTTCATCACGGGCGTTGCGGGCTTCATCGATTGCCATGCGCGCGCGCTTGGCGAGCTGGGCTATCTGTCCTGGACGCAAGGTGGAGCGATCCCACTGCTGAGCGGCCTCGTCACCATCCTGATCGCCCTGTTCGGCTACCGCCTGCTGCTTGGAGAAACGCCCGGCCTCGACACGCTCGTCTCGCTGGTCATCAGGATCGGACTGGTGCTGGTGCTGGCAACGCAGTGGCCGGCCTATCAGACGCTGGTCTACAATGTCGTCATCGACGGCCCCGCCCAGCTCGCGGGCCAGATTCTCGCGCCATCCGGCCTTGGCGGCGACGATCCGTCCGGGCTGTTCGCGCGCGCGCAGGCCGTTTGCGACACGCTGGCCGCGTTGCTCGATCCGGCACGCGCCAGGACGCTGTCTCCGGCCGACCTCAAGCAACTCGGGACGAGCGCGCAGGTTTTCCTTCTCTCGACACTGGCCGGTCTCCTCGCGACGCGCCTGACGGCCGCGCTGCTGCTGGCATTGGGGCCTCTGTTCGTCGCCTGCCTGCTTTTCGACGGCATGCGCGGACTGTTCGCGGGCTGGGTCCGCGGTCTGGGCTTTGCCGCGCTGGGCGCCCTTGCCGTGCCCGCATGGCTGGCGCTGGAGCTGGCGGTCCTCGAACCGCAGCTGCGCGCCCTGCTGGCGGCGATCGAAAGCGCCCAGCATGTCCCGGCGCTCGCCACCGAGATCATGGCCGCAACAGGCCTGTTCGCGCTCACTCTGGCGATGCTCCTGTTCATGGCGGCACGCGTGATGGGCAGTTTCACGCTTCCGCCCCGCCTCGTTCGACTCACGCGTGAGGTGGGCGCGCAGCGCTTCCCCGTCATGCCGGCCGAACGCGCCGTCCCGCTCGCCAACGGACCGGGCGGGCGGTCCGCCCATGCGCGCGCGCAAACCTTGTCCGACGCCATTCTCGCCATGGAACGGCGCGAGGCGATCGTGACGGGTTGGCAGGCACAACCGCCCCGCTCGGCAGGCCCGGATCGGATGCGTGAGTCCGGCGCGGGCGGGCCACCGGCCATCGAGCCGCTGGGCCAGAACTGGCGGCGCACGACGAGACGACGATCGGCAAGCGCGGATCGCAGGGAGAAGCGGCCGTGAACGACCCGGATCAGTCCCCGGCGCAGCAGACCGGCCGCGATCCGCGGGAAGCGCGCGCGGCCTATTACGCCCGGGCCACGAGCTGGGCGGATGACCGCCAGCTCCGCATTGCCCGCTCGCGCGGGATCGCCTGGATCATCGCGATGATTGCCACGACCGTTGCGCTCCTCGAGGCGCTGGCGCTGGTCGCGCTGCTGCCGCTCAAGACGGTCGTGCCCTATACGCTGCTGGTCGACCGCACCACCGGCTTCGTCCAGGCGCTCAAGGGAACGCAGCCCCCCGACCTCACGGGCAATGCCGCCCTGACCCAGTCCCTGCTCGCCCAATATGTGATCGCGCGCGAAGGCTATGACGTCGCGACGGTCCGGGCGGATTATCGGAAGGTCGCGCTCTGGTCGGCCGAAGGCGCAAGGCAGACCTATCTTGCAGGCATGGCCGCCAATAATCCCGGAAGCCCGCTCAATCGCCTGCCGCGCTCGACGATCCTCTCTGCGCGGGTTCTCAGCGTCTCGCCGCTCGGTCCGAACAGTGCGCTCGTGCGGTTCCAGACGCTCCGCAGCGATCGGGATCGCGCCATGGGCGCCGCCGATCATTGGGTCGCGGTGGTGCGCTACCGTTTTTCGGGCGAACCGCTGTCGATCGAGGATCGCCTCGTCAACCCGCTGGGGTTCCAGGTCGTCCAGTATCGGCGCGACCAGGAGGCCCCGCCCGAGCCGCGACAGCCGGACGCCTCGTCGCCGGACGCGGACTTGCCGGAGAGTGCCGGCGAGGCCGGCCCGCTCGCCCGGGTCGAGGATGATCGCTAGGCATGAAGAGCGCGCAATCCGGCATCGCGGCCTTGCTGCTCGGCCTTTCCCCGGCCGCGACGGCGGAACTCCTGCCCGCGGCGGGGACCGGCGATCCGCATATTCAGGCCGTGCTCTATGATGAGGCGCAGGTCGTGCTGCTTCGCGTCGCGACCGGCTATGCGCTGACCCTGGCCTTCTCGCCGGACGAGCGGATCGAGACCGTCACGCTCGGCAACAGCGATGCCTGGCAGGTCCAGTCCAATCGCCGCGCCGATCATCTGGTGATCAAGGCGAGCAGCGGCGCGCCCGAAACCAACATGACCGTCATCACCGATGCCCGCAGCTATAATTTCCAGCTTGTAAGCGTGGCAGCGGGACCGGACCTGCCCTATCTGGTGCGCTTCACCTACCCGCCGCCGGGCATCGATCCCGAGCAGGCGGTGCAGGTCGAGCAGGGACGCTATCGCGTGCGCGGAAGCCGCGCCCTGCGTCCGTCCGCCATCTCCGATGACGGTCGGTCCACCAGCATCATCTGGCCGGACGACACCACCCTGCCGGCGGTCTACCAGATCGATCGCTCCGGCAACGAAGCACTGGTCAACGGGCTCATGCGCGATGGCGCCTATGTCATCGAAGGCGTGCATGCGCGGCTC
>Ga0180223_1002705_pt1 | contig 10136 bp, 19 predicted proteins | sample eDN5th30CKraftOP_FD_151337 | JGI IMG/M metagenome (GOLD analysis project Ga0180223, IMG submission 151337) | Enriched Organic Plus compost microbial communities from Emeryville, California, USA - eDNA 5th pass 30_C Kraft OP (version 2) (version 2) ...
CTATGTTGTATCGCTCGACGGACTGCCTCTGTCGTGCGGGCGCTCCCGTGTAAAATCTGGCCCATAACGCATCCTTCCACTCTTGCATGGATGATGCACCATCAAATGCCGGGACCAAACACCTAGGGTGTTTCCTTTCGTCAGGCCCTTGGGGCTGCCCGCCGCGTCGTCTCAGGCAGCGTTGCGCTTCCATGGGGCGCTGGCGTTTGCCTGCGGCTTGGGAGCGATGCTCTGCTTCTGTTGGACAGGTGCCGAACTATCAGGCTTGTAACCGCCGATTTCGTTTGACATTTCGCCTGGACGATCCTGCCGCTCCTTGACCTTGATCTTGGCGATCATGGGTCGGAGATGCAGATCCTCGCTATCCGAAACCGTCATCACGCCCACCGCGTGGCAGATGGCCGACAGCGTGCGCTGGGCGATCTCCACTGCCTGGGCGTTAGGATTGTCGAGGTTGAGACGGTCGAACATTTTTCTCCCGGCCTGATTGCCGTCCATGATCTCAAGCTCCAGCTTGAGATATTGGCCGGTGCCAGCTTTGTTCGACTCCATGGCGGAGTTGGTGATCTGAACGCGATAATCGCCAGCAGGGATGACTTCATAGCCGCTGTTGGGTTCAACTTGGTTCGCGTCGAAGGTGCCGCCGAGATTTGCCATTTCAATTTCCTTTCGTCAGTCAGGTTCAGGCCGATTCAGCGGGGGCCTCTTCCGCCGGGACAGGGGACGCTGCTTCGATGAAGGCATCCCATGACATTGGAAGCTCTGGGGGGAGCTGGTAACGGTTCTTTGCGATGAAGGCGGGCCGCTCTTCGGTGTATATGGTGCGTTCGCCACGACCGATTGCCCGCGTTACCTTCTGGTTAAAGCCCACATCTGCCTTGGTCGTTGCTACCTTCCAGTTGGCAAAGAGGATTGCGTCCGCATGCTCCTGCACCAGCGCTGAAGCGCGAGAATGCAGCTTGATGACATAGCGATCGTAGGGTTCGGTTTCCGGGCTATCGAACCGTTTTATGTCGGCATGCGCCGTCTGGATGACGATCATGCCCTTGTCATCGCGAAGCGCGTTTATTGCTTCGAAATATTCGCGCCAGACGTTGATGGTGGCGAGATAGCCTTTACCATAACCGGGCTGTTCGATGTTATCCCAGCCATTACGCGCGCAGGATTCCGCCCATACCAGCGGCTCGAGCCAATCAAGGCTGTCGACCATCACCGAGGCGAAATCATGATCCTCAGTATAGAGAGCCTGGAAAGCCTCCATGACATCCCCAAATGATTTGGCCAACGGGAAGTGAGGAACGTCGATCGACCCAAGGCCGTCTTCTGTCTGAATTACCACCGGATTCGGAGCACAGGCACCGAATGTCGTCTTGCCGACACCATGCACACCATAGATAACGATGCGGGGCGGTTTCGGGTCGTTCCTGCGATTGAGGGAGGCGAGGGAAATAGCCATTATGCTGCCTCCCTCTGCTTCTTGTCCTTGGAGAGAACGATCTTTGGCTTCCCGGTTTCTACCGTGCGGGCTGGCGTGAACAGGTCGCGGATCGAGGACGGCCAAGCTTCATATGACCGCTCGCTCACTTTGATTTCGGTCGTTACATATTCTGCCGGATCTTCACCCCAGCCTTTGATCATTTCCACAGCCTGAGCGAGCAGCATCTGATCGTATTTGACGCGCTTGGGCACATTGACAGTAACCTCAATATAACCGTCGACCAGATGAGATGTGCCGGTCTTGTTGATGCCGCGCGCATAGCGTCGCTCTAAAACGCCATGCAGAATGGCAAGCATCCCTGACGCTTCAGCCGCGTGAGCTTCCGCGCGATTTTGCAGGGTCATCAGCACTTCGGCTGGCAACGCGTCCAGAATGGTTGGTGGCTGGTCCGCCATTTCGAAGATATCCATTGCGTTTCCTTTCGTCAGTCAGAAGCAAGTGCCGTCAGCGAGAAAGTCCGAGTGGAGAGAGGCTGACCGGCGACTTGCAATTCCGTAGGGCCCTCACGGGTTGCCTCCTCTCTCCGGATCTGGGTCAGCCCGGAGGCATGAATTCGTGCGGCCATTTCGGTTTAAATGGCGCGCCGTGAGCACGGAGAAAATCGTGCAACGTGCGGTCATGGCGGAACACGCCAACCGGATGCCCTTGAGTGTGAAGGGTCGTGAGCACGTCTTTCTGCCTATCCGACAGAGAGCCCTGACGATCCTTGATCTCCGGGAATGCAGTCTTGCCCAGCCAACTGATGACCAGATCAGGGAAGCCAGGAAGGACGCCATCCGCCTTGAGATGGGCCGCTTCGATCTTGCTGCGCTTACCGCCGTTTGGGACGTGTGCGATCAGGCAATCTGGGAACAACCGGCGCACCATGACGAGCATTTGCCGCTGGATGGCGCGCTCGCTCATTTCTGCAGGTGCTACTGATGGCGCATCGACATGGAAGATGTAACTGCTCACAGCGACACCTCCGCGATCTTGCAGAGCGTCCCGTAGGATCGGCGCGTCCTGTCCTTGACCTCAGCGATAGGGAGCGTGCGGAGCATCTTCACGATCTCATCACGTTCGCGGGCAGTTATGTGCGTCCGCGCCTTCCGTCCGGCTTCCTTGAGGGCGGTTTCCGTGTTCATGCGGCGGCCTCGCTAAACAATCCGCCCATGTCCCGATCCATGGCGGCAAGATTGCGAACGGCTTGCGCGAAATAGGATGGCTTCAATTCGATGCCGATCCCCTTGCGTCCCATGCGGGCAGCACAATAAACTTCACTGCCAATTCCTAGAAACGGAGTGATGACGCTATCGCCGGGGTTACTCCATAGATCGATGCATCGCTCGATCACGTCCAGTTGCAGCGGCGAGATATGCTGCTCGTCCTTCTCGTCGCGCCCTCCGCGATATTGCAGTGTGCGGGTCTGGTTTATGTCCATCCAGACGGGCGAGGCATAACGCTGCCAAACCTCAATCGAATACCAATTGCGGCCATCAGTCGGGGTCGTGAACTTAGACCGATCCGGCTCGTCCGTGCCGTAATAGCAATCGAAGCATCCAGAAACCGGCTCGGCATTTTCGCCTGGCTTGCGGAACGTCACAATATAGTCCGCGAGCCCTTGACCACTGATCGTGCTGTCTTTCACGAGTTGCTTGTGAAGAAGCCGAATCGACTTTGTGCGCTGCTGGGCGACGACGGGGTCTTTCCAGATGCAGACCTCGCTATGGAAGATCCATCCGGCGTCCTCATAGGCGCGGACAACTTCTCCACGAAAATCACGCATGCCGATATTTCCGTGCCGGATTTTCGACATGGGAAGCTGCATTACATGGACGCTATGCAAACGCCCCGGCTTAGTTACGCGCAGCAACTCGGAAATGAGGAAAGCGTAATGCTCCCAAAATGCTGCACCATCATTGTTGGAAATGTCGCGATCAAAGTTGGAAAATTTATAAAGCCCTTCGAAAGGCGGACTATGGATGCCAAATCCGATGCTATCACCGGGGATTGCGCGGATTATTTCGCACGAGTCACCCTGATAGATCGCGTAATCACTGGTAATAATCTGATCGACGGCGTTGATCGTCATGCGGCTTGCTCCAGAAATGAAGGAAGGATGACCGGCTTGCGCGGGTCGTAATCTGGCTTTTCGCGGACGCTGCCCTTGATCGATTGGCTTGACAGGCCAGCCATGTGCATGACCATCGCAGCGGCCATGCGGTCGGCATCCATTTCCTTGCGGCGAATATTGGCGACGGTAGCGCCTTCGGTTTCCGCTGCGATGATATGGCAGTTGACGGGTTTCGATTGCCCGAAGCGCCAGAAGCGGCGGATTGCCTGATAGAACTGCTCGAAACTGTCATTCAGACCGACAAACCCGGTGTCAGCACAATGCTGCCAGTTCATTCCAAACCCGCAAATGGACGGCTTCGTGACCAGCACGCGGATTCGGCCTTCGGAAAAGTCGATCAGCTTTTTCTCTTTGGTGTCATCCTTGTCGGAGCCGCGAACTTCCACGGCTCCAGGGATTGCTTTCGCGAGCGCTTCGCTTTCCGAATTGAGATTGCACCACCATACAAATGGCCGATCAGTCGGAGTGACCTCGACCGCCATCTTCACACGATCGGCAACGGTATCGCGGCGAGCAGCAATGCGTTCGGCGAGAGAAGCCGCCTGCATGGGGAATAGCAGGCCCGTCTCCATGCTTGGCGCATATTCTACGCCGACGATATGCTGGTGATAATGGAGCGGCGGAAGATCATACCCAGCGTTCGGATAACCAAGGTCAGATGGTTTTCTGAGCATCACAGCCCATGAAGCCATCCAGCGCCAAAACTCGTTTTCAGCATGGCCTTTCAAGCGCCAGTTCTGTGTTGATCCGCCGTCATGAACAAAGAATGTCGCGAGCATGTCGGTATAGGACATGATCCCCAGGAACTCGGCGTGATTGCCCAATTCCATGAAGTCGTTTGGCGCGGGGGTCGCAGTCGCGGCGAGACGGAAAGGGATCGACTGCGATGCTGAAATCAGGCGGTTGCGATAATGACCGTCCGTCGATTTAAGGATGCTGCTCTCATCAAGGATGACCGCCCCGAACTTCGTCAGGTCGAAATGATCCAGCTTCTGATAATTGGTGACGCAAATGCCTTCGCCATCCCCCATATGTGCCGGGATGCCGAATTTCTCCGCTTCGCGAACCATCTGCGCCGACACCGCAAGGGGAGCCATATGGAGCACCGGCTTGCCAGTATGGCGGCTGACCGCCTGCGCCCATGCCAGTTCCATGAGTGATTTACCCAAGCCCGTGCCGGCGAATAGCGCAGCCCGGCCACGGCGAAGCGCCCATGCCACGATATCGCGCTGATGTGGGAACAGGATGGCGGGCAGGGCGGGAATATCGACCAGCCCCGTGCAAGGATCGTCAATCGCCTTGCTTGCGAGGAAGTCGGAATAGGAGCGCATCACCGCCCTCCCATGCGAGTAACGATGATCCCCGACGCACGAAGGACGTTCAGCCGATAGCGCAGCGCATCGAACACCTGCCCCGCCGCTTCGATATCCTCCGCGCCGTTCGCCAGTTCGGTATCGTCAATCCGGTTGTCCGCCAGCGCTTCGGCAAGGAACATTTGCCCTCGCGCCGCGCCGATAGGCAAATCGCGGTCTGACGTGCAGACCGCCGCCTCAGGAGCGAGCTTGCCGCCGATCAGGTGGAACAGAGGCGCGAGACGGTCGAGGCCATAGACCTCACCGATCTTCATGACGGTCAACATGGACAAGGACGCCTTGCCATTGCGCGCATTGGCGATAGTGCCCGCCGAAACGCCAAGGCGATCCGCCGTATCCTGATCGCTTTCACCAGTGTCGGACTGGATGCCCTTCACGATGCTGGCGACGGCGTTCTGCATAGAAGTTTGTGTGAGCGCGATTGGGCGCGGCAAGACATTGCTGCTTCGCAACATTATTCATCTCCGCTATGAAGGAGGAAATCAGAACCGCACCGGGCCGGATTGTGGCTGTGCCCGGTGCCACCTGCGGGCGACCCGACAGGCTCGCGGAAATCGATGTGACGCGCGGTGAAGGCGAACCGATGGCTGCCGACTATGACGGCGCAGTCGTGAGTATCGGGGAGGCTATCGCGCATGTGCTAAGCCGCCTCCTTCTGGTCGATGAAGGAGAGCAGCTGGCGTCCGAGGAACTCTGTGTATGCAGGCGGAATGGCCTGAGCCATCTCCTTCCGCGTCATGGGCCAATCGATCTTCATCGCCAGTGCGCCGTCTTCGCGTCGGAAGTTATGACCCGCACAGCAAATGATGGACGCCCCATCCTTGAACGACGAATAGGATCGGCTCGCGTTGGTATAGCCGCGATGAGCGGGATGGCTGGGAGCCAGGAGGAAGCAGTTGCTTTCGAAAAGGCGGTGGCGATAGACGCGCAGACCGAACATCAGTCCGCACAGGATGACCGGATCATACATAGGCGCGCCTGGGACATTCTCGATGATGTAAGGCAGGCCGGAATCAGTCAGCATCGCGCGCGTCTGGGGTATAAGATCGATATGCCCGTGGGCTCCGGTCATCTTTGCTGTGATGCTGTGAATCTGGCACGGCGGACTTGCGTGAACAGCGTCAAAGCCGCGAATGAAGTCCATTCCAAGCGCCAGACAATCCGCCTGAATAAACTCAAACGGATAGCGTTTCTGCGGCTTGATATCGACGCCGACTACATCGAAGCCTGCGCGATAATAGCCCATAGCCGCGCCGCCCGCGCAACAGAACAGGTCCAAGAGGCGTGGACGCGGCATCTACCCCCTCCCCAACAACATGCCGAGGATGCCCCGCCAGAAGGCGAGGGTGGCGCGAGGCTGGAAATGGCTCGTGCGGATGCGGGGCGGGGTCATGCTATCGTGCCTCCCGAAGGAGATTCGGGATGGATGATGAAGTGGTTACCGCCGTTACTGCGATGGCGCTTGCTGGCCTCACAGCCGGAACAAACGCAATGCGGGTGCTCGTCAACCGGGGCTTGGCAAGCCCAAAGGACGTTGACGATTTCGCTAACAGCCTCACTTACCATTTCAGCGCTCCCGGCGAGAGTGCGGCGCAGGACTATTTTCGAGACGTGCTCGAAATTCGATATTCTCCCGTGCTTGCCGAACTGCGCGAATACGCTCGGAAGAACTGGCGCGGAGAAAGCGGCCGACATCAGCCATGATGGCGCTGTTGGCCGCGAGGATACCCAGCCCCATCAAGCCGCCCTCTCCGTGTCCTTGGTGGGGCGGGCGCGACGGTTGGCTGCGGCCTCGGCCAATTCCTCAAGCGTGGCGATTTCCGCCTCCGCCAGAGCCTTCCAATACGGGGCAGGGATGCTTTCGGTGCGCTTCCACGCATGAACCGTGTTCGCGTCCGAGACGCCGATCCGACGCGCCATTTCCGTTGCGCCGGTGCGGTTGAAGATGTTCATGAAGGTAACCATGCCCACGTTGTATAAAACATACAGTGGCAATGCAAGGGCGTTCTGTAACCTTTATACAGCGCGCATCGCTATGTCGTCGGTGATGACAAATCCTAGCGACAGATTGAGGCAGGCCCGGATACGCAAAGGCTTTGAGCAGGCTATCGATGCGTCAGTTGCGTATGGCTGGAACAGGAATACCTACGCATCAAACGAGAACGGTAACGCCCCCTTCTCGTTCAAGTCCGCACAGAAATACGCCCGCGCTTTCGGGGTGCGGGCGGAATGGCTTTATAGCGGATCGGGCGCAATGGTAGATGAGGCGGCAGACGATGATTTGCTGCCTAGTGAGTCCGACCTAGAGCAAATGGTCGCCCTAGCTCTCCAAGAAGTTCCTGCTGGTTCCCGGCTCGCGGACTACCCGCCAATTGTCGCTTCAAGTCTGCGTGACCAGCTAAGGCTTTATCTAAAGCACGGCGGGTTTCAAGGCAGTTCGGACGCAGGGACCGCTCCCGACACAATTCTTCCACCTTCCTCTCCCACCAGGCAAGGCGGGAGGGAAGCGCGGCGCACACCATAAGACATGTGCGGCAAGCAATCTCGCAAGCTGGTTCGACCAATATCGGCTCAGTCCGTCGCTCTGGCATCCTTTCCTCCGACACATTTGTTCTCGATTCGTTCTCATATAGAGAAGTGAACAAATAGGAAACGCCCTATCCGGGACGGGGGGAGGATTGCTGTGGATAAGTGGGGGATTTGATGCGCTTGACCGGCGCGTCGTTGCGTCGGCGGTGATGTGTTCGCGGGTGGTGGGGGCGCCTTGTTGGGAAGGGGCGGATAGGCCGGTCTGGAACCTTGCGAGCATTTGACGAGTATGTCATTCTCGACTAGAGGCGCGCGCGGAGGCTTATATGTCAGCACTGCAAGACCTGATACGGCCCCGGTTTACCGAGGCCCGCCGCAAGGCTGAGGAACTCGCATCCGCATATTCTGCGCCGCCCATTCCCGTTCATGAGATCGCTGAGAGTAATGGCGTGGACGTGGTGTTTGCAAATTTTGGCGATGCCGCTGAAAAGGTTGCCGGGTTCTGTGATTTTGGTGCCGCCAAGCTCTATGTGAACGCCCGTGATCCGCTCAATCGCCAAACATTCACCATAGCCCATGAGCTTGGCCACTGGATGCTCCATCGCGATCTGTTTAAGGCCGACCCGGAGAAGTATCAGGTTCTGCCTCGATTTCAGCGAACCGAAAAGAACGACGCGTATGAGCAGGAGGCCAATGCCTTCGCAGCAGCGTTGCTGGTCCCCACTCGGCTGTTGCGCCCGGTAAAAAGTGCGCCAGTGGCGCAATTGGCTCAGATTTTCGGCGTGTCACGTCAGATGATGGAAATCCGCCTCAAGAATGTCTGACGAGGCATCCGACGACGATAGGCTTCCTTCATACGAAGATATGAAGAGATATCTGGAAGAGGTTCCTCTGCCAGACTACCCACCTGAGCGCTATGAAGAGAACTATCAGGCCGCGTTCGATAAAACGGCAGTCGGGCTTGAGGAAGATTTTGCCCATCTAAATGGGGTTATCTCGCATTACCGCCATAAAGGTGCCTGGTCGTATTTTCTTATGGCTGTCATGGCCGGCCTTGTGATTTTCCAGTCAGTTTTGCTCGGCATGGTCGGAGCAAGGCTATGGGATTTCACGGATTATGACTGGTTACTCCCCCTGCTTTTGGTCCAGAACTTTGCACAAATAATCGGTTTGGCCGTCTTTGTGGTAAAAGCCCTCTTCAAGCCAATCCGCAAATAACCAGCATCCGCCCCGCCCACCCGGCGGGGTTTTCTTTTGCCCCGCATGCAGGCATACTCCCGCACGCGGTTAGATCGCCTCTTTGATCGCAGGTTCGCCCTGGCCGCGTCTTGAAGACCTTGCTTGCAAGGCCGTCCGGGTTGATCGCCGGACGTAGTGTGAGGCGGCAATCGCGACGAAGCGATGCTGACGAGGTGGCAAACGCCATCGAAGGCGCGGGGGTCATTGGAGATGTCCAGTTCTGAACCGCTGCCAGTATCCAATCTGGTCCGCTAATCACCCAGCCCGCTTCCCCACGGAGGCGGCGCCGAAGCATCGACCCGAAAAGCTGTCGACACGGCGAATCCCCAGCATTTCCGCCATTTCTCGCTGAGACGACTTTCCTAAGTTATTGATATTGCTAGAGGCGCCAGAAAAGCCGTCGACGCGCCGAATCCTATGCTGAGCCCACCCTACCCGGCGGGCGTTTTGTGGGTGATTCGGGCGGGGCGACAGAAAATGTAGAAAACATACATTTTCCGCTTGCCATCCGGCTGTATGTTTTATACACCAGTCTCATCAACGAGCCACCGGCTCAGATGGAGATGAAGCATGGCGACAGAAGCCGAAGCCCGCGAGAAGATTAAATGGATGAGCCGCAATGCTCGCCGCTTCATGGGCGCAGAGCCTGCATTTGATGCATCGGTCGAATATGAGAGTGATCTTGACGGCCTCGTCACCTCCCATCCTTCGTGGGTTTCGGGCCACGATGACCTGACTTCACTTGGCCGAGCGGTGCGCGCGGTCCTGCTGAGCAACCCCCATCTGATCGAGAACCCAGCCTAACGCCCCCGGACCCCGGTCCTCACCGGGGCGAGGAATCATGGAGGTTTTATGACCACCTTCCACCAGACCCTATCCGCCCTGACCGATCCCGAAGGCTGGTCCAGCATCCGCCTTACCGTGACGGAGACTGTCACGCTCTCGCTGTGCGCGCTGGTGATCGGGATGATCCTGGGAGGGCTGGGACTGTGACCCTCTACTCTGAGGCCAGCTATTTCGACGGCGACCACTGCCAGCACGTCGCGGATCGGGAAGATCGCCAGCGGTTGGAGCGGAAGCGTGACGGGACGCGTGAAGCACTGTCCAAGCGCTACGGCGTCGCCCCGCATTGGGGCAAGGCCTGCGCCGATATGGACGCGCAAATCTCGCAGGCTTTCCATTGGGTCAGGGGGAAATCGGCGTGAGCGAGCATAGTATCCGCTGCCTTGCCCGCTTCAATGCGCGGCACAATCCCATGCCAGCGTATCGCCGTGATCAGGCTGAACGGGACGCAGTTTTCAATGACTGCCTGTCCCGCCTTGGCGCCAGCCTTGATCGGTCTCGCGCTGCCTGTGCTGCAATTCTCGGAGAAGCCGCATGAACG
>Ga0180223_1002706_pt1 | contig 10134 bp, 9 predicted proteins | sample eDN5th30CKraftOP_FD_151337 | JGI IMG/M metagenome (GOLD analysis project Ga0180223, IMG submission 151337) | Enriched Organic Plus compost microbial communities from Emeryville, California, USA - eDNA 5th pass 30_C Kraft OP (version 2) (version 2) ...
TGACGAGCATCGTGAGGGGCGCCGTGATGATCTCCGTGAGCCCCTGCCGCATGAGCGTCTCGATGAGCACGGGGATCGCGAGCACGAGGATCGTCGCGCCCGACGTCCACGCGAGCGTCGCGATCGCGCCCGTGATGACGCGGGCGGCGGCCTCGCGCGGCAGAAGCGTCACGCGCATCCGTGCCTCCTCGCTCTCGCTGCGATTCTCGCGGATACCGGGGCGGCAGGGCGTCAAGCGCGGGCGTCAGGCGCGGGCGCGTCCTCCGAGGGCTCGCGCGTCGGCGTTGCCGGATGCGTCGTCGGGAGCGAGAACATGAGGTCCTCCTCGGCGGTGCGCACCTCCTCGACATCGCGGTAGCCGGCATCCGCGAGATCGGCGAGCACCTCCTGCACGAGCACCTCGGGCACCGAGGCCCCGCTCGTGACGCCGATCGTCGCGACGCCGTCGAGCCACTCCTGGCGGATCTCGCTCGCGTAGTCGATGCGATGCGCGGCCTTGGCCCCGTGCTCGAGCGCGACCTCGACGAGACGCACGCTGTTGGAGGAGTTGGCCGAGCCGACGACGATCACGAGGTCGGCCTGCGGCGCGACCTTCTTGATGGCGACCTGGCGGTTCTGCGTCGCGTAGCAGATGTCGTCGGAGGGCGGGTCCTGCAGCTTCGGGAAGCGCTCGCGCAGCCGCCGCACGGTCTCCATCGTCTCGTCGACGCTCAGCGTGGTCTGCGAGATCCACACGAGGTTGTCGGGGTCGTCGACCTCGATGCGGTCGACGTCGGCGGGCGAGTTCACGAGAATCGTGCGCTCGGGCGCGTGACCCATCGTGCCCTCGACCTCCTCGTGGCCCGCGTGGCCGATGAGCAGGATCTGCAGATCCTGCTTCGCGAAGCGCGTCGCCTCGCGGTGCACCTTCGTGACGAGGGGGCACGTCGCGTCGATCGCGAGCAGCTCGCGATCGGATGCCGCGCGCACGACCGCGGGCGAGACGCCGTGCGCGCTGAAGACGAGGTGCGACCCCGCGGGCACCTCGTCGACCTCGTCGACGAAGATCGCGCCGCGGCGTTCGAGCTCCGAGACGACGTGCACGTTGTGCACGATCTGCTTGCGCACGTAGACCGGCGCGCCGAAGTTCTCGAGGGCCTTCTCGACGGCGACGACGGCTCGGTCGACGCCCGCGCAATAGCCGCGGGGGGCGGCGAGCAGAACGCGCTTCGGGCCAGCCACGGGCTCGTCGCGCAGGCGCCCGCGCTGAGCGGGCATGCGCGGAACCTCGAGGGCCGTGCCCAGTGCTCCGTTCGTGATGCCGCTCACAGCGTCGAGTCTACGGTCGGCGCCTGCACAGCCGCCGGGACGGACGTCCCGCCGTCGTCCGCATCCCGTAACCTGAGCGGCGTGACCGAGAAGCCCACCGCCGAGACGCCCTGGCCCGTCGCGCGGCTCTCCTCGGAGCTCAAGGGCTACATCGACCGGCTCGGCTCGGTGTGGGTCGAGGGCGAGCTCACGCAATGGAACCTCGCGCGCGGCGTCGTGTACGCGAAGCTCAAAGACCTCGAGAACGACGTCACCGTCTCCCTCACGGTGTGGGGCTCGACGCTTCAACGTCTCACCGAGCAGTTCGCGCAGGGCGACCGCGTCGTCGCGCTCGTCAAGCCCGATTTCTGGATGCGCGGCGGCACGCTCTCGATGGTGGCGTCCGAGCTGCGGCACGCGGGTCTCGGCGACCTGCTCGCGCAGCTCGAACGGCTCAAGCGCACCCTGCGCGAGGAGGGCCTCTTCGATGCCGAGCGCAAGAAGCCGCTGCCCTTCCTTCCGCAGTGCATCGGCCTCGTGACGGGCAAGGACTCGGATGCCGAGAAAGACGTGCTGCGCAACGCCCAGCTGCGCTGGCCGCAGGTCGCCTTCCGTGTGCGCCATGCCGCGGTGCAGGGCTCGCAAGCGCCGCGTGAGGTGGCGGCCGCCATCCGCGAGCTCGACGCCGACCCCGAGGTCGACGTCATCATCGTCGCGCGCGGCGGCGGCGACTTCCAGAACCTCCTCGTGTTCAGTGACGAGCAGCTCGTGCGCACCGCGGCCGCGTGCGAGACGCCCCTCGTCTCGGCGATCGGACACGAGGCCGACAGCCCCCTGCTCGATCTCGTCGCCGATCTGCGCGCCTCGACCCCCACGGATGCCGCGAAGCGCGTCGTGCCCGACGTCGCGGAAGAGGCGGCGCGCGTGCAGCAGGCGCGTGCCCGGATGGCGCTGCGCATGACAGCGCTCGTGAACGGCGAGGCCGACCGCATCGCGACCCTGCGCTCGCGACCCGTGCTCGCCGACCCGAGCGCCCTCGTGCGCGCCCACGAGGAAGACCTCATCCGCCTCGTCGACCGCGGCAGCCACCTCGTGCACCTGTGCGTCGAGCGCGCCGAGACGACCGTGCACCGGCTCACCTCCGAGCTGCGCGCGCTCTCGCCGCAGCGCACGCTCGACCGCGGCTACGCGGTCGTGCACGCTGCGGATGCCGTGGTGCGCGATCCTGCACAGGTCACGGCGGGCACGCCCCTCCGCATCCGGGTCGCACGCGGCGAGCTCGCGGCGAGGGCCGAGTAGGCTGGGAGCCATGACCGACGCCACCCCCGCCGACGTCTCCGCGCTCAGCTACGAAGAGGCGCGCGACGAGCTCGTGCAGGTGGTGGCCCGTCTCGAGCAGGGTGCCGCGACCCTCGAGGAGTCGCTCGCCCTGTGGGAGCGCGGCGAGGCACTCGCCCGTCGCTGCGAGGAATGGCTCGTCGGCGCCAAGGCGCGCCTCGACGCGGCGCGGGCCGCCGCCGAGCAATCGTGAGCCCCCGCGCGAGCGGGGTAGACGAGTCGGGCCGGCCGATCGTCGCCGAGCTCGGTCGCGCCGAGACGCCGCAGGAGACAGCCGACCGCAAGGCCGCTGCGAACGCCAAGCGTCGGGCCAACCAGACGATCCTCAATCTCGCGATCGCGACCGTGGCATCCGCTCTCGTCGCGGTCGGCATCGTGTGGACGGTCGGACTCGTCGACACGGGATCGCGCATCGATCCCGTCGATTACGTCGCGGTCGGCGAGGCGGCGCAAGGCACGGTCGACGAGCAGCTCGTCGTGCCGCAGCTCCCGGACGGCTGGCAGGCGAATCGCGCGGAGCTCGTGCGCGGATCCGACGGCGTGACCTCGTGGCAGATCGGGTTCGTGACGCCCGAGAACAAGTACATCGCCGTCGTCCAGGGCATCGAGGCGAATCCGAGCTGGCTCGCCGATCAGGTCCGCGACGCGAAGGCGGGCGAGCAGCTCACGACCGACGGCGTCGCGTGGACGAGCTACGACCGCAGAACGACCTCCGACCCGGGCAACGTCGCCTACGCGCTCGTCACCACCGCGGGCGACTCGACGATCGTGCTCGCCGGAACCGCCGGCGACACCGAGTTCGAGCAGCTCGCCACCGCCATCGCGAAGGATCTCACATGACCGACACCACCACGACCCGCCGCACGCCTGCCGAGACCTGGCGCGAGATGGTGCGCGGCAACGAGCGCTTCGTCGCGGGCACGCCGCGGCATCCGCGTCAAGACGTGGAGCGTCGTCAAGAGCTCGCGACGGCCCAGGCCCCGCATGTCGCGCTCTTCGGGTGCAGCGACTCGCGCCTCGCCGCCGAGATCATCTTCGACAAGGGACTCGGCGACCTCTTCGTCGTGCGCAACGCGGGCCAGGTCATCACCGACTCCGTCATCGCCTCGCTCGAGTATCCCGTCGCGCTGCTCGACGTGCCGCTCATCGTCGTGCTCGCGCACGACGCGTGCGGTGCCGTGCGTGCCGCGATCAACCTCGACGCGCCCGATGCCGCGCCGCTCCCGCCGCACATCGCGGGCCTCGTGGCCGGCATCCGTCCCGCGGTGCGCGCCGCCGCGTCGCGCAGCCCCGAGGATGTCGGGCTCGCCCACCTGCAGCGCACCGTGAGCGACCTCGTGGCCCGCTCCGAGCTCATCTCGGACGCGGTCGCCGAGGGGCGGCTCGCCGTCGTGGGCGCCAACTACAAGCTCCTCGAGGGCGTCGTCGTCCCCTCCGTGGTGGTCGGCGACATCGGCCTCGACGACTGACCGAACGTCACGCAACACCGAAAGGCACAGCCATGGGCACCGACGCCGAGTACCGCATCGAGCACGACACGATGGGAGAGGTGCGGGTGCCCGCGTCCGCGCTCTACCGCGCGCAGACCCAGCGCGCCGTCGAGAACTTCCCCATCTCGGGCACGGGCCTCGAGGCGGCGCAGATCGTCGCGCTCGCGCGCATCAAGCGCTCGGCCGCGATCGTCAACAAGGACCTCGGCGTGCTCGACGGCGCGATCGCGGACGCGATCGTCGCGGCCGCCGACGAGATCATCGCGGGTCGCCACCACGAGCACTTCCCGGTCGACACCTACCAGACCGGCTCGGGCACGAGCTCGAACATGAACATGAACGAGGTGCTCGCGACGCTCGCCACCGAGAAGCTCGGCGCGCCCGTGCACCCCAACGACCACGTCAACGCCTCGCAGTCCTCGAACGATGTGTTCCCGACGTCCGTGCACGTCGCCGTGACGGGCGCGCTCATCGGCGATCTCGTGCCCGCCCTCGACCACCTCGCGACGGCGCTCGAGGCCAAGGCCGCGCTGTGGGCGGATGCCGTCAAGCCCGGTCGCACACACCTCATGGATGCCACTCCCGTGACGCTCGGCCAGGAGTTCGGCGGCTATGCGCGCCAGGTGCGCCTCGGCATCGAGCGCATCGAGGCGGCGCTCCCCCGCGTCGCGGAGGTGCCGCTCGGCGGCACGGCGGTCGGCACCGGCATCAACACGCCGCAGGGGTTCCCGCAGAAGGTCATCGCGGAGCTCGCTGCGGCATCCGGGCTCCCCATCACCGAGGCGAAGGACCACTTCGAGGCACAGGGCGCACGCGACGGCCTCGTGGAGGCATCCGGGGCCCTGCGCACGATCGCGGTGTCGCTCACGAAGATCTGCAACGACTTGCGCTGGATGGGTTCGGGCCCCAACACGGGGCTCGGCGAGCTGCACATCCCCGACCTTCAGCCGGGCTCGTCGATCATGCCGGGCAAGGTGAACCCCGTGATCCCCGAGGCCGTCATCATGGTGGGCGCCCGCGTCATCGGCAACGACGCGACGGTCGCGTGGGCGGGCGCCACGGGCAACTTCGAGCTCAACGTCGCCATCCCCGTGATGGGCACGGCACTGCTCGAGTCGATCCGCCTGCTCGCGAACGGCTCGCGCGTGCTCGCCGACAAGACGATCGACGGACTCGAGGCCAACCTCGAGCGCGCGGCGGCGCTCGCCGGCATGTCGCCCTCGATCGTGACGCCGCTCAACAAGTTCATCGGCTACGAGAACGCCGCGAAGATCGCGAAGCACGCCGTCGCCAAGGGCATCACGGTGCGCGAGGCCACGATCGACCTCGGCTTCGTCGAGCGCGGCGAGCTCACGCTCGAGCAGCTCGACGGCGCGCTCGACGTGCTCTCGATGACGCACCCGGGCTGACCCGCCGCCGGTCCCCCACCCCGCCCCTCCCGTGTCATCCGGGTCAAACGCTGTAGCGTCTGCCGATGGGCGCCCGTGATGACTGGCGCCCGTCGTCAAACGGTGTAGCTCGCGGGCGGCCGGAGTGCCGAACCACGCCGGGCGCGGCCCGCATCCGCCGACGCCCCGGTCGCATCCGCGAAGTGACGCAAACGCTGTAGCGCTTGGTCTCGGGCGGCATGAATACCTGTCGCCGCCCGGCAAGCGCTACAGCGTTTGCGGAACACGCACGAGGTTAGGCGAGCTCGTTCGACTCGAGCAGCTCCGTCACGAGGGCGGCGATCGCCGAGCGCTCCGAGCGCGTGAGCGTGATGTGCCCGAAGAGCGCGTTGCCCTTGAGCGTCTCGATCACGGATGCCACGCCGTCGTGCCGCCCGACGCGCAGGTTGTCGCGCTGAGCGACGTCGTGGGTCAACACGACGCGGGAGTTCTGCCCGATGCGCGAGAGCACCGTGAGCAGCACGTTGCGCTCGAGCGACTGCGCCTCGTCGACGATCACGAAGGCGTCGTGCAAAGAGCGCCCGCGGATGTGAGTGAGGGGCAGCACCTCGAGGATGCCGCGTTCGACGACCTCGTCGAGCACGTTGTCGGAGACGAGCGCGCCGAGCGTGTCGAAGACCGCTTGCCCCCAGGGGTTCATCTTCTCGGCCTGGTCGCCGGGGAGGTAGCCGAGCTCCTGGCCGCCGACCGCGTAGAGCGGGCGGAACACCATGATCTTGCGGTGCTGCTGCTTCTCGAGCACCGCCTCGAGCCCCGCGCACAGGGCGAGCGCAGACTTGCCGGTGCCGGCCCGTCCGCCGAGCGACACGATGCCGACCTCGGGGTCGAGCAGCAGGTCGATCGCGAGGCGCTGTTCGGCGCTCCGGCCGTGCACACCGAAGACGTCGCGATCCCCGCGCACGAGCTTGAACTCGCCCCGGCCCGTCACGCGGCCGAGCGCCGAACCGCGCTCCGAGTGGATGACGAGGCTCGTGTTGATCGGCATGTCCTGCACTTGACGCGACACGAGCGTCTCGCTGTCGTAGAGCTCGGCCATCTGCTCCGCCGAGATCTCGAGCTCGGCGACACCCGTCCATCCGGAGTCGACGGCGAGCTCGGCGCGGTACTCCTCGGCCGCGAGGCCGATCGAGGCCGCCTTGACGCGCAGCGGCAGGTCCTTCGAGACGACCACGACATCCAGCCCGTCGTTCGCGAGGTTCATCGCGACCGCGAGGATGCGCGAGTCGTTGTCGCCGAGCTGCAGGCCCGACGGCAGCACCGAGAGGTTCGAGTGGTTGAGCTCCACGCGCAAGGTGCCCCCGGCATCCCCGACCGCGATCGGGAAGTCGAGTCGCTCGTGCTCGACGCGCAGATCGTCGAGCAGCCGCAGCGCCTGGCGGGCGAAGTAGCCGATCTCGGGATCGTTGCGTTTGGCCTCGAGCTCTGTCACGACGACCACGGGGAGCACGACCGAGTGCTCGGCGAAGCGGTAGATGGAGCGCGGATCGCTCAGCAGCACGGAGGTGTCGAGCACGTAGGTGCGCTCCCCCTGCTTCCGCTTCTGAACTGCGCCGGTCGTGGACTTCTGCTGGGGCTTGTCGAGCGCGGGCACTCCCACTCCATCCCCGGGTGGGATGCCACCCGGATCCTGTAGCGGATCGGCCAGGGGCTCAAACGGTGCGAACTTACGTGGCCGCTCCGACCAGGCACGGTGCCTGATGACCCGACGCTAAGCCCCCGCACCGACATCCGGCCGCCGCGACACGCTGCGGCACATGACGACCCGGTGAACGGCGAGGGCCGAGCGGCTCAGCGCGCGCCGGATGCCGTGGCGAAGGAGAGGAGCGCCGAGCGGAGGAGCTCGATCGTCTCGAGGTCGGTCGAGACATGCGGCGCGACGCGCACCGTGCCGCCGCGCACCGTGACGCTCACGCCGTGGTTGTGGAGCGCCGCGGCGAGCACCGTGAGCTGCTCGGGCGTGGGCTCGAGCACGACGATGCCCGCGCGCTCGGGCTCGGCGCGCGGCGAGACGACCGGGATCGCGAACTCGTCGGCGACGTCGAGCACCGCGCTCACCTTCTCGGCGAGGCGCGCGTTCACGGCGGCGACCCCGACATCCGCGAGCTCCTCGAGCGCCGCCGCGAAGCGCGCCATCGCGATGGGGTCGCCGTTCGACACGGTGTAGGCGCGCGCGTCGCTCGCGGGCGGCAGCACCTCGTCGAGCGGGAGCCCTTCGTGCTCGGAGGCCGTGAACCCCGACCACACGGGGGTGAGGTGCTCGAGCGCGCGATCCGAGAGCGCGAGGAAACCGGTGCCCCACCCCGAGCGCACCCACTTCTGCCCGCCCGCGGCGACGACGTCGGCGACGCCGTACGGCGCATCCACGACCCCGAAGCCCTGGATGGCGTCGACGATGAGCAGGCGGTCGCCGATGACCTGTCGGATGCCCTCGAGGTCGACGAGATGGCCGGTGCGGAAGTCGACGAGGCTCACGGCGACCGCGACGGTCGAGGAGTCGAGCTGATCCCGGATGTTGCCGGGCGTCACGCGTCCGTGGTCGGTCTCGAGCCACTGCGGCGCGACGACGCCGAGCGCCTGCTGCGCACGCACGGTCGCGAACGTGAGCGAGGGGAACTCGGCGGGTGAGAGCGCGACTCCGCCCGTGATGCCGAAGAGCGTGTGCATGAGACCCTGGCTCGTGTTCGGCTGGAACGCGATCTGGTCGGTGCGGAAGCCCGTGAGGGCCGAGACGGCCGCGCGCACACGCGCGTTCTGCTCGAAGAAGGGCGCGAGCGAGCCGAAGCGCCCGCCAGCGAGAAGTGTCAGGAACGCCTCGGCCTCCGCGCGCACGGTGTCGCCGATGGGCCCGGCCGCGGCGAAGTCGAGATACCCCGGCTCCTCGTGGAAACGGGCGGCGTAGTCGTCGATGTCGAGCGTCACGTGAACCTCACTGACCGTAGCGGCGATGCCGCGTCGCGTAGGCGCGCAGCGCGCGCAGGAAGTCGACCTCGCGCAGATCCGGCCCGAGCGCCTCGACGAAGTAGAACTCGCTGTGCGCCGACTGCCACAGCATGAAATCCGACAGGCGCTGCTCGCCCGAGGTGCGGATGATGAGGTCGGGGTCCGGTTGACCCTGCGTGTAGAGGTGCTCGCCGATGAGCTCGGGCGTGAGGATCTCGGCGAGCTCCTCGATGCTGCCGCCCTTGTCACCGTGGGCGCGCACGATGCTGCGCATGGCATCCGCGATCTCACGCCGCCCGCCGTAGCCGACGGCGAGGTTGACGTGCAGGCCGACGTTGCCGGCCGTGCGGTCTTCGGCCGCGCGCAGCACCGCGACGAGCTGCTCGGGCAGTCCCTCGGTCGTGCCGACGTGCTGGATGCGCCAGTCCGCGGCACGCGAGAGGTCGTCGGCCAGATCGGCGATGATCTCGAAGAGCTGGTCGAGCTCCTCGTGGGAACGGCCCGAGAGGTTGTCGGTCGAGAGCAGGTAGATCGTGACGACGCGAATGCCGAGATCGTCGCACCAGCCGAGGAACTCGCGCATCTTCTCGGCCCCCGCGCGGTGCCCGTGCGCCGTCGTCTCGAGCGCTCGTTCGCGCGCCCACCGCCGGTTGCCGTCGATGATCATGGCGATGTGGTGGGGAAGCGTCGCCCCCTGGAGCTGCCGACGGAGTCGTGCCTGGTACAGGCCGTAGAGCGGCCCTCTGCCGTCCGGCGTGTCCCGTCTGCTCACGGAGCTACGGTAGCCGACCCTCACGCACGGCGGCGATCCAGTGCGCTCTCAGGATGCGCCGACGGCACCGCGCTAGGGTCGGCCCATGACTGCCGCCCCGGCCCCCACCGAGAATCCCTCCGACGCGCCGGGCGCCGCATCCGATGGTCCGACCGGCGCCGAGGCGGAGGCCGAGCGCGAACCGGGTGCGGGCCTCCCGCGGTTGCCTCTGCTCGAAGACGAGCTCGATCACCACCCGGCTGTCGAGACGAAGCCGCTGTGGCGCGGATGGATCCACGCGGGCACCTTCCCGCTCGCGATCGCCGCCGGCATCGTGCTCATCTGCCTCGCCGACGGCGCGGCCGCGAAGTGGGCGTCGGCGGTGTTCATGGTGAGCTCGCTCCTGCTCTTCGGCATCTCGGCGACCTACCACCGCTTCAACTGGTCACCCAAGGTCAAGGCCGTCTTCCGGAGGCTCGACCACTCGAACATCTTCCTGCTCATCGCCGGCACCTACACGCCCCTCGCGGTGTGCGCCCTCCCGCCCGACAAGGCCGCGGTGCTGCTCTCGATCGTGTGGGGCGGCGCGCTGCTCGGCATCGGCTTCCGCATCTTCTGGCTCAAGGCGCCGCGGTGGCTCTACGTGCCTCTCTACGTCGCGCTCGGCTGGGCGGCGATGATGTACATCGTCGACCTCGTGCAGGCGAACGTCGCCATGATGGTGCTCGTGCTCGTCGGAGGCGTCGCCTACACGACGGGCGCGGTGTTCTACGCGCTCAAGCGACCCAACCCCGTGCCGGGCGTCTTCGGGTTCCACGAGCTCTTCCACGCGTGCACGGTCATCGCCTTCCTGTGCCACTGGACGGCGATCCTGCTCATC
>Ga0180223_1002707_pt1 | contig 10130 bp, 9 predicted proteins | sample eDN5th30CKraftOP_FD_151337 | JGI IMG/M metagenome (GOLD analysis project Ga0180223, IMG submission 151337) | Enriched Organic Plus compost microbial communities from Emeryville, California, USA - eDNA 5th pass 30_C Kraft OP (version 2) (version 2) ...
AGCCGTCGGGGTAGCGCCGCGTCGGGGTGTCGTCGCTCATCGGTCCTCCGCCCGCTCGGTGGTTCTGGATCCGCTCAGTGATTCTGGCGGTCAGCCTAGAGGCGGTTCCGCACGGCGTCACCCCCCTTGTCTCTCACATTTGTTATATGAGAACTAGAACAATAGGATGGCAACATGCTCATCCGCGTCGATCCCGCCTCGGGCGTCGCGATCTACGACCAGATCGCGGCATCCGTGCGTGCCGACGCGAGCCGCGGCGCGCTGCGACCGGGTGATCGCCTGCCCGCCGCGCGCGAGCTCGCGGAGGCTCTCGACGTCAACGTGCACACCGTGTTGCGGGCGTATCAGCAGCTGCGCGACGAGGGCCTCGTGGACCTGCGCCGCGGTCGCGGTGCCGTCGTCACGGATGCCGCCGCACGCGGCTCCGAGCTCGTGGGCGCCGTGCGCGCCCTCGTCGCCGAGGCCCGGCGCACGGGCGTCCCGCTACCGACCCTGCTGTCCCTGATCCGCGAGGAGTTCACCACATGACCCGCCGGCCAGCCCGCACCCCGCTTCCGTTCTCGCTCTGGACGGTGGGCGTCATCCTGCCGTCCGTGGTCTGGGCCGCCGCCGTCGTCGTGCAGCTGACCTGGTTGCCCCGGCTGCCGGACCCCATCGCGATCCACTGGGGCTCTGAGGGCCCCGACGGGTTCGGAGCGGCGTGGACGAGCGTCGCGCTCACGGCGGGGCTCGGCGTCGGTCTCACGCTCCTTTTCGCGCTCATCTTGGCCACGGCGCGGGGAACCGCGCCGACGGTGGTTCACAAGATCATCGCCGTCGTGTCGCTCGGCACCGCGCTCTTCACGTGCATCACGGTCTCGGCGTCGCTCGGCGTGCAGCTCGGCCTCGACGATGCGCACGCAGCGCCCGGGTTCGGCGGATGGGCGGCGGTGGCGATCGGCGTCGCCGTGCTCGCGGCTGTCGTCGCGTGGATCGTGCTGCCGAAGGCCGTGCGCCCCGGCGACGACGCGGCCGCCGCCGCGCCGCTCGCGCTCGCCCCGGGAGAGCGCAGCGCCTGGATCGCGACCATCCGGGTGGCCCCCGGTATCGTCGCCGTCCTCGCGGTCGGCCTCGGCATCGCGGTCGCGGCCACGGTGTTCGCCGTCGCCGTGTCAGGAGGCCGCGTGTGGCCGCTCCTGTTCGTGCCCCTCGTCATCCTGCTGATCGCGGGAACGGGGTTCGCGTGGCGAGTGCGCGTGGATGCCACGGGGCTCACCGTGCGATCGCTCCCGTACGGCTGGCCACGCCGTCGCATCGACATCCGCCAGATCGCCTCTGTGAAGACCGTGCACGTGAACCCTCTGGCCGAGTTCGGAGGCTGGGGGTGGCGATGGGGAGTCGCGGGGGCCGGCGTCGTCGCGCGCGAGGGGCAGGGCATCCTCGTGGTCCTGCGTGATGGCCGCCGCTTCACGGTCACGGTCGACGACGCCGAGACGGGCGCCGCCCTGCTCGCCGCCTATGCCGGAGAACGAGGCTAGAATCGACGCATCGGCATCGATCCGGCCATCACCGGGGAGCCCTCGGAAGAAACCCCGCTCCGCTGGTTGAGGAGGCGCGCAGCGCCGTCTCGAAACCACGGAGCGAGGCAGTAGAACCGAGCGGGTGCGCCCGTCAGCGCGTGAAACGAGCGGTCGCGTCTCGTCCCCACGGGAGACGGATGCGGCAAGCGAGGTGGTACCGCGGCATCCGTCGTCCTCGTGCTGAACTCACGACGAGACACGGATGGACCGCATGAGCTACCCCCGCACCGCGAACCCCGGCGACGACCGCGCCGAGGGCGTGCCGGCATCCCCGCGCTTCCCCGAGATCGAGCGCGGCATCCTCGCCTTCTGGAAGGCCGACGCCACCTTCCAGGCCTCGATCGACCAGCGCGAGGGCGCTCCCGAGTGGGTCTTCTACGACGGCCCGCCCTTCGCGAACGGCCTCCCGCACTACGGCCACCTGCTCACGGGCTACGCGAAGGACGTCTTCCCGCGCTACCAGACGATGCGCGGCAAGCAAGTGCACCGGCGCTTCGGCTGGGACACCCACGGCCTGCCCGCCGAGCTCGAGGCCATGCGCCAGCTCGGCATCACGACGAAGGGCGAGATCGAGGCCATGGGCATCGGCGCCTTCAACGCGAAGGCGCGCGAGTCGGTGCTGCACTACACGCAGGAGTGGGAGGACTACGTCACCCGCCAGGCGCGCTGGGTCGACTTCGAGAACGACTACAAGACCCTCGATGTGACCTTCATGGAGTCGGTCATCTGGGCGTTCTCCGAGCTCTACAGGAAGGGCCTCGCCTACGAGGGCTTCCGCGTGCTCCCGTACTGCTGGAACGACGAGACGCCGCTCTCGAACCACGAGCTGCGCATGGACGACGACGTCTACCAGACGCGCCAGGACCAGTCGGTCACGGTGACCTTCCCGCTCGTGGGCGAGAAGGCCGAGGCGCTCGGGCTGACCGCCGTCAACGCCCTCGCCTGGACGACGACGCCGTGGACCCTCCCCACCAACGCCGCCCTCGCGGTCGGCCCCGAGATCGAGTACGTCGTCGTGCCCGCGGGACCGTCGGGTGCCGCCAACGGCCTCGAGGGCGACGCGGCGCGCTTCCTGCTCGCGGCCGACACCGTCGCGTCGTACGCGAAGGATCTCGGCTACGCGGATGCCGCTGCCGCGCTCGCCGCCGTCGAGGACCGCCGCTTCCGCGGTGCCGAGCTCGGCGGCATCCGCTATGACTTCCTGTGGGACTACTACCGCGACGCCTACGGGCCCGAGGCGTTCCAGGTCCTCGTCGCCGAGTACGTCGCAACGGGCGAGGGTACGGGCATCGTGCACCAGGCGCCCGCCTACGGTGAGGACGACCAGCTCACGTGCGCCGCGGCCGGCATCCCCGTCGTGCTCTCGCTCGACGACGGCGGGCGCTTCCTTCCCGCCGTCGCGGATGTCGCGGGGCTGCGCTGGGACGAGGCCAACAAGCCGCTCGTGCAGAAGCTGCGCGCCGAGAAGCGCCTCTTGCAGCTCAAGAGCTACGAACACAGCTACCCGCACTGCTGGCGCTGCCGCAAGCCGCTCATCTACAAGGCCGTCTCGAGCTGGTTCGTGCGCGTGCCCGAGTTCAAGGAGCGGATGGGCGAGCTCAATCAGCAGATCACGTGGGTGCCCGAGAACGTCAAGGACGGCCAGTTCGGCAAGTGGGTCGCCAACGCGCGCGACTGGTCGATCAGCCGCAACCGCTACTTCGGCAGCCCCATCCCCGTGTGGAAGTCCGACGACCCCGAGCACCCGCGTATCGACGTCTACGGCTCGCTCGAGGAGCTCGAGCGCGACTTCGGGATGCTTCCGCGCGACGAGAACGGCGAGCCGAACCTGCACCGCCCCTACATCGACGAGCTCACGCGCCCGAACCCCGACGACCCGACGGGGCACTCGGTCATGCGGCGCATCCCCGACGTGCTCGACGTGTGGTTCGACTCGGGCTCGATGCCCTTCGCGCAAGTGCACTACCCCTTCGAGAACCGCGAGTGGTTCGACAGCCACAACCCCGCCGACTTCATCGTTGAGTACATCGGCCAGACGCGCGGCTGGTTCTACGTCATGCACGTTCTCGCGACGGCGCTCTTCGACCGCCCGGCCTACAAGAACGTGCTGAGCCACGGCATCGTGCTCGGCTCCGACGGCCAGAAGATGTCGAAGTCGCTGCGCAACTACCCGGATGTCTCCGAGGTCTTCGATCGCGACGGCGCGGATGCCATGCGCTGGTTCCTGCTGTCGGGTTCCGTCATCCGCGGCGGCAACCTCATCGTGACGGAGGAGGGCATCCGCCAGGGCGTGCGCGAGCTCATGCTGCCGCTGTGGTCGAGTTACTACTTCTTCACGCTGTACGCCAACAGCGCGAGCTACACCGCGACCCGCCGCACCGACTCCGCGCATCCGCTCGACCGCTACCTGCTCGCGAAGACGCGCGAGGTCATCCACGAGGTCACGGCGCGTCTCGACGACTTCGACACGCCCCTCGCAAGCGCAGCCCTACGCGACTTCGCCGAGGTGCTCACGAACTGGTACGTGCGTCGCAGCCGCGACCGCTTCTGGGCGGGCGACGATCGCGACGCCTTCGACACGCTCTACACGGTGCTCGAGACGGTCACGCGCCTCGCCGCGCCGCTCCTGCCGCTCGTGAGCGAGGAGATCTGGCGCGGCCTCACGGGCGAGCGCAGCGTGCACCTCGCCGATTGGCCGAACGCATCCGAGTTCCCCGTCGACACGGAGCTCGTGCGCACGATGGATCGCGTGCGCGAGGTCGCCTCCTCGGGGCTCGCCTTGCGCAAGGCGCAGAAGCTGCGCGTGCGCTTGCCGCTCGCGCGGCTCACGGTCGTCGCGCCCGACGCGGCGGCTCTCGAGGGCTTCGCCGACATCATCCGCGACGAGCTCAACGTCAAGGCGGTCGAGCTCGTGCCGCTCGTCGAGTCGAGCCTCGCCGACTTCGGCATCACGCGCCGGCTCACAGTCAACGCGCGCGCGCTCGGCCCGCGCATCGGCAAGGACGTGCAGCGCGTCATTCAGGCGTCGAAGGCGGGCGACTGGTCGGCCGACGGCGACGCGGTCGTCGCGGGCGGCGTCGCGCTCGAGCCCGGGGAGTACGAGCTCGAGCTCACCGTCGCTGACACGACGAGCGCGATCGCCTTCTTGCCGTCGGGCGGCTTCGTCGTGCTCGACACCGCGGTGACCCCCGAGCTCGCGGCCGAGGGCCTCGCGCGCGACGTCGTGCGCGTCGTGCAGCAGGCGCGCAAGGACGCGGGGCTCGAGGTGACCGACCGCATCCGTCTCGTGCTCGCGGGCGACGCGGATGCCGTTGCCGCGATCGAGGCGCACCGCGAGCTCATCGCGGGTGAGACGCTTGCCACGAGCCTCACGGCCCGCGAGGGTGGAGGAGGGGCGACGCCGGTCGGCGACGCCTCCGCCGTCACGATCGAGCTGGAGCGCGCATGAGCGCAGGAGACGACGCGGACTACGAGGCCGCCGTGCATCGCAAGGCGGCCGACGCCGCCTACGAGGAACTGCTCGCGCGCGTGGGGGAGTCGGCGCCGCAGCCCCGGCTCGAGCCCACGCGGCGCGCCGTCGAGCTGCTCGGCGACGTGCACCGCGCCGCCCCCGTCGTGCACATCACGGGCACGAACGGCAAGACCTCGACGAGCCGCATGATCGAGTCGCTCTTGCGCGCGACGGGACTGCGCACAGGGCTCCTCACGAGTCCGCACCTCGAGCGCGTGACCGAGCGCATCATGATCGACGGCGAGCCCATCTCCGACGAGGCGTTCGCACGCAACTGGGACGACATCCGTCCGTACTTGCTCATGGTCGACGCGGAGCTCACGGCGAACGGCGAGGAGACGCTGACCTTCTTCGAGGCGCTCACGGTGCTCGCTTTCGCGTGCTTCGCCGACGCGCCCGTCGACGTCGTCGTGCTCGAGGTCGGCATGGGCGGCGAATGGGATTCGACGAACGTCGCCGACGGGCAGGTCGCGGTGTTCACGCCCATCGCGCTCGACCACGTGCAGCGCCTCGGCTCGACCGTCGCCGAGATCGCGCGCACGAAGGCCGGCATCATCAAGCCCGCGGCATCCGTCGTGACCGCCATCCAGCCGCTCGAGGCGCTCGACGAGCTGCGGGCCGCGGCGGCGCAAGACGAGGCGCAGCTCTCGATCGAGCGCGTGGACTTCGCGCTCGAGTCGACGACCGTCGCGGTCGGCGGCCAGCTCGTCGACATCCGCGGGCGCGTGGGGCGCTACCCCGAGGTCTTCTTGCCGCTCTACGGCGACCACCAGGCGCAGAACGCGGCCGTCGCGATCGCGGCCGTCGAGTCGTTCCTCGGCGACGGCACGGTCGCCCTCGATCCGGATGTCGTGGCCGAGGGCCTCGGTCAGGTCACCTCGCCCGGCCGGCTGCAGCTCGTCGGCATCGAGCCGACCGTGCTCGTCGACGCGGCGCACAACCCGCACGGTGCGGTGGCGCTCGCCGCGGCGCTCCGCGAGTACTTCGACTTCGACGAATTCGCGATCGTGCTCGGCGTGCTCGCCGACAAGGACGCCCACGGCATCGTGCGCGAACTCGCGGCGGTCGCGGCGCGGGTCGACGTGACGCAGTCGACGTCTGAGCGGGCCATCCCCGCCGAGGAGCTCGCCGAGCTCGTGCGCGAGGACGTCGAGCCCGAGCTCGTGCTCGTGCACGACGCGCTCGCGGATGCCGTGGACGCCGCGCGCGCGTGGGCCGCCGAGTCGCCGCGGCGCGCCGTCGTCGTGACGGGCTCGATCACGCTCGTCGGCGAGGCGATCGCGCTCGCCGACGCGGAGGGCTGGAAGTAGTGGCCCGCATCCGGCGCGAGCGCTCGCTCACCGAGACGCTGCTCTCGATCACCTTGGGGCTCGAGGCGGCCATGATGTTCTTCGCGTCGCTCGTCGTCTTCGGCCTCGACCGGCTCGACCCCGACTGGCTCGCGCTCGTCTACGGCGCCGTCTTCATCGTCGTGCTCGTCGCCGCGGCGGGCGTGCAGCGCTGGACGTGGGGCGTGTGGCTCGGCGCCGCACTGCAGCTCGCGATCATCGCGACGGGCTTCCTCGAGCCCATGATGTTCCTCGTCGGCGCCGCCTTCACGGCCCTCTGGGTGTACTGCTTCGTGCGCGGGCGCCAGATCGACGAGCGCAAGGCCGCTTGGCTCGCCACGCATCCGTCCGACCCCGACCCCGCCCCTACAGAAGGAGACGCACCGTGACCGCTGTCGAAGAGACCCTCGTGATCGTCAAGCCCGACGGGGTGGCCCGTGGCCTCACGGGCGAGATCCTGCGGCGCATCGAAGCGAAGGGTTACTCGCTCGTCGACCTCCGGATGCTGCAGGCCGATCGCGAGCTGCTCGCCGCGCACTACGCCGAGCACGAGGGCAAGCCCTTCTACGAGCCGCTCGTCGAGTTCATGCAGTCGGGCCCCGTGGTCGCGATGCGCATCGCGGGCAACCGCGTCATCGAGGGGTTCCGCGCGCTCGCCGGCACGACCGACCCGACGAGCGCCGCGCCCGGCACGATCCGCGGCGACCTCGGCCGCGACTGGGGGCTCAAGGTGCAGCAGAACCTCGTGCACGGCTCCGACTCGCCCGAATCGGCTGCACGCGAACTCGCCCTCTGGTTCCCCGTGGGCTGATGCCCGAGCTCTCGGCGCCCGGCGAGGCGATCCTGCTCGCGACCCTGCCGAACCTGCGCGACGCGGGCGGCTGGCCGACCGCCGACGGGCGCCGGGTACGCACGGGAGTGCTGTTCCGCTCGACGGCGCTCGATCGCCTCGACGATGCGGATGCCGCGCGGCTCGTCGCGCTCGGCATCCGCAGCATCGTCGACTTCCGCACCTCGCTCGAGCGCGAGAGCCAGCCGGATCGCGTGCTCGAGGGCGTGCGCACGCTCGTCGAGGACGTGCTTGCCGACTCGACGGTCGCGGCGCCCGCGCAAATGCAAGCGTTCTTCCGCGAGCCTGCCCAGGCGCTCGCGTTCCTCGAGAGCGGCCGGGGCGACCAGGCGATGCGCGCGGCGTACCGCGAGTTCATCACGCTCCCGAGCGCGCGGGCGGGGCTCGCATCCTTCGTGCGCTTGCTGCTCGACGAAGCCGATCTGCCGGTGCTCTATCACTGCACGACCGGCAAGGATCGCACGGGCTGGGCGACGGCGGCGCTCCTGACGCTCCTCGGCGTCGCCGAGGATGACGTCTATCGCGAGTACCTGCTCACGAACGAGCAGCTGCTGCCCGCGCTCGAGCCGCTCTTCCGGCGCTTCGAGGCGCACGGCGCACCGCGCGAGCTGCTCGTGCCCGTGCTCGGCGTCGACCGCAGCTATCTCGACGAGGCGTTCTCAGCGATGCGCGCCGAGTACGGCACGATCGAGCGCTACTTCGCCGAGGGCCTCGGCATCACCGACGCCGAGCAGGCGCTCTTGAAGGAGCGCCTGCTCGAGTAGCCCGCGGGCTCAGCTCTGCAGCTTCGCGATCTCCGAGTTGAGGAAGTCGTCGAAGCTCTGGCTGGCGCCGTCCCACGTGGTGCCGTTGATGATGACCGTCGGAGTGCCACGTACACCCGAGCGGCTGGTGGCTGCGGTGACCCAAGGGGTGAAGCTCTCGCCCGTGATGCACTCGTTGACGTCGGCATCGTCGAGGCCCGCGCCCTTCACGACGTCGACCAGGGCGGAGTTGTTCATACCCGTGGTGCCCTCTTGCGCCTGGTTGGCGTACATCGCGCTCATGACGTCGAGGAAGCTGTCGGGCGCGTAGTTCGCAACGCAGGCACCGACGTTGTTGGCGCGCGTCGATACCTCGCGGCCGGTGAACTGGTGGTCGAGGATCGCGACGGGATGGACCTCGAGTGTCGCGCTGCCGTCGGCGACCAGCTGCTGGATGCTCTCGGAGTACGCGTCTTCGAACTGCTTGCAGATGGGGCAGGTGAAGTCGACGTAGGTGACGATGTTGAGCAGGCCGTCGCGCGGCTCGGTCTCGACGGGGTCTCCGCCCTTCTTGATCGCGGCCGTCGGCACGTACTGCACGCCGCCGTCGCCGTCCGACTCGAAGAGGATGCCGTCGCTGATCATGTTCGCGGGGCCCGCCTCCTTCTTGGGCGGCGGCTGGAACGCGATGACGGCCCACACGACGCCCGCGACGATCGCGAGGATCGCGACGGAGGCGACGGTCGGGATGAGCCACTTGAGCAGCTTCTGCCGCTTGAGGGCCTTCTCGCGGGCTGCGCGGGCGGCCTCGCGGGCCTCCTCACGGCGCTGGTTCTTGGTCGGCCTGGGCGCGTTGGTCACGGGTGAATCCTGCTTCGGTCGGGATCGGAGAACGCTGGGAAGGGACGGGACGAGTCTAGAGGGCGCGGCTCAGAACAGGCCCTGGATGACGGGGAACTGCGTCTGAGCCGTGATGAAGACAGCGAGCAGCAGCACGATGCTGATGGGAGCGACCCACGGCAGCAACGCGCTTCCCGCTCGGCGGGCACCGCGGCCGAAGACCCCCTCGGCCATGTTGCGGAAGGTCACGGCGAAGAACGTCGGGTAGGTGACCGCCCACGTGAGCACGCAATAGGGGCACAGCGTGCGGATGTCGGGGTCGAAGATCGACTGGCTCGCGAGCCACAGCACGAAGACCATGGCGCCCGCGACGCCGAGGTTGAAGACGATCCAGTACCAGCGCGGGAAGCGGACCCCGGCGAGCACCGAGACGCCCACGACGATGGGCGCCATCCAGCAGATGAGGCCGATGATCGGGTTGGGGAATCCGAACACCTCGCCCTGCCACGATTCGAGGTTCTTGCCGCACTGCACGAAGGCGCTGATGTTGCAGCTGAGGATGGCATCCGGGTTTTTGAGCACCTCGATCTTGTCGATCGTGAGCATGAACGCAGCGAACTCGCCGAGGATGCCGGCCACGATGAGCCAGATGCCGAACACCCACGGTCGCGAGGCCTTCCGCGCGGGCGCGTCGTCGAGTTCGTCGGGGGAGTCGTCGTCGAACTCCTCGTCGGGTTCGAGCTCGGTGGCGGTGTCGTCGGCGACGTCGGTCATGGGGCGATCCTGCCACGCCGACGATGAGGAAACGCCGCGAACGGCATCGTCGTGCGATAATCGTGACAGTCGCCCCCGATGGGCGGCTCGACCAAAGCTTGACCGGGCATACCGGGCCATCGGATGCTCCCGCCGCGTCGGGAACGCATCGAGACGGATAGCCAGTTCCGTGAGTGCCGTGAGAGGGCGCGAGCGACCCACCGCCGCGATGCGAGGTGCGGATCGCGAACCACTTGAAGGATTGGCGACCCGCTTCGGCGGGTTCGCAGGAGAGTACCCGGAGGCCGGCGCGGCCGCCCCGGTCGAGGAGTGCACCAGCGATGGTGGAGAACGACGTACCCGGTGATCCGGCACAGAATCAGCTCGAGACCGCCGAGGCGGTGACCGAGGCCCCCGCGAAGCCGAAGCGCACGCGCCGCAAGAAGGCCGAGGAGCCGCTCGCGGATGCCGCTGCCGCTCCCGAGGAGGCGCCCGCGGCCGAGGCGCCCGCGGAGGAGGCTCCCGCAGCCGAGGCGCCCGCGGAGG